>SXGU01267540.1_pt1 | contig 33682 bp, 39 predicted proteins | sample 3174531 | NCBI WGS metagenome assembly SXGU01 (sample SAMN11356863, study PRJNA531348) | freshwater metagenome | isolation source: freshwater sample F1-140 | place: China: Fuxian Lake, Yuxi | collected 2017-12-25 | reverse complement strand
TAAAGTTAATTTAAAAAACACATAAAATAAATAAGAAACATTTAAATAATATGAAATAACACCACATTATACAAGATAACATGGTACAAAACATAATAAATTTAAGCGAAAAAGAAGACAGAATACTAAATATAGTCAAAGCAGTACACGGATTAAAGACTAAAAGCGAAGCTATTGCTCTAGTCACTAAAGCATATGAAGAAAATTTTCTAGAGCTAGAATTAAGGCCAGAATATATTGAAAAATTAAAGAAAATAAGAAAAGGCAAATATATTAAGTTTGAGTCTATTGATGAACTAAGAAAACGAACGGGTGGATAAAGAAATGTATGAATTTGAGATAAGTGAGAATCTTGAAAACATTTTAAAAAAATTAGCTAAAAAAGATAAAAATCTGCATGAACAGATAATAAAGAAGATTAATGAAATATTAAACTCTTCAGATATTGAACATTATAAAAATTTAAGATATAATATGAAAGACTCAAAACGAGTTCACATCGGACATTTCGTACTAATATTCCAATTTAATAAAACAACTAATAATATCCTATTTGACGATTTTGACCACCACGATAATGTTTACAAGAGATAATTATCTTCGTCCAAATCTAGAACTTCCAAAACTTCTTCCACCACCACGACTTCCACCACGAGAATCTCCTCTTCCACCACCAAATCTTGAACCACCGCGACTTTCCCCACCTCTACTCTGACCTCCAAAAGATCTTCTTTCTCCGAAATCTCTTCGTCCTCCAAAGCCTCGGCCACGGCCTCCAAAAGTCAAACGACCACGGCTATCTCTATCAGAAGATTCCTCTCTAAAACGAACAGGAATAGATTCAACTTGAGGCAAATCTTGTTGAACGATAGTCAAAGAAGGATCCGACATAACTCTTTGAAAATTCTCATAATCTCTTTGAGTAACTATTGTTATAGCAATTCCTTCTTTTCCAGCACGAGCAGTTCTACCAATACGATGGATATATTCTGTGCTTGTTTTTGGAACATCAAAATTGTAAACGTGCGAAACATTTTTTATATCAAGTCCTCGAGCAGCTACATCAGTGCATACTAAAATAAGTGCCTTTGCTGAATGAAATGTTTCTAAAACACTAGATCTCTTATTTTGAGCGAGACCTCCATGTATAGCCATAGCATCAAAATTATTTCTCTGTAAATTATGGACTATATAATCAGCATTTCTTCTTGTATTGGTAAATACCATCACTAAACCAGATTTTTCTTCCTTGAGCAAATGAACAAGTAATGAAAATTTCAGATTATTTGGAACATCATAATAAACTTGCCTAAGTTTTGAAGGATCTACCTTAGATTCAGACTCAACCAAAACCGGATCTTTCATATAGTGTTTAGCAATCCTTTCAATATCTTGAGAAAGCGTTGCAGAAAAAAGTAAAGTCTGTCTATCTTTAGGACATTGATCAATTATTGTAACAACATCATCAATAAATCCCATATCTAACATTCTATCTGCTTCATCAAGAACAAGATATTTCAAATGAGACAGATTTAAAGTTGTTTGTCTTAAATGATCTAAAATTCTACCAGGAGTTCCAACAACAATATCAGCATGACGCAAAACTCTTTTTTGTGGTTCAATAGAAACTCCTCCATAAATCTCAACTATTTCTAAATTATTATGTCTTGAAAATTTATGCAATGTCTTTCCAATTTGTTCAGCCAATTCTCTAGTAGGAGTTAAAATTAATGCTTTTATGCCCTCTCCAGATTTAATATTTTCTATTATTCCAGCACCAAAGGCAAGAGTTTTTCCACTTCCAGTCGCAGAACTTCCCAAAACATCTCGCCCAGACAAAACTAAAGGAATTGCCTTTTCTTGAATATCACTCGGGTCTGTAAATCCTGCATCTTGTAATGCCTTAAGCATATCTACGCCCAAACCGAGTTTTTTAAATGACTCCATAATTCGAACAACAAAACTTCCTTTTTAAAGTAAAGCTTTATCTTTCTTGACAGCTATATCTAATCTGTTATAAGCAAGTTCAACATTCTTGTTTTTTAATATTGATTTATAGATTCTCTCACTTAAATCACTTTTAACTTTAGAGAGTTGTTGAACGGGAGCAAAAAATAAAACTTTTATCTTCATTCCATTATCAGCTATAGCAACTCTCGTAACTACTTCTTTGTTTATTTTTTTAGCGTATTCTCCAGTTATTTCTTCAGCAATAGATTTGATTATTTTCAGAGCATTATCTAAATTACTATCATATTTTATTACAAGAGAAACTTCGTCCAAAACGAAATCGTGCATCAAGGTGTGATTAACAAGCACCTCATCGAAAAGTTTGTAATTAGGAACAAGAACATTTCTGCCAGAATGTTGTTCGGAATCTATTGTTCCACCCACTTCATCAACATAAACATGAGTCAAAGAAATATCATAGACATCTCCCTTAACAGTACCTATTGATATTCTATCTCCTACTTGAAACGGTCTTTTCACAACCACCATAATCCAAGCTGCAATTCCAGTAATTGGTTTTTGAAGAGCAAACCCTATTGCAGCAGTAAGCAATCCAGCAACGACACCTATTCCTGCCCAAGATTTGAAATAAGACAAGAAAGCAAACAAAATAACCACCCACATAAAAACAAGATTAATCATTCTTGAAAATATTTTAATTGTTGAAATTTGTGATTTTGATTTGGCTCTCTTGAGAAGTCGTCTTTTTACAAAAATAGTTATAAAATTGAAGAGGAAAATAATTAATATAGCAGTCAGAATTATCTCAAAGAGTGGAATTAATTTGGAAAAACCATTAGTTAATGTAAGCATAAAATCAAATTTCATATGTAAAAAAATAAAACAAGATATTTAAATTAATGCTCCATTAAATAATAACTTGAAAATGAGTGAAAAAAATCAGCTAAATGGAACAATTCGTATAAGTAAGAACCTACAAGTATATGAATTAAAAAAAGATAAATGGGTTTTATCAAACAAATCGTTTCCAGAAGCTATACAAGCAATAAACTCATTCATAAAACACGGAAAATTAAAAGAGATAATAGATTCAAAAAATCCGAGATTTATCAGAGGCCAATTATCTCCCAAAGGAAAAATTCAAGGAGCGAGAATAAACATCATTCCTACAGGAGAAAAAATAGACAAAGCATTTTCAATTTTCGCACATAATTTGACATTTCACGACGAATCTTCACACGACCATTGGGATTTAATATATAGAAATCCAAACGGAAAATTCGCATATTGTTATACTTTAAAGAAAAAATCTGAAACTCAAAAAAATAAATACAAAAAGGTTCTATCTTTTGAGAAAGTTTATAAAAAACTAGAGAAAAAAACAAAACAGGCTCTAAAAGATAAAGAAGATATTTGTGCCGTACCGATGTATACTCTTCTCAAAACTTATATGCGTATAGGAAACGAAATAAACTATAATAAAAACGGCCACAAGGGTTTGACAACATTAACAAAAAAAGATATTTCAATAAACAAGAATAATGTTACATTCAAGTATCTTGCAAAAGATGGAGTTCCTATGGAAATATCGAAAGAATTTCCAGTTGAATATATTAATAGATTAAAAGAAAATTTGAATAGTAAAAAAAATTCAGAGTTTATATTTTTAAAAGATAATAAGCCACTAAAAGATACGGATTTAATGAATGCATTTGAAAAATATTGTGGACAACGTTTCTATCCACATATAGTTCGTTCTTTTTACGCAACAAAAAAAGCGAAAGAATTTTTGCAAAAACATCAAAAAGCGGAAAAAAGACAAGTAAAGAGTCTATTTTTAGAAATAGCGGAACAACTCGGACATAAAAGATTTGATAAAAAACACAATGAATGGAGAGATAATTATGCAGTTACAATTAGACATTATATTAGGCCAGATTTAGTGGAAAAAATAGAAAATCTATCTAATTTCTATAAAAATTAAGATATTTGTTGTCTAAACAATAGTTATCTGGACCATTAAGAGATACAACAAGAGTCGCAAATGCCAATCCGAAATCTCTTATTCCTAAAGGATTAAAACCAATAGATAAAGTAATTCCGAAAAGATGTAAAGCTAACAAGAAAGAAGAAAAACGTGTATACAAACCAGAAATCATAAAAAATCCAAGAGTTATTTCAAAAAGAGCATTTAGCATAACTAAATTATTAGAAGTCATAAAAGATGGTACAACAAATTCTGGAACGAACGAAATCCAATCGTCTGGAGCTATTGTTTGCGAAAACCCAAAATAAAGAAAAACAAGAGCCATAGAAATTCTTAAAATCACGGGTGCAAAACTTTTAGAGTAATTCATATTTCTCCCAAAATATCAAAATCCCCAATTAAAACTCCAACGTTCATAAGAGCAGATACCATTTTAGTTCCATGTTTTTGTTCAAATGCATTTTTGAAATCATTAGCGGTTCCACAAAATGGACTTATAGCCCCTGAAGAACCAGGATGTTTAGGCAAGTAAGAACTTATATCATAAACTTTTCCACCATAGGAAATCCAGCAATCATTTACAGAATTATGTTTAGACAACAGAATCAAATTAATTTTGCCACTTATGATTGGCGAAACATTTTTATTAGGTAAGCTGTTTCCTCTAAATGAATCATCCTTGTCTCCAACCCAATCATCAGATTCATCGTCTCCAAATTCATCATCGTCATCAAATCCATTAGTTACAGAAAGTCTTACAAAAGCAAAAACACCAAATGCAAAAATAAATAAAAGCAAAGCAAGATAAATCTTTTTCATAAAAGTAAACTAGATAAATAATATATAAAGCTAACTAAAAATCAGTCATCTAAATCTTCGTATTTGACTTTCCACTGATTTTCCCACATCTTTTTCTTTTTAGCACTACATTTTGGACAATACTTTCTAGGAAAACGAGCATTAGAAGTCGTTTCAAATTCTTTCTTGCAACTATAACATTTCTGTTTCTTCATCAAATGCATAGGAATCCTTAGTTTAAAAACCAACGCCTTTCACTACGCTACAATAATAAGGCTTATAGGGGAGAATAATTCTGCGAGATGATAACGCCCTGACCCAGAATCGAACTGGGATATCCTTGCGGAAACTAGTTTTCGAGACTAGCGCAGTGCCATTGTGCCATCAGGGCGTAACACACAAACCAATTAGTGACTTAAAAATTTAATGAATAAACCAGATTAATAAAATATAACAAAGCAAAGAGATTTAAAGACATAAGAAATATCACAGATATGGACATAAAAAGAGGAATCCTTATTGCACTGGTTCTTTACACAGCTACATTTATAGTTGGAGTCGCGTTCACCATTCTCGCAAAAATATATCCTTTTTTCTTTCAAAGCCCTACAACATATTGGATAATAACTATAAGTATCCCTGTCTTGTTAACTTGCGTAGCCTCAATATGGTATTTCAATAAGAAAGGAATTAAACGAAATATAAAAGAAAGTCTAAAATTAGGGTTAGTGTTTATAACAACGGGATTTATTATAGATTTACTATTTTCCATACCTCTAATAATTTCTCTTGGGACAAGTTCATTAATAGAAGTTTATTTGAAACCTTTATACTACATTAATTTATTGTTAGTATTGGCAAGCTCTATATTTGTAGGTTCAAGAAATCAAACTCAACCAGAAAAAGAAATTTCTAAGAAAAAGAAAAATTAAGATTATAATTCTATGCGGGGACTAGGATTACTTCAAAATATACTTGTTTTGAAGTTTCGAGAAATTTCAATTTCGAAGAACGTTCGAATTCTTAGTCCTCTAAAATAATTCTATGCGGGGACTAGGATTACTTCAAAATATACTTGTTTTGAAGTTTCGAGAAATTTCAATTTCGAAGAACGTTCGAATTCTTAGTCCTCTAAAATAATTCTATGCGGGGACTAGGATTCGAACCTAGGAAAGCACTAAGCTAATACGGCCTTAACGTATCCCATTTGACCACTCTGGCATCCCCGCGAGAATAGTTATTTTTTCAAACATAAAATCCCTTTAAAACCTTTGCAAATTCAATAAGCACAAATCCTTTTAAAACACATCCATCAATAAGAAAAGATGATAAAAATTGGGGAGCAAGGAAGACTTCAAAGTTTAACTACAAATTCCACAAACCAATGGAGACCAAAAGAGACAGTTATTCCTCCAGACGGATTTTTAGAAGATATGTCAGAAACTAATTTAAAAACATCAGATCAACTTCAATTTTTAAAACAAATTAAAGAAACAAAAAAATCAGAAACTATCTTTGAAAATGAATATTGGGATTTAAACAATGAAAAAGGAAAGATAGAGCCACTAAAATTTTCAAATGGAAAAACACAGACAGATATTGTAAAAGAAATAAGCGATTTAATCAAAGCAGGAACAAAGATTATATTTCTACATGGTGCGTGTGGAACAGGAAAATCAGCAATTGCGTTAAATATTGCAAGAAAACTTGGAAAGACCTCAATAATAGTTCCTGTAAAAGCCTTACAAAGACAATATGAAGAAGATTATACTGAAAAAAAATTTCTATATAAAACAAATGGTCAGAAAATGAAAATAGCCGTTCTGACTGGACGAGAAAATCACGACTCAATAATAGATCCAGGAGTTTCTTGTGCTGATCCAGAACTTCCAGAAAATATAAAGATAACTGAAAAAAACTACAATAAATTAACAGAATTTTTTAGGAGCAACCCTTTCGTTTCAGGCCACGATGTTCCAGATTACAAACACATAAAACGTTTATCAATAGCTCCATCAAATCCATATTGGGGGCCAATAGTTCCATCAACATATGAATTGAATCAATTAAAAGATGCTAAAAAAATAAAATATAATGGGTGTGATGGTAGAGAATATACCTTTTATCATAGAAAACAAGGTTGTTCTTATTATGACCAATACCTTGCATATAAACACGCAGATATAATAATATTTAATGCAGCAAAATACAAAGCAGAATTAGCAATAGGGAGAAAACCTGCAACAGAAGTAGAAATAATAGACGAAGCAGATGAATTTTTAGACGGACTCTTTCAGCAAGAAGAAATAAATCTTACAAGATTCGCATCAAGTTTGAATACTATAATTCCAGAATCAATGAATACAAGAGACACAATAAGCAGTATATTAGATTTAATTAATTTGGAAGAAAAAAATAAGAGAGCTCTAGGTATAAATGAAAACCAAGTATTCCGTATAGATGAAACTCATCTTGAAAAAATATTCAAATTAATGGAAAAGGACAAAGAATTAGAATCTGAAATAATATTAGACGAAAATAGTTATGCGAATAAAGCTCTTGAACTTTCTAAAAGTTTTGAAGATTTAACAGAAGATGTTTATGCTACATTTAGAAAAGAAGAAGAAAATTTATTTGTTAAATTAGTTAGTACAAATCTTCAACCAAAAATACAGGAGCTTCTTAACAAAAATAAGGCTTTAGTCTTTATGTCTGGGACATTACAATCCCAACAAGTTTTAAAAAAAATATTCGGAATAGAAAATTTCAAAATGGTTGAAGCTGAAACCCTTCAACAAGGAGCAATAGAGATTTTAATGACTGGAAAAGAAAGAGATTGTAAATATTCTAATTTTTCTGCAGGTCAGCACTCAAGAGAAGATTATTTACGAGCACTAAACAAAGTTGTAGAAAAAGCAAAAAGACCTACTTTAGTTCATGTAAATGCATTTCAGGATTTACCAACAGAGGAAGAAAAAATAAAATATCACTTAATAGAATTAACTTCGCAAGAACGTTTAAGAGAACAACAAACAGAAGATAGAACCGGAAAAATGGTTTCAATATTCAAACAAGGTCTAAACGATAAACTTTTCACAACAAAATGTTCTCGCGGAGTAGACTTTCCAGGAAATATGTGTAATTCTGTTGTGTTTACCAAATATCCAAACCCTAATGTTTCTGACACATTCTGGAAAATACTTCAAAGAACGCATCCAGATTCTTTCTGGGATTTTTATAGAGATAAAGCATATAGAGAATTCTTACAAAGAATTTACAGAGCTGTTCGTTCAATAAATGACCATGTTTACATATTATCTCCAGACATAAGAGTTTTAGATGCAGTAAAAAGATTACAAAACAAAAAAAATAATTAATTTTAAAAACCATAAAAAAATACTCAATTCATGAATAATGAAGAAAGATATTCTTACCATTTAGAAAAAAGAGTATTTTCTCCTAATGAAGTTTTTGAAGTGTCTGAAGAAGAATTAATGAAAATGATAAACTATGATGTAGCAGTAAATTATATGAAAAAAGTCGTCGGAACGAGAACACTAAAGTTTTATAATTATGGAGATGGAAAAGATATGGAATTTCCCTTTAAAGTAGATGAACCAGAAGCAATGGTCCGAGTTGGACTTTCAAGATTTTTAAGGAGGGTCCTTGGAGACATATCCAATTATTCTGAAGGTAAATATAGGATTCCTATAAAATATCGAGGACATCAAAGCGAATTTAAAAAAGATTTTTGGAGTTATTTTCAAGACAACGCCAAATCAGATTTTTCTTAAAGTAGGTCCATCTTCTGCCAAATCTTCAATTACAAATCCTCGCTCTTTAATTCTTTGACGCAATATATCTGCTTCTGCAAACATTTTTTTCTTTCGAGCTTCTTGTCGTGCTTCAAGCAGTTTAAGAACATCTTTAGGAATTACAAATTTTTCTTCTTTCATTTCTTTAACTCCCAATCCCAAAACTCTGTCAAAATCTTCAAGCAAAGCAAGTCTTGTTTTTGTGCTCATATCAGTTTCTTCAATTACATTCCAAAAAACTTCAAGAGCTTGAGGCATATTCAAGTCGTTGTTTATTGCCTCTAAAAATTCATTTTTATGATGTTCAACATCTGTATTGCCGTGATTGTTTTCTTTTCTCAATCTAATTACTTTATTTTTAATTTTTTCATAAGCATTTTTAGAAGCATCTAAGGCATCAAGGCTAAATTGAAGTTGTTTTCGATAAGAAGTTTGCAAACATAAATAACGATAGTGTCGGGCATTGTATCCTTGCTCTTCTAATTCTGAAACCGTATAAAGTCCTCCAGTGCTCTTGCTCACTTTCTTGCCTTCACTATCAACTAAAAAAGCTCCGTGCATCCAATAATTGACGAACTTTTTTCCAGTTGCCGCCTCACTTTGAGCAATTTCATTTGTATGATGTATAGGAATATGATCTTCTCCACCTGTATGAATATCAAAATGCTCTCCTAAATATTTCATGCTCATTGCAGAACATTCAATATGCCAACCGGGAAAACCAACTCCCCAAGGAGAAGACCATTCTTGCTGTCTTTTTTCGTCAAGTGAAAATTTCCATAAAGCGAAGTCAGTTTTATTTTTCTTATCGCCACTGGCTATTCTTTTTCCTGCACTCAATCCTTCAACCTTGAGCATAGCAAGTTTCGAATAATCTTTAAATTTAGAAGAATCAAAATAAATCCCGTCTTCAGTTTTATAAGTAAATCCTTTTTTCTCTAATTTTTTTATTAACTCTATTTGTTCAAGAATATGTTTTGTTGCCCAAGTCCATTTATTGGGTTCAATAATATTTAATTTTTTGAAATCATCTTTAAATATTTTAAAATAATATTTCGCAATGTCTTCGGCGTTTTTACCTTCTTTCTTAACAGCTAATTCCATCTTATCATCACCCTCATCAGAATCAGAAGTCAAATGTCCAACATCAGTTACATTGATTATCTGATTTACTTTGAACCCATTATATAACAAAACTCTTTTCAAAGTATCAGAAAATAAATAGGCTCTTAAATTTCCGATATGCTGATACCAATAAACTGTTGGTCCACATGAATAAATCCCAACTTGTTTTTTCTTGATTGGTTCGAAAACTTCTTTTTTACGAGTCAAAGTGTTATATAATTGAATATCCATGAATTATCTAAATAAAAAGAGGTTTTAAGTTTTCCTAAGTCCTTTAATAAACATATCAATATCATCAAAACTCTTTAATTTCATCATTTCAGCTCGTGCATTAGAAGCTCCATCAAATCCTTTCAAAAATCCGGAGCCTAAAAACTTAATCCGAGACAAATCAACAACTTCATATTTTGAGGCCAATTTCAAATATTCAGAAAAAGATGAAGCTCTTTCTTTTTTAGTAATTTCTTTTTCCTTTCCAGTTTTTAAGTATCTTAAAATTTCGCGAAAAACAAAAGGATTTCCAATAGATGATGAAGCAATCATCGCTCCGTCAGCAATCTCAAGCATCTCTTTAGCAGTCTTCCCATTAACAATTCCTCCATTTCCGATAACAGGAATTCCAATCTCTTGCTTAACTTTTGAAATCCAACTCCAATCAGCCGGCTCGCTATTTCTTTGTTCGGCTGTCCTTGCGTGAATCGTCAGTAAATCTGCTCCGGCTTTTTCAATTTTTTTTGAAACCTCGATAACATTATTATTCTTGAAACCGAGACGAATTTTAGTAGTTACAATAAAACCTTGGTCTTTCAAAACTTTGATAAAAGAAGCAATCTTATCTGGGTCGTTTAGCAAATAACTTCCTGCCTCGCTACCAACAATTTTAACAGACGGACAACCACAATTAATGTCAATTAAGTTATAATCTTCTAATAATTTAAGTTTGCTAAATTTTGAAAACTCGTTGGAGTTATTTCCTGTAACTTGCAAACCCAAAGGTCTGTCTTCGACGCCACCAATCTTCATTAAATTTTTTGTGGGTAAATTTTCATGTAAAATCGCATTGACATAAATCATTTCAGTATAAGCCATAGAAGCTCCCTGTTTTCTACACAAAAGACGAAAAGCACAATCAGTCACGTCGACCATTGGCGCCAAGAAAAGTCTATTTTTTAGAACAACATTTCCAATTTTTAATGAGCTCATTGCCCAATAGTAGAAATGCGTATAATATTAACCTTGTGATTAATTAAAAAATTCACAACATTAGGAGCATATTTTGCAGAAAAATCTCGGTCTAACCAATTAATTGAAGTTTCATTTGTATAATCTCGTCCAGAATAGACTGAAAAGTCTCCTACTTTTTTATCCTTCAAGATCGAAAATCTAGATTCATTAAGAGAAATAGGTCTATAAATTTCAACATGCGTCTCTAAATTAGCGCCTTTATTTGAATAATGGATTTTAGAAACATAATCTTCATTAAATAAAGAAATAAGTTCTTTAACAATTTGGTTATTATTATATGTCATAAACAAAATCACAAATAACTTTATATAAGCATTATCGTTCTAAAAAATATGGAAAAAGATATTGATCGAATACCAAAAAATCAAGAAACAGATATAGTCATAAGAGTAGACGACTTCGGGGGAAGACGAGGATTAACAATCCGCGAGTTCGTTAAATCTGAAAGATATACAGGATTCACAAAAGCTGGAACAAGAATACCAGCAGAATATTTCAAAGCGTTCAAGGTTGCAATTAATAGTATAGACGAAAAAGAATTGGCGGAAGCAGTAATTCCAACGCAACAAACAGAAACTCCTCAAAAACAAACAGAATCAAAACCACAAAAGAGCGCAGCAAAAAAGTCGACTAATAATTACGAAGAAACTGAAATGTAGATTAACACAACGCTTTCTCTTTTCGTTTATCAACCCAATCATCTCCAAATGTAACAAAACCACTTATTGGTTTTAAATCTAAAACTTTTGAACCAGAACAGGAAACAAGAAAATCTCTACAATTTTTTCCAGAGCAAAAAGCACGAGTGTGAGTTCTATTAAAATCAATTTTTACGTTCTCACTCGTTTCCAAACCATCGAATCCAAAAACCAGATTACTGATTATCAACGATAAAGTGAAGAATAAGCAAAGAAAAAACACCCCTCGTAATTTCATAAAACTTCTAATCAGTTAACCTTTAAAAGTATCTCTCAACTGAAAAATATATGATACGACAACCAATAATCACAGTAGCTGGTCACGTAGACCACGGAAAAACATCATTATTAGATTGTTTTAGAGGTAGCTCTCTCCAAGAATTAGAAGCCGGAGGAATCACTCAAAAAATTTCATTTACAAAATATCCATTTGAACAAATACAAAAAATGTGTCCGTTGCTTGAAAAAGCAAAAATAGGTCTAAAAATACCAGGTTTTCTTTTCATAGATACTCCTGGACACGCAGCATTTACAAACTTGAGAAAGCGTGGGGGTTCATTGGCAGATTTGGCGATTCTCGTTGTAGATATAAAAGATGGAATAAGACCTCAAACAGCTGAAGTAATTTCAATTCTAAAGGCAAACAAAACTCCTTTCGTAGTAGCATTAAATAAAGTGGATACTCTTTCTGGTTGGCACAAAAAAGAGACAATAAAAAAATCTATAGAAAGTTTGGCAGCACATACAAAAGAAGAATTTGAGATTTCTTTAGCTACATTTCAAGGAGCATTACAAAGTCACGGATTTGATAGCGAATTATTTTATGAAATATCAGACTTTACAAAAAAAATAGCAATAGTGCCTTGTTCAGCAAGAACAAAAGAAGGCATCTCAGAATTACTTTTTGTCTTATGTGGATTATCTCAAAGATTTCTAACAGAAAAACTAGAAATCTCATCGGAAACTAAAGGTGTCCTTTTAGAGATTAAAAAAGAAAAGTCAATGGAAACAGCAGAATCCATTATTTATGATGGAATTTTAAAAGAAGGAGATGAGATAGCAATAGCCACATTATTTGGAGAGCCAATAATAACAAAAATCAGAGGATTAGAAGAAATAATGCCTTTAAGTATAAAATTTAAGGCAGTAAAGGAAGCTATTGCAGCAACTGGTTTGAGATTGCAATTGACAAATAAAGAAGGAATTCTTTCTGGAATGCCCTTTCAAAAAATAGAGAATAATATAAAAGAAATAAAGGAAAAATTCAAAAAAGAATTTCAAAACACAATCACTACAGAAAAAGAAGGGATTATAGCAAAGGCAGATTCATTAGGAAGTTTGGAAGCTCTTTTAGTTTTATTAAAACAAGCAAATATTTCAGTTGTTAAAGCTGGAATTGGTCCAATAGGAAAATCAGACATTATTACAGCAAAAGCAAATTTAGAAATAAATCCTTTAAACGCAATAATCATCGGATTTAATGTTGAACAAGAAGAAGATTTACCAAAAGTAAAACACATCAAAGTCCTAACAAACGAAGTAGTTTACAAACTTATAGAAGATTTGCAGTCTTGGAAAGTTGAAAGACATAACGACATAGAAAAAGAAAGACTAATGCAACTCGCGACAATTTGCAAAATTGAAATACTTCATAAATATCAATTTAGAAATTCAAATCCTGCCATTTTTGGAATCAAAGTGTTAGCCGGAGAAGTAAGAAAAAATATTCCGTTAATCGATGAAACTGACGAGCAAGTCGCACGAGTAAAAGCTCTTCAAGAAGACAAAACCTCATTAGAAGAAGCAACAGAAGGAAAAGAAGTTGCAATGTCATTACCAGGAGTTAATTTTGAAAGACAATTAGCAGATAAAAAATTTCTTTACTCACAGATTTCAGAATCTCAATTTAAAGAATTCAAGAAAAATAAAGACCTCTTGTCAGAATCAGAAATAAAGGCCTTAATGGAAATAGCTGAAATAAAACGCAAAAAGAAATCGGATTGGGGAAAATGAAATTTAGGTTGGAACGAATTGAAATTTTATTGACACAACTTTCTTTACAAGTTGGGGAAAATGAAATTTAGGTTGGAACGAATTGAAATTTTATTGACACAACTTTCTTTATAAGTTGGAGAAAATAGACCCTTATCTATTTTTTTCTTTCTCGTAAAATTTCCAAATCGTGAATATAATGTAAACCTGAAATAGCTCCAGCAATTCCAATCACTAAAGATAACGGCAAGGAAACATAAGTCCAAACTGGATAAAATATACTAAGCATCAAAGAAGGCAAAGCAACTCCTTGAACAAATGTTGTAAATTTAGCAATATATCTCGTAGGAGGAAAAACAGAACCACTAAAAAGTCCAGCCAATGCGAAAGGAAGAGCAATTATTTCACGAGTCATAATCATCAAAATCTGAAGTCCATGAATTGGTTCAAGATTTCCTTTCACGCCAAAAACAAAAATCAATGTAAGAGCAGTTCCAACCCACAAAAATCTATCTGCGAACATATCAGCCTTGCGTCCAAAATCACTAGTCAATTCATACTTGCGAGCAAAATATCCATCAAACCAATCAGTAATAGCTGCGATAACAAAAACAAAAACCGTGAGTTTTATGTCACTACCAACAACAATCATATAAGAAATAACAAATGTTAGAACAATTCTCGCGACATTTAGAAAAGTAGGTACATTCAACATATCTTTAGGTAAAGAAACATCATCAATTATTTCATTCTTTATCTTCTCAACTTTCTTAATCTTTCCAGATATTCTATCATTAATTTTCTTACTTATTTTTACAGATTTCATATAGAATTAAGTAAAATAAAGTTTAAATGTCTAACGCTCGCATCATTTGAGAAGACCCAATTCAAATATAGGTATAAATCAATAATCTTAAATAATAATTCAAACTAATAATATTAAAATGGATAAGCGACTGGAATCTCAAGAATATCTTACAACATTTCTGTTACGCGTGGGTTTAACTGCTGTGTTTCTATTTGCAGGAGTTTCGGCAATCTTAAATCCGTCAAGTTGGGCTGGATTTATTCCACAATTCATTCGCTCAATAATAGAAGATAAACATTTCTTGTATTTACATTCTGCTGCCGAATTCGCTTTAGGCATTTGGCTCTTATCTAATAAAAAGATTTTTTATGCTGCGTCCGTTGCCACCAGTTCAATGTTTTTTATTATAATATTTAATCTACCTTTATTAGATATCATATTTCGTGATATAGCAATATTTTTTATGGCACTAGCTCTTGCTATTTCAACATATAAAAAATAAAATGACATCTATACATTCACTTACTACTCTAATAGTTCTCGGCATTTTCGGTTCAGCGATAGCAATATTTTTGTATTCCCGTCACGCTCAAAAGAAAAAATTAATTTGCCCAATAGGTGATCCAGGTGAATGCGATGCCGTTGTGGAAAGTAAGTGGGGCAAAACGCTTGGAATAAAAAATGAGCTAATTGGATTAGGATATTTCATAATAATCACTATCAATGCACTTCTTGTCTGGCAGGAAATTACAAAATTCGTCAAATATATCCAGATTTTTTCCTTGATCTCTATTTTATTTTCGACATACTTACTATTCATCCAACACAAAGTTTTGAAAAAATACTGCTTTTATTGTATAATGTCTACAATAGTCAATATTCTTATTTTTATAAATATCTGGTTCATCTAACAGACTCCGAAGTACCCACCCACCGCATAATTTAAAAAGCATAATTTTTACATACTTTTATGCCATTCAAATTAAACATATCTGATAAAGGAAAATCATGGAAGATAGAATCTTCAAGTGAAAGCATTATCGGAAAGAAATTAGGAGAAACAATAGAAGGTGCTGAATTAGATGAATCTCTATCAGGTTATGAATTGAAAATAACTGGTGCTTCTGATTCTTCAGGATTTCCTCATAAAATAGGAGTTCAAGGTCCAGAAACAAAAGCAGAAATATTCACATACGGTTGGGGAATGCATAAGAGACCAAGAAAAGCTGGTAAAAAACCAAGACAAAATGTAAATGGCCTTAGACTTAGAAAAACAATAAGAGGTCAACAACTTTCAGAAAAGACAGCTCAAATTAATCTTATAGTCACAAAACACAGTTCAAAGTCACTTGCAGAAATTTTCCCAGACCAAAACAAACCGAAGGAAAAAGCGCCAGAAGTTTCAGCTTAATAAATTAAATTAATTTAAAACGCAAACACAATTCTTTAAAAACCTACAAAATCCCTCATAATTATGCAAGAACTAGAAACATTAAATGTCATAATAGCAGGACACATAGACCATGGCAAGACTACTTTATTGTATAAATTAAGTCGAAAATGGACAGACACACACTCTGAAGAATTAAAACGTGGTATCACAATAAAACTAGGCTATGCAGATATAACAATTTCCAAAGATAAAGAGTATAATATAGATAGCCAAGGAAATCCTCAAAGATATATCTCTTTCATAGATGCACCTGGACACGAAATGCTCATGGCGACAATGCTTTCAGGTGCAGCCATAGTTGATGCGGCAATTCTCGTTGTAGCAGCAAACGAAGGCATTAAACCTCAGACAAGAGAACATTTAATGGCCTTACAAGCAAAAAATCTCAAAAACATAATAATTATACAAAACAAAATAGATCTTGTAACAAAAGAAAAAGCAATTGAGAATTATAACCTGATTCGTAAAGAATTCAAAGGTACGATCGCAGAAAATTCACCCATAATTCCAATATCTGCACAACAAGAAATAAACATAGAAAAAATTTATGGAGCACTTTGTGAAATTCCTGTTCCAAAAAGAGATTTGAAAGAAACTCCGATATTTCTAATTGCGAGAAGTTTTGACATAAATAAACCTGGAACAAAACCAAAAAATCTACATGGAACCGTTTTAGGTGGAACTTTAAAAACAGGTTCTCTAAAAGTAGGAGATGATTTAGAAATAAAACCTGGACTCATGATAAAAGAAGCAAACCAATTTAAGTATAAACCAATCAAAACAAAGATAGCCTCAATATTTAAGGGATCCCATAAATTAGAAGAATTAACTCCTGGAGGAAGTGCTTCAATAGAAACAGAATTGGACATGAGTTTAGGCAAATCAGATGCATTTTCAGGATGTATAACTTCCTTAAATGGAAAATTGCCAGAAATAGCAACAAAACTCAAAATAAGTTATGAATTATTTAAAGACATACCAGGAATGACTCAAATAACTCCACTAAAACCAAGCGAAAATATAATGCTCTCAATAAATACTTCTGTAACAGTTGGAATGATTAACAAATTAAACTCTAAAGAAGCTGAATTGACACTAAAAATTCCAATCGTTCCGTTTAAGAATACTAAAATAGGATTGGCCAGAAATGTCAATAATCACTGGCGTTTGATAGGCCAAGGAGAAATAATAGGATGATTATTTATCCAATAAATGAAGATTATGTTTTTTTGACAGCTCAAAAGGCAAGAGAAAATAATTTTGAAATAAGAGATTTACCAGAAGCAGAAAAAGAAAGACTTTGGATAGAAACAACAAGAAAATGTTTGGACTCAAAAAGAGATGGACCATTAATAGAATATTTATCTGGCACAGATTTTAGAAGAGAATTAAATTCATCATATATGTTCGCTCGTGAATTAAACATACCCTTTAAAGAAACAAACAGGCATTACGGAACAATGAAAGCTGCTGCAGCAAAAATTTTAAGAATTAGAAATAAAGATTTATTTCGTAATAAAAAATAAATAATCCATGGGTTATCTTAAAAAAACGTCTGGACCTTGCGTAATTCTTGCAGGAGCTGGAACAGGTAAAACTTATAGTATTGTAGAAAAGATAAAATATTTAATTGGGCATAAAATATACAAACCAGAAGAGATAGTGTGCCTTACATTTTCAAATGAAGCCGTAAATACGATAAGACAAAGAATATTTCCATTTTTAAAAAATAATCAGGAACCAATAATAAGAACATTTCATGCATTCTGTGCAGACTTGTTAAGAAAACATGGTGAAAAAATAGGAATAAAGGAAAATTTCAAGATAATTTTACCAGATGATGGAAAGATACTCCTCCATAAACATTTTAAGACACATCCTCAATTATGCACAAAATACATTGAAGAAATAAGTATTGCGAAAGATTTAGGATATTCAGTAGAAAAATTGGAGAAGAATATCAAAATAAGTTTAAAAGATGTAGATGAACTTTCTAAAGAATTAGAAGAATTAAAATTTCAAGTAAATACTGCACATTTAAAGAAAATAAAAACGGAAGAATCAGAAAAACTTAAATCAAAAAAAGAAGAGATAGAAGAAGAAATAAAACAAAGAAGGTTTATACATGCTTGGAAATCATACGAAAAAATAAAGTCTATAAAAAATGGATTAGATTACTCGGACTTAAATCATAAAGCTTTAGAACTACTAGAAAAAAATCCAGAAATCGCTGAAGAATTTAGATATATTGTAATTGATGAATTTCAAGATACGAATAAATTACAATGTGATTTAATAAAATTAATCGCTCCACATAGAAATGTTACTATCGTTGGAGATTTAAATCAATCAATATATAGATTTAGAGGAGCATATAAAGATAATTTCAATCAGATAAGAAAAGAATTAGATATAGAAGATTCAGATATATTCAAATTAGATAAATCTTATAGGTCTACAAACAAAATACTTTCAGTAGCTCATGAATTAATAAAAAATAATTATAAAATTCAAACGGAATGTTTTGAAGTAAAGAGCACTTATAATGAATCTGGAGATAATGTGGAGGTTTATGAATTAAAAAACGCAAATGAAGAAGTAAGAAAAATAATTGAATTAATAAAAGAAGAGTTATCTAAACAAACTCCTCTTGAAGAAATTTGCGTTGTTTTCAGAACACATCAACAGGCAAATGCATTAAAGAAAGAGTTAGATTATCAAAATATCCCATTCATAAGTCTAAATAAAGAATCTTTACTAAAATCTCAAATAATCAAACAAATCAGAGCATATTTGAATTTAATAAATAAATATAAGGGTTCTTCAAAGGGAGGAGATGGCTCTTGGTGGGAGCTTATGCATTCAGCATCATTAAATAAAAATGACGAGATTCAGTTCACAAAGGCATTAAGAGAATTGCAAAATAACGAATGTATAACTAAAGAGATAATAAAGGGAATAAAGGGAATTTCACAAGAAACAAATACCAAATTAAAATCAATATCTAAAATAATAATTGATGCATCAGAAGAAAGTGAAACTCCAGAAATATTAAAAAAGTTATATCAATTATTAGGATTTCACAATACTAGCACAAGAGAAGAGCAAGAAAAGATTCTTTCATTAGAAAGATTCAACAATTTAGTCAAAGAATTTAGCGAAACAGATTCTAAAGAATTAGGTATTTTTATCCATCATCTTGAAACTCTTGATGCATTAAATGTGTCAGTTGAAAATCCTGTAATTGAAAAAAAAGGAATAAGACTAATGACAAATCACGCAACTAAAGGTTTAGAATATACTTCAGTCATTATGTGTTCATTAGCACAAAGAAGATTTCCTTTAGAGCATAAAAATACAAGCATTATTTCAATAAAAGAATCTAACGATGATGAAAGTCAGCTTGCAGAAGAACGTCGTTTATTTTATGTTGGTTGCACAAGAGCCAAAAAAAGATTATACATGACCTATGCGAAAGAATATGGCAAGAGAGAATTTGAACCAAGTCAATTCCTAAAAGAAATAAACTATCGTGAAAATAAAGATATTGATTTTATAGCGGATGAATCAGAATTATACAAAAAACCAGAAGATAAAATAGAACTAATCAAAGCAGATGTTTTAGACAATCAAAGAATATTTTTCTCTGCAAGTTCTTTACAAAAATTTGACGAATGTCAGAAAAAATATGAATACAAATATGTGTATCACATGCCTGAACCAACTCCACAATCTTGGGAAGCGATAGCTTTAGGCAATTTTGTGCATAAAGTTTTAGAAGAGGGAGTTTCAAAAGGCCTCAAAAGCATAAAAGAATTTGAAGATTGTGCTAAAACTTTACAAATGAATGAATTTAAGGAATCCAATATTGATGAAGCTATGCAAATGATTAAAGTCTTTGTTGAGAGAAATAAAGATAAATACAATGAAAACTCATTAGTTGAACAGAAAATTTCCATAACTCTCGAAGGAATTTATTTCACTGGATACGCTGATAGAATAGACATAAGCGACAACGGAGAAGTAACAATAGTTGATTATAAAACTGGTAAATCAGAAATAAAACCAAAATACAGAAATTGGCAATTAGGTCTTTACGCTTTAGCGTCAAGAGAATTTGGAACTCCTAAAACATTAATCCTTGAGATGCTACAAAAAGATCATCCTCTTGAGTTCAAAATAGATTCAAAAGGAGTAGCAAAAGAAATTCATAGTTCTAGAACTCAATTTTCATTACAAGAAGTAAGAAAAGAATTAATAGACACTGCCAAAGCAATTCTCCAAGCAAGACAAACAGGTTTCAAACCCTGTTCAGTAGAAAAAGGATGTGAATTTTGTGAAGAATGGGTGTATAAAAAATGAACTCTTTCATTTTTAGCCAATATCTTTGCTAACTCTATATTCGTGCCAGTCAATTCTTCCATTAAGAATGGAATCTTTCAAAGATTTTTCAGTTCCAGACAAATTGGACTTTCCACTCTTGACTTCAACAAAATGCACTTTCTGAATATTTTTTTCATCAAGACCTTCAAAGACTAAAAAATCCACTGGCTTCCCAATAAATTTGCACTCTGTTGGTTTAAAAGGAAAATTCGGCAAATAAGGAGCAAGTTGTTCAGAAAAATGTCCAGCCAAAACGGCCCGAGAACGAGCAATTGCATCTTTTCTATGTTCTTCAATTTCTCCAGCCCAATACTTATCGCGTCTACGTGTAGCAATAATATTGCCAATTAAATATCCTATAATCAAACAACCAATAAGCAAAAGAATCGTTATCAAATCCATAAACTTTCAAAAACAAAGAAGTTAATAAATTCGTTGTTTCAATTACTTTTCTTGAAATTCTTTATCGTAAAAATTGCGGGCAACTTCCCAAAAGTTTTCCGCAGACTCTTTTCGCGAATAATTCGGATTCTTTCTGCACCCTTCGCAAAAAGTAGCAAACGCCGGCACACACCCTTCATTCATACAATATTTCAAAGCGTCTCGCACTTCTCTTCTCGAAATTTCCTTATTTTCGCAGAATGTATCGACTCCATCACTAGCAATCTGCCGAACAACCATTCCAACAGTAATATCGCGTCCAACTAATCTCGATTGTCCATTCCTATAATTTATATTATGTATCACTGACATAATCAAAAAAAGAAACGAGTCATTTTAAATATCTCTGCAACAATTCGCAATATTGGTCAAGGCACAGCAGGAAACATAAGTGTAGCATTTTACAACGGCAATCCTGCAAGTGGAGGACCATTGTTCTGGAGCTCAACAATAAATAGTTTGCAAGCAAATTCTTCTGCTACTATATCTGCTCAATTTAATAATATTTTCAATCCGAATCCTACTTTGAATATTGAAGGCAATGCTTTCGTAGGTTCAACTATTAACTTTTCTATAACTGATTCCACTTTCAAACATAAAGATATTTATGTGGTAATAAGTGGTCTGTCTGAAACAAACTATTCAAACAACATAGCACACAAAATCATTGATTTCCATCCAGTAAATTATATGATTGGCCTTTCTCTTGGAATATCTCAAGGTATGAATCTCGGTGACGGAAGAGTAATTCCTTTAAATCGAGATGAGATTTTATTAGCTTCTCTTAACCAATCCTATTGGTCAAGTTTGGGAATTAGTAATTTTCAAGGCAATCTTAACTCACAAGGACAAGCAAAAGGATTTATGATAATTCCAAATATCACCGGAATTTCAGGACTTACCTTTTATACGAGTTTTATAACTTCAAATGCAACATCTATTTATTCAATTTCTCCAGCAAGAAATATTACGATACAATAAATTAAAAAATCAAAATTTAAGAAGAAACGACTTCCTCATCAGCAACTAAAACAACATCTGCGACTTTGTCGCCTTCCTTTAACTTAACTATGCGTACACCTTGAGTAGCTCTGCCCATCTCGCGCAAATCATCAACTGAAATTCTAACAATCATACCTTTAGTTGTTGTAGCAATAATAGACGAGTCATCAGTTACAGGTAAAGAACGAATAACGTCTCCATTTCTATCTTCAGTTCTAATATTAATTACTCCCTTGCCTCCGCGACCAGTCAGACGATATTCATCTAAAGCACTTCTTTTACCATATCCTTTTTCAGTAATTGATAAAATAGACATTTTCTTATTCTGTTCAACTGGAACTAAAGAAACGACTAAATCTTTTGTGTTAAGTTCTATTCCCTTTACTCCATAAGAAGAACGTCCCATTGAACGAACTTCATCAGCATTGAAGCGTATGGCTTTTCCATCTTTAGAAGTAATTAGGACTTCTTGATTATCATCAACTCTCATGACGCTAATCAAAGTATCTGAATTGTCCATAGGCATGTTCATCACACGAACACCAGTACTACGAGGTTTAGAAACATCTTTCAAAGGAAGTTTCTTTACAATACCTAATTTAGTCACGAACATCAGATATCCTTTTTCAAAATCAGAAACAGAAAGAACATTAGCAATTGATTCATCGCGCAAATTAAGTAGATTGACCATCGCTTTTCCTTTACTCTGTCTTTCACTTGCTGGAACATCATTCGCTTTGAGCCAATACAAACGACCACGAGAAGTGAAAAACAAAAGATTATCGTGAGTAGAACAAGTAATCAATCTATTTACAAAATCTTCCTCTTTCAAATCTGCGCCAGTAACACCAACACCACCACGTTTCTGTTCTTTGTAAGACTTAACATCTACTCTTTTTATGTATCCGGAATTAGTAATCATTACTACAACATCTTTCTTTTCAATCAAGTCCTGTTCAGTAATTTCATCTACTCTCTTCAATACTTTAGTGCGTCTGTCATCTCCATATTTGTCTTTAATTTCTGCAATTTCTTTTTTGATTACTTTAAGAATTTCTTTTTCGCTAGATAATATATTTTCCAGTTCAGAAATTATTTCGCGAAGTTTCTTTTCTTCATCTTTGAGTTTATCAATTTCTAAATGTGTCAATTGTTGCAATTTAATTTCAAGAACAGCTTTTGCCTGTCTTTCAGACATCCCAAATTTCTTCATCAAAGATTCAAAAGCTGATTTAGCATCTTCTGATTTTTTAATTAAGGCGACAATTGCGTCAATATCTTTCAAAGCAATAAGTAATCCTAAAAAAATTTCAAGTCTATCTTGGGCTTTCTTTAAATCAAACTCGCTACGTCTACGAACAACAAGTTGTCTGTATTTTACATATTCCATAATAATATCTCTCAAATTCAAAACGCGTGGTTGTTTCCCAACAAGAGCTAAAAGATTTGCATCAAAACTTGTTTCTATATTTGTCAGTTTATACAAAGAGTTCAAAGTAAATTTAGGCTCAACACCTTTCTTTAATTCTATGACTATTCTTACGTTACCACGAGCAGATTCATCTCTCAAATCAGAAATATCGGGTAATTTTTTATCTGTTGCAAGTTGTGCAATACTTTTAACTAAGTCAGCTTTATTTACCATATAAGGAATTTCGGTAACAATAATAGAGGACTTTCCTTTTTTATCTTCTTCAATTTCTGTGCGAGCACGAATAATTATTCTTCCTTTTCCTGTGCGATACATATCTTTTATCGCACCACTAATCATCCCACCAGTTGGGAAGTCTGGGCCTTTTACAAAATTAGCAAGTTCGTCTGAAGTGACATTTGGATTATTAACATACTCTTTAACTGCGTCGCAAATTTCTCTTAGGTTATGTGGTGGAATATTAGTCGCCATTCCAACAGCAATTCCCGTAGCTCCATTAAGTAATAAATTAGGTAATTTTCCAGGTAAAGTTTCAGGTTCTTTCAAATCATTTGAAAAGTTAGGTCTCATCTTGACAGTTTCTTTTTCAATATCTGCGAGCAATTCTGAAGAAATCTTGCTTAATCTTGCTTCAGTATACCTATCGGCTGCTGGAGAGTCTCCATCTTGATTTCCAAAATTTCCCTGTCCATGAACTAAAGGATACCTTAAAGAAAAGTCCTGTGCCATTCTTACAAGAGCATCATAAATTGCCAAATTTCCATGAGGGTGATAATTACCCATAGTTTCTCCAACAATTTTAGCGCATTTTCTTGTGGGTTTGTTTGGATCAAGACCCATAACATTCATCGCATATAAAATTCTTCTATGAACTGGTTTCAATCCATCTTCAACAGAAGGCAAAGCTCTATCAACAATAACAGACATAGCATAATCAATAAATGCTTGTTCCATCTCTTCAACAATTTCTACGCCATAGACTCCTTTCTCATCGCCAATCTGCTCTTTCTCTCTGCGTTTCTGTTCCATTGCAGCAACTTCTTTGTCAATCTGATTTTCCTTATCGCCATTTCCATTTTCTTTTTCTGCCATTTTAAATATCTATTTGCGCCTCCGACGCGTGTTCTGCAATAAATTGTTTTCTTGGGTCAACATCGTCTCCCATTAATTTCGAGAATACTTCATCAGCTTTGACAGCATCCAAAATAGTAACTTTTTTCAACATACGCGTCTTAGGATTCATAGTAGTATCCCATAATTGCTCTTCATTCATTTCTACAAGACCTTTAAATCTTTGAACATCTGCTTTATCTCCGAGTTTAGATAACATTTCTTTGAGTTCTTTGTCTGAATAAACATAATGGTCTCCACGTTTTCTAATTCTGTAAAGTGGAGAAACAGCAATATAGATATTTCCTTGTTCAATAAGTTTAGGCATAAATCTGAAAAAGAAAGTCAGCAAAAGAGTGCGTATGTGGGCTCCATCTACATCTGCATCAGTCATGATTATTATTTTATTATATCTCAATTTAGTTATATCAAATTGGTCAGTAATTCCTGCACCAATTGCAGTAATCATATTAGCAATTTCTTCATTTGATAAAACTTTTACAGGCTGTGCTTTCTCAACATTTAAGATTTTTCCTTTTAATGGTAAAATCGCTTGAAATTCTTTATTACGTGCTGTCTTTGCAGAACCACCAGCAGAATCTCCCTCAACTAAATAAACTTCTGTTTCTTCAGTTTTATTTGAAGAACAATCGGCAAGTTTTCCTGGAAGACCTCCAACAGAAAAGGCATTTTTACGTCTAACAAGTTCCTTTGCTTTCTTTGCTGCCGCACGAGCTTTTTGTGCTTCAAGAGCTTTATCAACAATACGACGAGCAATAGGTGGATTTTCTTCAAAAAATTCGGTCATCGCAATCATACAAACACTATCAACTATTCCTTTGACATCGCTATTTCCTAATTTTGTTTTTGTCTGTCCTTCAAATTGCGGTTCAGGAACTTTAACAGAAACAATCGCAGTCAAACCTTCACGAACATCATCACCAGTTACATTTCCGTCTTTAAGCAATTTATTTTTATTAGCATAATCATTTATTGCTCTCGTCAAAGCTGTTTTGAATCCGACAACGTGTGTTCCACCTTCAATAGTATTAATTGTATTTACAAAACTCAAAACATTTTCTTGATAGGAGTCATTATATTGGACAGCACATTCAACATGTATCTTGTCCTGTTCTTTCATAAAATAAACTGGTTTTGCGTGCAGGGCTTGACGAGATTTGTTTACCCATTTTACAAAATCAATTATTCCTCCCTCATATTTGAAGGTTTCATCTTTGTTAGATATTTTATCCGTTAAAGAAATCTTGACACCTTTATTCAAAAAGGCAATTTCTCTAAATCTAGTTTCAAGAACAGAAAAATCAAACTTAACCGTTGAAAAAATAGTTTCATCAGGTATGAAAGTTATTGTTGTTCCAGTTATTTTTTTATCAATTTCTCCAATAATTTTTAATTTAGAAACAGGTTTTCCAATTTCATATTCTTGCTGATAAATTTTGCCTTCACGTCTAACTACGACTTTGAAATATTTAGACAATGCAGCAACAACACTTATACCTACTCCATGAAGTCCTCCAGAAATTTTATAACTTCCTTTATCGAATTTACCTCCAGCGTGAAGTTTAGTGATTACAACTTCAACTGTTGGAATTTTATAAACTGGGTGTGGGTCAACTGGAATCCCTCGACCATTATCTTCAACGGTGACGCTTCCGTCGGCATTTAAAGTGATATCAATATCTGTGCAATGTCCAGCCATTGCTTCGTCAACAGAGTTATCAACGATTTCGTCTACGAGTTTATGAAGTCCATACTTACTTGTGCTTCCGATATACATCGCTGGACGCAAACGTACGCCTTCTAATCCTTCAAGAACTTTGATATTCTCGCCTGTATAACCTTTTTCACCCATAACTTTGAAAAATAGTCAAAGACCTTTATAAAGCTTTATATCTCAAAAAGGCAGTTTACCGACGATAAAAATAAAATAAAAATTGAAATAAATATACAATTAAATTATAATCTAACTGCATTAGAGATAGATGATAATGCTCCAGAAGTGCTATTGAAAGTAATAAATCCTGCGTAAGCTTCTACATTTTGAATTCCTGGAATATTTGGAATATTCATTGTCGTAGTAGTTTGACCATTAGAATTCAAAGCGCCCCAACTATTTGACAAGAATACAGTTGTAGGACTCTGCACAGACAAAAGCAATAAGTCATCTACATTCAGAGGAATAGTTCTTCCGTCAGGAAGAGGAATTCCAGGAATTCGACCCAATGAAAGAGCAAAAAGAGTAGTAAATCCTGGTTCAAGTTTAGAGTTCAAATAAAATGTCATATTCACATTAGGTCCAATAGTTCCAGTCTTATTCAAAAATGGAACAGCTTTAACAGCTTCTAAAGCATTAACGCGAGGAAATGTAATCCCAGTAGAATTATCATATATGAGGTTTCCAGTTGATTTGAGAATATTCTCAATTTGTGAAGGAGTCATTTGTGGATTTCGTTGTTTCATTAAAGCGATAGTTCCAGAAACAAACGGAGCAGAATAAGAAGTTCCATCTGCTGAAAAAAAGTTTGAAATTAATCCAAGAGTTGAAATCTGTGAACCTGGGGCCATTAAATCAAGAAATTGAGCTCTATTTCCAAAGCAAGTAACTTCGTCAGCATAAGTCATATTATCCGTACAACTAAAACTACCGAAAGTAAAAGTTCGAGGACCGGGTAATATGAAATCATCATAAGAAGCACCAACTGAAATAACATAAGGGGAAATAGCAGGATAAGATATAGCGTTAAGAAAACCATTATTTCCAGAACCTGCGACAGAAACGATATTTGAATTATACGCTGTCTGTAAAGCCACATCTGCATATCCCGGATTTGACGTCGGAGTATGTGCCCCAGAATCTCCTAAGCTCATAGAAATTACTGAAATATTGTATAAATTTTTATTTGTAACGCACCAATCTATTCCCGCAATAAGTGAACTCATTGTACCTGAACCATTAGCATTGAGAACCTTAACTGCGAGAAGATTTATTTTCGTAGCAACACCTCTATAAAAAGTAGAATTTGAAGCAATAACTCCAGCAACTCCTGTACCATGACCATTATCATCAAATGGGTTGGGATCATTATTTATGAAATCGTAACCTCCCACATAAGCCTGCACAAGAGCAGTATGATTATATCTTACACCTGTATCCAAAACGCAAACACCGACGCCATTTCCACGCAAACTATAATTTGATTCTACGACATTAGCCTTAACCAATGCTCTACTTTGAAGTAAATTAGCTTTCACAGGTGCATCAAATACAACATAATCTACACTTTCATCTGCACGCAAAATTTTCATATTTGCTTTATTAGATAATCCTGCAAAACCATTGGATTGTTTATAGACATATTTAACTTCAAAATTATCCAGCTTTTCAATAATCTTATCTATTGAATTTTCTTTTTTCAACCAAACTATCACAGAAACATAATCTGATTTTTCAAATTCTTTTTCTATTTCATCATAAGCTCTTTGTTTTACTTCTAAAGATATCTGATTTTGAGAAACCTCTACAGAGTTAATTATCTCCCCAATATTTTTTTGAGTATCTTCAAAATCTAATTCTTGACCATCTATAATTTTGTTAAAAATATTTCCTTGAGAAGATAACGCCATAGTTAAAGCTAAAGATAAAACTATGAAAATTAAAATGAAATAGGATAATTTTTTCATAACTTTTGAGGTTTAGTAGGCTTTTTAAATGTTTGTTAGTGAAACAGGAGTTATTAATTTAAAAAACGTTTAACCCAAGTAATAATAGAATCTATAAAATTAAATTTAGAAGAACTAAAATTCTGAATAGATGCTCCAGAAACGTCTGCACCAGCATCTGCACCAGCACCAGCACCCGCATCTGCACCAGCAGAAAGGTCTGTCTTTGGAGGAATATCTTGAGGAACATCATTTTTAGATGAACCTCCTCCACCTGAACTTTTTTTAATAGGAGAAGAAGATTTAGAAGGTTGAATTTGGCTATTTGAGTCTACGCCAACAGGAGCTGGAGAGCTAATAGTTAAAGGATAAAGATGATAATCACCAGAATTATAATTCGCATTATTACCAGCCACATCATTACAATTAATTGTTACAAAATTATATCCCATTCTAAGATCAACAGGAAATAAGAAGTCATTAGAGTTTATATTAACCGGAGATCCAGAGTTTAATGTTGCACTACAAGAAGATGCTCCATTAACTTGTCCTTGTATATGAATCAGAGTTTTATTACTTGAAGAATAATAATTGCCTTCGGAAGGATAAACGTTTGAAATAATTGGAGGTACAAAATCCATATTTAAAGGAATATCAAGATTATTTGAAATATCGTTATATTGGTCAGAAGAAACACAAGCGATATACAAATTATTAGGTCCATTAGGCAAAGCAAGTTGATTAGAAAGTGTACAATGAGCCGATCCATCTCCAGTTTCAACAGTACAAAGGTTCAAAGGAGACATATCAAAATAAGATTTATCAATCACATCCATTCTACAATCATTTCCTAGAGTAAGAAAATTAACTGTGGGAGTCGAATCATTCAAAGCGACTGTTCCAATTAATAAAGGAGGTTCTAAATTAGAAGAGTATCCAGAAGGAACATTAGTTGATCCAATATGACCAATATTAGGATCAGAAGTAGGAGGAGAATTAGTATTTCCAGTATTTCCACCACTACCTGAAGTTGGAAAAGTTCCAGTAGGATTACTATTTGCAGAATTTAAATAATTATTCATCCAAGAATTTAAGTCAGGTATATTAGGAAGAACAACACCTAATTCACTAGACAACTGCATAGAATTGCCTTGAGGTGAATTGATAATATAAAAATCAAGATCATTAGGATTAGTTGTGCTTGTGCATTCAATTTTAACATTAAAAAATTGACCAGCCGGGACCATAATTTTCACACCTGACACAAAAATGCAACCAGCAGAAGGATTTCCAGATTTATCTAAAAAACCAAAGCCTTCGACATTAATCGGTGTGTCTCCTGAATTTTTAATAACTGCCTCAAATAAAGCCCTTTCTGGTTCAACCTTCAAAGAATTATCGATCATAGAAAAAGGAGATTCAAGCACTCTCGTTCTAGCAGTATCATCATTAAATACAAATATAATCATAAATGAAACTGCAAATGCTATACCTAATAATAATAATAATAAGTATTTATAAAATGCCATACACCATCACAAAAATAAATTAAATATGAACTATATAAATCTTACTCAAATAAGAGAAAATTTGAAGAAAAAATTTTTTGCTAAATGCTCAATTTATCACTTGCCTCTTAGGAAATACCTCTTACAATTTTTCCTATTTAGGAAGATTTAACTATAACTATAACTATTCAAGGATAAAATTAGTATCTTTTCTAAATAAATCAAAGAATAGAAGACTTCAAATAGAGTCAATATAACAAAAAGATAAATAGACATATCTTAGAAAAGTATTAAATAGAACTAATTTTAATTAAATAAATGAAAGGGTGGAGCACATTAGAAAAAAGCCTTGTAAGTTTATTTGTGTTTGTTGTTCTTGCGCTCTATTTTCCAATTCTTAATTTAAAAGAAGAAGTAAGAATAATAATCACGACATCAACATTTTTATTTGGAATATTTGCTGGATTCGTCATTGCAAGTCGTCTCACGAGATATGCTAAATATCGCGAACTTCTTACAAATGAAACGGGTTCGCTAATAGCATTATATAAATACGCAAAAACAATAGATGAAAAATATGCGAAAAAAATTGCAGATGCTATAGAAAAGTATCTAATAAAAAGTTTTGAACATGAAGTTTATGAATATCATGAAAAAACAGAAGATGAATTTTATCATATATTCAATCAAATTCGCGAATATCAGGTAACAAAGGAACAAGAACAGATAAAGAACACTATGTTTTCAATGATTCGTGATATGTTAAAAGATAGAGAAGAATTATTTCTGTTAGGAAAAGATAAGATTACATTGGGGTTAAAAACAGTTCTTTATACTTTATCAGGAGTAATAGTGTTTAGCTTATTCCTTACGAGAAGTTCTGAAATTTATTCAAACGGATTAATCATATTGACATCATCAAGCGTATTGATTGTTTTATCGCTCATAAATGACCTAGATAAATTAAATATGTATCGGAGGGCAATGTCATATGAAATCTACTATAGAGTATTTGACGCAATGAAAAGAGATAAACCAAAAATGAGAAAGGGAATAATTCATCCATAAGTTTATAAAAAATAAAAAATCCAACTGAAATAATCAAATTCAATATCTAAACATCAATATTTCGACATAAAAAATTTATAGGTTATTAATTCTTTTTAGCAGAAGATTTTTTATGAACATTTCTGTAAGCTTCAGTCCACGCAGCTCTTTTTCTGTCTCTATGTAATTTTATATGACTCTTATAACATTTAGAACCACAATAATAATTAGTGCTTCCATCGTTTTTGAACATGTAAGTTCCTTTATAATCTTCTTGTTCAATTCCGCAGAAAACGCATTTTGCTGTTGCCATGTTTAAGATTGTGCTCCTTTTGTTGCTCCCCTAGCCCTACGAGCTTCAATTTCAGTTTCTCTTAAAATAAGATAATCTCCTACTCTTACAGGTCCTTTAACATTTCTCCTCATTTCCTTATCAGAATTTTTTCCTTCAAGAATCTTACAATCAACTTGGGTAATCTCTCCTCTTGCACCAGTCCTTAAAAGTAATTTTTGAACAATAGCTAAAACGGGCTTTTCATTAGAAAGTTTTCCAGGAGAAGCTGTAGGTCCTGCATTAGACTGGTCCTTAACAGGTCTCGGTTTATTTCCACCCATTATTCACCTCTTGCCTTATGTAATGCCTGAACTTCTTTGTCAGCTTGTCCAGCATCAATGATTGCAACGGCACTTGTAGAAACAGGTATTCCTACTGCGACACCTAATTTTTGTTTAGAATCGACTTCAATACATGGAATCTTTTTTTCCTTAGCAATTGCTGATAAATGTGCAATTATTTCTTTAGGATTAACATCAGAAGCATAAAAAACTGCTTTGGCTACTCCTCTTTCAATTGCTTTGGTAACCTCGTTAGTTCCCTTATCAATTTTTCCAGTTTTTCTGGCTTTTTCGATTATTGCGTAGTAGTCCATTTTATTATATGCTTAGACAAAAAGAAGTTGCCTCTTAAAGTCATTGGCTAAACTATTGAAAAAACTACCTTTATAAACTTTATCTATTCTAAATTTCTCTATCAATCAGAACAAAATAAAAACTATTTCCAAGTAACTTCAATCATATCTGTTCGCTCTCTCGGAGATGTATTGACTTCGTCCACATTTTTTTTCAGTCCAGATTTAAACAAAATTTCTCCAGTATAAGCAATCATCGCTCCATTGTCTACTAAAAATTCTTTCGCAGGACAAAACATTTTAGCTCCTCTTGATTCACACATCAAACGACACATTTCTTGTAAACGGGAGTTACAGGCAACTCCACCTCCCAAGACTAATTCTTTTTTTCCAGTGTGCGCCATCGCTCTCTCGGCAGCTTCAACGAGCATAGCAAATGCATGTTCTTGCATAGAGTAAGCTAAATCTTCAATCTTAACACCTTTATCATAAAGTTGTTTCATCTTAGTCATCATACCAGAAAAAGAAACATCCATTCCTTTTATTGAATAGGGTAATTCTAAAAATTTACCATTTTTCGCTTTGCCTTCTAAGACAGGTCCAGCAGGAAAAGAAATTCCGACATGTCTACCAAAAGAATCAATAAAATTCCCAACACCATTATCCAAAGTTTCTCCAAACACCCTATATTTACCAGAGACGTATGCGATAATTTGAGTATTTGCTCCAGAAGCATAAAGCAAAACAGCATCCTTAGCTCCAACACTTTGACCAATCTCCAAATGAGCAATACAATGATTAACTGGAATTAGAGGAACATTTAATCTTAAAGCCTGTTTTTTTGCGAATTCAAGTCCAGCATGTAAGCAAGGATCGAGTCCAGGAGCATTTGAAACAGCAATTGCTTCTATATCTTTATCACAACACTCTGCCTTAGATAAAGATTCATCCCATATTTGTTGTGCGACGAGCCTATGATGATTTGCACTAGCATTAGGAATTATTCCTCCCTTTTCAGGTTTATACATATCTTTCACATTAGAAAGAATCTTTCCGTTAGAAACAACACCTACTCCAAAAGTATGAGCCGTGGTTTCAATACCTACAATCATAAAAATAATAAAAAAACAGAATATAAAAAACTAATGGAAAAAAGATTAAATAAAATTAATTATTTCTTTTTCTTTCTTCCGCCGCGAGACATTTTAGCCTCGCAAACATTACCGTGAGCATCAACATAATACAAATAACCATGTTGTCTCTTTACGATATTTTTTGCAATTATTTTTCCCATGAACACCTCCTTTTATGTCGGGTTAATCAAAATTGTCGTCGCTTATATTTAAACCTTTGCTTTTCCGTCGGAAAAGCAAAGATAATAGAATTTCAGCGTCGAATAAACAAAAAATAAATCAAATATCTTCAATCTCATTTTTTGAAATAAAATTCATAAGAATTTTTTTATTCGACGAGTTAAATGGAATTTCTATAAAATGTCTGAATTTTTTAGGAGGAACAACACAAGAAGTAAATGGAAATACTTTTTTCCAAGCAACAATTCTTTTTTTGTCATCTAACCAAACAATCAAGAATGGATAAAAAACAAACCAGGAATGAATCATTATCTTAGAATTTTTGGAATAAGAGAATAATCTTATTTTAGTATTTTTAAAAGTAAACATAAGCCCTATAAATTGAGTAAATAAATTCATTAGCCTAACATCAATGTCAAAAAAATTTTGACCTTTAAAAAAACGAAAGTTCATATCAGATATCTTTCATTTCTGACTTAATCTTAGACATCTTACTTAATTTGTCCGTTATTTTATCTGACTTACTCTCCATTTCTTTCTTTTTGTGAGCAAGTTGCGCCTCCTTGTCAGTCAATTGAGAAATGAGTTTTTGCAAAAGCGCTTCTTTTTTTCGAGTTTCGGCAATGGATTCAGAGGCCTTACCTATTGAATTCTTTAGAGTTGTTCTTTGTTTTGTCAGAGTATTTATTTCAGATTCTAAATCTTTTATAGCACCAGAAAGAACTGATTTTGTATTCACCATCTTATAATATTAATCAAAACAAACGTATTTATAAACGTTTCTTTATAGAAATTTAGAATATTGAGGAGATCTAAATTGATATTAGAAATGTTTAATTCTTACAAACGTTTCTTTATAGAAATTTAGAATATTGAGGAGATCTAAATTTATATTAGAAATGTTTAATTCTTACAAACGTTTCTTTATAGAAATTTAGAATATTGAGGAGATCTAAATTTATATT
>SXGU01197156.1_pt1 | contig 33727 bp, 22 predicted proteins | sample 3174531 | NCBI WGS metagenome assembly SXGU01 (sample SAMN11356863, study PRJNA531348) | freshwater metagenome | isolation source: freshwater sample F1-140 | place: China: Fuxian Lake, Yuxi | collected 2017-12-25 | reverse complement strand
GTGATGCCGCTGTTGAGCAAGCACGGGTGCAACGCGGGCGGATGTCACGGCAAGCAGAGCGGGCAGAACGGCTTCAAGCTGTCGCTGTTCGGGTTCGACACACAGTTCGATTACGAAGCCATCGCGAAGGAAGCCCGCGGCCGACGACTGTTCGCTGCGAACCCGGACCAATCGCTGTTCCTGCTGAAAGCGGCCGGCAAGGTTCCGCACGGCGGCGGCAAGCGCCTCCCCGCGGAAAGCTCCGACTACGCGGTGATTCGGCGGTGGATTGCCGTGGGCGCGCCGGCGTCCGCACCCAACACGCCGAAGGTGACGAAGCTCCGCGTCTCGCCGTCCGACGCGGTGTTGAAGACGGGTCAGCAGCAGCAACTTGTGGTCGTCGCGGAGTATTCCGACGGCACCACGCGCGATGTCACGCGTCAGGCGGAGTTCTTCAGCAACCTCGACGTGGTCGCGGCCGTCGATGCCGACGCGGGCGTGAAGGCCGGCAAGGAGTCTGGCGAAGCCGCGATCATGGCGCGGCATATGGGCTTCGTCGCGGTGTTCCGGGCGATCGTTCCGCACGGGCCTCCCCTGAGCGATCTCCCTCAATTCAAGCCGAACAACAAGGTCGATGAACTCGCGGTCGCGAAGTGGAAGAAGCTCGGGCTGAAGCCGTCGCCGACTTGCGACGACGTGACGTTCATTCGGCGCGTCACGGTGGATGTGTGCGGCCGGTTGCCCACCGCCGCCGAAGTAAAAGCGTTCACCGAGGACAAGGCCGACAACAAGCGCACGAAGCTGATCGACCGCTTGCTCGATTCACCCGACTACGCCGCGTACTTCGCGATGAAGTGGGGCGCGATCCTCCGCAACTCGAAGCTCGCAGGCGCGGACGAAGCCGCGGTCGCGTTCCACCACTGGCTAAAGGACAAGATTGCCCGCAACCGGCCCTACGACGAGTTCGTTCGTGGCGTGGTCGCGGCGGCCGGCGAGTGGCAAGACGCGCCCGCGATCAACTGGCTGTGGCAGAATCGCGACGACCAACTTCACCAGGTCACCGCGGATGTCGCACAGGTGTTCTTGGGCACGCGACTTCAGTGTGCGAAGTGCCACCATCACCCTTACGAGCGATGGGGGCAGGCCGATTACTACGGCCTCGCGGGGTTCTTCACGCGCCTCGGTCGCAAGAACTTCGGCCAACCGCCACCGTATTTTGCCAGTGCGACACCGACAAGCGGCGAAAAAGATCCAACGACAGGGAAGACGCCTGAGCCGAAATATCTGGATGGCCCCATTGGGAAATTCAGCGCGGATGAAGACCCGCGGCATGGTCTTGTCGATTGGATGACGAAGCCTGAAAACCCGTTCTTCGCGAAGGCGCTCGTCAATCGTTATTGGGGACACTTCCTCGGTCGCGGGTTGGTGAGCGAAGTCGATGACCTACGCGAAACCAACCCCGCGTCGAACCCGGAACTGCTCGACTTCCTTGCGAAAGATTTCGTGAAGCAGAAGTACGACGTGAAGCACGTCATCCGCCTGATTCTGAATAGCAAGGTCTACCAACTGAGCGCCGAACCGACGGACGACAACAAGCACGACCGGCAGAACTTCGCGCGGTACTACGCCCGCCGGATGCCCGCGGAAGTGTTCCTCGACGCGGTCAACTTCTCCTGCGGCGTCAAAGGCGGGTTCAGCGGCGTGAGCGCGAACGCACGCGCCGTCGATCTGCCACACGAGGGGTTCGGCTCATACTTCCTCGACACGTTCGACCGCCCGAAGCGCGTGACCGTGTGCGAGTGTGAGCGTTCCACCGGCGCGACGCTCGGCCAAGTGCTGCTGCTCGCGAACTCGGAAGAAATGGAAAGCAAGATCGTGGACGGCAACGGCCGGGTCGCGAAGTTCTTCAAAGAGAAAAAATCGGCCGGTGAAATGGTCGATGAGTTGTACCTGACGGCGCTGAGTCGCAAGCCCAACCTGGCTGATCGCAAGCGATTAACCGAGTACATTGATACGGCGAAGGACAAGCAGCGTGCGGTCGAAGATGTGCTGTGGGCGATTCTGAACACGCGCGAGTTTATGTTCAACCACTAGGAGAAGAACCTCTCCTCCCAACCCCCCCTAAGAAGGGAGGGGGAGCCGGATTTACTCCCCCTCCCTTCTTAGGGGAGGGGGTTGGGGGGAGAGGTCCTTGGAGATACCCTATGCTCGATGTCAGCCTCAATCGGCGCGCACTCCTAAAAGTCGGCGCGCTGGCCATCGGTGGCCTCACACTTCCCAACTTGCTCCGGGCGCGTGCGGCTAACCAGTCCGCCACGAACCGCAAGTCGGTAATTCTCGTGTGGGCCGCTGGCGGACCGTCGCACATCGACATGTACGACCTCAAGCCGAACGCACCGGCCGAAGTTCGCGGCGAATACAAGCCGATACCGACCAACGTGAACGGTATCCAGATCGGCGAACACTTGCCGCTGCAAGCCAAAATGTTCGACAAGCTCTCGGTGGTGCGATCGGCGTACCACACGAACGCGGGCCACGGCATGGGTTCGCAGTGGATGCAGACCGGCTATCAGGCCACCATCGAAGTGAACGACAACATCTTCCCGTCCACAGGGTCGGTGGTCGCGAAACTGAAGGGCGCGAACGAGCCGGGCCTTCCCGCTTACGTGAACCTGCCGAAGCGAGTGAGTTTTGGCGGTGCCGCCTACCTGGGTGCGTCGTTCAACCCGTTCGCACTCGACGCGAACCCCAACGACGCCTCCTTCCAGGTGAAGAACCTGAAGTTGCCAAGTCGCGTTAGCGCGGAGCGCCTCGAAGCACGTAAGAAGCTCGTGAGCGACATCGATACCATCCGCCGCGACATCGACGCGAAGGGCGACATCACCGGCCTCGACACCTTCTACCGCGACGCGATGGAGATGGTGACGAATACGAAGGCGCAAACCGCGTTCGACGTGAACAAAGAACCGACGAAACTCCGCGACTCCTACGGTCGCAACGACCTCGGTCAAAGCTGTCTTTTGGCGCGGCGATTGGTGGAGTCCGGCGTCACGTTCGTGACGGTGCAGGCCGGTGGGGGTTGGGACACGCACTCGAACAACTTCACGGAACTGAAACGCCGGCTGCTGCCGCAGTACGACGCGGCGATCGCGGCGCTGGTGCAAGACCTCCACGACCGCGGGCTTTCGGAAGACGTGCTGGTGATGTCGATGGGCGAGTTTGGGCGCACACCGAAGATCAACAAGGACGCGGGCCGCGACCACTGGCCGGGCGCGATGAGCGTACTGTACGCCGGCGGCGGGCTGAAGATGGGCCAGATGATCGGCACCACCGACAGCACCGCGTCGTACCCGACCTCGAAGCCGTACACGCCGGGCTGCGTGTTAAGCACGATGTACCACTGCCTCGGGGTCGATCACACGCACGTCTTCCACGACGACGCCAAGCGCCCGCTGCCTGTGCTGAGCGAAGGCGACCCCATTAAAGAGCTTGTGGGCTGAACCCAGAGACGTTTAGCCGCGACCCGTAGTCCGCGGAGTGGAGCGCGCAACCGACGTTGCGCGATCCACTCCGCGGACTACGGGTCGCGGCTAAACTCTTCGACAGACACCTTTCGAGACACCTCATGCGATCCACCTCTCTCCTCGCACTCCTGCTTCTTTGTTCCGCTGCGCGTGCGGATCTGCCGTCGCCGCGGTTGGATCGCGTCACGCCGCTTGGTGCCGCGGCCGGGTCGAGCGTGGAAGTTGATGTCGCGGGCAACGACATCGAAGACGCGACAGCTCTCCTCTTCGACCACAAGGGCATCATCGCGAAGCACGTCAAGGACCGCAAGTTTACGGTGACCGTCGCGGCGGACGTGCCCGCGGGAACTTACGACGCCAGGCTCGTCGGCAAGTACGGCGTCACCAACCCGCGACTCTTCGCGGTATCACGCGGCTTGACCGAAGTCGCGGAGAAGAACGGCAACGAAGAGCGCGCGACCGCACAACCGGTGCCGGTCAACTGCGTCATTAATGGAACCTCGAAGGGCGGCAAGGAAGCGGTGTTCCGGTTCGCCGCGAAGAAGGGTCAAAGGATCGTGGCAGAGTGCTTCAGCCAGCGGCTCGATTCGCAACTCGATGCCAACCTCACGCTCACCGACACCGACGGCAAGTTGCTCGCGTCCAACGGCGACTACGCCGGCAAAGACCCACTGGTGGACTTCATCGCATCGCAAGATGGCGACTACTTCGTCACGATCAACGACCTGTCGTTCCGCGGCGGGTTCCCGTACCGGCTCGTCATCTCGGACACGCCGCACGTCGAGAACGTGTTTCCGCGTGTCGTGCAAGCCGGCAAGAAAAACGAACTCACTGTCTACGGGCGCAACCTCGGCAAAGACGCGAAGCCCGCGCCGTGGAGTGTCAACGAGTTGACACTCGACGCTCTCACGGAGAGCATAACAGCCCCGGAGGAGCTCGTGAAACGCGGCATCTTTACGTTCACGGACCACCCGACCGGGCACAGCGTTCTGCCCACCGCCGCGACCTGCACGCTCCACGGTTATCAGCATCGCGGCGTTCCTCTGCTCGTGAGTGACATCGCGGTGTCACTCGAAGCGGAGCCGAACGACGACCCACTGAAGCCGCAGAAGCTCACGCTTCCGGTCGCGCTCGCGGGGCGGTTTGACAAGGAACGCGACGCGGACTGGTACGAGATCGAAGCCCCGGAAACCGGTTCTTACTCGTTCGAGGTGTATTGCGAACGCATCGCGGGCCGCGCCGACCCGTACCTCGTCGTGCTGGACGAGAAGGACGGTCGCGTGGTGGAGTTGGACGACTTCGGCATCCGTATGAACGCGTTCGACGGCCACCTCCGCGACTGTAGCGGCAGCGTGAACCTCACCGCGAAGAAGAAGTATCGCGTGCTGGTGCAGGACCGCTACCGTCGCGGCGGAGCACGCTACCAGTACGTCCTCACGATCCGCAAAGCGGTGCCGGACTTCTACCCCGCGGTGATTCACCACCAGAACCCCGGTCCCGGCGGGACCACCATCCGCAAAGGCGGCGCGACGTATCTCGATGTGGTCGTTCACAACGTCGGTGGCTTTGCCGGCCCGATCACCATCACCGCGACCGGACTACCGAGGGGACTGCACATCGCCCCCACTACCATCAACGACACACGCGGTATCATCGTGCTTTGGGCCGACAAGGACTCGCCGGACTGGGCCGGGCCGATTCAACTCAGCGCGAGCGGGAAACGCGGCGACGAAATGCTGACGCGCGAAGTACGGCCCTACACCCGTGTATGGAATAGCGCCGATCAGAACTCCAGCCGACCGATGCGCGAGTTGTTCATCGCGGTCGCGAGCGAAACAGCCCCGTTCGCGCTCACACCGGCCGTTGAGCGAATAGAAGTAGAAGCCGGGAAGAAAGTTGAAGTTGTCATGAAAGCCGAACGTCTCTGGCCGGACTTCAAAGGCAACATGACGCTGATTCCGCTATCACTCCCGAACCCAATCAAGATGAACACGGTATCGATCGCCGCGGACAAGTCGGAAACAACCGTCACGTTTGAAGTGCAGGCGAACACACGCCCCGGCGAGTACACGGTCGCAATAACAGGCCAGGGTCAGGTGCCATTCGCGAAAGACCCGAAGGCCGCTGCGCGACCGAACACGCTGGTGCCAAGCCCGTCACGGCCGATCACATTGGTTGTCCTTCCGGTCAAGAAGTAGGGTATCATTGGGCTTCTTGAGCCGCTTGCGGCTTCGCTGGACTCGCCTCGTGCGGTCCCAGCGAGTCCGCAACCGGCACAACCCCCGGACTCGCCATGCGGTTCCTCTCCGTCGCCGTTTTGCTTCTCCTCTCCACAGTCGCGTTCGGCGCCGAGCCGAAAACGTGGTGGGCGTTCGAGCCGCTCGTACGCCCGAAGGTGCCGGAACGCACGAACCCCGTCGACTACTTCGTCCGCGCGAAGATGAGTGACAAGGGACTGTCACTCGCCCCCGAAGCGGACCGGCGAATACTCATTCGCCGTGTTACCTTCGACCTGACCGGGTTTCCGCCGACACCGGAAGAAGTCGAAGCGTTCGCGAACGACAAGACCCCCGACGGTTACGAAAAGCTGGTCGATAGGCTCCTCGCGTTGCCCGCGTATGGCGAGCGGTTCGCACGCTTGTGGATGGACACGGTTCACTTCGCGGAGACACACGGCCACGACCAGGATCGCGTGCGCCCCAACGCCTGGCGCTACCGCGATTACCTCATTGGCGCGTTCAACGCAGACACGCCTTACGGCCGCTTCGTGAAGGAGCAAATCGCGGCCGATGTGCTGTTTCGCGACGAGTCAAAGCTGATTCCCGCGCTCGGATTCCTCGCGGCTGGCCCGTGGGACGAAAGCTCGCTGCGCGACATCCGTGAAGACAGCATCGACCGCGAAGCCGGCCGCTACCTCGACCGCGACGACATCGTCACCACCGTGTTCAACACGTTCGCTGGCTTAACGGTGCAGTGCGCGCGGTGCCACGACCACAAGTTCGACCCCATCTCGCAAGAAGAATACTTCCGACTGCAAGCGGTGTTCGCCGGGGTCGGTCGGGGCGACGTTCCGTTCGAACTCGATGCCGACGCGTCGAGGAAGCGCAACGAACTGCAAACGCGACTCGCGGCTATTGCAAAGAATGACCCGGCGCTGAAGCTGGCCACACCGGAGTTGAAGAAGTCAATCGCCGCATGGGAAGCGCGGAACGCCGGGGCCGGGATCGCTTGGACCGTACCGGAGTTCACGAAGATTGCGACCGGCGGTTCGACGCTCACGAGACAGAATGATGACTCCATTCGCTCCGAAGGCGCTCGCCCAGAGAAAGACACATACACGCTCGTTGCTCGCGTGAAGGGTAAGAAGCTGACAGCGGTGCGACTGGAGTTGCTCACGGATGAGTCGCTGCCGCATCGCGGACCGGGGCGACAGGATAACGGCAACCTGCACCTGAGCGAGTTCACCATTACGATCACCGGCAGTGGGAAGCCGAAGCCAGTGAAGTTGCGCAGCGCGACCGCGGACTTCGACCAGGCCGGCTGGACCGCGGCGCACGCCATCGATGGCAAACCCACGACCGCGTGGGGTATCTACCCGCAGGTCAGCAAGCCGCACGAAGCCGTGTTCGAATTCGCGGAACCGCTGAACGACGCGGAAACGGAACTTACGTTCGCGCTGGAACAACTTCACGGCGGCGGACACCTGATCGGCCGTTTCCGGCTCTCGCTGACCGACGCGGCGCCGCCGGTGCGGTTGACCGCGGTCCCGCCAGCGATTCGCGCAATCCTCGCGACACCGGCAGCCAATCGCGCCGAACGGCAAACGCGCGAACTCAGCCTGCACGTCCTCAAGGAGCAAACAACGGCGGAACTCGCGGTGATTCCCGCGCCCTCGATGGTGTACGCGGCGGCACCGAACTTCACGCCAGATGGCAGCCACAAACCAACCACGATGCCGCGCGAAGTCAGGCTGTTGAAACGCGGCGACATCCGCAAGCCCGGCGACAAGGTCGAACCGGGCACGCTGTCGCTTTTGCCGAAGCTACCGGGCGAGTTGAACCTTCCCAAAGACCACACCGAAGACGACCGGCGCGCGGCACTTGCGAAGTGGTTAACCGACGCGAACAACCCACTCACGTGGCGCGTGATGGCGAATCGCGTGTGGCAGTGGCACTTCGGCACGGGTCTGGCCGGAACGCCGAACGACTTCGGCAAGATGGGGATGAAGCCCACGCACCCTGAGTTACTCGACTTCCTCGCAAGCGAGTTGGCGAACCCCAACCGCAAGCTCGGGGGTGGTTCGCTCAAACACCTCCACCGGCTCATCGTGACGAGCGCGACCTACAAGCAGGCTTCCACGTCACGGGCAAAAGGCGTGAAGGCCGACGAAGACAACAAACTGCTTTGGCGGCAAAACCGCACGCGACTCGACGCGGAGCAAGTTCGCGACGCCATCTTGATGGTGAGCGCCCGGCTCGATAGCACCGCGGGCGGGCCGTCGGACCGGCAGTTCGACCTGAAGCCCGGAATTCACGTGACGCCGATGGTGGATTACGGCAAGTTCGATTGGGACCGGAAGGAGGGCCACCGGCGGAGCGTGTACCGGTTCGTATTCCGCACGCTGCCGGACCCGCTCGTCGAATGCCTCGACGGTGCCGACGCGAGCGCGCTCACGCCGAAGCGCTCGGAGTCCGTCACCGCTCCGCAGGCGCTCGCGCTGTTGAACAACGAGTTCGTGCTCGTCCACGCGAAGGCGATGGCGTCGCGTTTGGAGAAGCATTCCGCGGAGCGTGCGAAGCAGATCGAGTTCGGCTGTCGGTTGGTGTGGGGACGCCCACCGACGGCGGAGGAAGCAAAGCTGTTCGCCGGATACGCCGACAAGCACGGGCTGGCGAACCTGTGTCGCGTGCTGTTCAACACCAATGAGTTCCTCTTCGCGGATTGACCGGAGGGCGAACGGTGGACCGTTCAGCCGCCCAGAGTGCGGCGAGTCTTCGCGCAAAACGCTGGGCGGCTGTACGGTCCACCGTGAGGCAAAGTCTTAACATGACACACTCGCGACGTGATCTCCTCTTCTCCCTCGGCGGCGGGCTGGGCGGGCTGGCACTCGCGCAACTGCTCGCGGAAGCGGGCGAGTTGCCCGGAATCGCGAAGCCGAAGGCCGCCTTCAACGGCGGGCTGCACCACGTCGCGAAGGTCAAACGCGTCGTGCAACTCTTCATGAACGGCGGCGTGTCGCAGATGGACACGTTCGACTATAAGCCCGCGTTGGAAAAGGGGCACGGCAAACCGTTCGACCCCGGAACAGCCGAGAAGCCCGAAGGCGTCACCAGCACGCCCGGCAACCTCATGAAGTCGCCGTTCGCGTTCAAGCAACACGGGCAATGCGGGCGGTGGGTCAGCTCCGTGTTCCCGCACCTCGCGACGCAAGTCGATCGCATGGCATTTCTCATGGCGGTCGCGTCGAAGACGAACGTTCACGGCCCGGCCAGCTACATGATGAACAGCGGGTTCATCCTCCCGGGGTTCCCGTGCATGGGCGCGTGGCTCTCGTATGGCCTGGGCCGGTTAACGGATAACTTGCCCACCTTTGTCGTGCTGCCAGACGCGCGCGGTCTGCCGTACAACCAGAAGGGTAACTTCGGCGCGGGCTTCCTGCCAGTCGCGCACGCGGGCACCATCCTCACCGCGAGCGGCACCCCGCCGATCCGAGACCTTGCGCCTTCACAGAAAGAGAAGTTCATTACACCGGACGCGGACAAGGATGCGCTGGAGTTGTTGGGCAAGTTGAATCGCGCACACGCGGAAACGCGGCCCAACGATTCACGACTGGAAGCCCGCATCGAGAGTTACGAGTTGGCCGCGAAGATGCAGAAGTACGCGCCCGAAGCGCTCGACCTCTCGCGCGAAGCGGCGAAGACCCACACCAAGTACGGTCTGGACGAACCCCAAACTGCAGACTTCGGCCGGCGGTGTTTGCTCGCGCGAAGGTTACTCGAACGCGGGACGCGGTTCGTGCAGGTGTGGAGCGGAGCGGGCGGGCCGGCGAACAACTGGGACAACCACGGCGACATCATCAAGGAGCTGCCGCCGATCGCGCGCTCCGTAGATCAACCGGCCGCGGCGCTGCTTCAGGACTTGCACGATCGCGGAATGCTCTCGGACACGCTCGTTGTGTTCAGCACGGAGTTCGGGCGGCAGCCGTTCACGCAAGGTGCAACCGGACGCGATCACAATCAGGGGACGTCGGTCGCGTGGCTCGCTGGCGCGGGCGTGAAAGGCGGCGTCAGTTACGGTGAGAGTGACCCGTGGAGTTGGCGAACCGAGAAAGACCGTACCTACTGCTACGACATGCACGCGACGATTCTGCACCTGATGGGCATCGACCACACGCTGCTGTCCGTGCGGCACGACGGCACCGACCGCCGCTTAACAGATGTGCATGGGCACGTGATCGAAAAGGTATTGGGGTGAACACCTCGCGTAGCCGCGACGCGCAGCAGAGTGCTCCGCTGCGTCGCGGCTGCGCGAGTTCTATTGCTCACTTCTTGATCACCTGCTCGTCCACCACGAACTCGTAACTGCCGCCGCGAATAGTTACGCGGAACACAGTCTCTTCGATGTCCTCCGCGCGGCGGTTGCGGTAGCTCGTTTCCAGGCGCGCGAGCGTGTCTTCGACTCCCCTTGGAAAGAACGCGAAGAACGTCTTGGGTGTGAAGTCCATCCCCAGCGCACCGGCCACGCCCTGCACCGCGTCGCGTCGGTTGTCGCTGAACTGGATCTTGCCCGCCAGCCCGCGCAGGTCGGCGTCGGTCGCGACCTTCTGCGCGCTGGGGTTACTGATCTTCTTGATGATGATGCTGTCCTTGCTGGTGGGGAGGGGGAACAACAGTTCCGCGTCCATGGCTTCCAACTGTGCGAGGTAGTCGCGACCGTTGGAGACCTTGAACCGCAACACCCACCGCAGCCCGCGTGCCCGCGTCGAGTCCGCGCCGGTCCCGCCCGGCCCGGAGCCTGGCGTGCCGTCGAAGCCTGTCCCCGGTTGGTTCCCCTCACCCTTCTGCGAACCCACGCCGAGCAACTTCTTCCGCAGGCTCTCGTCGAGTTGGCTGTACGAGGCTGCGTTCGAGGCCGCGACCGGGAGTCGCCCGTTGGGGTCTTCCAGCACGATCTTCTGGATGTTCTCCTTCGCGTCCGCGAGCGCCTGCGGGGTCGGCAGTACCTTCTGTGCGGCCTGTAGCGGGTTGGCGTCGCGAATGACGTCCGGGTCCGGGTTCCCACCGGAACCGGACGAGCCGTCGCCGTCGTCGTCCATCCCACCCACCGCGACCAGTTCCAGTTTCGGACCGGAGTTGTCACCGCCAGCCATCAGCGCGAGGAGGCCATACACCAATCCCACGCCAACGATCACGTGCACCAGCACGGCGGCGACGGTCGCCAGTGGCAACTCCAGCCGCCGGTTGTAGCGGTCCCAGAACTCCTCTTCGGGCGGTCGCTCGACGACAAACGGCGCTTTGCCTGGTGTGGGGGCGTCCTTGGGGTTCGGAGTGGGCGTCGCGGTTGACATGACGAACCCTCGCGGGAAACGAGTCCTCACCTGCTCTAAGATACCCGCGCCGCGGGCGTTTGAGAACGACGAAGAAAACGTTTAGCCGCGACGCGCAGCGGAGCGAGACACCGACACGTGTTGGTGGCTCGCTCCGCTGCACGTCGCGGCTAAGCGATGTGGCCTGTTACTTCTTCACTTCGTACTCGGCGTCGATCACGTCGTCGGGGCCATCCTTCTTGCCCGCGGGGCCAGCGTCGCCGGCCGGGGTAGCGCCCGCACCGCCGGCCTTCGCGTACATGTGCTGCGACATCGCCTGCGACGATTGCTGCAACTCCGCAGTCGCGGCCTTCACTGCGGCCAAGTCGTTGCGCCCGATCGCTTCCTTCACCTTGCCGATGGCGGCGGTGATCGGAGCCTTGTCCGTTTCGGTCAGTTTGTCGCCGGCCTCTGTGAACATCTTCTCGATCTGGTGAATCAGGCCCTCGGCAGCGTTCTTCGCGTCCGCGAACTCGCGCTTCTTCTTGTCCTCGTCCGCGTGCAGTTCCGCATCGCGCTTCATCTTCGCGACTTCGTCCGCGTTCATCCCAGAAGCGCCTTCGATCCGAATCTGGTGTTCCTTGCCGGTGCCCAAATCCTTGGCACCGACCGACAACACACCGTTCGCGTCGATCTCAAAGGTGACTTCGATCTGCGGCACCTGCCGCGGCGCGGGCGGGATGCCGTCCAGGTGGAACTTACCAATCAGCTTGTTGTCGTTCGCCATCGGGCGCTCGCCCTGGAACACCTGAATCTCGACCGACGGCTGGTTGTCCGCTGCGGTGGTGAACTTCTCGGACGCCTTCTTCGGGATCGTCGTGTTCCGCGGGATCATCACTGTCAGAACACCGCCCAGGGTTTCAAGTCCCAGCGACAGCGGAGTCACATCGAGCAGTTGGATATCGGCCGCGGCCCCGAGAAGCAATTGCGCACCTTGGATCGCGGCGCCGATCGCGACGACCTCGTCCGGGTTCACGCCGCGGTGCCCTTCCTTGCCGAAGATGTCCTTCACCAGCGCCTGCACGCGCGGCATGCGGGTCATACCGCCGACCATCACGACTTCGTCGATCTGGTTGGGCGAGAACTTCGCGTCCTTGAGCGCCGCGAGCACCGGCTTCTTGCACCGGTCGATGAGGTGTTCCACCATCCGCTCGAACTGACTGCGGCTAATGTTCCTCACCAGGTGCAGTGGGTTGCGGTCCGCGTCCGCCGTGATGAACGGCAGGTTGATGTCCACGTTCACCTGCTGGCTCAAGTCCTTCTTCGCCTGCTCCGCGGCCACCTTGAGTCGCTGCATCGCCATCGCGTCTTTGCGCAGGTCGATCCCGTTCTGCTTCTTGAACTCGTCGGCGATGTGGTCCATTAACACCTGGTCGAAGTCGTCGCCGCCGAGGTGCGTGTCGCCGTTTGTGCTCTTCACCTGGAAGACGCCGTCTTCACCGACATCCAGAATCGAAATGTCGAACGTGCCGCCACCGAGGTCGAACACCGCGATCTTCTCGTCCTTCTTCTTGTCGAGCGCGTAAGCGAGCGCGCCAGCGGTCGGCTCGTTGATGATTCGCATTCGCTGCTTGACAACTTTGCCGTCCTTGCCGCGAATCTCGTACTCGGTGTCGAAGCCAGCGACAGCCGCCGCGTCAATCGTGGCTTGCCGCTGCGCGTCGTTGAAGTACGCGGGCACGGTGATGACCGCCTTGCGTACCGTGTGTCCGAGGTACGCTTCTGCCGCTTCCTTGAGTTTGCGCAGAATCATCGCGGAGATTTCCGGCGGCGAAAACTGCTTGTTGTCGATGTCCACCTTCACCAGATCGTTCGGCCCGCCGACGAGCTTGTACGGAACGAGTTTCTCCTCGCTCTCCACTTCGTTGTGCCGCCGGCCCATGAACCGCTTGATTGAGTAGATCGTGCGTTTCGCGTTCGTGACGGCCTGGCGCTTCGCCTGCTCGCCAACGAGGCGGTCGCCCTTGTCAGTAAACGCGACAACGCTCGGTGTAGTGGGATTGCCATCCTGGTTCGGAATCACCTTCACAACAGTGCCGTCCATGACCGCGACGACCGAGTTCGTGGTGCCGAGGTCGATCACAATGATTTTCTCTTCAGCCATTTGTTATCTCCTGTGGAGGTGTTGATTGTAGTTTCGTGAGTGGTTTTGTGTTAGTGGCCCGCTGGGGACACTTGAGTAACCTGAAGACTTGGAGGGGACACTTGTCCCAACGATTCCGAGTTTCGCACATCGCCTGCAACCACCATGCCACCAGCCTCGTCACGCCTTGAACCGTCACGCAACCTGGGATAAAATCGCAACTTGTGGCAAAATGATTATGGCCTCACCAGCCGCTCACTTCGAGGCGTCTGCCAATTCAGCAGTCTCGCCGCAACATCTCGTCAGCGATGGGATTGCGTCAGAGCAGATTCTCGCCTTTCAACCGGTCCAACCGGCAAGCGCGGAACGATTAATAGACCTGGACCGTATTGCATTCGTTGACGCACCCCGGTCACCCCGGTAGATTCACCCCAATTCGAAAGACCTTCCTCCCACGGGACCGGACATGGCACGCAAGAGTGACCCCAGTTCCAACACCGCGCCCGACAAAGGCGCCATGCACCTTTTCGCGCTGCGAAGTCAGATAGACAAACTCGACTTACACATCCTGGAACTGCTGAACAAGCGGGCCACGGTCGCCTCCCAAATCGGAAAGGTGAAAGCCGACCAGGGCGGCGACGTGTTCTCCGCCGCGCGCGAAGAGGAAGTCGTCACAAACGTACTCGCCGCGCACCAGGGACCGCTCGCAAGCGTCACCGTGAAGGCGATCTTCCGCGAACTCATCAGCGGGTCGCGCGCGATTCAGAAGCAACAGAAAATCGCGTACCTGGGACCAGAGTACAGCTACAGCCACCTGGCCGCGATCCAGCGGTTTGGCGAAGCATCCGTTTACAACCGTACCGCGAACATCGCGGCCGTGTTCGAGGAGGTCGTCCGTAAGCACGCGGACTTCGGGGTCGTGCCGCTGGAAAACTCGACCGACGGGCGCATCGTTGACACGCTGGAAATGTTCATTCGGTTCCCGGATCAAGTGAAGATCTGCTCCGAGATTCGGCTCCGCGTACGGCACCACCTGCTCTCGAACTGCGCCCAGTCGGAAGTGCGCCGCGTGTATTCGAAGGCGCAGGCGTTGAGTCAGTGCCGGAACTGGTTGTCGAAAAACATGCCGCAGGCGTCGCTGCACGAGGTTGCGAGCACCGCGGACGCCGCGAACCTCGTGCAGACGGTGCCGAACGTCGCGGCCATCGCAAGCCGCGAAGCATCGGTGCGGTACAACCTGGGCATTCTCGCCCAGAACATCGCAGACTCGCCATTCAACGAGACGCGGTTCGCCGTGATCGGCGCAGCCGATTCCACCAAGACTGGGAGCGACAAAACGGCGCTGATGTTTCAAATCAGCCACTCGCCCGGCGCGCTGGCCGACGTGCTGACCGCGTTCAAGGCGAACAAGATCAACCTAACCTGGATCGAGTCGTTCCCGTTCCGCGAAGCGAAGGGCGAATACGTGTTCTTCGTAGACTTCGATGGCCACCGCGACGAGGCGAAGATCAAGAAGGTGCTCCTCTCGTTGGAGGCTATTTGCCAATCCGTCACGGTGTTGGGTTCGTTCCCAACGGCACGCGCGGAAGACGAGTAACTGCGTTTTGGGGGTTGGCACCCCTGCCTACTCCCTGTGATCCCTTCAAGGTCGCAAAGACACTTCCACGCGGCGTCTTCCTCTCGGACGCCGCCTGGGTCACGGGAAAATCGCCAGGGGTTTCAACCCCCGGATTCCAATGGCGCTGTCAGCACCCACTTCTCCCCGTAACATGACTGTACCGCCCGCCAACACCTGACTCCCAACCATTCCCATGATTCTTGTTATCCGGCCCGACGCGACCTTGGAACAGATCGACCACGTGATCGAGCGGGTCCGCGAGATGGGCTTTACCCCGCACGTGAGTCGGGGCGAGAGCCGCACCATCGTCGGCGTGATCGGCGACGAAACGAAGCCCGGCGCGGACAATTTCTCCGCCATCGCGGGTGTCGAGCAAGTGCTCCGCATCATGAAGCCATTCAAACTCGCGAGCCGCGAGTTCCACAAGGCCGACAGTGCGGTCTACGTCGGCAAGGTGAAGATCGGTGGCGGCAGCCTCGCCATGATCGCAGGCCCGTGCGCGGTCGAGGGGTACGAGGTTCTCGACGCCATAGCCAAGTACGTGAAGGCGGGCGGCGCTAACATCCTCCGCGGTGGCGCGTTCAAGCCTCGCACCAGCCCCTACGCCTTCCAGGGCATGGGCGAAGACGGGCTGAAGATTCTCAAGGATGTGGGCCAGAAATACGAAATGCCGGTTGTCACGGAGGTGATGGACCCGCGGCAGGTCGAACTCGTGTGCCGGTACACCGACATGCTCCAGATCGGTGCCCGCAACATGCAAAACTTTGACCTGCTTAAAGAGTGCGGCAAGACGATGAAGCCGGTCCTCCTGAAACGCGGCATGAGCGCCACCGTCAAAGACTTGTTGATGTCGGCGGAGTATGTGCTGTCCGAGGGGAACAAGGACGTGGTGCTGTGCGAGCGCGGCGTTAGAAGTTTCGAGGACAGCACACGGAACATGCTCGACATGAGCGCCGTGCCAAACGTGAAGGGCCAAAGTCACCTGCCTATCATCGTCGATCCGTCGCACGCAACTGGGCGGCCTGATCTGATTCCGAGCATGTGTCGCGCGAGCGTCGCGGCAGGCGCGGACGGTGTCCACGTCGAAGTTCACAACTGCCCGGAAAAGGCGATGTCCGACGGCCCGCAGGCGCTGTTGCCGCACCAGTTCCTCGACCTGATGGGCGAACTCCGCAGGCTCGCGTCTGCGCTGGATCGCGAGTTCTGGGCGCCGCCGCAGAAGTAAGCGGAACTGAAACCCCTCACCTAAAGAAGGGGCTAAGAACAGAACGCCTCGCGTTCGCGCCTTCTTCTCTTACTCCCCTCCCTTCTAGGGGGGGTGGGGGAGGGGTTCTTCAGGAGTTCAAATGCCGACTCGCAAGAAGTTCGTTGCCGGTAACTGGAAGATGAACACCACGCTCACCGAAGCGAAGACGCTCGGCGCGGCGGTGGCGAAGGGCGTCGGCACCGACGAGCGCGTAACGACTGTGGTGTGCCCGCCGTTCCCGTGGCTGACCGCCGTGGCCGAGGTGCTCAAGGGTTCGTCCGTTGCGATCGGCGCGCAGAACGTCCACTTCGAGAAGAAGGGCGCGTTTACTGGCGAAGTCAGCCCTGCGATGCTCATCGAGAGTGGTTGCACTTACGCGATCATCGGTCACAGCGAGCGGCGGCACATCCTTGGCGAGCGCGAATCGGTCATCAACCACAAGGTTCACACTGCACTCGAGGAAGGGCTGCACGTCATCCTGTGCATGGGCGAAACGCTCGCGGAACGCGAGCGCAACCTGCAAGAACGCGTGTTCCAACGCCAGGTGTTCGCCGCGTGCGCCGGGCTGACAGACGAGCAGTTCCACCGCATCGTGATCGCCTACGAGCCGGTGTGGGCAATCGGCACGGGCAAGGTCGCGACACCGGAGCAGGCGCAAGAGGCGCACAAGTTCGTCCGCTTGAAACTTCGCCAACTTTACGGCGATAACATCGCTGATGCGACTCCAATCATCTACGGCGGTTCCGTCACGCCCGAGAACACTGCCGGGTTGATGAGCCAGTCGGACGTGGACGGCGCCCTCGTCGGCGGCGCGCGCATCAAGGCCACCTCGTTCCTCGAGATCGTGAAGGCTGCGGGCGCGGTGTGAGGTCTCCTTGAGAAGGGGTAGTAGCCGCTCGCGAAGCCGCAGACGGCGACTGGCCCTTTTCCCTCGCACGCTCGGTTCCTACACTGTCAGTTCAGAGTAATCGGAATTTGTCGATAGTGGAGGTCGGCCGTGGAGCTTTTCGCCGCGTGGTGGCCGTCGCACGCCCTGAATGCCGTCGTTCTCGCGCTCGGGTTCCTACTCATGCTGCTGGTGTTGATCCAGCGGGGTAAGGGCGGCGGATTGGCCGGCGCGTTCGGTGGCGCGGGCGGGTCCAGCCCGTTCGGATCACGCGCTGCGGACCAGTTCGTGAAGATCACGCTCTGGCTTGCGGGCGTCTGGGTGCTCGTAATTATGATCCACGTGAAGGTGGTCAAATACGACACCGAGACAGAAAAGACCAAGTCCGTGCTGACGAGTACGAACTGACCCGCAGGCGCCCGCGAGCCCGCCCGCCAACCGTAGGGTCTTTTTCCGACCATTCCCTCTACCGCAAACGAGGCTAACCGGCGTGTTGCTTAGCATGACCGGGTTCGGCGAGTCCCGCAGCCAGACCAACGCGGTCGGCGTCTCCGTCGAAGTGCGGGCGGTCAACAACCGCCACCTCAAACTGACAGTGCGCGGCTCCGACCCGTACCCGCTGTACGAGAGCGAACTGGAGAAAGTCGTCCGCCGGCACGTGAAGCGTGGCACACTCCACGTGCATGTCCGCGTCGAACGGCAGGGCCAGACTGCGGCGCCCGCGCTCAACACCACGATTCTCGCCGACTACCTCCGACAGATTCGCGCCGCGTGCCACGAAGCCGGGACGCCGGAACTGGTCGCTCCACTCGCGGCCAGCGCGCTGAACCTGCCGGGCGTGGCACCTGAAACCCGCAACGGGGGCACCCCGCCCGACGACGAATGGCCGGTGGTCGAGAAGACGCTCGACGTGGCGCTTGTGAAGCTCAACCAGATGCGCCGCGATGAAGGGAAAGCGGTCGCGAACGAACTGCTCGCTCACCACGGGAGCATCGCGGAGCAACTAGCAGGGATTCGTACGCTGCTTCCGTGTGTCGTCACCGACTACCGGCAGCGCATCCTCGATCGCGTGCGAACGGCTATCGCGGACGCTGGGGTCGTGATGAATGCGGAGACCGTCGTTCGCGAAGTCGCGCTCTATGCGGACCGCTCCGACGTGTCCGAAGAAGTTATGCGACTCACGAGCCATCTAGAACAGTTCGCGGAACTGATCCGCAAAGGAGACGAAGCAGGCCGTAAGCTCGAATTCGTCATTCAGGAGATGGGCCGCGAGACGAACACCATAGGATCGAAGGCCGGTGACGTGGCCATCAACCGACACGTTTTCGAGATGAAATCGACCTTGGAGAAACTGCGAGAGCAGGTGCAGAACGTCGAGTAGTCCGTTTAGCCGCGACCCGAAGGGGAGCGTGACCCCAAATGACACACGATCACGCGCCGCTAATTGTCGTATCCGGGCCTGCCGGCGTCGGGAAAACGACCGTCGTGACTCGATTGCTAGAAGCGACGGACTTGAGTCTGCGACGCGCGGTCACCGCGACGACCCGCGACGCGAGACCCGGCGAAGTGGACGGAACCGACTACCACTTCTGGGACGAGGGCGAGTTCCGCAAGGCGATTGACGACGGGCGAATGTTAGAATGGGCCGTGGTGTTCGGCCGCGACTTCTACGGCACTCCGCGGGCTGAGGTGGACGAGTTCCACGCACGTGGCGTGGGCGTGATTCTGGTGATCGACGTACAGGGCGCTGTCCGCATCCGCGAGTTACTCCCCAACGATCACCTATCGGTGTTCATCGAACCGCCGAGTTTCGACGAGTTGGAAGCCCGGCTCCGCGGCCGACAGGATATGTCGGAGGAGCGTGTCCTCCGACGGCTCGCGACGGCCCGCGACGAACTGGCTCAGGCTGACACGTTTCATCACCGGATCGTGAATCACGATCTTTCCGAAGCCGTCCGCGAACTCGAACGGGTCATTCGCGAACGCTTCAACAACTAAAGGAACGCAACCCATGCTCGACGAATTGAAAGAAGAAGGCATCGTGAACAAGGTGGGCGGGCGATTCAAGCTGTCCACGCTCATTCAAAAGCGTATGGTCGCGCTGAACACGGGCGCGAAGCCACAGGTGGACACACGCGGATTGCCGGACCGCATGGCGATCGTAATTCAGGAGATCCTGCAGGATAAGATCCACCTCGACGCGTCGGGCGAGGTGCAATCGAAGAACCAAACGGTGATGGCGAACCTGCCCGGCGCGTACCCCGGAATGCCCGGTGCCACCCCACCCGCGCCAGGCTCTACGGCGAAGCCTTCCGACGAGTAAGAAAGGCAACCTACCCTCGGTCCCCTCCTTTAAAGGGGAGAGGGCCGGGGGTAGGTTCTTCTCTTCGCGAGTTCTGCCATGCGCCCACTTTTCGCTCTTGTGTTGGCGTTCCTCTCACACAGCGCCGTGCGCGCGGCCGACGAAGTCCAGGTCGGAGACCGCGTCGGCAAACTCAAGTTCACCGATATCCGCTCGTTGCCGCGTACCACCGACGACTTTGGCGCGAAGAAAACCTTCGTGTTCGTGTTCACCAACACGAGTTGCCCGGTCTCGCAGCGGTATCTGCCCACGCTCAACTCGCTTGAGAAGGAATACCGCGATAAGGGCGTGCAGTTCGTCGCGGTCAACGCGGCCGAGGAAGATACGCTCATCGAGATGGCCACGCAGTCGGTGAAGTACGACACCGAGTTCCCCTTTGTGAAGGACTTCGACGGCAGTGTCGCGCGCGCGCTCGGCGCGAAGCGCACGCCCGAAGTTGTCGTTCTCGACGCGGATAAGATGATCCGTTATCGCGGGCGCATTGACGATCAGTACCTTCTTCGCGGACAGCGTGAGAAGCCCACGACGAACGAACTGAAAGACGCAATAGACGCGATCCTCGCGGGGAAGAAAGTCGCGACTGCTGAAACCGAAGTAAGCGGCTGCCCGATCACGTTCCCGAAGGCAACGAAGGCGAAGGAAGTGAACTTCGCCGAGCACGTCGCACCAATCCTCAAGAAACACTGCTGGGAGTGCCACCGAGCCGGCGGGTCGGCGCCGTTCGCGCTCACAACCTACACGCAGGCCTCCGGACGCGCGGCCGCGATTGCGGAGGTCATCAAGGATCAGCGGATGCCGCCGTGGTTCGCGACCCACGATTACGGCCCGTTCGTGAACCGTCGCGGACTGTCGGACGAGGAACGCACCACGGTAACGGATTGGGCACGAACGGACGCCGCGTCGGGCGATCTCACGAAGGCGCCCCCAATGCCCATAGCGGTAAAAGAGAAATGGCTGATCGAGAAGCCCGATCTTGTGCTGGAATCGTCGGCGTTCGAGTTACCGGCGAAAGGTGACATCCCGTACAAGTACGCGATCCTGCTACACAACTTCACCGAAGACACATGGGTTTCGGGCGTGCAGATCACATCGGACAACCCGCAGGTGCTGCACCATGCCAACCTCGCGTTCGGCAGCATTGCTAACGGATTCAAGGAGGAGAACTTCATCACCGGTTACGTCCCCGGCGGCGAAGTCGTGAACCTGGAACGCGGCGTCGCGTTTCGCATCCCGAAGGGGTCATTCCTCGCGCTGCAGATTCACTTCGTCTCCACGGGCAAGGAAGAGAAATGCAAACTGTCGGTCGGTCTCCGCTATCCGCGTGACGCGGTGCAACAGCAACTCCGCAACATTCAGCTCACCAATAGTAAATTCGCGATCACACCCGGCGCACCGGCGCACAAAGTGACCTCAAGCCGCGTCCTCGACACGGACGTGATTGGGGTCGGACTTTTCTCGCACATGCACCTGCGCGGCAAAGACATGACATTTACCGCGCACCTGCCCGACGGGAAGCGTGACACGCTGCTCGTGATCGCGAACTACAACTTCGCATGGCAGGTGCCATATCGGTGGGAGCCTGGCCAGAAAACGCTCCCGAAGGGGACGCGGTTGGAGTGTGTGGCACGGTACGACAACTCGGCGTTCAACCCGTACAACCCGAATCCCCTCGCGACCGTGCGCAACGGCCCGCAAACGCACAACGAGATGATGTTTGGGTTCTTCTTCTACACGAACGCGAACGAGAAACTGAACCTGCGCATAGATCCAAAAACCGGCACGGAAGCAAAGGCCGAAAAACGGTAATCCGCCCCGCGCGGACATCCCGCCCGCAAGACACGCACACCGGTTCGCATCGTTGTACGCTCTGAACTTCACTCGCGGTCGCTACTGCGGGTCGGACGCCAGCGCTCTGCCAAGACAATCACATCTCAGAGATCAGCACCAGCGTCGCGAACGGCGCGATTGTGTAGAAACTGCCATCCGCGATCGCGGGGCCGTTCTCGGTTTCAACGATGTCGTCCGGACTGGGTAGTCCCGTGTCGATGAGGCGCCGCCAGCGACGCCGCGTCGGCGCAAGCGGAATGCGGAACTTCACTGGTTCGCACCAGGCGTTTAGCGCGACATAGAAGTCGTTGTCGATGTGGTAATCCGCGTCGTGCTCACGCCCGGTAAACCGGCCGTCCAGTGCGAATGCAAGCGTGCGCGACGTGAACCCCCAGTCCGGTTGACACGGTTCGGTGCCGTGCCAGTGAATGTCTGCCAACAGCGGCGGCGTACTCGATCCGGTGTCTCGCCCGGTGCGGGCTAAGTCGATGAGCACGTGCGACGTGTCGCTTCCCGGCGGAAGACCGGCGTCACCAGGGCGCACCGGCCCGGCCGGCGGGAATACTCCAGCCGACTCCGCTCCCCCGACCGGTGCAGGCGTGATCGCGGGGAACGCGAGGATTTCGTGAGCCGGGTCTCCGCGCATGAACTCGCCGACGAAGAACCGGCGACGGCGCAGCGCCGGGTGCCGCTTCCGGAGATGAATCAGTTCCCGCACGAACCGCAGGAAGTCCTTATTCTTCTCGGCGAGCTTCCAGTCCACCCACGAGATTTCGTTGTCCTGGCACCACGCGTTGTTGTTCCCTTGCTGCGTGCGGAGAAACTCGTCGCCGGCGAGCAACATCGGCACACCCTGACTTAACATCAGGGTCGCCATCATGTTCTTCGCTTGCCGGTGACGAAGTGCAAGAATCTCGGGGTCGTCGGTTGCGCCTTCGACGCCGCAGTTCCACGAGTAATTGTTGTTCTCACCGTCGCGGCTCTGTTCGCCGTTCGCGTCGTTGTGCTTTTCGTTGTAACTCACGAGATCATTCAGCGTGAACCCGTCGTGCGCGGTGATGAAGTTCAGCGAGTGCCGCGGTAACCGGCCGCTCATCTGATAAAGGTCCGAACTGCCGCAGATGCGATCCGCGATCGCCGGCGTCATGCCGTGGTCGCCCTTCCAGAACCTGCGCACGTCGTCGCGGTACTTGCCATTCCACTCGCTCCACCGGCGGCCGAACGGGAACCTTCCCACCTGATACAACCCGCCCGCGTCCCACGGTTCAGCGATGAGCTTCGTGTCCGCGAGCACGCCATCCTCGGTGATGCTCTCGATCACGGGCGGTTCCACCATCACGTTGCCCTTGCGGTCGCGCCCAAGAATGGATGCAAGGTCGAAGCGGAAACCATCGACGTGCATGTCGCCGACCCAGTACCGCAGACACGTCATGATGAGGTCGCGAACGATCGGGTGGTTGCAGTTCACCGTGTTGCCGCACCCTGAGTAGTTCAGGTACTTGCCCTGGTCGTCCATCAGGTAGTAAAGCTCGTTGTCGAGTCCGCGGAAGCTGAACGTACGCCCGCCGTCGTTACCCTCACCAGTGTGGTTGAACACAACATCCAAAATCACCTCGATACCTTCCGCGTGCAGCGCCTTCACCATGTCGCGGAACTCGTGCGTCTGGCCGTGCTGCCTGGCGCTCGCCGCGAACGCCGCTTTCGGCGACGCGAACGCGACCGGGTTGTAGCCCCAGAAGTTGGTCATCTTCTCGCCCGTCTCCGGGTGGAAGAACGGGCAGTCACACTCGTCCCACTCGAACACCGGCATGAGTTCGACCGCCGTCACGCCGAGCCATTTCAGGTAGGGGATCTTCTCGACCAGTCCGCGAAAAGTGCCTTTCTCCGCGACGCCGCTGGAGGCGTCGCACGTGAAGCCTCGCACATGAACTTCGTAGATGACCGAGTTTTCGTACTCGGTGAGTGGGGGCGCATCCTCTTCCCAGTTGTAGCGCGTGCCGCGCCGGTACAGGCTCCGGCGGCTGGTGCGGGCCGGGTCGGTTTCGCACGTGCCGGCCCAGTCCGCACCCGCGGAGAGCATCACCGCGGACGGGTCGAGCAAAAGGCGCGACGGGTCGAACCGCGTGCGCGGGCCGTGCGGGCCGTCCACGCGCCAGCCGTAGCAGAACGCTTCCGGCAGATCGTGAACACGAATGTGCCAGTGGTCGCCTGTGCGGTTCTTGCGAGCGTCGAGTGGCAGTTCCGCGAGCGGCGTGCTTCCGCCTTCAGCCGAGAGAATGACGAGCGTGACGCGTTGCCCGTGCCTACATAGCAACGCGAAGTTCGCCCCGTCGGGGGTGAGCGACGGGCCGAGCGGCAAGGGGCGACCGCGACTGGTGCGGAATGGCATCATAAAAAATCCCGTCAGAGAGGAATCGCAACGCGATTACGGGTACGGGTACGGGTACGGCGCGGCGCGGCAACCCGGTTTCGGCTGTAGCGTCGCCTCGCGACGAGGGTACAATCACCGCGATCGAAGTCTACAGAGCAACGCATATGACGCGGAACGCGAGCGGACTGGTCGTCGCACTGCTGGTGTTCACGAGCACTGCACGCGCCGACGAGAAGCTGACCATCGACGACGTGAAGAAGGCTTGGAAGGCGCGTCAGGATAAGCAGAAGTCGTTCCGCATCGAGTGGGTCGCGACCGTGACCATGAAAGCCGGCGCTCTCGATGATGTACCGGACCTCAACAACCCCGGCCCGCACCCGCCCAAAGACACCGAGTACAAGGCCGTGTGCAGTTTCGCTTCCGACGACGATAAGGCCGCATCTTCAATCGAGGATTCGATCTATTCGATGATAACGAAGACGTGGCGCCCGGCAGCCGAAGCCATCTACTTCGACGGCAACTGCCGCGTGCGTGTCGATCCGCTCATCTTCCCGGGTTGGGCACAAGTGAGCATTGGAACGGGGGGACGCTCCCGCTCGGTACAGGCCTCAATTCGTACATAAACGGCCCGGTTCTGCGCCTCTACCGACCACTTGGCGGGGCCGCGTTCTCGGCTTTTCCTTTCGAGGAGTACAAACTGTCCGGGCGCACCGAGAAGATCCGCGGAGCTACGTGCGTCGAGATCGCCCGCAAATCCCGATCACGGGCACTGGGTATGGTGCGACCCCGAGCGCGCGTTCCTTCCGGTTCGAGTTCGACAGCGGTACGGCGACGGCTACGACTTGGAATGGGAGTACCGCAAGGACGACACCGGGCAGTGGGTGCCAACCGGTTGGCAGTACCCAAGCCTGAACGGAAAAGGCGCGTTGCGATATTCCGTGAAGGCCGAGGTGAAGATACTCGACTTCGCACCCAGGTTCGCAGCCGATGCATTCGCCCCAAAGTCACCGGTGTTGAGCCACGTAGTCGTATTCAAGGACGGCGAGAAACAGGACGAGTACCTGATCCGGCCGGACGGGAGTAAACGAGCCCTGCTCGCGGCAGAGCGGAGGAAGAGCTACCAGGAGGTCATCAAGACAAACGCCGACGGCACGCCCTACCCACCCGCGAAGAAGTGAGGAAACGGCGACGAGACCGGCCCTGGGAAACTGCTCGCGGTTTCGAGAGTCTGTCGGATGGCTTCGCAGACCCGCGAAGACGCAATTGGGTTACCCCACTTGACCACATCACGTTCATGACACAGGTTTCGGTGCTATCCTTTCGTTCGCAGTCCTCCTCCCGGGCAAAACGTTACAAGGATGGTCAGGTGTCGGCAACAATTTCCGCTCCACCCACAAGCCCGCATCCGCTTCGGCACCATGCTGGGCGGGCGGAAGTGCTCGCGGCCATTCTCGACCCGAAACGACTCCCGACCGCTCCTGCGATCGCACTCCAAGTCGTGAACGCAGCCTCCCAACCAGACTGCGAATCGGCCGAGATCGTCGCGCTCCTCGCGCTCGATTCGGCCCTGTGCGGAAAGCTCCTGCGGGCTGTGAACTCGTGCATCTACGGGTTGCAGCAACCAATCGCCTCCGTTGCACGCGCGGTCCACGTGCTGGGATTGAGTACGGTGCGCTCGCTCGCGTTGGGACTGTCGCTTCCAGCCGTCAAGATCGGGCGCGACGCGGACCAGGCCACGCGTGACTACTGGATGTCGTCCGTCGGCGGGGCCATCATCGCTCGCGAACTGGCCGTTCTCACACGTCGCTCGAACCCGGACGACGACCTCGTCGCAGGATTGCTCCGCGACCTTGGTGAGTTGCTCCTGCGGCAGACATACCCCGATGCCTGGGCCAAGCACGTCGCATACTACGGGGACGGGTTGATTGAGGACCCTTGTGGCGCGGAGCTCACGTCGTTCGGGATCGACCACGCTGACATCACCGCCGAAATCCTTCAGCAATGGAAGTTGCCGGCCGACATCGTGGAACCGATCCGGTACCACCACCACCCGGCCGCGGTAAAGGCCGGTGGTCTGGTGCAACTGAATCGCGCCGAACTGCTTGAGTTCGCAAACTACCTCGTCCAGTTGGATCGTGTCGCACAAAACCCGGAACTCCTCGCGCGAGTCCTGAGTACGGCGAAAGACCAGTTCCACCTGCCGCGGCCGGCGCTGATCGCTTTTCTCCAGGCCGTCGCAGAGAAGATCGAAGCATTCGCAGCAGTGCTCAACCAGGACATTGGTCAGTGCCCGGACTACGCGTCGATACTCGCGGCGGGCGCGGCGGAACTCGTAAACCTGACCGTGGAGAGCAGCCGTAATCGCATGAGCGGAAACGTCTCCGCCTCGGCTGCCGGGCACTCGACCGGAACATCGCGGTCAGCGACCTACATTCCGTCCCCTGAGAACGCGTCCCCGCAACCGGTCCACCGCACCACGAACAGCCTACCCGAGTTCCAGTTCCAGTTCGCTGAACAGTTACCGGAAGGCGGGTGCCGATTCGGATCGTACGAACTCTGCAGTCTAATCGGGCGCGGCGCGATGGGCGTGGTATTCAAGGCATGCGAGCCGAGTTTGAACCGATTTGTCGCGATCAAGATGCTGGCCCCCGAAGTGGCGGCGTCACCCGTAGCGCGTCAGCGGTTCGCGCGTGAGGCTCGCGTCGCGGCCTCGATCCAACACGAGAACGTGGTCGGGATTCATGCGGTCGGCGAGACCGCGGGTGTGGCCTACCTCGCAATGGAATACATCCGCGGGAACTGCCTGAATACCCAGATTGAACAACACGGGCCGATGCCCGTGCTGATGGCCGTGAGTGCCTCGCGACAGATCGCGGCCGGGCTGGCCGCCGCGCACGCGAAGCAGGTCATTCACCGCGACATCAAGCCCGCGAATATCCTGCTCGAGAAAGAAACCGGACGGGTCTGGATCAGCGACTTCGGGCTGGCGCGAGGAGTCGACGACGTGACGATGACCGTCGACGGCGCACTTATTGGCACCCCGTACTTCATGGCCCCGGAAACAATTCAGGGCCAGGGGTCCGACGCACGCTCGGATTTGTTCGGCCTCGGCGGGGTGATGTATCACATGGTCACTGGGCACGCCCCGTTTCCAGAACGAACCGTGGCGGCCGTGCTCAACGCGGTGTGTTCTCGCGAGCCGATCCCGCCCGCTCGGCTGCGCCCGGCCCTGCCCGACTGGCTCGACTCGATGATCCTCCGACTGTTACACAAGAACCCGGCCGCGCGCTACCCAGACGCCAGCTCTGTGGCTGCGATCCTCGGTAAATGCTGTTGAGTACGTCCGCGGTGGAAAACCCGTCGCTGTAGGCGAAAACCCCAGACGGTTCCGTTGTCGTCGCTCGCAGTTTGCGCTACAACAATTTCCACCTCCTGCTTTTCACGCACGACGCCGACCCAACAACACAACGTAGTTCGGGTGGGCGATGCCAGCCGAGCCAACCCCCTTCGGCCCAAGAAGCACCAAGCCGCACCTACGCTGCAACCGACTGCGCGTCGGCGTCTAATCCTCGTTGCCGAGGACTACGCGCTACGCGAGTTCGTCCACATCGTGTTCGAACAGGCCGGGTTCGCAGTCGTCCCCGTACCATACGGGCGCACCGCCGCTGATCTGTTTATCGCCGACCCGCACTCGTTCGACTTGTTGCTGACCGACGTGATCATGCCCTTCACAACTGGCGTGGAACTGGCCGCGCCCGTTGCGGCCAGAACTCCCGGTTTTCTTCACATCCGCATTCCCGGGCGGTCCTGGCCTCGCGCCCGTACCATTCCCGCCCGACGGACTACTGCTGGAGAAGCCCTTCTCTCTGGCCCGGTTGCTCGAAGTGGTTCACGCCGCGCTCGACACCAGTTGACAACCCCGCAACCTTCGTGTTGTCACAGTGTGCGCGCCGTGCGTAAGATGTACCAGCGAATGGGCCTGCCCCGGACGCTACGAGGTCTACGCCTGCACCGCCCGCTCACTCGTCACCAACACCAACACGCCCGACGCGGTGAAGGACGTGCTCCGCACCGCGCTCGCGTCCGCTCGCCAGCTCCGCAACCCAACCCACCAGGCGTGGATCCTACGCGAAGCGTCCAACGAAATACTCGGTCGGGGTGGCGCAACCGACTGAGCGACGACGAATCCGGACCGCCGCAAAACGCCTCTATAATCTCCCTGTGACCCTTCCCTATCCTTCAACCCGTTCCAGGAGCGAACCTCATGCGCCTGACACGCTGGGCAATGGCGACAACCGTTGCCGCACTGGCCGCACTACTCGTTTCGACCACCCAAGCCGAGGAGCCGAAGAAGTTGAAGTACCCCGACACGAAGAAGGGCAACGTCGTTGACGACTACCACGGGACGAAGGTCGCGGACCCTTACCGGTGGCTTGAAGACGACGTGCGCAAATCAAAGGATGTGGCCGACTGGGTCGAAGCCGAGAACAAGGTTACGAACGCTTTCCTGGAGAGCATCCCGCAGCGCGAAGCGATCAAGAAGCGCATCACCGACCTCTTCAACTACGAGAAGATCAGCGCACCATTCAAGATCAACAACCGGTACTTCTTCTTCAAGAACGACGGCCTCCAGAACCAGAACGTGCTGTACGTGCAAGACACGCTCGACGGCGAAGCGAAAATGCTGATCGACCCGAACGCGTGGACGAAAGACGGCACCGTCGCGCTGAGCGGTCTAGAAGTGAGCGACGACGCGAAACGAATCGCTTACGGAACCGCCGAATCCGGCAGCGACTGGAACGTGTGGAAGGTGCTCGACGTCGCCACCGGGAAGGTGCTGAGCGACGAACTGAAGTGGGTAAAGTTCAGCAACACGTCTTGGACGAAGGACGGCAAGGGCTTCTACTACAGCCGGTTCCCCGAACCGCAGGCCGGCGCCGCGTTCCAGAACCTGAACGTGGACATGAAGCTCTATTACCACAAACTCGGCACGCCGCAATCGGAAGACAAGCTCATCTACGAGCGCAAAGACAACCCGAAGTGGACGATCGGCGGCGGCGTGACCGAGGACGGCAAGTACCTCATCATCTCCATCGGCGACGGCACCACGAGCCGCAAGGTTCGCATCAGTTACCAAGACCTGAGCGACCCGACGAACAAGATCGTGGACCTGATCGACAACCATGAGGGCAAGTTCAACTTCCTGGGCAATGATGGCGGTGTGTTCTACTTCCAGACGGACTCCAACGCACCGAAGTACCAGGTCATCGCGATCGATACCAAAGAACCCAGCAAGAAGAACTGGAAGACGATCATTGGGCAGGCGAACGAACCGCTCGACAGCGTGGATCTGGTCGGTAACCGCTTCATCTGCAGCTACCTGAAGGACGCGAAGACGGCGGTGAAGGTCCACGAGATCGACGGCAAGTTCGTGCGTGACGTGCAACTCCCCGGGATCGGCACCGCGAGCGGCTTCAACGGCAAGCGCACGGACATGGAGACGTTCTACACGTTCAGCAGTTACGCCACGCCGCCGAGCACCTACCGCTACGACATCGCGACCGGCGAGAGCAAACTGTTCCGCCAGGCGAAAGTAAAATTCGACCCCGCGATGTATGAAGTGAAGCAGGTCTTCTACACGAGCAAAGACGGCACTAAAGTGCCGATGTTCATCGCGCATAAGAAGGGCATCAAGATCGACGGCAGCGCCCCGACGCTCTTGTATGGCTATGGTGGGTTCAACATCTCGCTGACGCCGGGGTTCTCGGTGTCGCGGTTGCAGTGGATGGAAATGGGCGGCGTGTACGCGGTGGCGAACCTGCGCGGCGGCGGCGAGTACGGCGACGCGTGGCACCGCGCCGGCACGAAACTCCAGAAGCAAAACGTGTTCGACGACTTCATCGCGGCCGGCGAGTACCTCGTGAAGGAGAAGTACACCTCGCCGAAGAAGCTCGCGATTCAGGGCGGGAGCAACGGCGGGTTGCTCGTAGGTGCATGCATGACGCAGCGCCCGGACCTGTACGGCGCGTGCCTTCCTGCAGTTGGCGTGATGGACATGCTCCGATTCCAGAAGTTCACCGCGGGCCGGTTCTGGGTGGACGACTACGGGGCGAGCGACAACAAGGAGGATTTTGAGGCACAGATCAAGTTCAGCCCGTACCACGTCCTTCTGAAGAACGGCACGAAGGCGTACCCGCCGACGATGGTAACAACCGCGGACACGGACGACCGCGTGGTGCCGGGTCACAGTTTCAAGTTCGCGGCGGCGCTGCAAGCGAACCACACCGGCCCGAACCCGGTGCTAATCCGCATCGAAACGAAGGCCGGTCACGGGGCCGGCAAGCCGACGACGAAGGTGATCGAGGAAATCGCCGACCAGTGGGCGTTCCTCGTGAAGACGCTCGACTTCAAGCCCGAGATTGGGAAGTAGGCGACCATCGCGTAGCCGCGACCCAAAGGGGAACGCGGAGAGCAGACGCGGCTGGGATAACACCCGGCCGCGCACGTTTGGTATGCTCGTGTTGGAGGATGAAGTGATGACAGAAGAGCAATGGCCCGCTTCTGACATTTGGCGCGAGGTCCTTTCCACCATCCCGCTCCCACTCAATTCGCGGAAAACTCAACTTTTGGTTGTAGCAGTTTGCCAGCACATCCCGCTACATACAAGCGACCTCAAAACACCTGCTTTACTATGCGTCCTTGAGGACTTCGTCGATGGTCGCGCGACGCGCGACGCCCGCGAACAAGCGCTAAACCTGATCTGGGATATTGGCTACTCCTCGATGCACACCGACCCGATTGCAAACCTCGCTTCGACCGTTAATGACGAGCAACTCTGTCCAGACCCGTACTCTGTGATTGGCGACTTTCTTGACAGCAGCGTAGATAATTACAACGTCCCAATTGCAACATTGTTCCGCGACATCTTCGGCAACCCCTTTCGCCCGGTCACCTTCTCCCCTGGATGGCGCGCTGACACCGCGATGTCACTCGCTCGCGGGATGTACGACGCACGTGAGTTCAGCGCGATGCCGATCCTCGCGGACGCACTCCAAGACGCGGGCTGCGACAACACCGACGTGCTGACTCACTGCCGCGACGCGAAGCAGATTCACGTTCGTGGATGCTGGGTTGTTGACCTCGTGTTGGGGTTGTAGGTCGCGGTCGAGGAGGCTTTGCGACGAGGCCCGACGACCAATCACCTCCGCGGTTCTGCGAAGCATCAGTAGCGCAAGCGAGATACGCGGAAGCGGCTGTTCGTCGGGCCTCGTCGCAAAGCCTCCTCGACCGCGACCTACGACGCCGCGAACACGCTCGCGGGTGCTGGGTTGTTGACCTCGTGTTGGGGAAAGCGTAACGGCGCGAATGCCACACGACGCGCCAGCGTCTAATGTGACACCCACACACACGCCGCGAGGACCACTCATGCCCGCGAACACCCCCAACACCGACGCCATTGCCGCGAAAGCGGTCGAACTGATCGGCCCGAACATGGTGGTGGGTTTAGGTACGGGGAAAGCCGCGACCGCGTTCATCGAAGCGCTCGGCGCGAAGGTGCAAGCCGGTCTCCGCATTCGCGGGTTGCCGACTTCGGAAGTGTCCGCGGCGCTCGCGACGAAACTCGGCATCCCGCTCGTGACGTTCGACGACGTCGATTACCTCGACGTGTGCGTGGACGGAGCCGACGAGATCGACCCCAACGGCGACCTCATCAAAGGCTACGGCGGGGCGCTCGTGCGCGAGAAGATCGTGGCGGCTTACGCGCGGAAGTTCGTCGTGCTTGCGGGTGCGGAGAAGGTTGTGAAGGTTCTGGGCGCACGCGGCAAACTGCCGGTGGAAGTGGTGTCGTTCGCGCTGACGCCGTGCCGCAAGCAACTCGAACGGATGGGATTCCCGTCGCAACCGCGCATGAAGGACGGGCAAATCATCGTCACGGACAACGGGAACTACATCCTCGATTGCGTAACGACCGCGATCACGGCCCCGGCCGAAACGGACACGAAGATGCTCGCGATCTCCGGCGTCGTCGGCACCGGCATCTTCGCGAAGATGGCGCACGTCATCATGATTCAAGCGGAAGACGGCAGCGTCCAAGTGCGCCAGGGTAGCGCGAAATAATACTCTTTTCCTCACCCCGCGCGGAACACCGCAACGACACCCGCACCGCTACCGGCCGCGAGTGACTTATCGTCGGAGGACCACGCTAACGCAGACGCTTCACCGCCCGCGAACTGGAACTCACCCACCTGCGTGCCCTTGCGGTTCGTTGGTTGCCACAACAGTACCTTGCCATCGATCGCCGCCGACGCAAGCAGGAACCCACGATGCTGGTACGCGAGCGCGGTCAGGTTTGCGTCCTCGTCGTGTCCGATCAGCATCGTCGGCTTCGATCCCTCGGGGCCGTTCGCGCTGAACTGGCAGTCCCAGATACACACCACCGGCCCGCCACCGGTCGCGAGGTAGCGCGATGTGAAATCCCACGCCAGTTCGCGCACCTTCGTCTTGTAACCCCACATCTGAAGGTCTCGCGCCGCGTCGTAGTACCAGAAGTGGACAGTCGAATCCTGGTTGCCGTGCGCGAAAATCTTCCCGTCGGGGCTCCACGCCATCGCGAGCGGCGAGCCCTTCCACGCGAGCAACTTTGTCGGCTCGGCGCACGCGAGCGGGTCGTAAGTTGTAGCAGCACCGTAGGCGAGTAGCGTGAGGTGGTTCGTGCCCGGCCGCCACTTCAGGTCCATCACGGTGCCGGCCTGTGGTGGGAGGTCGCGAACCATTTCACCAGACGCGGACCAGACGCGCGTCCTCTTGCCGGCCGCGGTCGCGAGGTACTGACCGGACGGGTGCCACACCACCTTTTCCGCCCATGACGCGCCGGCGTCGAGCGTCTTCGCCTCTTGCCCCGTCGCGGTGTCCCAAACGCGAACCTTGCTATCCTGCCCCACGGACGCGAGCAGGTTACCGGTCGGCTGCCACGCGAGCGCGGACGTGCCGAAGCCGTGGCCCTTCAGTTGGTGCAGCGGCTTGCCGGTGTTCGCGTCGAAAATCGTGATTGGGCCGCTCACTGCCGCGGCCGCGAGCCGCGAAGCGTCCGCTGACCACGCGACGCCGATGATGTGGTCCGCCACTGGCGCCTGCCACACCGGGCGCAACCGGTTTTCAGTTTTGCCGAAGAGATTGATTCGAGCCATACGAAAACCCAACCCAGTGGATGCGTAGCCGCGACGCGCAGCGGAGCGTTCGCGCGCCGCTGCGCGTCGCGGCTACACGAGCCACCCTCATCTTACGACAAGCAGCTCTTGAAGCCTTCGGTGAGCGCGTCGCGGTCGAGGTTGCGACCGATGAAGATCAGCTTGTTCGAACGCGGCGTCTTGCCCCATGGCTTGTCGAGTTTGCCGTCGAATAGCATGTGGACCCCCTGGAACACGAACCGGTTCGGCTCGTTCTTGATCGACAACACGCCCTTCATGCGGAAGATGTCCGGCCCCTTGACCTGTAGCAACTCGCTCATCCACTTGTTCAGCCTCTTCGCGTCGAGTTCCCCCGCGACCGTGATGCCCACGCTCGTCACGGACGAGTCGTGAACGTGATCCGGCACCTCCTCCTCGTGCAGCTTCAGCCCGTGGGTCTTGTGCTCGTGCTCGTGCTCGTGCTCGTGCGCGTGGTCATGGTCATGGTCGTGTTCGCAGTGATCGTGCTCGTGATCGCAGTTCGAGTGATCCTTGCCGTCGTGCTCGTCGTGACCGTGCTTCTTTGCTTGGTCATGTTCCTCATGGTGGTCATGCTTGTGGCCACCGTCCTTGAGGAAGTCGGGTTCGTGTTCGAGGATGCGGTCGAGGTCGAAACCCTTCACGTTCAGCACGCGATCGAGGTTCAACTCCGCGTTCTTCGTACGGTGAATCTTCGCAGTCGCGTTCATCTTACGCATCATCTTTTCGAGCTTCTCCAGTTCGTGCGTTGTCACGAGATCGGTCTTGTTCAAGAGGATCACGTCCGCGAACGCGATCTGCTCCTGCACCTCGTGCGAATCCCAGTGCAGCAGGACGTGCTTCGCGTCCACAAGCGTCACGATGCCATCGATGGTGGTCTTCGCTTGCACCTCGTCGTCCATGAAGAACGTCTGCGCGACGGGGCCAGGGTCGGCCATCCCGGTCGTCTCGATGAGGATGTAGTCGAACTTGTCGCGGCGCTTCATCAGGTTGCCTAGGATGCGGATCAAGTCGCCGCGCACGGGGCAGCAGATGCACCC
>SXGU01196799.1_pt1 | contig 33774 bp, 35 predicted proteins | sample 3174531 | NCBI WGS metagenome assembly SXGU01 (sample SAMN11356863, study PRJNA531348) | freshwater metagenome | isolation source: freshwater sample F1-140 | place: China: Fuxian Lake, Yuxi | collected 2017-12-25 | reverse complement strand
GCAACGCTGACGCTTACCAAAACCTCTGAGTTTGCAAACTACACCTTTGTTGACGGAGACCGCCTGAAAATCACGGGCGGCACCTCCGTCAACCAAGGCTGGTACAACATCGCCAGCAAGACAAACAGCAACGACATTGTCTTGGAGTCAACCATTGGATCTGGCGGTTCATCTGACATCGCTTTCACCGTCTACCCGAGTTCGTTGATCCTGCCTGCCGACTTCAAGGAGTTGGTGGACATCCAGCCGACCCAAGGGCTGGTGAACGCGGTCAACACCACGACCACAGCGTACATCAACCAGCTTCGCACCAACGAGGTTGCCATCGGCAACATGGTGTACTGGGTCGCTGTCACCTGGGGTGCCAATGCCACCGCTGCCGGTGGACGCCCCACGCCTCGCCTTGAGGTGTACCCCACCCCGACCACAAACGCGACCGACGAGTTCACCCTGTTCTACAGAGCTGGGTGGCCGTCCGTGAGCGCGGACGATGTGTTCATCGAGATCCCCGACTACCTCAACATGATCTATGTGCAGATCGTGCGAGCCATTGCCCGTGGCTACGAAGAGGAAGATCAGGCACCTGGCCGCTACGGCCGCTCGACTCCAGGCACCGTGTTGGAACGCCTGCAGGGCATCAAGCAGTCCAGCAGCTTCCTTGATGCCATGCGCCGCGATGGTCAAATCCAATCCAGCCGTGGCGCCATGCAGGGTGGCGCTGTCACCATGCAGCGCAAGGACTCTACTTTGTTCCTGAAGACTCAAGTGCAAGGCCCTGCGTGACATGCCCGAAATCAACATCCCCTGGCCGGAAAAGGGAATCAGCGAAGGACGCGCAAACGACGAGCAGACTCCGCGCACGACGCGGGATGCCGTCAATGTCCGCAGCGTAGACCCGACCAATGGTCGCGTGCGCGGTGCGCAGCGCAGCGGCATGTCGCTGTACGGCCGAGACCCGATTGCGGCGTCTCAGAAGGTGCAGGACATCTTTTCTGTCACCTACGACAACAAGAATACCGATTACGCTGCGCAGCCGCTGGAGACCGCTGGCGACACCAGCAGCGTGACGCCTCCCAACAAGTCGTCGTGCTGGCAGCTTGTTCTGGACAACCAGGGCAATGTCTACGGCATCGACGGCAAAGCGGCCATCGTCAAGTACAACAACGACTTGTCGGAGGTCTGGAAGGCCAATGTTGAGCTTAAGGACGAAGCTGCGGAAATCCGCACCATCGCCGTTGACTCGGCCTACTGGATCTATGTTGGCGTCAGCACGGGCGGTGATATGCTCAAGGCCAGGATCTACGGCTACGAGCAGAAAGAAATTCCGTTTGCGCTGGAGGGTGAACCAAAGGTCAAAGCCGAGCGCGTGTGGGAATACGATCCGCAAGGCTTCGTCGAAAAGATCGAGATCAAAGACGGCAAGCTTTACGCGGCCATCAACGACACCCGTAAGGGTCGCAGTTGGGTGGTGGTGCTGGATCAAATCAACACCGCCGTCCCGCTGCTTCAAAAGCGCTGGGATATCCCGTACCCGGCTAACGACCTGTCGGTGTCACCCAAAGACGGGTCGGTGTACACGGCCCATGAGCCTAATACTGAGCGCGGGCGTGACTTGCAAAACCCCAGCTCCGTAGGGGCTTGGGTGGACTGGGTGCCGACGCAGCTTCCTTCGTGGGACAAGCGCGTGTGGGGCTGGTGGGATTCGTCCGACATTGACGGCGACGGCAGTAACAACGCCTTGTACGAAGACGGAGACGAGATCCAGACCTGGTACGACAAAAGCGGCAACGGACGCGACTGGGAAGTCAACACGCTGACTACAGAGAAAGGGCCGCTCCTTGCCAAGAATTTTGTAGCTGGCCGTGATGTGCTGGTGTTTGACGGCGTTGACCGCTCAATGATGAGCGGAACCAACCCGAGCAGCGCTAGCGTTGGAACCGACAAAGCGTCCCGCGCAGCTTTCCGTGGCGCCATCCCTGGCTACGCAGGCGCACAGTATGCGCTGTTCATGGTCGTGCGCATGTCTCCTGAGAATGTGCAGCGTTACCTGCTGTCTCAGGATGTCACAAGCACGGCAGTTGACGCGACGCGCAGAGGCATCGTTGTCAACTCGCTGCCCAACGCAGTCGGCACCGACACGGCCTGCCTGACAAGTGTTCGAATCTTGGAAGACACGACGGGTTCTGCAAGTACGGGCGCAGGGCCTGGCGCGCATCCGTTGACATTGTGCAGCGGGCCTGACGATTTCTGCCTGATCACTTGGGTGTTTAATGGCGGTGTGGGCACTCCACTAAGCACCGTGCGCATCAACGGCAGGCCAGCAGATCAGTATTCAAGCAAGTCTACTTGGGTTTGCAGCGACGCAACCTTTTTGGGTTATTCGCGAGACAACTCCTTCCCGGCCACAATCCAGCGTTTCCGTGGATATGTCTGCGAGATGCTGGTCATGTCGGACTGGTATGTGGCTGGAACCACACCGCTGGATGCTCCAGCACGGCAGGACATTTTGTCCATGCCAAACTATCCAGACAATGCCTGGGCTGCAGTAACTGCGGCTACGACGGAGTTGGAGCTGATTGAAGGCTACCTTGCCAACAAGTGGGGTGGCGGCTACAAGCTTCCTAGCGGAACGGCAGGCACGCTGACGGTTACCGCCAATCCTGCGGATACCCAAACTGTTACTATCGGAGGAACCGTCTACACCTTCCGTGCAACGCTTGGAGCTGCTCCTGGTACGGGAAATGTTGATGTGCTTGTCGGCGCGACAACGCTTGAGTCGATGACCAACCTGTACAGGGCTATCAACGACAGCGGCACAAACGGCACCAACTACACGCGAGCCACAGCCGATGGAGCAAACGCAACGGCATTTGCACTTGGTGTCACGCACAGCAATGCAACGGCAACTAGCTTTTCGCTGTTCATTCAGTCAAGGACATCTGCTAGCACCCCAACTGTTGCAACATCACAAACTTTAGGTGCTGGCACATGGTCTGCTGCCGCAACAGCCGCATCTATAGTTGGCGGTGGATTGAATGTCGGACATTACCCGCACAAGTACTACTATGTGCGACTCAACACGGCGCAAACCCGTGGTGGCCCACCCAGTTCTGTCTTGGAGGCAGACAGCGGGGGCCTAACCCCCATCAGCAAGTACAGCAACCTGCACCTGTTTGGCGGCATCCTGTGCAAGTGGGATCCGCTTAACGCCAAGCTTAAGTGGGTCGTGACTTCAGGGCTGAACGGAAGCGGCACTACGGTCTACGGCGGCGTCGGATACGGCTGTACCGCAGATATTGACGGCGGCATCTGGAGCATTGGCCCCAGAGCGCTGTCAGGCACTTCCGTGCCGGTTGCCCTGTCGGTCACGGACAACACCAGCATTCGAAGAATCCTTGACCAAGAAAGCACATCTGGATCGTTCGGCTCTACGGTGACGCGGTCGCTGGCGACAGTCGGTGGTGCCGCCAACGAACCCGTGACTTTCAAGCACCTCCGCATTGGCGTTGACAAGTACAGCAACGGCTATGTCCCGCTGTACAACGCAAGCAATTACGGAGACACGGGGTACGACCCCGTTTACTCAGCGTATGTGGTCAGCAAAAGCGACACGCTTCTCCATCAGTACTACGAGCCGAACGCCACGCACTTGATGCATTGCGCTGTGCCGGACGCGCGCATTCCGCTTAACCTGACTGACGACCTCACAGGTACCAGTCAGGCTTTGCAGCCTCGCGCAGAGCGCATGTTCATGGCAGGCCGCATTGACAACACGGCTTTGTTGACTTTTGTTGCGCAGCCTACGGCGGCAGACAGCGTGACCATCGGATCTCTAAGCTACACTTTCCGTTCTGGAGTTTTTATTAGCGCACCCGCCAACAGTGTTGAGGTTGCCATTGGCGCCACTTTGGCGCAAACAATCTCCAACCTGCGCAAAGCAGTCAACAACACAGGCACTCCAGCAACCGATTATCAGTACAACGGAACGGCTGCGGCCAACACCAAATATCGCGCCACAATCACTACGGCAACGACGCTGCGCGTGAGGCAGATCGTGCCTCTAAGCACCATCGAAAACATCACCAGCGACCTTGCAACGACAAACGCTGTTGCAAACAACGCTTTGTGGAACCTTGCGTATGCCGATCTTGACCGAGCAACGGTGCATCGAGCCACGCTAATCACCAGCACGCCCGACAGCGGTTCCCCCAGAACGACTCGCGTAATTGCGGTTGGCGGCAACACGCTGAAGCGCATTGTGTACAACCAGGCTCCGTCTGGCTCGCTGGGAGCGTTCACAGCCGCTGGATCCCAGTACATCAGCTCGACCGTTCTTGGTCAGCGTGCCTACCTCACGAACGGCGAGGAGTACCTGTACTACGATGCCAAGTCGGACACAGTCAGCGCGTACAAAGCCACCTCCGCAGGGGTCATCCCCAAGCGCTGCAAGCTCATCTCAAACTGGCGCAATCGAATCATCTTGGCGCGTGGCGCCGACGACCCGCAGAACTGGCATATGTCTGCCGTCGGGGATCCGCACAACTGGGATCTGTTCCCGCCTGTCACTTTGCCTACTCAGGCCGTCAGCGGAAACAACAGCCGAGCAGGCCGCTGCCCTGACATCATCAACGCGATCATCCCCTACAGCGACGACCTGCTCATCATGGGCGGCGACAGCAGCATCTGGCGCATGACAGGCGACCCGATGGCTGGAGGCCAGCTAGACCTGTTGTCGGATGTTGACGGCATTGCTTTCGGTCATGCCTGGGACAAGGATGACAGCGGGGCGCTGTACTTCTTTGGTGCGCGTGGAGGTCTGTACAAGCTGTCTCCGAGCGGAGGCATGCGGAAAATCAGCAGCGACGCCATCGACAATCGCCTGCGGGACATCAACCTGGGCACATACAATGTGCGGTGCGTCTGGAACGATGACGAAGACACCTTGCACATATTTGCCATGCCGTTTGGGGCTGGCGGCACGCATGTGAAGCACTTTGCCTATGAGGCCAAGACGGGTGCGTTCTGGCAGGACGAGTTTGGTTCTACCAGCTTGGCGCTGTCTGGCGCCACCAATGTGCAGCCCACCGCTGCGTATGTCCTGGACGGCGACGATCCTGATGACCGAACTATCCTGATCGGGTGCGAGGACGGGTACATCCGTAAGTGGGACAAGTCCGCAAGCAACGACGGCGATGTCGCAGCCAACAGCATCATCGACTCGTATGTCACCTTTGGCCCGATCTCTATGAGCCGCGAAACCGAGTCGCGTTTGAGTGCGCTCAACCTGCTCCTTGCCAAGGAGCAGCAGGGGTGTCGGCTGCAGTTGTTTGTCAGCGACACGCCTGACGATTTGGGAATTCCTGTGTGGACGGGAGACTTTGCTCCAGGGCGAAACGATTGGCGGTACATCCGTGGGCGTGGTCGATATCTCTGGATCCGTATCCGCAACAGCCTGTTCAGCAGCAGGTGGGCGTTTGAGAACATGAGCGCACGGGTTGACACGGCGGGTCGTGCTAGGGTGCGATACACATGACCGAGCGTGGCGGCAGAATCTATCGCTCTAGCCGAAGCTTGGCGCTGGGGGCAAACGACCCTCGGCATCGGCGTGACCCTCAAGGGGCACAGACCGACATTGAACTGAAGGCCCCCCTGTATGTCACCAACGACGGCAGGATCGCGCTGGATGTCTCTGGGGCTTTGGAGGTCGGCCCTGACGGCAAGCTGTTTATACGCGCTGGCGGGGGCCTTACCGTGGCTCCTGGCTCACCGCTGACTTTGCAGATCCAGTTTGCCGACGACAGCTTGGAACTGACCCGTCTAGGAATCCAGGCGCGTCCCAGCACTTCCCAAATCCGCGTCGCCCAAGCGTCTGGGTTGCAGTCAGACACCCTGACAGAAGCGCTGTCTAGTGAAGTCGAGAAGCTGGCTAACAAGAATGTCAGCAACGGCTACGCCGGGCTGGACAGCAGCGGGTTTGTGCCTGTGTCTAAAGGCGGCACAGGCAAGGGCAGTTACTCCAAAGGCGACCTGCTGGTTGGTGGAGCCGATACGACCTTCAACACAGTTAGCCTTGGCACCAATGGCTATGTCCTGACCGCCGACAACACGGTCGGAGCTGGGGTAAAGTGGGCCGCTGCCGCAGGCGGCGGTCTGTCGCAGGACGAAGTACTGACGCTGATGGGCTGGGGTGGATACTGATGGCAATCACACTCAACACGGTCAACAAGACGCTGGAGCTGATCACCAGTTCGACGGCGACAGTCCATGTTTCCGTTTCGTACATCGACACTAACACCAGCTTCGCGCCAAAAGAGTCTCACTCGATCATCAGTTCGGCAACGACCACAACGATACTTTCAGCTCCGGCGAGTGGGAACAATCACGGCGCGAAGAACATCTCGATCTTCAACACGCACGCGACCGCATCGAATACGGTCATCGTGCAACTCAACGCCAACAGCAATCTGATCGAACTGGCACAGGCGACGCTAGGCCCGTCCGAGTCCCTGCAATGGTCGGACGCTTCTGGTTGGTACTCGCTCGACGCGCAGGGCCGCGTCAAGACTACTCCGCAAGAACGCACAGGTTATTCAGGGCAGGTTGTGTCAATCTACAAGGGCATGACGGCTTCGGACGCTGCTGGCTACTGGTATTGCAGCAGCAAGGATGCCGGAGTTCCCGGAGCTTGGTCGCCCGGCACTCCCGGACTTGGGGGGCGAGCAACAGACGGCACGCAAGCCGCAGACGCTGGCGGTATCCCGATACCTTTGGCTGGCAGCGGTACGATGTACCTGACCGATTTCAACGCTACTGCCAGCATCGTCGGCTGGCAGATGCTGTTCGATGTGCTGTGGGTCAACACGGGCATCGTGGTAACGACTACGACGGCGCAAAACATCAACTCCGTGGCATTCCCTGCGCGTGACATCAACGGCACGGTGAACGGTGAGGGATGCTGGATCGGTCTGCTTGTGACCACAGCCACGACCAACGCCGGAACAATCAGCAACTCGACGATCACCTACACCAACAGCACCGGAGTCGGAAGCAAGACCGCGACGCTGATCGGAAACATCGGCGCAATGATCCCTGCTACGGCTGTCGCTGGAACAATCGTCTGGTTCAGGCTTAACGCAGGATGCAAAGGCGTGCAGTCGATCCAGTCGATCACGCTTGGAACATCTCTCGGCGGCGGCGCTGTTTCGCTGATCGTTGCGCGGCCTGTCATCTCATGCGCGATGGTCGCTGCGTATGTCGCAGCGCAGCGCACCGAGATGAATCCCGGCGTCAAAGTATTGCCAACCGCCACGCTGCTGCATTGCTACTTGTCGCAAACCAGCGGCGTAGGCGTGATGGCTGGATCACTAACTTGGCAGGAAAGGTAATTTATGGCAACGCTGTCCCCGCAGGAAATGAATAGTTTGTTTGAGCAGCTTGGCTACAAGCCGATTGCGTCTTCGGGCAACACGATGATGGATCAGTTAACGGCTCAGGCGTACAGCAAGAAGAAGGAAAAGGCTGCACGAACGCAGTTGTACAACGAGCTTATGCGCTCACAGGAAGCCGACTACAAGCGTGCCGAGCAACAGCAGCGTGCGATGCTGCGGCAGATTGCGGAAAGCTACGCTCAGGCTCAAAGCCAAATGGGCAGAGGCGCAGATGTGGCACGCCAAGATGTTGCGGACATGTCGCGCTACAACCAGGCACAGATGCAGCAGCAAATGATGAGCCGAGGTCTTGGCAACACGACTGCGGTTGACGCAGGACAGCGTGCTGTCAATGCCGACGCCGCCCGTCGCTACGCGCAGATCAACCAAGGGCTTGGACAGCAGATGGCAGGTCTGTCTCAGAATCGCGCAGCCGCGATGGCTGGCGCACAAAACGCTGTGACCAACTTCTACCAGCAGCAAGCTGCGGCCAGGAATGCTTTGGTCAACCAGATGGAGCGCGGCGCACCCCAGCGTCGCCGTCGTAGTGGATTGCTTGGCGCTCTTGGCGGTCTTGCCGGAGCGTTCTTGGGAGGCCCTGGCGGCGCTGTTGTCGGTAACGCCATGTTTGGTAGTGGCGGCGGCGGCGAAGTTGGTTACGGCGGGATGGGGCCAGGCGTGGACGGCAATCCCCTTAGCGGATACTAAGGTTAGGGAATTATGCCCATCATTTTCTCAGACGCTAACGCATACCAAGAGGATCTCGGCCCGAGCGAGGGCGAGATGTTCTTTACCAACCTTCTAAGTGGCCTGCAGAAAGGCGTCGAGGAAGGTGGGCGCCGCAAGTACGCGCAGGAACTGCGCCAGCAGGAACTTGCTGATCGTCTGTCTGCAGAACAGCGGCAGCAGGGATATCTAACATCCGCAGAGCAGCGGCAGCGGGATTTCCTGAAGGCAGCACAGGAGCGTCTACAGGGCTATTCGACCGAAGCTGAAAATCGCCGGGAAGCAGCGCAGGTAGCGTCAGAGCAACGCCAGGATGTGCGAGCGACACAGCGATGGGAACAACAGGGTGGCCCAGTCGATCTTGAACTAGGTAAGCTTCAGTTGGAGGAATCTCGGCGCAAAGCCGAGCAGGCAGCGACGGAAGCGTCTGAGCGAACAATGGCCGAAAGCGCCATGGGCGACCTTGCCGGACTTTCGCAAATGTCTGGAGGTGTACCTTATGCCTCAGGCTACGGCGATATCGATGCGCGTGTGCAAGCTGCCTTGGACGAGATCGCCAATCGGGCGCAGGGCATTATGGATCCTGTAGCTAGAAACAGATTCATGGAGCAAGCAAGCAAGCGCTTGCGTGGCGAGCTGCAGATGGTTACGGAGCAGCAAGGCGTAAAGCAGCAAGCCGAAGAGCAGCGCCGCATTGAAGAAGGCAAGCTTGTCGATGCTGAAGTGGCTGCAGCGCACATTGACTCCGGCGGGCGATTTATACCGCAGGACGACAAAGATTTCGTTGTTCGTGGTCTATCAACCCGCGAGTCCGCACTCAATTCTTTGTACAAAAAAGGACGCCTTACGCCTGTCCAATGGTCTACGATGGTTGGCGAGCTGCTTAATCAGTATCAGAAATACGAATCAGGCCGTCATCAAAGACAGGCCGAAGCATTCAAAGCCTGGCTGAAATCGCAGGGTGGCGGTGGCGCCACTAACGACATGGATTTTAACGGCGCGATGGGCAATGCTTCCATGCGCCAGTTCCCGTCTGGAACGCAGTTGCCTGCAGGCAATGTTGTTAACGCGGCCGACGCATGGCTTGGTTCGCAGCAGTAAAGTAAGTTTTTATGGCACAGCAACCGCAAGATTTTGATCTGGAGTACCAGCAGGTCGAGCAAAAGACACAGCAGGTTCTTGAGCGCCTGCAAGCTGGCGGTCTGTCTCCTGAAAACATGGAGCAGGGTAAGCAGATATTGCGTGGGCTGGTTGCGCGGGCACGCGAACTGGAAGGTTTGCGCAAGCCCGCTACTCAGCCGCAGATGGGCACCTTGGAGCGAGAGTCCAAAGGTGCCATGTATGGCATCGGGCTTGGCATTCCTTCTGGCGTTGCCGGACTTGTCGAAGGCATAGCCAAGCTTCCGACCGAGGCGACTCGCAACATTGCGGTTCTTGCCTCAAACGATCCTGAACTTAAAACGATAAACCTATACGCCGAACCTTTAGAGCGTGAACGCGAACGCTTGGTTCTAAAGCAAGCAGCGCCAGGATTGCGTGTTTCAGACGCGCTGTCGTCGGGTACTGGAAAAGCTGTGTCGGGATTGAACAATCAAGAGCAAACACAGCTTGCGGCCATTGAAGCCGAGCTGGCTCCTCTGCGCGAGCGTCGGGCAAAAGCTGAAAACCGCATCGCGAATATTTATTCTCAAGCTGCTGTCCCTGGAACACAGCCATTGTCCAAGGTTCTGCCGCCGATTGCTCGCGGCGCGCAAAGCGTGCGCGAAACTCTGGAGGGTTTTGTTCCTGAACCCGTCCGAGAAGCAGTCACCTATCAAGCAGGCCAAGGTCTTGGTCAGGTGCTTGCTGCTGCACCGGCTGGCCCAGGCGCATTGCCGCTGTTGATGTCATCATCGGCCGGTAGTGGGATGGAAGAGGCTCGTCTTAGCGGAGCCTTAGCCCAAGAAGCGCTTGTTTACGGTGCCGGTGGCGGTCTGATTGAAGGAGCCACAGAAAAGTTTGGTTTGGGCGGTCGTCTGCCTGGCTATCTCTCTGGCGCCATCAAAGGCCGTGGGATGCTGCGCACAGGCATTCGGGAAGCTGTCAGCGAGTTTCCTGAAGAGGTGGCTGCGTATGTCGGTCAGACGGGTCTGCGCCAAGCGACTTTTGACCCCAGCGCTGAAATCACCCTAGGGGGTGCGCTAAAAGCGGGAACCATTGGCGCCGTCGCAGGATTTGGAGCCGGTGCTGCGGCGGGCAAGTTTACAACTCCCGCACCTGGCGAGCGCGACACGCTGTACACCAAGGCCGAGCAGTATCGCCAAGAACGGCGTCGGGCCGAGATGGAGCCTGGCTATGTTCGGCCGTCCGCTGCACCTGACTTGCAGTCCGTGCAGGCGTTTGATGACTTCCGTCGTGGGCGCGTTGACGAGTACGAGACTCTGCGCAGCCAAGACCCGTCGCTGCCTCCCCTAAACGCAGATTCTATACGCTTGGAACGGGCTGAGACGGACGATGAACTTCGTCTTGAGGGTCTGGCTCGCGAGTTGAACACGCGCATTGTGTGGGTCAACCAGCCTCAAGCGCTGGGCGATGCGACGGTCAGCGGCGCCTTTAGCGGTGACAAGAACATCATCGTGCTGCAAAAGGGTGCCAGCGCGGAAAGCATGCAAGCCCAAGCGCAGGCCATTCTGTTTCATGAGCTTGTACACAAGGTCAACTCCAGCGACCTGAACAGGGCTTATGACATGATCGCCAAGCTTGACCCTGAGGGTCTGGCTGGTGTCACGGCCAAGCGTGCAGGCGCAAGCGAGAACGCAGATGAGGCAGCGGCGTACTACGCTGAAGATATTGCCAACTTCTTGGATGCCAACCTGCGTGACTCCAAGTTTGACCAGCGTCTGTTGGAAGAGAACGACTTGCTGGATTGGCTGCACGACCGCGCTGTGTCTCTGTACAACCGCTTTGCCGACAAGCGCATGTTGACGGCAGAGCAGAAACGAGCGCGTGACTTCTTGACGGGCATTGGAGTCGAGTCTTCGGACAACCCTTCGCTGCTGGACACGCGCAAGAAAACACAGGCCGCACGCGGTGTTGTGGAGATGCTGCGCACGCTGACCGACGCTGGGCAGTACGAATCCACTCCGTTGACAGAGGGGCCTGAACTGTCACCCCGCGCCCGCCAAGTTCAGGCGTACCTCAATGACTTTGACCGACGCATCGCTGCTGTGCAGGAGCAGCCGCGTCAGATGTACACCGACAAACTCCTTGCCGATTTGTCTGAGAAGCGCGATGCCATGCAGGCTGAACTGCAGAGGCTGGCAGGGCCAACGGCTGAAGAAGAGCTTATCAGTCGCATGCAACGCACGACGGGTCAAGCGGCCCGTCAACAGGCGATTGACCGTAACCGAGCAAGTACGCTTGTAGACCAAGCGGTTGAAAGCGTAAATCGAGCCATTGATGCCCAGCGTGGGCAGGACTTGGCTGAAGCCGAAAAAGACAAAGCTCGTTTTGATGCGCTCAACCAAAAGGCGGCTCGACTGTCCGACTTGGCTGTTGCCGAGCTGGAAAAGACTTCGGTTGTCAAACCCACTAGAAACCAGTTGCTTGTGCAGGCAAACGAACTTGACAAGGAGTTCCGCGAAAAAAAGCTTGGCGGCGTATCTCAGTATGTGTACCCGCGTCTTGCGGTAACGCCCGTCCCCAAGCGCCCTACAGCATACACGCCCGTAGACATCTACCCGCCCAGCACAGAGTCCCCTACGGGCACTAGTCGCGCAGAACCGTACACAGAGGCTGAGTGGATTAAGCGCAATGCTCTTACTACAGAGTCTCTGGTTCAGCAACTCAAGCGACAGTTTGAACTGGACATTGCTAAACGCACCCGTGCAAAGCGAATGGCTACCGAGCAAGCGCAAGCAGCTCAACGAGCTGCAGCTCAGGAAAAAGCTGCACGCGCCGAAGCCAAGCGTGTAGTGGAAGAATCAAAAAAGGCAGCGCAGGAAGCCGCAAGCCGCACACCTGAGGCGCTGGAGGCGGCGCGTCAGCAAAGACAGCAGGAGTATTCCAAGGCACTCATGTCTTTGCGCAAACGGCTGCTGGAAATCGGGCGCCAGGTTGCAAAAAACGATGCGGCTGGAAAAGACTCAAGCAAACTGCTGGCCGAAGCTGCTGAGATCGAGCAGCAGCTAATGGAGTCTGCTGGCCGTGCTGTGCAAAGAATGCTGCAGCTTGAGCAGGTCAACAAGAACATCAAGCAGCGCGAAAAAGAGCAACTCAATCTGAGGCGTCTTCTCAAGGTCATTTCCAAAACGGTAATGACCCCTGAAGCCAAAGCTTGGATGCAGGAACAGCAGCGCAGTTACGAAGAGGCCCAAGCAAAGACGCAGTACAGCGAAGCTGAGTTCAAGGCGTCTCAGGAGCTTGGGAAAGTGTTTGAGCGGGCTGCTGCAGAGCGGCCGTATCAAGGCCCTGAAATCCTGCCTCAGTCTGCGCCGCAGGAAGGAATTATTGTTCCTTCTGTACCTAAACGCAAAAGAGCGCCCAGAAGTGAAGGCACAAAAAAGCCGACCACTCCGCAGCCGCCTGCCAAGCAGCCGAAAAAGAAAGACGGTGGCATTAAGTACTCGCGCCCTGATGGGCGCATTAGCGCTGCCGTGGCGTTTGCCGGAGGTGGCACGGTAGAGATCGCTTTGGCCGACCGCGTGGCCGCTGAAGTGTCTGTCGAGTACGACGCAGAAATTGCCCAGGCTTACAACGCCAATGCCGAAACTGCCGCAACGGTTTCCGACATCATGGATGCCGACATCGACCAGTTTGTCGGCAAGGACTTCGCGCACTTCAGCCCGCCTTGTGTGGCCTCCAGCAAACTTCAGGCTGGCACGGAAGTTGACCGAGAAACCGAGACCAAGCTGGGCAAGAAGGTTGCCGAGATCATTCGTCTTGCTCGCAACCCGATTGTGATGATCGAGAATGTCCCGCAGTACAAAGACACTCAGGCGTTCAAGGCAATCGAGCAGGCATTGCAGGATGTGGGCTACAACTACGACGCACGCATCTACAAGGCCGAAGACTACGGATCTCCCAGCGCTCGCGCCCGCTTGATGGTTCGCGCAGTTCTGAGCCGAGACCTGCCGCCTGTGCCGCAGCGCACGCACGGGTCTGGGACTCAGCAACCGCATGTTTCGTGGATGGACGCCATTGGCGGCATGCTGGACACGCTGCCTGTGATGCACCAGAGCGGGACGCAGTTGCCCGAGTACATCCAGAAGGCGCTGTCTCGCCGTGGGATCGACCCTGCGCGCCCTGGGCAGGCTTACTACATCTCCGGCACGCAGATGTACCGCGATGTCCCGATCAAGGACAGCTCCAGCCCTGCGCCCACGATGCTTGCTTCAGGCAAGGAAACCCCGCGCATTCTCATGGCTGACGGGCGCGTTCTCCGCGTCACTCCTGAGGCTATGCGTGCGCTTATGGGATTCGGCACCGAGATGAAGTTGCCGGACAACGATAGGCTGGCGAAGCGCATCATCGGCAACGGCGTGCCCAAGCCTTTGACGCGGGCTGTCGCGCTGCCGATGCTTGATGGCGAGACTGCACCGCAGCCTCGGCAAGAGGACTTTTCGTTCTCCCGTCCTGATCGCAGCCGCAGCAACGCGCAGGAGCGCAACTCGGAGCTTCGCGCCCAGACGGTTGGCATCCCGCAGCAACTATACGCGAAGATCCGCAGCGTCACGGGCAGTCCGCTTTCTATTGGATCGCGGATGCATTGGTACTTCCGACGCATGACCAACAGGTATGCTCGCATGTACGCCATCAGCCGTGCCGTCGGAACGCAGCGTGTCTACGGCAAGCGTGCGCAGTCTGCCGATGCAACGCTTGAGGATGTTGTGGCGACGATGCCTGGGCGCAACGCGCAACACAAGAAGTTCCTGTATGAGGAGAAGTTCCAAGAACTGGCCTCGCTGATGAACAAAGGCCAAGTCGTAGTTGACGGCAACCAGCGCGGCCGTCCGTCGCTCAACCGTTTCATGCAGGCTATCCAGCAGCCCTATCGCAAAGCCGTGCAGATGGAGAATGCCATCAACGACTTGGTCGAGGAAGGCATGACCGAAGAAGAAGCCAGGATGGAAATGCAGGCCGCTCGCGAGGCGCACATCGACGCCTTGGAGGTGGCGCTGGAGCAGACGGAAGATCCCAAAGAGATCGAGGCCATCAAGCTGGAGATTCGCCACCTTAAGGAAGGCCGCTCTTTCCTGTCTGACGAAGAGGCAAAAGCGATCACCGACGAGGCTTTGAATGGGCCTGCTGGTGAGCAGTATCGGGAAATCCTGAAGATCATCGAAGAAGTCAACAACTACACCTTGGACAACTTGGTGAAGTCTGGCCTTCGCACGAAGGCTTGGGCAGACAACCTGCGCCGCCGATTCGGCCCGCACTACACGCCGTTTAAGGACTGGCCGGATTCGCTGTCGCAAGCTTCCAAGCACGGCGAGCGCATTCCGCAGAAGATGTTTCACATGTACGAGGGCCGCACAACCGAGGCCCGTGGAACGGTCGAGCATCTGTTCTCGCAGTCAGCGTCTGTGCTGCACTACGCTGAACTGAACAAAGCCAGGGTGGCCTTGGCCGATGCCCTGCAATCAGCGATGAAGGTCGAGAAAGTTCGCGCCATCTCGCCCAAGGATGTCGAAGAAGGCAAGTCGCTGATGCCGACGGTGGAGAGCGCCAGCGAGGTTACGCAGTTTTTTGAGCCCGAGAACAACGCTTCTGTAGAACCTGTCAAGCAGGAAGCCATGCTGTTTGCCAAGCGGCGTGGCACCGAACCGATCTTGTACTATCGAAACGGACGGCCTGGGTGGATGGTCACGACCGACCCCATGCTGGCCGAGGAAATTTTGGACAGCGGCATCGACACGATTAATGCCGTCAGCAAGCTGTTCAGCTTTGTCACGCGTATGCGTACCAAGCTGCTGACCCAATGGGTGCCTGACTTCCTGCTCGGCAACTTCTCCAGAGACCTTCAGGCCATCCGCGAAGGAGCTGCTATTGAGTACGGCGAGGAGTTTGCCAAGAAGTATTTTGGGTCTCGCGTCCCAGGCGCTGCACTTAAAAACTGGATGCAGGCATACAAGACACTTGCTGCTGACATCAACACGCCCGATCCTAAGCAGCAACAGATGCGGCGTGAGTTTGACGAAAGCGGCGCCCGTGTTGCTTGGGTTGCCAGCAAGAGTTTTACCGACCTTGCAGAGGAGCTGAACCGCATCTCCAGAAATGGTGACGGAGTCAACTGGCTGAAGAAGATTGGCAAGCCTATCGAGCGGCAGTCTGACCTTTTTGAGAATGCCACGCGCTTTATGATGTTCTCCGCGATGCGCTCAGAAGGCGCGTCGATAACACGGGCTGCTGGCGCGGCTCGGCGCGGCACAATTGACTTCACTCAGCGTGGCACCATGGCGCCGCTGATGAACGCGCTGTACATCTTCTCGTCAGTCAACATGACGAGCATCGGGCGACTGATCAGCTTGATGCAGCGTGGGACATTTGGCAGACCTGAGTCGGCGGCGACTGGTGAACTGATGCAGCCCGAAGGGGGCAGGGCGGCACGCTTGGGTTTGGCGGCGTCGTCCATCGGTAGGCAGTTGGTTCTGGGGTTGTTCCCGCGCCTTCTGGCCTACGGCTACATTGCGGCCATGTTGGCCGACCTGGTTGGCGGTGACGACGAGGAGACTGAGCAAACTCGGTACTCGATGCTGCCTCCGTACCAGCGCACGGACTACCTCAACATCGGCACGGGGACGGATGCGTTCGTCACCGTACCCTCGCCTCACGGGTTCAGGGCCGTCACAGGATTTGGCGCTCTGCTGTACAACAGGCAGCAGGACTACATGACCGAGGCCGAGTTCTCAGACAACCTGAGCCGTCTGCTGTTCACGGCCTTCTCTCCGTTTTCTGGGTCAACCCCGCTGCAGGCTCTGTCGCCGGATGTGTTCAAGCCGCTTGTGGAGTCGGCTGAAAACAAGAACTGGTTTGGTGCGCAGGTTCACCCCGACCTGCCGCCTGGCGTGGACGAGGAAACCAGCCCTGCTGCATACCGCGCCTACGAAAAGACATCTGGCGTGGCAAAGGCCACCGCCGAGTGGCTGAACAGCGTGACGGGTGGATCGCGATCCGAGAAGGGCGTGATCGATGTCTATCCCAGCACTCTGGAGGCGTACATGAACTTCTTCACGGGCGGCGTGGGCAACACCGCTGCGCGTATCGGCAAGCTGCCGGAAAAAGTTCTTAGTTCAGAGTCCAAGTTTGGCGAAGACTGGACGACCAACGACATCCCGCTGCTGCGGGTGCTGGTCAAGACCGTCAACCGTGAGGAGTGGGCGCGACGCACCTACGAGGCACGCAGCAAGGATGCCCGCCAGGCCCTTGCCGACGAGAAGGAGGCCAGAAAGCTGTTCACGGGCGCAACCCAGAACCTGCAACGGGCGAAGGAAAGCGGAGACCGTGAGCGCATTTCTGAAGCCCAAGCCAGCTACGACAAGGCCATCGCTGAAGCCAGAGAGTTGTACACGCCCCGCCAAGCCTTGCGGTCGCAAACAACCTTCCGCATGCCAAGCGGGGCTATGCGCAGCCAGACCGAGGCGTTCACGAAGTTTGAGCGGGAGATCGACAAGCTCTACGGAGAACTGAAAACTGCGGGTTCCGATGCCGAGCGCAAGCAAATCCGTCAGAAAATCACTAAGCTAAGAACCTACTTCTCGCTGCAAATGATCAACACCCAGACAGCCAACTAGACATGCAAGTTTACCACGAAGAACAGCCCCACCAACAGCAGGCAGGCGTAATCAGCGGTCAGACGCTGATTCCATTAAGCATTTTAGGCGGCTGTATCGTGACCCTGATTAGCTTGGTGTGGTGGCTGTCAAACAAGTTCGACACCATCGACCACCGCCTTGAGCGCATTGAGATGCGCATGGTTGACCAACTGTCTAGGTCGGAACATGAGGCTTGGGCTTTGCGGCTGGCTCGCGATAACCCTCAACTTAAAGTTCCCGACATCCGATGAAGGAGAAGCGCATTTTGACCATCACTAAGATTGTCGTGTACATCGTTTGCGCGATCACCTTGATCGTGCTTGCTACCGGCTGCTGCTCAGGAGCGCAGCGGTTGGAAGAGGCGTGGCAGGAGGTGTCGAGCGACGGCGAACTGACCGCCGAGGATGTCGCCTACTACAGCGCTGCCGTCGAGTTTGCGGCAGACGAAGAGCGCCGCCGCAATCCTCCGATGCCCACCAGCGGGATTCCTTGGCTGGACATGATCCTGGTTGCGACCGGGGCCACCGGCACGGGGATGGTCGGCCTGAACGCCTACCGCAATCGGACTCGGACGACTGACCCCCGTGTGAGCAACAAGCTTAAGGAGCATGCGTGATGTGGTGCTGGAAGCGACCCAAGTACACGGCTGAGATCCACACCTCGGCGTCTGGTCAGTTTTACTGGACGCTGAAAGCGGCGAACGGCGAGACGCTGTGCCATTCCGAGATGTACACTACGGAGGCGGCGGCACTTGAAACTGCGAGGAAGGTCAGCAAGGCCAAGATCGTGGTGGAGACCGGGAAGCCGCCGATGACCCTCTGAAAGGAAGGTGATCCGTATGGCTTGCAAGGGCAAGAAATCTAAACCGAAGCGTCCGTACTAGTCGGCATTCGGGGGAGGCAGGGGGGTCGCGCCCTCCTGCTTTTCTTTGGCCTCGATCAAGTCGAGGACATGGCGCAGGTCGCCTAGCGGCAGCATGATGAGGTAGCCCGACTGGTGTTTGACCATGAGGGCCTGACCAAACCTCTCGTATGTCAGCAGCCCGTACTGGTAAGGGCCTGCCGTCAGGGGCTGGCGAGGCTGGCGGGGTGGCCTAGGAGGCGGCTGAGACTTCACAGGACGAGGCAAGGCGCGTTCTGCCGTCTTCCGGGCGTCCTCGGCCTCGTAGGCGTCCAGAAGCTCCTGAGCCCGTCTGGCGCTGTCAGACTGCTCCACCAGCTCGATAGCGTGGTCTTCTAGGGGGAAGTCTCTGTCGCCTATGCTCTCCCCGCGCTTCTGGGCGTACCGCCCGTAGGTTGCCCTGACCCAGTCGATACAGGCATGGTGGGCAGCGTGCCACAGGTAGGGGCCGAGGTCGGACAGGGCCGGGTTGTACTTGGCCTCCGCCTTGTGGATAGCCATCCGGGCTTCCTGCTCCAGATCTTCCAAGTCGCGCAGCTTTCCAGCTCGGCGGGCCACCGAGTGCGCGGCAAGTCTGGCGATGGATTCACGGTCTAGGTCATCCACCGCCGTAGCCTATCACGGAGGCGTGGCGATCTCCGTATCGCCGTCGATATCAAAGTCGCCTTCCAACACGGCGGTTCCGTAGACCCAAGCGTGCGTTGAGATACGCACGCTGCCGCCAACTTTTACGCTGTCGAAGATGCGGGTCTGGCCTGTCACCCTGGCGTTGCCGTAGACCTCTGCGTCTCCGAACACCATAGCCTCGTCTCTCAGGAAACAGTTTCCGTAGACCTTGGCGTTGCCGTCAAGCCACACGCGGTGGCATACCCAAGCAGATCCGTAAACCGTAGCCAGCGGCCCGATGTACACCGTGTCGTCCACTACAGCGGTGTCGGCCACCCAGCCGCCGCCGTACAAGTGCTGGTGAGCGGGGACAGGGCCGTTGCCGTCGTTAAAATCGTGCGTGGTCATTGCTTCTACCTCAATTAGCCTTTCGTGATTTCTTCAACTCTGGCAATTCGCTCGCCAATCCACCGCATGACCGGGACGGCCATGCTATTGCCGAGAGCCTTGTATCGCGGGCCGTCCGGCGTGTCCTTGCCGCGAGGTCGGATGTCGGTGTAGTCGTCTGGGAAGCCTTGGAGCCGCTCACACTCGCGCGGCGTGAGGCGGCGAGGTTGTCCACAATCAACTAAGACACGGCCGCTAGTGGCATCTTGTCCATTGAGTCCGCCGCCCATGTGGGCACCGTCTGAGATTGTCGAGCATATGTTTTCACACCAAGATTGCATACTTCCGCACACAGGGCAGCACTCTAGCTGACCTTCTGGAACCCATATTATTCCGCAGCATCTACACAGAACCTCATCGCATATATCAACATGGGTTGCATCTTGTGCTCGCTTCGACGGAGCATCCCCGCGCACGCTTTCGCGCTCAAGAAGAACCGCTGCGGCACGACGCCAGTCTCCAAGGTATCCGCCAACGAACACACGGCGGCGGCGCTGGGCCACTCCGAAGTATTGAGCGTCCAACACTCGGTAGCAGACACCATACCCGAGGTTTGCCAGCGCCCCAAGAAAGGAACCAAAGTCCCGTCCTCCTCCACTCGACAATACTCCAGGCATGTTTTCCCAGACGATCCAGCGCGGGCGTAGTCGTTGAGCCAGTCGCACATATTCAAAGGTGAGCTGACCACGCGAGTCATCCAATCCTTGCCTGAGTCCGGCGACGCTGAAGGACTGGCAGGGCGTTCCTCCGACCACAAGGTCAACTGATCCACCTTCCAAAGGCCATTGGTCATGTTTGGTCAAGTCTCCGAAGTTAGGGACGCTGGGGTAATGATGGGCGAGAACTTTAGCGGGAAACTTTTCGATCTCGGCAAAGCCGACGGCCTGCCATCCAAGGCTATGCCATGCCACGGTAGCGGCTTCGATTCCAGAGCAGACTGAGAGGTATCGCATGAGCTAAGTGTGACCCGCGCATCCGGCTCGAACGCCAGACGCGCGGGATTGCAGGTCACTCGGTAACTTCATGTGCAAACTAATCGGAACCGTCACCGGCTCCGTGACCATCACCGTAACCGGCTCCGGCACCGAAACCGTAACCGTCACCGAAACCGGAACCGTAACCGACACCGTGACCGTCACCGTAACCGTAACCGAAACCGGCACCTTGACTGCGTTCGCTATCACCGCTCATTGCGGAGCCTTCTCGATGCTTTCCTGCGCCGCCGGGGACGCCCAAAGAACTTCGCAGACGCCGAGAACGCGCATTTGAGGCACTGTCGTGGCGATCCGCGAGCGCGAGTCGGCGCTGTTGATACCGTAGACGGCGACCTCTGACAGGCTGGCGAGCGGGCCTGTCATCTTTGCTGCGACCCAGCACCAGAGGCGGCGTGAGTCTTTCAGTGCAACAGAGTCGCCATCGCGCGAGATTAAATAGCCCGCGTGGACGCCGGAGTTGGCAGAACGGATGATGACGTAGGGGAGATCTATGTTGGTGTTCATATTGTTTTGTTTGTTGTGTTGTTTGTTGTGTTGTTTGTCACTCGGTGATTTCCTGCTGCTTTACCGCAGCCGCTCCGTCCAATGTGATGTCCAAGACTCTGCAGGTGTACACCTTGCGCTTTCCAGCAGCTCCGCGCTTGGCCCACGAATGAACCAGCAGCTTGCCGCCAGCCAACAACCAGACCCGGTGTTCCGGCGCGGCGAGGATCTTGGCTACCCGAGAAGAGGCCCCCGACGCTGTGACTTGGATGCCACAGATCGGGAACCCCTCCTTGATCGCCACGATGTCGATGAAGTTGAACAGATCCTGCCTGATACGGGCGTAGGGGTTCCACTTCTCGACCACCTCGGCAGTCCAGCCCGACTCGCGCAACGCTTTGAGTGTCCGCTGGGTCGGGCTGGGCATGTCAGGGCCAAGTGGGGTAGATGACCACGCCCGTCTTGTTGGGACGAAGGACTTCCACCGTCCACCCAGTTTCCTGTGCGATAAACAAAGCCAAGCCGTCGGCCGTGCTGATAAGGCGGTTCTCCGCTTCGTGCAGCACGGAAGTCAGGATGTCTTCTGCCACATCCTGGTGCGGCTCTAGGTGCGATGCTGCTGCCCCTGTAGGGTCTCGCTTAAGTTCGCACCCGACCCAACAGCGGATCGTCATGTTGTTGTGCGACCCGACGATCATGCGCTCGTAGATCACAGGCGTACCGCCTCATGCGCCGCACGCAACTGAGCAGCCGCTTGAGTCAGGTGAGTAGCTGCTGCCCGATGCCAATCGGAAGTGGGCTGACCAGAAGCCGTGCCCAGTTGGTCGCAAGCCTTCTGCAGACGAGCAACCTGGTCTTTGAAGTCTTGCTTACGCCGAATGTCCATGTCGGCAAGCTTTTTTCGCAGATCAGCCTCGATCTGGGCTTGGGTTCGGCGGGGACGGCGAGTGGTTTGTTCTTGCGGAACTTCTTGTGTCATTTGTTCTCCTAGTAAATCAGAAAGCCTCAAGGGCTTGTTGCCGATGATTCTGCCAGATCGGGCACTCATGTGCAACATTGCAGTAGTCCGCGCAGCGACGATATTCGCCAGGGCGATGCTCGACAAAGTGACCCTTGCCAGCGGCCTCTGCAGCGGCATCGGCTTCTTCCTTGATGTCGTACAGTTTGACCGCAGTCTTGCGGCCGTCCTTCTTCAGCGCGTACACGCTGGGCTGCAGCCAACGCTCTTCGTCGTTGCAAGGCGTTGGCTCTGCGTTTTGGTGCAACGCCACGCGCTCGTACATGTAGTCTTCGGCCTGCTCCATGTCCCACATCGGGACGTCCACGGTCACGATAGGCAGTTGAGGGTAGTCTGCATCCCGCTTGGCTTGGGTCATGGAGTGATCGCGCAGCAGGGCAATGATCTTCAGCCCCTTGACATCCATGTCATTCCGCACAGCCAAGTAACGCAGCAGGTTCAGTTGCTGTACCCACTCCTTCTTTGCTTCGCTGCCTTTTACGCTCCAAAAGCTGGTGAACTTGTAGTCGTAGAGAATCTTGTCTTCGTACAGATCGTACTGTCCGCTGACTTTCCAGCCGGAAACCTCGGTGAAAAGCCTGGTTTCCACATTGCTGCCGACCTTGAGTCCAGCACGCTCCAGCAGACCGTGAGCGAGCTGGCCGTACAGGCTGAACAACCGCTCTGCCACATCCTCGACAGGCTCGACGGTCTGTCGCAGGCGGCGCTGATACGGCGGGGATATCAACTGCGTGACGGAGATGTCGCTGTCGCCGCGAGTGTAGGGATCGTTGGTAACCGCCTGTACGACGGCAAGAGGTAGGTTGAGTTTGTTGGTGAGCATCGCGCCATCTAAAGAAAACGGCCACCTGCCGTCAAGGAGGTGTGACGGCAGGTGGCCTTCCCACTTTCGAGTCTGGCTCAGAGAGTCGGTGACTGAGCCTTGACTCGGCGCTGAAGGGATAGCATCGTGGGCGACGACGGGTAGGCAAGCACTACAAACCTACCCAGCGTCTAAACACACAGCTAGAACTGCTCACCGCTGCATGTCTGCCGAACAACCTATCGTGGCAAGGATGTCCACGCAAGGCACTAACGCCGCCGAAAAGTGCCTGCTAGCCGCGCTCATCTTGGAGCCAGCCCGCGTGTCCGAGGTCGCTGAGATCGTGCGGCCCGAACACTTTTCCACAGATCGTGGACAACTTCTGTACAACCTGCTGTTGGAGTTGGCAGGCAGAGGCGATCTGTTTGACCTTACCGTCGTGGTCGCAGAGCTGCGCATGCGTGGTTTGATGGACAAGATCGGTGGCCCCAACGCATTGCTCGAACTGTCCAGAAGCGTGACTACTGGGCAGCACGCTCTGTACAACGCTGGGATTGTGCGATCAGGAGGTCTGAAACGCCAGGTATCTGCCCTTCTTACCGAAGCTCACCAGCAGGTCGCAAAACTGGAACCCAATCCACAGACTGTGGATAAGTACATGTCTGATCTGCAGGGCAAGCTCGTTGCCTTGGACGGATATGTCGCGCCTACAGAGATTGTGCGTAGCCGCGAGGACGCCTACAAGATCGCAACTGAGTTGATGGAGCCTGTAGGTGAGGGCGACGGGTTGCGCACGGGGTTCTACGAGCTTGATGCTATGACGCACGGGCTTGCGCCTGGGCAGCTTATTGTGCTGGGAGCGAGGCCGCGTATGGGCAAGACTGCGTTCGCCTGCACCCTGCTCGCGCATTGGGGGCCAGCGCATGACTCGAAGACCTTCCTCATGTTCAGCATGGAGATGACAGGGCGTGAGATCATGCAGCGTCTGGTTTGCGCTAGGGCAAAGGTAAGCATGCACGACATTCGGACAAGGGGCGTGCGGCCAGGGGAAGACGAGGCGCTCAAGAACGCTGCTGACGATCTGTCGCAAAGCAACCTTGTCGTGCGGGATAGCGCAGGCATGTTTATGCACCAGATCATGCAATATGCACGGCAGGTGCAGTACAAGCACGGTCTGCATTGCATCGTCATCGACTACGCTCAGTTGATTCGCGGGGACGCCAAGAAGTCCCGTTACGAAGTGGTGACGGAGTCCAGCCGCCTACTAAAGGAACTGGCTAAAAAATTGAATGTGCCTGTCCTTGCCTTGGCTCAACTGTCTAGGCGGGCTGAAGGCGGTGAACGCCCAGGGTTAGAAGACCTGCGGGAGTCAGGCGCGTTGGAACAGGATGCGGACGGCGTCTGGCTGCTGCATCGCCCGGAAGTGCATGACCCCAAACCAGAGAACGAAGGTGTTGCCGAGTTGATTGTGGCAAAGTGCCGCAACGGCCCGACGGGGATCGTGCGGCTTTCTTACAACCATGGTGCAATGACCTTTTACGATCCGACCCCTAAAGTGGAGACCCCCTTCTCATGAAAGACCAAACCGCTGCCGAGTACGCCAAACAATTGGGCATTGAGGCCGTCGAGAACGGCAATGCCGACGCCGTGACCAGGCTCCTGCGCATCGTGCGCCTGTGCGCCGAGAGCCAGCCAGAGTTCACGACCGACGAGGTGATGGTGCGCTCCATCGTCGAGGACGGCGTGCATGACAACTACGAACGCCGAGTCTTGGGTGCCGTGATGATCAAGGCGGCGCGAGCAAAGATCGTTGAGGCGACGGATCGCTACCAGCGGTCTGCTTTCCCGTCGTGCCACGCTAGGCCGAAGCGTGTCTGGCGTAGCTTGGTGCGCAAGTAGGCACAAAAAAAGGCGGCGTGGATCGCGTCCACGCCGCCCATCATCACTCAGCAGATTTACTTGCCGTCAATGAATGCGTGATACGCGATCACGCATGCCTGGTTGAGGGTGGATGCCTTCTTGCCCTGCGAAGCCTCCTCCACCGTCTTCTTCTTCATCCACTCCAAGTAGGATCGGCCACCCTTGGGGTCGGGATCGTCCACCAGTTCGCGGATGGTCTTGCCGCTGTGCTTGCCAAAGCTGAACTTCTGCTCCAACGCAGCTTCAGGGTCGTAGGGAATGGTCAGGGCCAATCCGTAGACCTGCCCAGGGGCTTCTGCCTGCGTATCCCCACCGAACATGCTGTCGATGGCGCTGGCGAGGTCGTCGGACTCCATCAGCTCGCCGGTATCAGGGTTGATGTTGGCGGGCGGGGGCTTGGGTGCAGACTTGCGCGGGGCAGGCGCGGCCTGCGGCTGCAGCGCAGCCTCTGCCGACGCACGGGCTTGGATGGGGCCTGTCTTCTTCCACAAGTCGAGGGCCGCACCCATTCGCATGCCTGCGTTGCGCAGGGCATCTCCGATCAGTTCCTTGACGGCCTCCTGCTTCCCAGCCTCGCAGGATCCGTAGCCGATCATGCTGCGGCCCAAGATGGTCAGCCGGATCCACAACCCAATCGGGTTGCCTGCCTTGTCCATCGTCAGGATCGGCATCCCCAGTTCGTCGCGACCCAGCGGCTCCCAGCTCCACTCCGGGTCAACTTCAAGGAACCGCTCCGTGAGGTCAGCATGCCCGACATAGTCGAGATCCATGCTCTGCCAATTGCCGTTCTTGTCCTTGAACTTGCGGGGCAGCTTGCTGATCGCGGAAGCGGGAAACGGTTCGCGGAGGCGACGCAGTTCTGTGATACGCTCTGTCTTCGGGTCGTTGTCTTTGCTCATAAGTGCTTTCTTGGGCCGAACAATTTCGGCTCGCGAATGCTAACGCTTGCACCCCTAGATGCAACCCCAAACGCGCAAACCTACTCGCGCACAAGTTCAACGCCTGTCTCAGCTTTGGGAATGGTTTGGCGAGAAGGGTGACGCCGATCTGTCGGCGGCTGAGTACTGCCTGCACAGGCATACCACCTCTGGCTACACCTACCGTGCTGCACAGCCAGGGTGCAAGGTGCGTGATCTGCCCGTAGTCGCCGTGCGCTTTTGGAAAGCTTGGGGGTGGGTCATCGTCGAAGACCGAAAGATGCGCTTGACAGATGCAGGGTGGCGTGCCCTGCATGGCATTCCTCGCCGTCGCCGCAAGAGGTAGGATGCGTGCATGGCAGAACTCCCTAATATGTCTTGGCAGCGCTGGCGCATCGCAATCTTGCCGCCAGACCTGCCGCAGCCTGAACTGGGAGATCCTGTGATTCTGGTCGAGGAGGTGCCGGAATCCGTCGAGATTTGCCGAGGACGAGCCTTCGCATACATCAAAAAGGGCAAACGCTGGGTGACTCTGGCGACCTACTACAAATGAGCTTCTTCTTTACCATTGCAACGCAAAAGATCGCGGACGGCACCATCGTAATCGGGGCGGGACACAAGCTGAAAGTAGCCGCGCTGCTGAACACATCCGAGTGCGAAACATCTGCGACTACCGCCCAAGACAGAGCCAATGTCTTAGCAATCTCCTCGTTAGCTGAAGTCAGCGCGACGGGCTACGCACGCCAAGCCATCAATGCCACTCTGACGCCAACCGTTGACAACGCGACCAACAGCACAACTTGGGTACCTGGAGGCACGAATGCCTGGACGATCAGCAGCGGAAGCTCGACCCTTGGCGGGTTTCTGATCTACTACGACGCGGACAACGACCTTGATCCGGCAGAGGACGCCAGCAACATCCCTGTTGCTTACATCAACGGCAGCGGCATCACCGGCACGCTCTTTGTCGGCACCATCACCGTCACTTGGACGAGCCTGCTTAAGGCAATCGCGCAATGATCGTGGCCGCAACCATGTCGTTGTCTTTTCAGGCAGGCAACGCCACCGTTGCCGCGCCGACGCAGGCGCATGACGCTGGCGTGCTGGTGGCACCTGGCGTTGCGGCCGGAGACTTGGTGGTGGCCGACAGCGTCGGAACGATAGTGAGGATCTGATGGCAATCTCGACAACTGAGCGGTTTTACGATGACTGCAGCACCTTCAACAACAATCTATCAACGGCAGGGTTTCTGTCCAAGCTTTACGGAGCCACGACGGGCCTTGGTGGGATAACCACCAGTTCTACTGCGGCCCGTACTGGAACTGCCAGGCTGTATTCGTCATCGACGCAGGCCACGCTTTCGTACTACACCAACGCGGCCCCGACCACTTTGGTCATGGGATTTGCCGTCAGCAGTGCGGGGTCCACCCTGCCAGCTCAGATCATCAGAGAGTTGCTTGGTGTGCGTTACGGCGGTTCCGACATTTTTTTCTTGCGGGCTAATGTCAATAAGAAAATCGAACTGGTCAGCGGATCTACCGTGCTGGGCACAACGACCACATCTGCGATTGCGTTGAATGCTGGAAGTTATGTGTACATCGAGGTGGGGCTGTACCTAAACGGCGCATCTTCTGAGGTGTATGTCCGCATCAATAACACCACTGAGATTCTGTACGTGGGCTCGTTCGCGCAAACCTCGTTTGACGAAATCCAGTTCCGCACGACAGGCTCAGGGACTACCACCTATCACGACGACATCTACATTCACTACGGGTCTGGATCCATCGCCGCCAGCGATTTCTTGGGTGACATTGCCGTCTACGCATTGGTTCCCGATGCCGACTCAACACCGTTTGAATGGTTGCCGATTCCTGTCACAACAAACGAGTACCAGCACATCGACGACATCCCGTCGGCAGATCCCCCGACCACCTATCTGTACGAAGACACCAACAACCAGCAATACTATGTCAGCTTGGGTGCCTTGGACGCTGCGGCGACATCCATCGTCGGGGTGTGTCTTGTTGGATTTATGGGCAAGGGCGGCTTTGGAGGCTCTGCAGTCAATGCCAGAATGCGGTACAAAACAGGCGGCAACGAGTACCAAAGTAGCACTTACACGCTCAGTTCTACCTTCGCTTACTACAAGCACTATTGGGTAAACGACCCGCACACGGGCACAGCCTGGACAAAGGCTGTGATTGATGCCGCCTTTTGGGGTGCGCAGAAAGTCGTGTGATCCAGCTCCCGCGTGACGACAACTTCGACGAGACGCTGCCAAGTGGCAGTTCGTATCTACACGGAAACTGGTTGAGGTTGATGCCGTGGTCTGTGCAGCAAAAGATTGCTGCATCCAACGGCACAAGCTATGACATCGATAGCGGCGTTGGCACGCTGCACGACGGTTACTTCGGCGCTCCTCGCGCCTACGGTGGCCCGTATGTTGTCAACTCCGGCACAGGGTTGCAGGGTGCTGCGTACTACGGCACCGACTCAGGCGGTACTTACCAAGACAACTTTCTCTACTGCTCGCTGTTTCGGCAAAGCGAACAGATCCTCAATGGCACCGCATCTGCGCTGTTCCAACTGCATGAGTACAGCGGCCCTGCCAGCACAAACGACGCGGTGATATACGCTGCGGTCGTTGGGCGATGGAGCGGCGCGACCATCGACGAAACGCCTGCGACTTTGGGCGGGCCAAACAACGACGAAGCCATCGCATGCGGCCTTGAGCGGCACGAAGACGGCAGCGGGTACATGGCGCTTATCGCGCAGAACCTGGTCACGCCAACGCAGCGGCACATCTTTATTCTCCGTATCAACGGCGGTGTTGCGACGATGCTTGCTGACACGCGCATAGCTGGAGCTGGATCTCCGTTTTCGCAGTACTTCGCCAATCCCAGACGGTTGGAGATGAAGATCGACGGGTCAGGCACCCAAGTTGCCATCACGGTCAAGTCCATTGGCAATTTGCCCATCTTTGTTCAAGGTGGTGGAAGTGCGCCAACAGAAACCGTGCTGACCTTCACGGACGATTCCCCTAATCGCATCACAACGCCAGGGCGTTGGGGACTCGGATCCAACGCAACGCGCACCGTCGGCCCAGGTCAAGTGACCACCCTGATCCACGACTGGATGATTCGCAATGACGGGTCAGGCGCCACTTGGATTGAGGACTGGACTCGCGATCCAGATGTGCGCATCCATGCCTACAAAACGCCTGCAGATTCAGGAGGTGTGCAGGGCCGCAACCTCCAGTCTCGGTACTACGGCGACATCTACAGCAGCAGCAACTCGCTGTCTGCCAACAGCCTGATCGGCATCAGCAACAACCAGCTTGCCTACCAAGCAGCCACGCTGCTGTACCCGCTGGCAGATCAGATTGCAGAGGCATCCGACGCAGCAAGCCGCCGTAGCATCACGGCGACATTCACCACGCCATCTATCGGGCAATCGCGCACAGCGTGTATCGGCATGCGACTAAAGGCGCGTGCGTCTTACACAGGGCCAGCAACGGACTACCCGTACCGAGACTGTTTTGTGGCAATCTTGCAGGTGTTCAATATCGGCGGGGGCTCGCCATATTTCTGGACGGCTTTCGTTCTCCCTGTTAACGCATCCGGCATCGTGCCTGGCTCCTCGTCGCTGGCGCAGAGTTGGCAGACATCAACCGTCGGTTTGTACGGAACTGGCTTCGGCATACCGCTCAAGCTGACCGCTGAGTGCTTTGCCTCTGGCGCATCATCAAACCCTACATTCCGCGTCGAGATCAACGACCAGGCTGTATCGGGCTTTTCAGCTACCGCAGTTTGGACGGCGTTGGGCAGCAACTACTTTGCCTACACAGCCGCCACGGCAGAGCAGAAGGTTGGCAAAACTTGGGGCTTTGGCGTTCCTGACACGGCGCAGCGTGCTGACAACTGGGATGAACTGTCGTTGTCGGGCGGGCAAGTTGAGGCGCAGATCGCGCAACAGATTCTCTATGTCGCGGCCGGGCAGTCACCTCAAGCCCGCATAGCGCAGCAGATCCTGTATGTCGCGGCCGATCAGACACCGCAGGCACGCATAGCGCAGGAAATCCTGTATGTCGCGCACCGCATCGCGACCAGCACAAACATCCTGTCTACGCAGTCGGCTTCTTTCACTTTCCAAGCTGGGGCCGCAACCCTTTCGGCTGCTGTCAGCCTCACCGCCAGCGCGGCATCGTTCTTTTTCGTAGCTGGCGCGGCGACTGTCGAAGCCACATACAAGCTTCCCACACTCCGCGCAGAGGCGGCAGGGCAACTCGTCCTGCCTGGCACGGAGGCAGGCACCATCGTTTCGGCTCAGGCCGAAGCAGGACAAACCGCATGAGCCAAGTACTGATCATCAAGGGTGAATTTCTGGAGGGCGGGGACTTCAAGATCCTGGCCCGCGTCACGAACCACAATCGAACGGTGCTGACCACCGCAGACCTGCCTAGCAGCGGCACGATGACGGTCAACTTGTACGACCTGTCTGGCAGTTCCCCCCAGACGGCAATCGCCACCAGCGGCGCCATTCCCTCCAATGTCCCCATCACCAACAACCTGCTGGGCAGCAACGACGGATGGACTCAGGACAGCATCGGGGCCAACTTCCTGTTCGTGGTCTGCTCTACAGCCAGCGTGCCCACAAACTACGCAGGTCGCGGTATCGTTTTCCCGACGGGCCACCCCATCGGAGGCCACAGGTACCGCGTGGAAGCGCTGATCACTACGGCACAGTTCGGAGTGGTGCCCGTAGTTGCGGAGGCGCTCTGCCGCCCCGTATACTCTGCCTAGGCGAGAGCCTGAAGTGTGAGAAGTGGGCGGGCGGCGTCGTGCGGATGCTGCCCGCCAACTTTCAGTCGCGGTATCGCCGCAGGTTGTCCACCCTGCATTGCCTCGCGGCATCTACCAACACGCGGCCTCGGAGCTGGTTCTCTGCGCGTGACTCCTGCGACTCATGCCCACCGTGTTGGGGAACATACGCGGGGTCGGTCTCGTAAGTCAGGGATGCAACACGCTGCAGCGCGTCGTCTGCGCCCGCGAAGTAGGCCATCCGGGCAAGGATCCGCACGGTTTCGGGCAGCACGATACCTTTGGAAACCTGCGCCAGCCAGGCGTCGAATGAAGGCTGATAGTCCATCAGAGGTAGCGCAGGAACTGCCGCACCAGGGCGGCGACTTCGGAGAGGTAAAACATGGGTGAAGGTGCCCTGCAGCCAACGCCGCCTGGCCGCACCGTGCGGCAAGGTCGCGCTTCCCCTCCACGCTAAGGGGGCTGCAGGGCGATGCAATTCTCCCCTTGCGCTTGCAGCCAAGGCAACGCGCCGCGCAGCTTTTCTGATGCTTTGCGCAAGTCCTTTCAGGGCAAGTGTTTACGCTTCCCAACATCGGGAATAGACCGCATTCTAGGTGTTCGGATGCTTGCGCTGCGCGGAAGCCTGAGCTATAATGGGAACACGCAACGCATGGTGCGCTGCAAACAAGAAGAAAGACCATGAAAAGAAGTGAATACTTGAACGGCGGCAATGTGGACAGTGCCATCGAAGCGCTCGCCCGCGCAGCAGCCGCTTGCGAGGAGGCACGCCGCCTGCTCGCAGGCGACGCTGCCCCGCACCCCAGAGACTATGTCAATGGAATGGAAGACGACGGCTACCGCGATGACCGCGTGGAGTGGGACGCGGCGATGTCGGCTCTGGCCGATGTTCGCGAGTACTGCCAACGCGAAGCCGACGCCTTGTTCGATTGGAAGGTGCGCCGCACTCTGCCGAGGTTTTATGCTCGGCCTGAATCGCAGCACGATCCGCGAAATGACTTCCACGCGGAGGTGACGCCGTGAGAGATCTGGAAGATCTTAACGACCTGGGGTATCGGCGCGAAGTTGCCGATCTTGTGGGTTGCGGCGTCGATCTCTATCTTGACGCTGACAACGGTGATGAGTCCTGCATTGCCGGTGAGCTGGCCGAAAACAGCCAACTTACCATCTTCACTCGCCATTGCTTCGCCGTTGTGCGCTACTCTGCGAATCGCAACGCTCTTTTTGAGTACGATCCCGAAGCCTTGAGCCATTGCTCGAACACAGTCACGGCAATCGAACTCATGGCATACCATGCGCTTCGGGAGGACATCCTCCAAGGCATGAAAGAAAGTTTGAAGGAAGCTCGCGAGGAAGTCTTTAAGCAGACCGGCGGTCAGGAGGTTGAGTGGTGAGAGCCATCGCATACATCGGCTCCGTGCCTGCGGAGGAATCTTGCGCTCAGGTTGGCGACGAGGACTACCGCCGCGTCGCGAAGATCGAGTGCCGAGCGTACATCAACCTGCTGCGTCGCGTTCACGGCGATGAGCCGGAAGGCGCGGAACTCCGCCTAGTGTGGTGCCCGCACGATTTCGGTAGCTATGCCGAAGTGCAATGCTGGTACGAGGACGATTCGCCAGCGGCTCGCGCCTACGCTGGCGAGGTCGAGAACGGTCTGCAGGAGTGGGACGATGATGCCCGCCGAGAGATTGGGCGCGAGCTTGCGAAAGGAGGTGCATCGTGAATTCCAGAATGCAGGAACTTCTGGCGTTGCTGGATCGGCTCGGCTATTGCGGCACCTGGTGGGCACCGCCAAGCTCCGACCTGCAGACCTCCGGCCGCGTCTACTTGCGAGTGCGGCGCCGCGATGCCAAAGTCGTTTTGGAATTCGACAATCCGGCAAGCTTGGAAGGCGTGCGTCTAAGCATCTGGATCGATCCATGCGGTCAGCCGTCAACCTGGTACGCTGGTCAGCGTGATAAACTTCGCGAGCATTTCGCCTTGGCCTTGGCTGCGGCACTTGCGATCGGAGACGATGCCGCTGCCGGTGACCCGGCAGAAGAGCAACAGAAAGCGCGAGCCGCCATCGCGGCTGCGCTCGCGCAGGAGGCGGCGCCTTGACCGCTGCGAAGAAGCCCTGGCGGCCAAAGTGTGAATGCAATTCCAGGCTGCGGAAACGCGGCACCTACCGCACGGCTGTAGGCGCGGTTCCGCGCTGGTACTGCGCGGGGTGCAACGTCTACTATTCAGAGAAGCAAGGTAGCGTGGACGCATACGCAAAGCGGCCAGAACTTCGCGGCGCGATACTGCGCCTTCACTTGCGCGGCGTCAGCTATCGCGAGATCGGCCGGCAGCTTCAATGCAGTGCCGATACCGCCAGGCGAGCGGTGCTGCGGGCATACGAGTGGTCGGAGGCGGAAGCCTAAGGCAGGCAAGTACCAAACCGCGGGGCCAGCGGGGGGGGACAGTCCCCCCCCGCTGGCCCCTTTCCTTTACGCTTGCACCGCGCGGAAGGTTGCGCTAGGCTAGAGCTATGAAAGCACTACACACTCCCGCGCTCGCGCTCGCGCTCGCGCAATTCTCTACCCTTAAATCCACGGACTGCGCCACCGGCGGTTTGGCGAAGGCCTCCAAGATGCCGGGCGCCTCATGGAGCATCAGCGCGAAGCGGTGCGCAATCGGGCGCATGCTCGCGCAGAATCCAGAATCGCCGTGCTTCTACTGCTACGCACTAAAAGGACGGTATGTCTTTCCAGTCGTCCAGGCCGCTCTAGAACGACGCTTCGCCGCCTGGCGCGATTCCTCGGACACTTGGGAGCGCGGCATGATCGCCGCGATCCATCACCTTGCCAGATCGCACGCTCGAAAGCATTCCACGCCTTACGCCTTTCGATGGTTTGACAGCGGCGATCTGCAAAGCGTGGAGATGCTGCAAGCTATCTGCAGGATCGCGGAAGCCTTGCCCGCCGTCCGCTTTTGGCTTCCGACTCAGGAGCGCTCCACCTTGCAGGAATTCCAAGGCGCGGGGGGGCGCATCCCGCAAAACCTCACAATTCGGATAAGCTCTGCGCGCCTCGACAAGCCCTCGCCCTCGCGCCGGTGGAAGCGCGGGCACGGCGAAGGCTGGATCGCATCGTCTATGGTCGCGACGAACCCGGCCGCGCTCCCTGCAGACGCTAGCCTATGCCCGGCTCCTGAGCAGGGGAACCGATGCGGCGATTGCCGCCGGTGTTGGGACGGGGCGGGGCATCCCCTGATTGCATATCGGGCGCACTAAGGAGGGGCTGGCGGGAAAAGAAAGCAGGGCACGCATGCGGCGTGCCCTGCAGGCTTTAGGGGGGGGGAAGGTGAGGGGGAAGCTTAGTTTTGGTCGATGCCCAGGCGGCGCATGGCGATTTCGCGCACCAGGGAAAAGGGGAAGCGCTCCGAAAGCTGGAGAGGGAGATTCAAAGTGTAATCCGCGCGCGACGGAACCTCCACCAAGTGCAAGCTGCAGAGGTCCGCAGCCCACACTTGCAGAAGCTCCGCGTCGGTGAAGCTTTCAGGATCTGAGCTGGAAATCTCCGCGCGCACGGCCTGAGCGAGTGAAAGCGCATCTTCGCACAATCTGCGAAGGTCTTCTTCAGTCTCGATCTGAAAGATGCGGGGGGGATGCCGATGGTGGATTTCCACCCCTAGCATCGGGAATTGCAGGGCCTGGAATTTAAACTCCCGCGGGAGGCGCGGAACGCCCAGGCTGCGGCGCATGAGGGGATTGCGGACGGTCAGAACGTTGACGAATTGCATAGTGAGTAATGCTTTCGGGGTGAGGGGTTAAGTGTGATTCGCACCCCAAGTGTACGGAAGCCTGCGCCACTTGGCAAGGGGGGGCAAGCGAAGGTAAAGGCGGGCGGCTGCGCTTGGTGGAGTAAGGAAGGCGCGGGCATGGGGGCGGGGAAGGCG
>SXGU01292915.1_pt1 | contig 33794 bp, 25 predicted proteins | sample 3174531 | NCBI WGS metagenome assembly SXGU01 (sample SAMN11356863, study PRJNA531348) | freshwater metagenome | isolation source: freshwater sample F1-140 | place: China: Fuxian Lake, Yuxi | collected 2017-12-25 | reverse complement strand
CGAGCAGCAGATGCTCGCGCTGGCGAAGGCGCTCATCGTGCGGCCGAAGGTGTTGCTGATCGACGAGCTCTCGTTGGGCCTCGCACCGTCGGTGGTGGCCGAACTGTTGGGCACGGTGCGCACCATCAACCAGCAGGGCACCGCGGTGCTGTTGGTGGAGCAGTCCATCAACGTCGCGCTGTCGTTGGCCGATCGGGCGTACTTCATGGAGCGCGGACGAGTGCAGTTCGAAGGTGCCAGCTCGGCGTTGCTGGAACGCGACGACCTGCTGCGCTCGGTGTTCCTCGGTGAGGCACCGACGTGATCGGCTTCTCGCTCCACGGGCCGGTGCTGGTGCTCGGCGCCCTGACCGGCATCCTCTACGGCCTGCTGGCCGTTGGTCTGGTGCTGGTGTACCGGTCGAACCGGGTGGTGAACTTCGCGCACGGCGAGATGGGCGCGTTCGGCGCGTCGCTGTTCTCGTTGCTCGTGGTGCGATGGGGCATGCCGTACTGGCTGATGCTGCCGGTGGCGTTGCTGGCGGCGGGAGCCATCGGCAGCGCGGCCGAGGTGGTGGCCATCCGCCGCCTGCGCGCGGCGCCGGCACTGATGAGCGTGGTGGCCACGTTGGGCATCGGGCAGTTGCTGCTGTCGTTCTCGTCGGCCATCAACCCGTCGGCCACCTCGGGACTCACCTACCCGTCGCCGCCGTGGATGCCCACGTTCTCCATCGGACAGTTGCGCATCACGCCGGCGTACAGCGCGATGCTGATCCTCGGGCCGATCGTGGTGGTGGGGCTGAGTTGGTTCCTGCGCCGCAGTCGGTGGGGTCGTGCGTTGCGTGCGGCGGCAGCCAACCCCGAGTCGGCGCGGCTCGACGGCATCCCCGCCGCGCGCATGTCGTCGTTGGCGTGGTTCCTGGCTGCGGCGTTGTCGGCGTTGACCGCGATCCTCGTGTCGCCCACTCGCGGGTTCGCCGCGGCGGCCGCGTTCGGCCCGTCGTTGCTGATGCGTGCCTTGGCGGCAGCGGTGCTGGCCCGCATGGACCGTCTGGCTGTGGCGTTCGTGGCCGGCATCGGTATCGGCATCATCGAGCAGGTGGTCATCGACAACACCACCAGCCCGGGTGTGGTGGAAGTGGTGCTGTTCGTCGTGGTCGTGGTGGGCATGCTGCTGCAGCGGCCCATCGGTGGGCGGTTGGTGGAGCACACGTCGTGGGCGAACGTGCAGCCCTGGCGGCCGCTGCCGTCGGAGCTACGTGCCGTGTGGCCGGTGCGCAACCTGGGTCGGGTGGTCGGTGTGGTCGCGGTGCTGGCGACCGCGGTGATCATCGCCGTGGTCACCAACGCCACGGCGTACAGCATCACCACCATCATGGCGTTGGCCATCGTGGGCCTCGGGGCCACCATCGTGTCGGGCATGCTCGGCGAGTTGTCGCTGGGCCTGGTGGCGTTCGGCGCGTTGGGCAGCACGTTGTCCATCACCATCGCCACCAGCACCGGCAACTTCGTCGCGGCGTTCGCGGGCTCGGCCGTCACGGCGGGCGCGTTGTCGGTGTTGACCGGGCTGCCTGCGTTGCGGGCGAAGGGCCTGTTGCTCACGGTCACCACGTTGTCGTTCGCGGTGGCCACCAGCGTGTGGGCGTTGGGTCAGCCGTGGGCGTTCGGCGCGGGCACCGAGCCGGGTCGGCCCACGGTGGGCACGTTCGCGTTCGACACGGGCCGGCGCTATGCATGGCTCACCCTCGCCTTCCTGGCGTTGGCGCTGCTGTTGGCCGGCAACCTGCGCCGCGGCACGTTCGGCCGTCGACTCATCGCCGTGCGCGACAACGACCTCGGGGTGCAGGCGTTCGGCGTGTCGGCGGTACGCACGAAGCTCGCGGGGTTGTTCCTCGGCGGCGCGTTCGCCGGCATCGGCGTGGCCATCTACACGCACTCGCTCAGCACCGCGTCGCCCGAGTCGTTCCCGGTGAAGAACAACATCGACATCGTGGCCATGACCATCATCGGTGGCATCGGGTTGGTGGCCGGACCGGTGCTCGGCGCGCTGTACATCGTGGGGTTGCCGAAGTTCCTGCCGCTCGACTCGGCCGCGCTGGCCGCGTCGTCGGTGGGGTGGTTGCTGCTCATCATGTACGTGCCGGGTGGTCTGGCCTCGCTGCTCGCTCCGCTGCGGAAGCGGCTGTTGCGTGTGGTGGCACGGCGGCACCGGGTGGACGAAGGCGTGCACGAGGCCGGGGCACCCGACCGCGCCACGACGTTGGGCGGGTTCACCGCGCCCGCCGGCACCCGACCGGCAGGTGGCGAGCTGCTCGTGGCCACCGGCATCAGCAAGCGGTACGGCGGGTTGCAGGCCGTCGGCGGTGTTGACCTCACGGTGCAGGCCGGCACGATCGTGGGGCTCATCGGTCCGAACGGCGCGGGCAAGACCCCGTTCTTCGAGTTGCTCGCCGGGTTCGTGCGGCCCGACACCGGCACGGTGGTGTTCGACGGCCGCGACGTCACCGGCGCGTCGCCCGCGCAGCGGGCGCGCATGGGGCTGGTGCGCGGATTCCAGGACGCGGCGCTCTTCCCGTCGCTGACCGTGCAGGAGACCATCGAGCTCGCGCTCGAGCGACGCCACCCCGGTAACGCGGTGCTGGGTCTGTTCGGCGTCGATCGGCGTCGCGCTGCACGTCAGCAGGCGGCCGACGGGTTGGTCATGTCGCTGGGCCTCGCCGCATGGCGCGACATCCCCATCGCCGAGTTGTCCACGGGCACGCGCCGCATCTGCGAGCTGGCCAGCCTGGTGGCGCTGGAGCCGCGGTTGCTGCTGCTCGACGAGCCGTCGAGCGGTCTCGCCCAGCGCGAGGTGGAGGCGTTGGGCCGAGTGCTGCGCGACCTGCGCGACGTGTCGGGCCTCACGATCGTGGTCATCGAGCACGACATCCCGCTGGTGATGTCGGTGGCCGACACGGTGGTGGCCATGGCGGCCGGCACCACGTTGCGCACGGGCACGCCCGACGAGGTGCGCAACGACCCGGAGGTCATCGCCACCTACCTCGGTGCCGACGGCGTCGCGGTGAGCCGATCGGAGGAGACGAGATGATCGATGCAGTGCGGCCCGACCTGCGCGGCACGGCGCTGTGGGATCGCGTCGAGCGCCACTTCCTCGAGCTGCACGGCCCGGGGTTCGGTCGCGCCGGCGAGCCGACCGATCCGGCCATCGATCACACCGGCACGGTGCTGGCGTGCACCGTGGTGGTGCGCAGCGATCTCCAGTCCGCGCCGCGACAGCAGGTGTTGGTGGTCGACGGCGACGGCGAGCGGGTGTTGTCGTTGCCCGACGCATCGGTGCGGGCACCTCGGTTCGCGCCGAACAGCGAGGGGCTCGCTGTCGTGGTGGATGCGGCACCGAAACTGCCGCAGCCGGCGCTGGTGCACGGCGACGAGATCACGCTGCTGCCCGCGTTGGCCGGCACCACCGAGCAGGTGTGGTGGTCGCCCGATGGCGCAGCGTTGATGGCGTTGGTGGCCGACCCCGGGGCCGACGCTGCGGGCGCACAGGGCTCGGGCCGCACGGGTCGCGGTGACGCGCCCGACTGGTTGCCGGTGGTGATGGCCGAGACGCCGGTGGGTGGATGGCGGCGCCTGTGGTGGCTGCGGATCGGTGATGCGCAGTGGCAGCAGCTGTCGCCGGAGGGGCTCACCTGTTGGGAGGCCGCCTGGGCCGGTCCCGATCACGTGGTGGCCGTCGCATCGGATCGTCCTGAGGAGGCGGCGTGGTTCTCGGCGCGCCTGGTGGAGATCAGCGTCGCCGACAGCGCGGTGCGCACGCTGTCGGAACACGGCGACCTGTGCGTGGGCCTGCCGGTGGCCAGTGTCGACGGTCGACTGGTCGCCTCGGTGGCGGCCACGTGCAGCGACCGCACCGTGGTGGCCGGCGATGTCACGATCGTCGATCGTCAGTCGGGCGAACGCCGCGAGATCGACCTGCGCGGTGTCGACGTGACGTGGCAGGCGTTCCGAGCGTCGGGCGAGTTGGTGGTGGCAGGCCAGCGTGGGCTCGACACCGTGATCGGCACGTTCGACCCTGCGACCGACACGTTCGTGGAGCGGTGGTCGTCGACCGAGCTCACCTGCGGGCAGCGGTACCCCGAACTCGCGGTGTCGGCCGGTGGGATCGCACTGGTGGTGGAGGGCTACCGACACCCGCCCGAACTCGCGCGGCTCGACTTGGAGGGCCCGAAGCTCGTCACGTCGCTGCGGCACGCGGGGCACGATGCGGTGCTGGCCGATGCCGGTCACGTGGAGGCACTCACGTGGCCGTCGGTCGACGGCACCACGATCGAGGGGTTGGTGGTGGTGCCCGACGGCCCGGGTCCGCACCCCACCATCACCTACATCCACGGTGGGCCGGTGTGGGCGTGGCGCAGTCGTTGGTCGATGGGGTACGCGTACACGTTGCTGTTCGCCCGCGCGGGCTACGCCGTGTTCCACCCGAACCCGCGCGGCAGCAGCGGTCGTGGTGATGCGTTCCGTGCCGCGGTGCTGGGCGATCTCGGTGGCGCCGAGGTGGACGACGTGATCACCGGCAACGACGCGCTGATCGACGCCGGCATCGCCGACCCCGATCGGTTGGGCGTGTTCGGCGGCAGCCACGGCGGGTTCATGGCCGCGTGGATCATCGCCGCGACCGATCGCTTCCGGGCGTCGGTGCCGTACTGCCCGGTCACCGAGTGGTCGTTCATGCGCTACACCACCAACGACATGGCGGCGCAGGATCATCTGCTGGCCGGTCGGCCGGGTCGCGATCCGCTCGGTGCGGTGGACCGCATCACCACCCCCACGTTGGTGGTCACCGGCAGCCGCGACCTCATCACCCCGGCCAGTCAGGGACTGGCGTTCCATCGGGCGCTCGCCGAGCGCGGGGTGCCCACGGGGTACGTGGAGTATCCGCTCGAGGGGCACGGTGTCCGGTCGTTCCCCGGACAGATCGACTTCACGGCGCGGGTGCTCGGCTGGTTCCAGCATCACCTGGCCGCGTCACACCTGCCCCCTGGCTGAGTCGCCCGAACTGGTCAGCTGTTCACCAGGGCCGAACCAGCTGGCACGCTGACCAGTTCGACGCTGAAGGTGGTGCCCTCGCCCACGGTCGATCGCGCCCGAATGGTGCCGCCCGCGCGTTGCACGATGGTCTGACAGATCGACAGGCCGAGGCCGGTGCCCGAGTCTGCGGTGGCCGACTTGGTGGTGAAGACCGGCTCGAAGATGCGCTGCAGCGTGGCGTCGTCCATGCCCGTGCCAGTGTCGGTGACCTCGACGATCACCAGGTCGCCGGCGGTGTGGGTCCGCAAGGTCAGCTCACCGCCTGCCGGCATCGCGTCGCGTGCGTTGATGGCCAGGTTCAGCACCACCTGGGTCATCTCGGTCGGGCCGATCGAGACGAGGGGGATGTGGGCGGCGAGGTCGCGGTGCACGCGGATCGTCGTGGGGATGAGCCGCTCGATCATCTCGGCCACGTTGGCGACGACCTCGTTCACGTCGACCGGTTGCGGCGGGTCGGCCTGATGACGGCTGACGCTGCGGAGCTGTTGGGTGAGCGTGCGGCCGTGGTCGGCGGCGCGGCGGATCGACGCCACCTGCATCCGTGCGTGCTCGCTGAGGCTGTCGTCGCGTTCCAGCAGTTCGGCCCAGCCGGCCACCACGCCGAGCACGTTGTTGAAGTCGTGCGCCACGCCGCTGGCGAGGCGGCCGACGGCTTCGGTGCGCTGCCAGGTGTGCAGTTGGTCCTCGAGGTTGGCCCGCTGCACGTCGCGTTCGTGACGTTCGGTCGTGTCGGCCACGGAGCCCACCACGCGGATCGCTCGGCCGGTGTCGTCGAACACGAGCGACGCGGTGATGGTGATCCAGCGTCGACGTCCGTCGGGGGTCTCGATCTGGCAGTCCATCTCGGCGAACTGCCGGTCGGCCGTGAGGTCGAGGGCGGAGCGCACCAGATCGCGGTGGTCGGGCACGACCTGGTCGATCATCCGGTCGTAGCTCCAGTCGGGCTGCGGTTCGTCGTGGCCGAGGATGCGGTCGTGTTGGGCGGAGTGCCAGCAGTGCCCGTCGCGCAGATCCACCTCCCAGACGCCGAGGTGACCGGCGTCGAGCACGTGGCCCAACCGGCCTTCCAGTTCGGCCACGCGGGCGGAGTCGTCCGTGCGCACGACGAACACCTTCAGCCGGCGGCGGGCGACCACGAGGAAGGTGACGCCGCCCATGATCTGCAGGATGTGCGGGATGACGTGTCCGAGGAGGTCGCCCAGGTCGTCGACGCTGTGGCTGTGCGTGTCGAGTTCGCGGTAGGCGATCACGAAGTGGGTGACGGAGCAGCCGAGCAGGAACGTGGCCGCGCCCACCGCGGCGGCCGTGATGGCCTTGGATCGTTCACCGGCCGACGCGACGCCGGCGAGGCGGGGCACCACCACGAGCGCGATCAGCACGTACAGCCCGGCGACGATGATCGCCAACACCGCGACGAGGACCGACATCTACGCGGCCCTCACCGGTCGTCCCACCCTGCGATGTGGACCATCCGACGCCTCCTTCCGGCGTGTCGCGCTCGTCGACGCGACGATCGCAGTTCTACACCGATCGCGCCAGGGTCGGAATGCCTCTTCGTCAGCGACGCCAGAAGAGGTGGTGCACCACGCCGCTCGGGCTGGGGACGATCTCGAGGTGGAACCGGTCGGTGAGTTCCTCGGGCGAGTCCCACAGCTTGCCGCCACGGCCGATCTCCACCGGGGCGACGGCGACGTGCATGGTGTCGACGAGGTCGGCGTCGAGGAACGACCGCAGCGTGGCGACGCCGCCGCCCATGCGCACGTCCTTGCCGTCGGCGGCGGCCTTCGCCTGCGCGAGTGCCTCGGCCGGTGTGGCGTCGATGAAGTGGAACGTGGTGTCCGACAGCGTGATGCTGGGCCGCACGTGGTGGGTGAGCACGAACACGGGCGTGCGGAACGGCGGATCGTCACCCCACCAGCCCTCCCACTCCAGGTCGGTCCACGGGCCCTGCTGCGGACCGAACTTGCCGCGGCCCATGATCTCGGCGCCGATGTTGCGGTGGAAGTCGCGGGTGAAGTAGTCGTCGAGGCCGCGGGTGCCGCCCGGGTCGGTGCGGTTCGGCCAGTGGGCGGTGGCACCCGCCCAGTAGGCGAGCTTGCCGGGGTCGGCGTGGCCGAAGGGGCGTTCGAAGCTGTGGCCTTCACCGGTACCGAAGCCGTCGGTGGACAGCATGAAGTTCTGCACGCGGAGCAGTTGTTCGGGCATGACCGCAACCTACTGCGCGTCACAGGTCGGTACAGTCGGCGGCATGGATCGGCGAGCGTTCCTCTCCTTGGCGGCGGTGGGTCTGGGTGCTGGTGCGCTGGCGGCGTGCGGCGGTGGCGGCGACGGCAGCAGCGCGGTGCCCGACACGTCGGCCGCGCCGGGCCTGCTGGCCGGGCGATCGTTCGCCGTGCGACGCGACCCTGGTTGAGGCTGCTGCGAAGAGTGGGTCGTGTACCTGCAATCAGAGAGCGCCACGGTGACCACCACCGACGATCCCGAACGCGCCACGTATCGGGCCGGGCTCGGTGTGCCCGATGTCGCGGCGTCGTGCCACACCGCGGTGATCGAGGGCTACGCCATCGAGGGGCATGTGCCGGCAGAGGCGATCGTGCAGTTGCTCGGCACTCGTCCCGAGGCCGTGGGCCTGGCGCTGCCCGGCATGCCCGGTGACTCGCCGGGCATGGGTGGCGACCAGGCGGCGTGGATGCGTCAGCCGGTGGTGCTCGTGAGTCTCGACGGCGACCTGTCGACGTTCACGTTCTGAGCTCGCCGACGGCGGTCCCGTCAGCCGGGCGGTTGGACGACGAGTGAGGCGGTGACGCCCAGCACCACCACGCCGACGGCGAGTTCGCGCCACATCATCCGCCGCAGCAGGGTGACATCGGTGGCGCCCACCACGTCGGGTTGGAAGCGGGCGAGCACGAGTCGGCGGTTGCGGTCGGCCATCCACAGCATCACGCCCAGCAGCACCACCTTCGCCAGCACCAGCCGGCCGTGGGTGGTGGTGAGCAACGCGGTGCCGTCGAGTCGCACGGTCTGCAGCACGCCGGTGGCGACGATGACGGCCACCGCGCGGGCGGCGAGTCGCGAGAAGCGGTGGGCGAGGTCGATCGAGTCGTCGAGCTGGCGGGTGGGCAACGCGTACACCGCGAGCGCCAGGAGGCCACCGATCCAGGCGGCCGCGGCCGCGTGGTGCGCCATGTCGAGCGGCACGCCCAGCCACGGCCAGCGCATCGTGCGTGCGTGCCCGGTGAAGCTCCACGTGGCGAGCATGCCGAGCGAGAGCAGGGCCACGACGCCGGCGGCGATGTCGTCGTTGGTTGGACGCTGGTACGCGACCAGTAACCAGGCGGCGAAGGCCAGCACGATGCGGATCATCAGTGCCACACCCACCGGGTGTTCGGCGGCGGTGCCGAGCGAGCCGAGCGACGACCAGGCCGCGTTGCCGGTGATGTCGCCCGCCAGCACGGCGAGCTGCAGCAGCGCGAGCAGGGCGATCGCGGCGAGTGCCTGGGTGACGAGCGCGCGGTACCTGGCCGCCATGGGCCGCCGCCACACGAACGCCTCCACGGCCAGCACGCCGGCCACCAGCATCAGCGCCAGGTAGCTGGCGTAGCGCAGCAGCCAGCGGATCCAGTCGGGGGTGCCGCCGGTGCCCTCGTCGTCGGCGCCGGCGTCCGACACCTCGGTGGCGATCGGGGTGGTGGTCGGTGCCACTGCTGTCGGCACGGTGGTGGTGACGGCGCCGGTGGTGACGGTGAACTGCACGCGTCCGGTGACGGCGTGACCGTCGTCGCCCACCAGTCGCCAGCGCACCGAGTGCTCGCCGGCCGCGAGCGCGGGCAGCGGCGTGAGCACCTCGCGTGCCGAGGCGCCGTGGCGGCTGCCGGGCAGTTCGGTGCGCACGCCGGTGGGGTCGGTGTGGGTGACGGTGAGCGTGTCGAGCGGGACGTCCTTCGCGAACACCAGCAGCACGTCGGCAGGCGCGAGGTCCACGGTGGCCCCGTCGGCTGGCGTGCTGGCGTCGAGCGAGTTGTGCGCGAACGCGGTTCCGGCGACGCCCGTGATGAGCGCGAGCAGGGCCAGGGTGGTGAGCAGGAGGCGTCGGATCATGCGGACGTGTGCAGCGCGGGTGGGAGACCACTACACGGTGTCGGAGTGTACGACGTGTGGCGACGCGGGTCGGGTCGGGCGGACAGTCGACCGCGTCAGCCGAAGCAGAACGCGAGCACCATGTCGACCAGGTGTCGCATCTGCACCGCTGCGAACACGGCGGTGAGCCCGATGAGCAGCACGAGCGCCAGCCGGTGCATGCGTCCGGAGCGACGCACCGGAGGTGCCATCAGGGCGGCCATGCGGGCCGGCACGCCGAGCCCGGCGAACGCGAGCGCGGGCTGGGGCGCGGCGCCGATGAGGGCCACACGGCCGAGGGTGCGGGCCACCAGTCGACGGTCGCCGCACTCGACCACGGCGTCCTCGTCGGCCCAGCGTTCGATGGAGTAGCGGAGGCGGTTCACCAGCGGGTGCAGCGGCATCAGCAGCGCGGCGGAGATCTGCGCGGCCAGCAGGTACAGGTCGTGGCGGTGGCGGGCGTGGGCACGTTCGTGGGCCAGCACCACGGCCAGTTCCTGCGCGGTGAGGTGGGCGTCGAGGGTGCTCGACACGATGATGCGACCGTGGCGGCCGGGGGTGGTGAAGGCGAAGGCTTCGGGGTGGTCCACCACGTGCACGCCGCCGTCGGTGTGGCGCAGCCCGCGGTAGGTGCGCACCACGCCCACGGCGCGCCAGGTGCCGACGGCGGCGAGGGCCACGGCAGGCACGCCGATCCACGGCGCGACCTGGTGGTGCGCGCCGAGCGAGTCGACACAGGCGTCGAGCCAGCGGCCGATGACCGGGGCGTGGGTGAGGAAGCTGAGGCCGGCCAGCCACACGGTGGGCACGGCCACGGCGGCCACCAGCACGAGCACGGCGGTGGTGGTGCGTGCGGCCACGACGGGCGGCACGCGGCGGTGCCACATGGCGACGGCCAGCGCCAGCAGCGCGGCGATCAGCAGGGGCAGCACCATCGCGTCGGGCATCAGTCGTCGGCCTCCCCCAGCAGGGCGCGCACGGCGGCGATGTCCTTCTTCGGCAGGCCGCCCAGGAAGCCGGCGAGTACCTGGCGTTTGTCGGAGGCCGACGAGTACAGCTCGGCGATGCGCTTCACCGCGAGCTGCGATTCGTCGATGGCGGCCTCGTAGGCGAACGCGCGTCCCACCTCGGTGCGGGTGACCATGCCCTTGGTGTGCAGGCGGGTGAGCACGGTGGCCACCGAGGTGTAGGCCAGCGGCACGGGCAGCAGGTCACGGACCTCGCTCGGTTGGAGCGGGTGGTCGGCGGCCCACAGCACGGCCATCACGTCGTGCTCGAGCGTCCCGTCGGGGCGCTTGGTCATGGGCGGGATGGTAGTGGGCGATCCCAGTGACGTGTCGACGGCTGCTCGGGGCGCGACATGACACGTCGGGCACCCACACCTACACTCTGTAGTAGTCGGTCTCCCCGTCCGAAAGGTCGTTCTCATGCAGTTCCGTCGCGTCACTGTTGCCGCCCTCGCCGTCGCCGCCGGCCTCACGCTCGCCGCCTGCGGTGGCGACCACAGCTCGATGGGCACGGGCGATTCGTCGGCGCTCAGCATCCCCGACGATGCCGACTTCAACGCGGCCGACGTGGAGTTCACGCAGGGCATGATCCCGCACCACGAGCAGGCGATCGAGATGGCCGACATGGCCCTCGACCCCACCGTGGGGGCGAGCGTCGAGGTGGTGGCGTTGGCCGAGGCCATCCAGGGCGGGCAGGACCCGGAGATCCAGCTGATGCAGGGCTGGCTCGATGCGTGGGACCAGCCGGCCATGGAGGACATGGAGGGTCACGACATGTCGTCGATGGACGGGATGATGTCGGCCGAGGACATGGACGAGTTGGGCACGCTGCAGGGCGCCGAGTTCGATGCGGCGTGGCTGGCGATGATGATCGAGCACCACGAGGGTGCGGTGAAGATGGCCGAGACGGTGAAGGCCGACGGCAAGAACGCGGACGTGGCCACGCTGGCCGACCAGGTGATCGCCGCGCAGACCGCCGAGATCGCGACCATGAAGGGCCTGTTGGCCAACTGACCGGTGCCGGGCCGCGGTACCGTCCGTTCCGTCATGGCGCGCCGCACGATCACGCTCTCCGACATCCGCGAGGGGCGCACACCCGCCGACTTCGAGGGCGTGCGGTGGGCCGACGGCACGGTGGAGTGCCGGTTCAACGTGACGGCCGACGACTACGAGGTGCGGGTGCGCGAGTCGGGGTTCCCGCACCCCGGTGTGGGTGAGGTGCTCACCGAGCCCACCGAGTGCGACCGCTGCGCCGACAAGTGCGGCTGAGGCGGCGACGAGAACACTCAACCCTCGCAGGCCACCCCGTCGCCATCGCGATCCAGGCCAATTCGATAGCCAGGGTCGCCGCGGCGGAGCGGCGTGGGACCGGCCGCACGTGCGTCGTCGCACGTCTCGTAGTAGGTGGGATCGCCAGGGGAAGGTTCCGAACGGTCGGACCCCGAGAGTGCGATGGCACCGGCCGCGATGGCGCCGGCCGCGAGTGCCGCGACCACACCTCGCCGACCCCACTTCCAGCGGTTGGAGCGTCGGATTGCGTCGGCGGCACGCTCGCCCAGGGCCGTGTCGCCCGTAGCCGCTGCAACGTCGGCAGCGCGGGCTGCTGCTCGCGCACTGCGCCCGGGTCTCAGGCGAACGTCGTGTTCCGCGGAGCGCATCAGGTCACGCGCCCACCCGGCGCGTCGCTGACGTTGGTCGGCCACGGGCTCCAGCGGATCGCCCGACACCACCACCAACAGTTCTTCTGGGGGCAAGGCGACACCGAAGGTGAGTTCGACCGCAGAGGTGTCACTCCCCGCATCCTCCAACGGACCCGCGGCGAGCAGCGTCCCGGTATCGGCCTCGCACACGACCGCCCATTCACCGTCATCCACCTTCGGGGTGACGGTGATGGTGATGCCAGTTCGCTCATGGATCAATCGGATGGTGGCGCCCTTCGCCGGCACTCGGTACGTGCCGTCAGGTTGTGCCACTGGGACACCCGGCTCGTCCGCCAACGATGCGGAGGTTCGGGTGACGAGGGCAGGAGTCGAAGCTGCGCTGATCACGAACCGTTCCTCGACGTCGGTGCTGCCGGGGTGGCGCGTGAGCCTCATGGCGACCTCGTCGCCGAACTCTCGACGCACCAGGCCCACCGTCGGGTCGTCTGGAGCAAGCCCGTTCACCGGGTCGTCGAGATCGATCACCACTTCCTGAACGCGTCCGCGCTCGTCACGCCCAATACGCACTGCGTCGTCAACCGAACCCAGCAAGGCACGGCTGGCGTTCGCAACATCGACGATCTCCCACCGTTGGGCAGTGGCGTCGAAGGTCATCTGGACCAACCGCTCGGTCATCCCGCCACCCCCAGGTCGGCCAGCCCCTGTTCGAGCAGTTCCGTGATGCACGGGCCGCAGCGTGCTTTGCGTTGGCGTCGCGCTGCATCGGATGGAGTCGCGCGCCGTGTATCAACGCGGTCGAGGGCCGCATAGATCATCCGGTCGATGTAGGTGCCACCATGCGGCGACGCATCTTGCTCGGTCAACACGAGATGCAATACCTCGAGCGCGGCAGCCGCTACGAGCGCATCCGCGCAACCCGGACACTGTGTGCCTCGACGGGCACGCCGCCCAACAGCCCGAACCAGTTGCTCGATCAGCAATCGATTGTCGGGCTCGTGCTCCACCGCCTCTCGGTAACCGATCGACTCGACCAGCTCCGATTCCCGGCGCCGAACGACTTGGCGAGCCATGTCGCGGCTGAGGTTGTCCATCACTCGACCCAGGAACCGGACGACATTGCTTTCCGTCACCATGTCGGGATACGGCTCGGATCGACGGGCCACGGCACCCTGAATGCGGATCCACGTTTCGCTCACCACCTCTTCAGGTGAACGTTGAATGGAACGCCGGGCCACGAGTCGACGCGCGTATCGCAACGCATCGTCGCTCTGCAACCACGTCTCCATTCGCCGACGCTGACGCTCGAGTTCCAGCGTGCCGGGGTGGGAACCTTCGCCGAACTGCCCGTCAGCCACGGGCGACGCCGTTCGACCGATGTCCGCGCAATCCTCCACTCGACGATTGTGGCCTGCCCGCCGACGGTACGGCGCTCACTGGCTTCGCAGCCGCGCCGATCATGGGGAGGTGTGTTCCTCTGTCACGGCGACGGCGACGACACCACTGCCTCGGCCCACGGTGCACTATTCATCCCACTTTCCTCGGAGCCACGATGCTAATCATCTTCCCTGCAATGCCAACTGCCTGGTGTGATCACGAGTCCACCTGTCGGTGAGTGCCGAAATTCAGTCTAAGGAGATCCGCCTGCTCTCGGTACGATCGGCGCCATGACAACACGGCGGACTCAGACGGCTTTCTCATTCGCGCTTCTCTGTGCCACCTCGGTACTCGTCGGATGCGGGTCCAACACGAACGACACTGCGGCGCCGGCAACCCTCGAGACCGCAGCGGAGACCACGGCGGCCGCAGTTCCCGAGACGACGGTGGCTCCGACGACGGCGCCGCCCACTACTGCGGCACCCACCACCGCAGCTCCCACGATCCCGCCCACCACTGCCGCACCCACGACCGCCGCGCCCACGGTGCCGCCGCCGCAGCCGGTGATGCCGAATGTCCTGTGCATGAACCTGCAGGATGCGCAGGACTACATCCAGACTTTCGGCGTGTTTCTGTCGTTCAGTGAAGATGCCACAGGCGCCGGTCGCAATCAGGTGATCGACAGCAACTGGCAAGTTGTCGCTCAGTATCCCGATCCCGGCACGCCGTTCGGCGAGGGTGACGCAACGTTGTACGTGGTGAAGTACGGCGAGCAGCCAAACCCCTGCTGACCTCCCGAACTGCGCTTCCGCGAGCTCGCCGAGGCCGAAATCAGTGTAAGTCCGCGTACCTCTGCCCGGGAATGCCGATCGTCATGACCTGATCAATGGGCCAAATGACTCTTGTGACGAGCCGCTGTAACCACCTATGTTCCCCGGGTCTGTCACGCCAGTGGCGTGCGGGTGCGTTACAGCAACCGTGAAGCACATGTCGGCGGACGAAAGCGCGGGAGAGGTACGAAGTGACTGACAACTTTGCATACGACCCTGGAAGTGGGTTGAGCACCGCCGTCTCCATCGATCGGGACGATGTTGCCGTTGGACCGCCGATCGGCATCCTGTCCATCGCCCTCGGCGCGGTGGCGGTGCAGGCTGCGCTCTTCCTCGTGGGCGAGCCGCCGGCACACTGGGTCGGCTACTTCATCGGCAGCGTCCTCGTTCCGGTTGTCGTCTTCTGGTTCCGCCGTGTCGACCTCACTCGCCAACGGTCCGGTCTCTACCGTTCTCGCTCCGGCGTCAGCTGGCTACCGGCGGTCGTGCTGTTTCTCGGCGTCGGCCTCGCCGTTGCGCACGCGTTCTACCTCGCGATCCACAAGAGGCTGGCATGAAGCGCTCGATGTGGTTGCCGCTCATCGCGCTGCTCGCCGGGTCGACCATGTCGATCGGTGCCGCCAACGCTGCGGCGCCCGAGGAGGCGACATCGACTCCGCTCGAGGAATGCATCGCGGAGCACCACTCGCTTTCGGTGCTCTTCCTGGTCGACACGTCCGGCAGCCTTCGTGACACCGATTCGGACAACCAGCGCGTCACCGGACTTCAGTTGGCGGTGGCGGCCCTCGCCAGTCAACGCGGTGCGGAGGAGTCGAAGGGGAACCAGTTCCCGGTGTACGTCGACTTCCTCTCGTTCGGCGAAACGACGCGCCGCTCGTTCAACGAGCTGGACTGGCCGACCTGGGGAGACCTCCCCGTCGATGCCACCGCACTGATCGATCGAATGGGCGCCTTCAAGCAGGCGAACAAGGACTCCAACACCGACTACGTGTCGGCTCTGCAGCCTTACCCGCTCAACGGCCAACCAGTTCCTGACCAGGTCGGGGCGCTCGATCATCTCAAGGCGGCACCCACAGGCACGTGTCGATTGCTGGTGTGGTTCACCGACGGTCAGTTGGACTTCGATCCACCCGGCAAGGGCGGGCTGGCCGAGCTGAGTTGGCTCCCAGGCGTCCGCATCAGGAACGAGAACGACGCTTCGCGAGCGGCGGAACTCGGGCGCGCTCGGCTGTGCGATGAAGGCCTCGTGGACCGACTTCGTGCGGGTGGCATCGACTCGGGCGAGGGTGCGCAGCTGGCCGTCGTTGCGCTCGGTGAGGACGCCACGAAGTTCGATCTCATCAACAGCATCGCGACTGGAGGCTGCGGCGGCGGCACCCCTCGCGGCGCTGTCTATCCGGCCGACAACGTGAACGATCTGATCTTCAGCCTGCAGCAGGCCGTGGTCGGTGAAGGCGATGGGCCGAAGGACGACGAGCTGAACACGTGTGTGGGCAGCGGTTGTGCCAACGTCGACCCGGCGAAGGTGGAGACGTTCGACTATCCGTTCACGCTCACGGCCGGCATGTCGTCGTTCAACCTCGTGGCACTCGAGGGCGACCCAGGGATCTCCTCGGTGCTCATCGCCCCGGACGGCCAGCAAGTCTCGCTCGACGAAGTGGCCGGCGAGCAGACCATGACCAACGGGACGGTGTTGCGCATCACTCCGTTCACGGCGAGTCCTGCGGTACATCTGCTCCGTGCCGAACTCGGCGACGACCCGAACCAGTGGGCCGGACAATGGCGGGTGCGTTTCAGCGCGTCCAGCCCGTCGGCAGCCAACAAGATCAACCGCGCAGCGCTCTACGTGTTCGCCGGTGACCTCGAGGTGCGGCTGCGTAACCCCGAGGATGTGCTCCGTCGCAAGCGCACCGGCACCATCGTGCTGGAGTTGGTGGCCGGGCCGAGCCGGAAGCTCATCACCCGACCGGAGGCGATGCCCACCACCGAGCTCTCGCTCACCATCGACGGCGAGCCCGTGGAGACCGGCGACATCCACCCCGACGGCAGCTGGGAGATCAGTTACCCCGTCGCCGAGGACTTCCCGAACGACAGCGTCGAGATCAAGGGCAACCTTGCGGTCAAGGTACAGATCGATCCGAGCCTGCCGGTGGTGGTGCTGGAGGAATGGCCGGTCGACGGCATCCCGGCAATCGAAGTGCGAGACCTGCCGAAGTACCCGCTACTCGATGGCCCCATTTCGCCGTTCGCCGAGACACTCAGCCAGCAGCGCACAAGTGTGCGCAGCACCCTGAAGGTGGAGGCGCCGGACCTCGAGTCCGGCGGTTGTGTCACGCTGACGGGGGTCGACCAGCCGCACGACGACGCCGACCTGTCGGGCACCGTACGCGTCTTCGACGGCACTCGCGAGGTGAAGGTGGGAGCCGAATGCGCCATCAGTGTGGCGGCCGGCGACGCGCGCGAACTGACGATCGAAGTGTCGATGTCGAAGGGTGACATCACCACGAACGCCGCCTTGGTCGGCGAACTCACCTTCCGATCGGTCAGCGACGTCGACCCGTCGGAGAGCGGCGAGTTCACCAAGACGATCGCTGCGTCGGTGGTGCCGATCTTCAACACCGACATCGACTGGATGCAGGTGATCCTTCTCACGGTCGCCGCGCTGCTGCTCGCGTTGTTGGTGCTCTACGGGCTCAACTTCTTCGGCGCCAAGCTCGACGTTGGCCCGGGCGCCTTCGTGTCGATTCCCGTCCGATACAGCCCCGGTTTGCTCCAGCGGCGGAAGGACGGCACCGCCATGCCATTCAAGGTGGACGACGAGGACATCGACGTCGTTGGCATGCCCATGCCGGGCCGGTATCGAAGCGTCGATCTGGGTGGGGTGAAGTTCTCACGCCGCCTCTCGTGGTCGCCCTTCGCCGACGTCGCCGGCGCCGCCAAGGCGTCGGGCCGATCGTTGGTCGTGGCCAACGATGGCACCACGACGAAGGGCGACACCGGGCTGCTCAGCGCATCACTCACCGGCGCATGGGTCTTCCAAGCTGACGCTCCACCGCAACGGGAAGGTGACCGCTACGAACCGGTCGACGGCACCATCACCATGGTGCTGCCCACCGACCCAACTCTCGCCCGCAGCAAGGTGGCGGAGCACCTCAGCACCATCCAAGACCGGATCGGTGACGTCTGCGCCGCCCGCGCAGTCGAACCGCCGCCTCCCCCCGCAGCTGGCCAAGTCGACGTGGATGTGACTTCTGCTCTCGATACGCCGACGGCACCATTCGCAGATCCACTCACCGGCAGCGTGCCGATCGTGCCGCCAGCGCCGCACAACGTCGACCCGTTCGGTGGGCCAAGCCTGCCGACGGCACCCGACCTGTCGAGTGACGACGACGGCGGCAAGAAGCGCCGCCTGGGTCGCAAGCGCGGCAACGACCAGCGCGACGACACCGGCCCTTCCATCCAGCCCCCCGATCTCCCCTTCTGACCGCACTCGCGGCAACTCCGTCAGGCCCGAGGGCCGGAAAGGAACAACATGGCACTCTCGCCAATTCTCGTCATCGGCTGCGGCGGCTCGGGCGGCAAGGTCGTGCTCGGCCTTCGTCGTCGCCTCGAGGAGGAGTTGCGTCGGCGCGGCTGGGATCAGGGCATTCCGGCTGCCTGGCAGCTGAAGTGGATCGACGTGCCGGCCATCAACGAGTCGCACTCCGCGTTCGGCCCGCCGTTGCCGCTCGGTGACTACGTGCCGCTTGCGCCGTTCGACAACTACCGCCTCATCGACAGCGCGTTGGTGCAGAGTGCCGGTGGCTCGGTAGACCGCCTCGTTGGTTGGCGACCCACCCCGAACCTCGAGCTTCCCGTCTCCAAGGGTGCCGGTCAGATGCGCGGCGTGGGGCGTGCCGTGGCACTGGCGAACACCTCGAAGGTGACCGGGATGGTGGAGAGCGCGTTCGCCGCAATGGCCGGCGGTGAGGCGCAGCTTTCACAGCTCGGGCGGCAGTTGAACGCGGCGTCGGAAGTCTCGAATACGCCCACAGTGTTCGTGGTCTCGTCGATGGCCGGCGGTACCGGTGCCGGCATCTTCATCGACGTGTGCGATGTCGTTCGTGCGATGCGTCCCGAGGTGTCGAAGCACATCTTCGGATTCCTGTTCACCGCCGAGATCTTCAAGGGTGTCGGCGCCGATGGCGGCATGGCCCCGAACACCATTGCGTCGCTGAGTGAACTGGTCAATGGCTACCTGAGCGTCGGCAGGGCCGCCGAGCCGTTGTACGGAGGCCTCGGCGCCGTGGCCGCCACCGGCAAGTCGGGGCCGAGTTGGCCGTTCGTCATCGGCATGCAGCCGATGGGTGGTGGCGCACCGCTCGAGAGCCCCGCACAGTGCTACCGAGCAGTGACCGAGACGATCCTTGCGTCGATGACCAACGAGCGGTTCATGCAGGACTTCGTGAACTATCAGGTCACCAACTTCGGGCCGAACAGCAACGCCGAGAACCGGCTCACCTCGTACCAGATGCTGAACCAGTCCGTCGAAGAAGGCGACCAGACCCAGGCATGTGGCATCGTCTCGTCCTTCGGCTCCGCCATCGTGTCGGTGGGTTCGGCCAAGTTCGGCGAGTGGGCACGTGACCGACTGGCTCGATCCGTGCTCGACCACGTGCTCGCGGGTTGGAAGGAGTACGGCCGTCAGCTCATGGGCGACGAGGCCACCGCCGCGGTCACCGACCGTGACGTCGTCGACTTCCTGGTGAAGCGCGACCGGCAGGACTTCATCTCCAGCTGCGGTCTGCACGAAGAGGACGAGCCCAACGGGGTGGAGCACAACGAGGTGCTCGAGGGCATTCTCCCCCTCGGCGAGTTGACCGCACTGCGCGACACCTTCCGCGGCGCGCTGCTCGCTGAGCTGGCAAAGGGGCAGGACAACACGGCCACCGGTTGGCAGGCCATGATCGAGAACCTGATGGCTGCGCGGCAGTCGAGTTTCCGCGGTGACGTCGAGAAGGCTCTCTTCGAGGGCACGGAACAGTTCGCCGCTGAAGTGGTGGGGAAGGTCGGTGCCACGGTGTCGGACTGGCTCGCCCGGTTCGGCGTGCCGGTCACCCAAGGTCTGGTGAAGGAACTGCGCGAGCAGTGCAAGACCGCGGCTGAGCAACTGCGTGCCTCGATCGCCCGGGACCGACCGAAGACCACGCAGCCGACCGCCGCCTTCGTGCTGGCGGCGTTCCAGCCCATTGGAAAGAACAAGTGCAAGGGCGACACCAAGTTCGTCGCCGATGGTGTGGCACAGGCCCTCGGCCCGCAGGCGTGGTACTCGAAGGTTCGCCGCGAGGAGTTCGCCATCGAGTTGCTCGAGCGTGTCGTGCAGCGCGTCATCACGCCATTGCAGACCCAGCTCGAAGACGTCGGCGGTTCACTCGCGAACGAGGAGTCGACCGCCGAGCGCATGGCGTGGCCTGACGGTGGCGGCGGTGTGAGCGAGACGTATCGACCGTCGCCGACCGAGAAGGTGCTGTTGCCTCCCGACGAGTGGGACGCCGAGTACCAGCGGCTGCTCACGCTGTCGGCTGGCGCTGTGAACTCGGCCCGCGATCAGGTTGCGGCCGGCGGGTTCGAGTTCGGCCCGGTCGTCAACCCGAAGCGCGCCGAGGTGATGGTGTCGTTCGACAGCACCACCCGGTGGTGGGAGCGCGATGGCGGCTTCGTGAGTGTGGGCATCTCGCTCCGACCAGACGAAGTGGCCCTGCGGGCGGAGCAGTGGCTGTGGAACGAGAACCACGCCGCCGGCAAGTTCGTGCGCATGGGCCTCGAGGAGTACCTCAGCGAAACGGGCGCGCAGCGCTCTCGTCGTCTGCAGCGGTTCGAGGAGGCGCTCACCAACGCCCGCCAGCTGGCACAACCGCTCGTCCGCATCAGCCCCGAGCTGATGCAGCGGGTGCACCCCGGCAAGGACGACCTCGACGTGATGGTGGCGTGCGAGCAGTTCCCGTTCCCGGCAGCGATGTCCGAGGCGCGGGCCATCGTCGATCGCGTGCTGTTCGGGCTCACGCCGCCTGACGGCGGTTGGTACATGTCGGGCAACACGGCCGGCGTCGAGAGCCGGTTGATGACCGCCGTGCTCAACAAGGCGGTCCAGCCGTCGACGGTGACGTCGTTGACCGAGCCGATCGCCGTCCGCTGGGACGAGATTCGCAGGAAGCCGCTCGACATGCGCCGCGACGCCATCAAGGGGTTCTGGACGTACAACCGGGCTCGCCTGCTCACCGAGTCCATCCCGTTGCCCGCGCCCTCGGTGCGGAAGATCGCGCTGGGATGGTTCACCGGGCGCCTGCTCGGTCTCGTCACCGATGCCACGGAGACCGAGGGATTCAAGGTCCACCACCACGAGAACGGCATCGATGCCGCCGCCGCGCTGCCGTGGCCGCTGCTGAACCACCGTGACCAGAGCGAGCTGCACATGAAGTCGCATCAGATGCAGTGGCTCCCGTCGCTGCTGGAGCATGTCGGGCTCGCGATGACTCTCTTGGGCCACGAGCCTCGAGCGCTCGATGGGTACGAGCAGCTGTTCCGTCTCGGCTCGAGGAGTTCGTCGGTCGTCGAGAGTTGGGTGATTGACGGCGTGTTGCCGGTGAAGACCGGCGGCAAGCCGCAGATCAGTGGCACCACGGCCGAGGAGCGGAAGGCAGCCGCCGAGACCGCCCTCGACGCGATGGTCGGTTCGTACCAGACCAAGCACGCCGACACACTCGTGCTGGGTGAGTGGGACCGCTTCCTGAAGATTCCGTACGGCTTCGAGCTCTACCCGCTGATCATCGAAACGTTGGGCGCGATGCGCACCCACGTGGCAAGCATCGAAACCGGGCAGGTGTACGGGTGAAGCAGACCATCGTTCTGCTCGATGACAGCTCGGCGGGTGCCGTCGAGCTGCTCACCGAGCTCTCAGGGCAGGGCATGCTGCACGACTGCCTCGTCGTGGGGAGTGATGGTCGCTGCACGTTCCTCTCCAATGGAGAGCTCACCGAGGTCAACATCGGTGCACACCTTGCAGGGCGGGCGCTCACCTTGGTGCGCGTGCTGCACCTCTCGCTCAACGGCGAGCCCGTTGCAGCGGCGCATCAGCAGCTGGTGGCCGGTCTCGACGACACGTTGGCGCCGGTGGGTATCGCGGTCGAACGCGCGTCGTTGGTGATGCCGCTCGATGGGGCCACGGTGAGCCGCGGTGCCTTTCCGCAGTACTGGAACTACAACCTGCTGGTGCAACCCGCCGACATGGCCGGCGAAGCCGGCTTCGCAGTCCTGCCGTTGACCGATCCCGAGAAGCAGTTGGTGGTCGCCACCGCCTGCGTGGCGTTGTGTGGCGCACTCTGGCGCTGGCTCGATGAGGGTCCGCTCGATGGTGGTCGGTTCCGCGCCGATGGCGGCGGTATCGCAGCCAACAGCGACGCCGACATCGGCACCGCGCGCGTGCGTGTCGTTCGTGCGACGACACGAATGGTCGACGCCGGCGACATCGCGGCCCAGGCGGTGGCACTCGCCCTCGCTCCGGGCGTGCAGTTCCCGCCCCCGGCCGGATGCATGCGACATGGCGACGCCAAGCAGGCAATTGTCCAGCTCGCTGAGCAGATCGCGCCGCAGCAGGGCGACTCCTACTTCGGCTTCACGTACACGCCCTTCGTTCGGCCCGCACCGGCGAAGCTTCGACGAATGACGCCGTGGTTCGCGATCAGGTCGTTCATGAAGGAGTTCTGGCAGCAACTGCGTCGGATGCCGATGGAGGCCGCGCTTCGTCAGTGGGATCGCATCAAGAAGGCAGTCGAAGATTCGGTCTCGGCGGGCACGTACGGTGCCGACTCCGACATCAAGGTGTCGTTCGACCGCACGGGCGCCCTCGAAGTGGCCGTCGACCCGAATCGGAGATCGGAGGCAATCGCGGCACTGCCGAACCTCACCATTGGTGCCCCAGCTGCCGTCCCGGCAGTGTGGTCCGGTCTCATGTCGGTCGTGCTCGGTGCCGTCGACGGCAACGATTTCCCCGACGGGTGCGGCGTCACCAATCCCGACTGGAGCAACCACCGCGCCGTGATCGGCGACCCAGCCTCGATGGCGCATCCGACGCTCGCCAACCCGGAGGGAGGCCGCTTCGCCGTCGCTGAACTCGATGCGCGTCAGCTGGGTTGGTCGACGGACGGTCCGCTCACCATCGGTGGAGTCGACCCCGTCGGCGCACAGGCCGTGTTGCAGCGGATCGCTGCGCACACCAGCACGGCTGCCCCCGGCGAGGCTCTGCCGCCGCCGAACCCCGACGATCCTTCGGCACCGCCTCCAGCGAAGGCGCCGAAGGAGTTGCCGAAGAACCTCGAGACGCTGCAGTCGAGACTCCAATGGTGGATTGCCGAGCGCGAGAAGACCTTGCTCTGGCGCATCGCGCAATCCCTCGCAACGCAGCAGGATCATGCGCTGAACGACCTCGCCCAGACCTCTGCGGAACTCGAGCAGGTGTTGCAAGAGATGCAGAACGCCGAGGCGACGGAGCGCAAGAGCCGGCGCCGGTTCTTCTGGAAGGCGCTCGGCATTCTGTTGCTGTTGGCACTGCTCATTGCCGCCTTCGTGCTGGGCGTGCTCTTCGTCACCGCGGTGAGCCTGGTGTTCTGGATCGCCGGTCTCACATTGGGCCTGGTGGGCATCGTGTGGGCGATGGTCAGAACGGCAGGTCGGCGTGTTCGCGAGCAACACCGGCGCGATCAGATCTCGCGGAAACCGCAACTCTTGATGGAACAGCGGCGCACGGCCGCACAGGAGTTCGTCCGCCTGTCGTCGTTGTACATGCAGTTCCAGGACTGGGCCGAGGTCGCTGCGGTCGCCCTGCATCGTCCCCTCGGCAATGTGCAGCACCAGAGCGAGAAACCGTGGGCCACCACGGTCGGTGCATTGTCGTTCGTGTGCGGCGTGCCGAAGCTCGACGACGATCGAATTCGGGCAACGACGCTGAACGTGCTGCAGCACCTGGCCACCAAGGGTTGGCTCACCCGTGCCTATGAGCGGCAGCGTCAGTACATCCTCGACGAGTACGTCGCCGTGGCCGGTGGCATCGCAGCCACCGATGTGCCGCCGGAAGCCGACAACAGCATCGATCAGGGCGTGCTCGCCCGACTGCCAACGCTGAACGGTGGCTCCGAGGTGGTCGTGTACCCGCCGAGAGCGAACCTCCGGCTGTCGTACGCCGCAGGCCGGTGGGCGTCGAAGTACCGGTCCGAGCAGGTGGATGCCATGCAGGACACGGTGATCGCCTCCGATCCGTTCGGGATGATCGAGTCCATCGGCTGCGACGTGGTCGGCCTCAATGCACCGAAGCGGAATCCGAAGGGGTTCCTGGCACCTGTGGTCGAGTGGAACGCGGTGCCGTCGTTCGACGCACTGCTGCATCCCAAGCGCCGACTGCAGGGCCTGGCGGTTCGGTCCGTCGTTGGTATCTCCGACGGACTCGATGCCGAGTTGCTCGCCAACCGCAGCGCGACCGTGCCGGTGATGCCGCTTCGGAACCGGTTCACGCTTGCGTCGTTCCGGCTCGACATCTCCGATGCGCTCGATCTGCACGACGTGGTCATCATCGAAGGCTCTGCGGTGAAGCACGACCAGGTTGCCGACAAGCCGACACCCACCGACGACGAGATCACCCCTTACGGCTGATGGGTGATCTTGCGATTGCCGTGGTCACCTTGGCCGTGTTGGCGATCGGTCTCGTGATGGGGTTGATCGCCATGGTCATCGCTGCGAACTCGAGCCTCGACCGCACCGTGGCGTTCGGGTGGGGTGCCGTGCTGGGCCCTATCGGAGTGATCGTGGTGCTGGTTTTGGTCAATCGCTCCCATCGTGTTCACCCGACAGCGGACCCATCGACGTGGTGAGTGTGCGTGCTCTTTCCAGCCCGACGCGTGTCGCGTTGACAGGCTTCGCGTTGACCGCAGTGTCGGCGGCCACCCCGTGGTTTCGAGCTGCTGGCTTCGATCGCGTCATCCGCATCACGCCGCTCGCCACTACGCAGGTACGGGGGATGGCGTGGGTGCTGGTCATCGCGATGGCCGCCGGCTCCGCGCTGCTCGTGCTGAAGGGGCAGCCTGCGTTCCTGGGAAGTGCCGGAGCGCTGGTGTTCAACCTCACGGTTGCTGTGTGGGCTCTGGGCGGCCGGGCGTCGTCACTCATCCCGACGGAAGCACTCCCTCAGGACTTCACGGTCCAACTCGAATGGGGCGCTGGCGTCGGGCTGCTGGGCGCGTTGCTGGTGGTGACCGGCTGCACCTTTGTCCTCGCCGACCAGACCTGGGAAGGCCGGACGAGTCGCCCGATCGGTTGGGTGGTACCAGCCGGTCTGATCGTGGCCGCGGCGCTCATCGCCGTGCGAGAGGCAACGTGGTTGGAGGTGCGGGCCGACGACTTCAACTGGGAACTCACCGTCGACGTGGTGCCGTTCCTGGGAGACGCGATGTTGGCGATGTTGCTGGTCGGTGCCGGCGTGGCATTGGTCGGAACCCTCACCACTCGATGGTGGCTGCACGTGGTGGGTGCGGTGGTCGGCCTGTTCATCATGGTGACGGCGTTGCTCGGTCGACTTGCGGAGGGCTTCGTGGAGGACATCGCGACGTGGTTGTCGCAGGAGGCGACCTTCCTCGAGGGCCGAGTCGTCGCCGTCGATGCCACCGAAGGCGCACTCATCACGTTCGCCGCCGGCGGCTTGCTGCTCGCGTACTGCACCACCCGACTCATCACGCGAATGCGAGGTTCGGTCGATGCCAGCGGTTCGGACGCTCCTGTGCCGCTGATGCTCGGTCCGGACGACCCGTTCTAGGAGGACAGATGACGAGTTGGGATGACCCTTTTGGACCCAGCGACAACAACAGGGGAGCGTTCCCGCCACCGCCGCAGCCCGGGGCTACCTGGCCATCACCAGGCCAGCCCTACGCATTGCGCCCCCTCGAGCAGAGATCCCGCATGGCGGCCGGCTTGCTGGGCATCTTCCTCGGCGGGCTTGGTGTGCACAGCTTCTACCTGGGTGACAACCGCAAGGGTGTGATCCAGATCGTGGTGACCATTCTCACGTGCGGATTCGGTTCCCTGTGGGGGTTCATCGAGGGCATCATGATCCTGGCCGGTTCGATCAACACCGACGCACATGGCGTCCCGCTGCAGCAGTGATGACGAAGATGGATCGACGGTGTGGCAATGAGTGACTTCCCCCCTCCCTGGACCCCGGAAGGCGGCACACCGTTGCCGCCATCGATCGCCGAACCGATCGACAGCAGCAGTGGGAGAGGGCGCCCGAAGCCCAGAACGCTAGCCATGGCGGGCGCGGTCTGCGCAGCAGCACTCGCGGTCGGAGCAGTCGCAACGCGAGGGGACGACCCGGCCGCCGGGCCAGCTCCGACGACAATGCTGATCGAGGAGAGCACGTCAACCGGCGCACCCGTCACGACGGCGGCGCCGAACTCGACATCGTCGAGCAGCACCACCACGTCGACGGTTGCACCGACCACCACGGTGGCGCCCACCACCACGGCCGGGGCGCCCACGGGTTTGTTGGCGATCGACGTGCTTGCGTTCATCCCCGTGGAGAACGAGCACAAGGGTGGCTACGTGCGCGACGCCTTCGGCTACCCGGCAGACCTCGACGGCGACGGGTGCGACACGCGCGACGAGGTGTTGATGACCGAGTCGGTCGCGTTCGTCGACGTGCAGAGCGGGTGCTTCCTCGCGAGTGGGCAGTGGTGGTCGCTCTACGACGGAGTGGAGATGCGATCGCCGAGCGAGATCGAGATCGATCACGTCGTGTCGTTGAAGGAGGCGTGGGACTCGGGCGCGTGGGCCTGGGACCCGCTCACGATGGTGGCCTTCGGGAACGACCTCACCGACACGCGCACGTTGCGCGGGGTGTCGTCGGCGTCGAACCAGGACAAGGGCGAGAAGGACCCGTCGAACTGGTTGCCGTCGGAACCGACGGCGGTGTGCCCGTACTTGGGCGAGTGGGTGGCCATCAAAGCGCGGTGGTCGCTCTCGATGGACCAGTCGGAGTTCGGTCGCATCCGAAACCTGCTCACCGGCCCGTGCGTGGGCACCGCGATTGCGCCGTTCGAGCCGGTGACCGCGACGGCGGGGTACCGGACGAACCCGTGGGTGCCGACACCCGTTGCGGATGTCGACGTGTACTTCCCGAACTGCGCAGCAGCACGCGCTGCCGGTGTCGACCCGCTCTATCTCGGAGAACCCGGCTACCGCCCCGGGCTCGACGGAGATCTCGACGGAGTCGCGTGCGAGTGAGACCCCGACGCTTCCACCGGACCATTCAGCAGGAGGAGTGACATGAACGACCACCCACACGACCGAGTCCGTGGCTACTTCACGGACGACCGGCTCGACCTCGACCACGACTCCGTGATGTCTCGCGCCGTCGACGTTCTCAAGACGTACTACCGGCCGGGCCTGTACTTCACCGGCTCGGCGTTCGATCGCATGATCGCAGTGTCGCCGACCGACCGATACACCGCCGATGACATCGTCGCCGTCTCGATGCTCTCGGTGCAGGTGCCACCAACTGCAGCGGTCCGTCTCCTGGAAGGTGCGGTGAACGATCTCCTGCAGGCCGTTCCAGCCGGCGCGTCGCTGTGGACGAACCCCGGGTTGCTCGACGAGGGCGGTGCAGCCTGGGCACTGTGGGATTCCGTGCGTGGATTGGAGGGCGTCGGCCCGGTCACCACCAGCAAGCTGCTCGCGGCGAAGCGTCCGAACCTGGTGCCGGTGTTCGACCGGTACGTGTCGGAGGGCCTGCACACCGGGCCTTCGTTCTGGCGATTCTGGCAGGATGTCGTCCGAGGAACGGTGGTTGCCGGCAAGGAGTCGCTGCAGAGTCTCGTTCACACGGCCCGCGAACGCGCCGCAGTGCCGGCATACGTGAGCGACCTGCGAGTGGTGGACGTGGTCGTGTGGATGATCGAACGACATGGAACCCCCGCCGACCTCGTCGAGGAGGCTCCATGAGCGCACGCCTCAGCGAGGAGCCACCCATCGAGGAGGCGATCGACGTCATCAAGGGTGATCCGGCGGCAACGGCATGGCGGCAGGCGGCGCGTCGCCATCAGGCCGAATGGCGCCTCGAGCATGGATTACCCGCGGGAACCGTCACCAAGCCCAGGACCAAGGAGCAGAAGAAGGCAGGCGAACCAATCATCACTCGGGCGATCGCCAGTCGCATCGCCATCGAGGCGGCGACCGAACGCAAGAGCAACTTCCTCAACGACGCCGTCGTCGCGGCGGTCGAAGCCAGGCTGAACGAACGACAGGAGCACCAGACCCTCGACACGCGGCGCCTGTACTGCGACCTCCTGTCGTCGATGCCGATGTGCTTCAACGTGTTCGGGCCGTTGTACGGCGACCCGGCCATCGCTGCCAGTGCTGTCGCTGCGTGGTTTCCCGACATGGCCATTCCCGATGCGTCCGTGTCCGTGGGCTTCGAGTGGTCGCCGGGTCGCCGCGACGACCGCTATCTCGGCGATCGGACCGCCTTCGATGCGGTGTTGCACATCGGTGAGGGACGGCAACACCTGGTAGGCATCGAGACGAAGTACCACGAGTATCCGATCGTCGAACGGCACAAGGGTGGAGCGCCGCCGATCTATCGCCGAGTGTCGGACAAGGCGATGTTGTTCCGGTCGCCCGCTTCGGTCGACGAGGTGTGGAACACCGACCTGGAACAGGTGTGGCGCGATCACCTCCTTGCGTTGGCATGTCGCCTTCACGATGACGGTTGGCAGCGGACGAAGTACGTGCTGGTCGCGCCAGCGGGCAACCCGGCGTGGCGCCCACTGGTCGAGCGGTATCGGGAGTTGCTCACCGACGAAGCCGCCAAGACGGTGGAGTATCGATCGCTGGAGAGCCTGCTCGACGCCGACGTACTGCCTCACGCCGACCTCGTTCGCCGCCGCTATCTGCCGGACACAAGTAGGTGAGCCAGACGGCAACCCTGCACACATCCGACCTTTGGAGCTACACGTCGAGCCGCGCGATCCGAGCGTTGCGCGCATGCACGAACTCGATGGTGCGTCGGCGGTACTCGGCGTACGTCGAGTAGTCGCGCGGGACGGCGACCGACTGGAAGTTGTCGAACGGCATGAAGAAACGAACCTGACCGTCATCGCCCACGATGTCATCGAGCAGAAAGAATTCGACGTAGCCCTCGAAGTCGCGGAACAGGGAGAAGAACTCTGGGTAGCGGTCGAACGTGGTCTGCAACGGGCTCCACTTACCGAGGTAGTACCGGCGGATGCACTCCACCGTGAGGTCGAAGCGGTCGGAGATCGAGCGGTTGCAGCCTCGGGCCTGGTTGATGGTCCAGCGCCGATCGATCTGGTTGCCGGGGAACACCATCATCCCGCCGATCGTGTAGGTGGTGCGCAGCAGGTACTCATTGTCCACGGTGGAGAACTGCTGAACGATCGGCTGGAGTCGCTCTGGCCATCGCAGGAAGGTGGCCATCACGGCGTCGCTCGACAGGGAGAACTCACCAATGTCGGACAAGTGATGGAGGTAGCTACCGCGGACGCTGGCCGAAAGCTCGAACGGCCGGCCATCGGGCAGCGGCTTGCTCCACAGTCGACGGTGGAAATCGCGCAAGGTAGGGCTGGCCCAGTCGGGATCCTTACCGTTCGCGTCAGTCCGGAAGTCGAACGTCGTGTCGATCGCCATCGACGCAAGCGTATTCGGAACACGGGTACGGACCGCCGAGCCGCACCGCAACTCAACGCGGCGGGTACCGACTTTCGGCTCTATTGCCGGTGCGGTCAACTTCATAAGTTGCCTGCATGGCGTTCTTTGGAAAAGTTGTCGGCGGGCACTACGTGAACGCGACCATCGACACGAATCGCAAGGGTGAACTGGCCCTCAACCTCGGCTTCAAGAAGACTCCGAACCTCACGGCGGAGCAGGTCGCTTCGTGGGAGGAGATCATCCCCGAGTCCCGCGGTGGAGCGATGGGTGCGGTCAGCAAAGCAGGTCAGGCGTTCGCTCGCGTCGCACTCCCCGGCTCTGCAGGGAAGGCAGCGTCTGCGGCAGTCGAGTCAGCTGTCGACTCGGCGACGGGCTCCAGCCACACCGTTCGGGTCGACTGGGCCGACGGCAAGCAGTCCCTGATCCATCTGCCCGACAAACACTTCCAACACATGGCGATCCTGTTGAAGGACCGCCGAATCGCGACAGCAACGCCATCGCCACCGACTACGCCGCCTCCGCCACCTCCAAGTGGTGTCGTTGGGACGATCGCGAAGCTGGCCGGGGTTGGACAGCCCGCTCCGCCACCCCTGCCTGACGTGACCGAGCAGATCGCGAAGCTCGGTGCCCTTCGAGATCAGGGAATCCTCACCGAAGAGGAGTTCGCAGCGAAGAAGGCTGAACTGCTCGGCCGTATCTGAGCTTCGCCATGATCGGGTGCGGGCACTACAGGGGCGCTCACGCGGCTGTCGAGGAGACTCGAGCCCACAGTGTTCGCGCTCGCCAGCAAGGACGGTCGATCGTGGCGCACAACCTGGTCGTGCACGGCCATGCCCAATCCAAGGCAACCAAGCGACCGAAGCAGACGCGACAGCCCGTCACGACTCGACGTTCCGGAGAATGATTGCGGCCCAGGCATCTGCAGCCAGTGCCTACTCCGCGACAGCCGAGGTCTGGGCTCGCTTACGCCTCGGCGCGGTTCGTCTCCGCTTCTCCAGATGCTGCGGTGGACCCCCCTGCGAGTAGTCCGCCGACCGTCGCAGGATCAAGATGTTCGAGCCCACCCAGCACGAGCCTCATCGTCTTCCGAGAATTGCCGCCACTCTGCAATGCCGTCGCCGAGCGGCCCACCGTCGCCATCCGGCGGAGTAGACCACCACGTAGCTGAGCAAGGTCGGCCCCTTGGAGATCAATCGGCGGGTTCTGACCCTCGGCGAGTAGGCGCCGCTGCTCGACGGGCAATTGCTGGGTGCGAGTCGAATCCACATAGGCGTCAAGGATCGTGGCGCCGAGTTCCTGCAGCCGTGCCAACACAACGTCGATTCCCTCGACGTAGTCCGGGTTCCGCTTCTTGCCATCGGGGCCAGCACCGCCGGCAGACTCGAATACGACCGACAGCGGCTCACCCAGAGCGGCCTCGACAGCGAAGGCAGCGTCAATGAGCCGACCGTCCTTCGCGAACGGTCGTCGGCGCTCGGCAAGACGTCGCGTCTGCCTCGTCACTAAGTACCTGTGAAGTCGATAGTCGACGATCTCCCCGACCATCTCGTCAAAGACGTCACTCAGCTCGGCAGGCACCTCGAGACGCAGACGAAGCGCCGTCTCGTCGGTGTCAAACCACTGCTCACCATCACGGCGAACTCCAATCAGGGCCGCAATCGGGTTCCGGCGCCAGTACGCCGTCCACTCCGCCTCAGAGGGGTTGCGCACGTCGACGAACTGATTGGTCGCGTCGCTCAGATCGGCCAGCAACCGCGGGTCGCGGAAGATCTGCCATCTGGCATTCAAGGCGACATCCCTGAGTGAAGCCTGAGATCGCAGGCTCGCGAGTGTGAGCATCGCCTTGATGGTCACCAGCTTGTAGCTCTTCGTGTAGCTGCCGTGTTCGATCTCGATGAAGAACTCCCGCGCCAGCTCGTAGCACCGAGCCTCATGCTCCGAGAGGAGGCCGAGCGACGAAAGGAGACCGAACCACCCTCCGCGGGCCTTGACGTCGATCGCACCGTTCAGAGCGAGCGAGATCTCGAGGGCCGTAGGGCGTTCACCTTCGTGTTCGTCGACCCACGCACGGGTCAGCTCCGTCACACGGTCCTGTCGACGCGGCGCCCCGACCAGTGCCGTCATCAGATCGATCGCCTCGGTGTCGACGATGATCGAACAACCAGGCGGAAGGTCATCGAGTGAGTCGCGGAGAAGCGCGACTGCCTCTCGATCGGTGACGTGCGGGTGACCAGCAAGCGCTGCAAGTAGTCGGGCCTTCAGCAGGAAAGAGCGATGGTTGCCGACCATGTCGAGGACGTCGAGATGGCCCTTACCATCGGCCTTCCTGAGCCCGCGCCCGAGCTGTTGGAAGAAGAGAATCGTCGAGTCCGTCGGCCGCAACATCATCACGATGTCGACAAGCGGCACATCGACACCCTCGTTGAACAGGTCGACGCAGAACACCACTTGCAGCTCTCCGGATTCGAGCAGGTCAAGCGACTCAACTCGGTCAGCACTGCTTGGTCCACCGTGTACCGACACCGCTCGCACACCGTTGGCGGTGAAGTAGCGGGCCATGACGTCGGCGTGGTTGATCGAGCAGCAGAACGCAAGAGCGCGACGACGCTCACCGTTCAGCGCTCGCCACTCTTCAAAGACCTGTGCACCACGCGCCTGTGTTTCGAGTCGTTCCGAGAGCGCCTCGATCACGAATCGACCGCTACGCCAGGGGATCTCCTCGTAGTCGACCACATCGCGGATCGCTCGGTAGTGGAACGGCGAGAGCAGCTCACGCTCAAGCCCTTTGGCGAGACCGCACTCGTACACCAGGTTGTCGCCGCAGAGCGCGAGCAGGTCAGCGGCGTCGGTGCGGTCTGGCGTCGCGGTGAGGCCCAGCATGAACTTCGGGTTGAAGTGGCCAATCGTCCGCCGGTACGTGGGCGCAGCGGCGTGATGGAACTCGTCGACCACGATGTAATCGAATGCTCTCGGATCGAACTCGTCCAGGTGACGCTGCAGTGTCTGCACGCTTGCGAAGACCACCTCGCCGGAGGCGTCGCGAGCGTCACCAGTGAAGAAGCTGTAGGACCCTCCGGGCCGCACACGACGGAACACGTCGCGCGACTTGGCAAGGATCTCCTCCCGGTGCGCAACGAAGAGCACCCGGCGGTACGCCGGCCTCGCGGAGTCGAACGCGGCAAGCCACGTCTTGCCGAGGCCGGTTGCCATCACCACGAGACCAGCTTGGTGACCATCGCTCCGGGTTCTCTCCAGTGCATCGAGTGCCTCGGCCTGGACACTCCACGGCGCGATCGGCGCCTCCGGTTGCTCGTCAGCAATCGCTGCCTCCGCAGCGTTGTCGCGAGTTGCCGCAGCGTGGAGCTCCTTCCGCTGTCGGTACGCCTCGAGCCATTCGACGGACAGCGGCAGTGAGCGCAGGTCATCCCAGAGCTCGTTGAAGTCAGCCCCGAGGATCTCAACGCCGTCAGTCTCAAGGTTCCACTCCACACCGTGCCGCAGGCCGGACCAACTGAGGTTGCTGCTGCCGACGTACGCGACGCCTGCCCCCGAGCCAGTCGAGGTAAAGATGTAGGCCTTGGGGTGGAAGCTCGTGCTGGGGTCACTGAACACGCGGACGTCGAGCCGGCCGCCACTCTGATGAGCACCGAGGCGATCCAGCAGGAAACCGAGCGCGCCGACATCGGTGACCATGAGGTAGTCCGTCGTCAGAATACGGATCGTCGCGCCCCGGTTGAGTGCGGACTCGAGCTGCTCGGCAATGAGCTGGACCCCCGATCGCATGATGAAGCTCACGAGCAGATCGATCTGGTCAAGCCCTTCGTCGGACAGTCGACGTCGAAGCTCGCGGTGGAATCGACCACCCTTCGGCGTCACGAGCTGCGTCGACGGCACGGGCGACTCGGATTGCTCGGGTCGTTCTGCGAGGTAGTTGCCGAGCGCAGGGATGACATGCCGAACGCCACCCCGCGGGTCCTCGACGTCGCCGCGGTAACGGGGAATCACATGGAGGTGAAGGTGGTCGATCGTCTGGCCCGCAGCATCGCCCGCGTTGAAGCCGACATTGAAGCCATCCGGCTGGAACCGCCGTGTGAGGAGATCGCGGACTTCGTTGACCAGCGCGATAAGGGCGGCCTGCTCGAGTGCAGTTGCGTCCCACCACGTCGGGGTAAGGCGTCGCGTGATCACCAATGTGTGGCCAGGCGACACGGGGAAGCGGTCAGCGACGGCGAACGCCAACGCGTTACTCGCCAACCACTCGCTCTCGGCGATCTCGAGGAAGGGCGAAGCGGTCACGCCTGAACCCGGGCAACGCCACTGTTTGCTGCTTGGCGACACTCAGTGCTGGGCCAGTGCGGACTACAACTTCCTTCAACGCCCCGACGGGGATGGTCGGCAATCTCTTGGTCGTCCACCATCGGATGTGAGAGTAACGGTTTGCCGTCGACCTTGGGCTCACCAAATCGAGCGTCATCCGAGGTGACGAGTACGAATCACACCTCATAGCTTCCGATGACACATTCACTGACCTGATGGGGCGGAGCTGTGAGGCCGGAGATTCGAGACTGAATCTCTGGGTTCGCACGCCCCAGAGGTGGAACGCAATCGGCCAAGGGAAGCGGAACCCGGCATCAACAAATGGTTCGCGGCTTCGCTGGCCCGTACTCATCGTTGCTGCCGCAGCAGACAGAACCCAGACGGCGGGACACAACGAGGCTCTGGCCCCAGCGGGCGCAGCGAGTGCCCAGTATGACTTGCTGCGTGCGGTTCCTCGTGCCAAGTTGTTTTCGCTCGCTCCTGACGGAGCAGCGTTGCTGCACAGTCTGCTCCTGCCAGCAGAATGGACCGGTTGCAGATGGCGTCCCGACACGTGGTGTAGAAGGTCGTGTTCTCCTCGAAGCTGTTGGTCAGGTTCGGGGTGCTGCGGGCAAGGATAGTTCGATGGTGTCGGTGGTGAGCTCAGCGACGCTGGCGGCAGCGATGTAGCGGCGTTCG
>SXGU01112431.1_pt1 | contig 33799 bp, 25 predicted proteins | sample 3174531 | NCBI WGS metagenome assembly SXGU01 (sample SAMN11356863, study PRJNA531348) | freshwater metagenome | isolation source: freshwater sample F1-140 | place: China: Fuxian Lake, Yuxi | collected 2017-12-25 | reverse complement strand
GCCGGCGCTGTTGCGGTGGTGGCGATGTAGCTCGGGCGAGTTCGCCGGGTACGGCCACGCCGTTCAGGGCACTTTCGACGACCTGAGCAGTTGTTCGTCTTCGCACGCCGCGCCGTCGCTTGCCGGCACGCGACCAACGCCCACCCGCTTGCACCCCACGCCAAAACCCGGCAAAACCCGTCCACCGCCCACCGGCGGCCGCGACTCGCCGTGCCGCTGCCCACCCCGCCGCCCGTCAACGCCCGCATCCTGGCCGTCGAGGACGACGCCGCCATCCGCGAAGGCCTCGAAATCACGCTGAGTCTCGAAGGCTATAAGCCGATCCTGGCGCCGGACGGCGAGCGCGCCTTGGCGTTTCTGGAGCGCGAGCGCGTCGACCTGGTCCTGCTCGACGTCATGCTGCCGGGACGCAATGGTTTTGATGTGTTGCGCACCATGCGGGCGCGCGGCATCGACGTGCCGGTGATCATGCTGACGGCGCGCATCGACGAAGCCGACAAGGTGCTGGGCCTGGAGCTCGGCGCCGACGACTCCGTGCCCAAGCCGTTCAGCTTGGGCGAGCTGCGGGCGCGCATTCGGGCGGCGTTGCGACGCGCCAACGGGCGGTCGCCGGCGCCCCAGCAATTGCTGGCATTCGCCGATGTCGAGGTGGATCGCGCGGCCCATCGGGTGCGCAAGGCCAGCGTGGATGTGCCTATGACCGCCCGCGAGTTTTCGCTGCTAACGTACTTGCTCGACCGCCCCGACCGCGTGCTGACCCGCGACACCTTGCTGCAGCACGTGTGGAGCACCGAGCACGCGACGCTGCGCACCGTCGACAACTTCGTGATGCGGCTGCGCGCCAAGCTGGAGCCAACCCCTGACGCGCCCAGGTTTTTCGTCACGGTGCGGGGCATCGGCTATCGCTTCAGCCCGCAAGGCACGGGAGACCCGGGCGGCGAGTGACGGTTTTCGCGGCATGTAGCGTATTGCAACAGCCCAGCGCTACCTGCCAACCTTGGGCGAACTTGGCTATCGAGTTGTTTCGCTGAGTTAAGCGCACATCCCTGATTGGCACGGCCCTTGCAATCCTCCCTTGCAGCCCCGCCGCATGATGCCGCGGGCGCCAATCTGGGAGGACGCCATGAACACCACTTTGAGAAACCGCGTGCTGCGATCGCTTGGCGCGGCGCTGACCGTGACCGCTTTCGCCGCGTGCGCGGACATGGCGGTGGACTCTGGCAGCGGCAGTTCCGCTTACAAAGCCGCCGAAACCGACGCGCAGGCCACGGGCGGCGGCGGCACCAGCAACTACCAGGGCAGCGCCGACGCTTCGAGCGGCGGTTTCAATCCCAACGCGCCGGGCCCCGGCAACCAGACGGGCACCGCGCCCGGTGGCGCTGCCAAATCGGAAGACAGCGGCATCGGCCTCAAGCCCGGCGGCGCGCAGGACATCGCGTTCTTCCGCGCCAAGGTCAGCGCCAAGCAGCTGCCCAAAGCCGCGGACATGACGCTGGAAGGCTACCTGAACGAGCACGACACCGCGCTGCCGCCCGCCGCCAAAGACCGGGTGGTGTCGCTGCATGCGCTCGGCGCTGCGTTTCAGCCGGCAGGCGGCAAGCCCGAGGCGGTCATCCAGATTGGCCTGAACAGCCACAAGAAGCTGGAGGACGTGCAGACTTCGCTGGCGCTCACCGTGGTCATCGACCGCTCGGGATCGATGAACGGCAGCAAGATGAGCGACGTCAAAGCCGGCCTGCACGAGATGGTCAAACAGCTGCCCAAGGGCACCAGCCTGGGGTTGGTGTCGTTCAGCAGCGACGTCAAGACCGATTACGCCCCCAAGGTCATCGGACCCGACGACGCTCCGTTCGTGCACAAGGCCATCGACGCGCTGGTCGCCAACGGCGGCACCAACATCCACGGCGGCATGCAGGAAGGGCAGAAGCTGTGCTTTGGTTCCGGCAAGGGCTTCCAGAACAAGCGCATCTTGTTCCTGTCCGACGGCGTGGCCACCGCGGGCAACACCAGCGCTGCCGCCATCGTCAGCCTGGTCAAGGCCTCGGCAGCAGAGGGCTGCAGCGTGTCGACGGTCGGCGTCGGCTTCGACTTTGACGTCAAGCTGATGACCGAGATGGCACAGGTCGGCAACGGCACCGCCTGGTTCGTGCAGAACGCCGACCATGCCAAGACCGTGTTCGTGCAGGACCTGGAGACCATGCTGCTGCCGGTCGCCGAGAAGCTATGGATGAAGTTCAGCATCGGCCAGGGCTGGAAAGTTCAGGACATCCCTGGTTTCGAGTGGGTCACCGAAGGCAACACGGTGACGATTACCGGCACCAAGAAGGCGACGCAGACCACCGAGCCCGGCAACCCCGATCCCGGCACCAAACCCGACCCGAATGTCGGCAAAGTCGCGATGCCGACGCTGTTCGCCAGCAAGAAGAACGGCATCGTGATGGTGCGCCTGCAGCCGCCGGCCGAGATCAAGCCCGAGGCGTTCCAGGGTCTGCTGCTGTCGACCGTGCAATACGGCTACAGCATCGCCAAGACGGGCACGCAGGAGAGCTTTAGCGTGCCGGTGCAAGTGCCGGGCCTGTTTGCGATCCCCGACGGCGGCATGGCCTACTTTGCCAGCCCGATCGTGCGGCGCACGTTCGTGATTCTGAACACGGGCATCGACCTCATCGATGCCTGTAAGCTCGTCGAAGCGGGTCAGAAGGAGGCGGCGGTAGCGGTGCTCGACGCGGCTATCAAGCGTGTGGATACGCACCTGGTCGATGGCGCGGTCGATCTGCAGGCGGTCGACGGGTATGCGCCCAAGCTCAACGACGGCAAGGCACTGCTCTTGCAGCTCAAGTCGCTGATTCAGGCGCAGTAGGCGGGTGGTGACGCATTTTGCCTTCGCGAGCGGAATCAGACGCCCGCAAGGCGAGGCGGAGGCCCTGTGACGACTGAGGCGCACTAGAGGTGCGGCGCAGGGAGGAACGGGGCCGACAACAAAGCATGGCGGGATGGATGGTTACGCGCAGCAGGCGTTAATCCGTCAACACCCGCTGTGCACAACGACGGCGGCCGCGACCCCGGTCGCCGCGGCAGGCGTGTCCGGGCGGGTTACGGCGGAGCATGGCGCCAAGACCCGCTCGGGCACGTCTTTGAGTTTCCAGACGATGCCCAGCTTTTCCAGGCCCTTGAGCGCGTAGAACGCACCGTCCACCTCCCACCACAGCCAGCCCTGGCGCACCGAGCTCTGGTAGTGGTGGTGGTTGTTGTGCCAGCCCTCGCCCAGCGTCAGCAAGGCCAGCCACAGGTTGTTGCGGCTGGTGTCGGTGGTCTCGAAGCGGCGGCTGCCCCAGACGTGGCACAAGCTGTTGATGACAAAGGTGCCGTGCCAGAGCAGCGTGGTGCTCAAGAAGTAGCCCCAAAACAAGGCGGGCGCGCCGCCGGCCAGGAACAGCGCCACGGCGTAGACGATCGGCGCGAACAGGCGGTTGTTGTCCAGCCACACCAGCTCTGGGTACTTTGTGAAATCTTTGATGTTACCCCAGCGGGTCTCGGTGCTGGACGAATGCACGATCCAGCCGATGTGCGACCACCAGAAGCCGCGGCGCAGCGGCGAGTGCAGGTCGCGCTCGTCGTCGCTGTGGCGGTGATGGTCACGGTGGTGCGCGGCCCACCACAAGGCTCCGCGCTGGGTAGCGGTGCTGCCCAGGAAGGCCAGGACGAACTGGAACCAGCGGCTGGTGTGAAACGCGCGGTGCGCGAAGTAGCGGTGGTAGCCGGCGGTGATGCCGAACATCCGCAGGTAGTAGCTGCAGATGCACAGCGCGACCAGCGGCCAGGTGGCCGGGAACAGGAACAGGCCGGCGATGCCCAGCACGTGGACGATGGCCATCAGCGCCACGGCGGTGGGCTCGTAGTGGCCTTTGTCCGGGGCGACCTGCGGGCCAGAGTCGGTCGCAGCGGGCGCGGTTGGTGTTGCGACCCCGACGGTGGGCGTTTTCGGGGTTTCGAGCAGCAGCATGGGGCCTCGCACGCGCGCGGCAGGGTGCCGGGCGGGTGGCAAGGATGGGCTGGCGACGTCACCGCGGCGGCGCGGGGTTTGTCATGGTTTGGTCACGATTTGGTTGCTGCTGGGGCCCTGGCCGGACTTGAAACGTGCCAAGCCGAGGGTGGCGCTGCTGGCGGCCAATCGGCGGGCGGTAGCGGCTGCGCGGCGCCAGACACCTTTCGGCGTAATGGGCGGTGGCCGGAGCGTTGAGAGGTCAGGGCGGGAAGCCGCAGAGCAGGTTGCCGTTGTGGTCGAAGGTTTGGAGGAATGCTAGAGTTTTTGCGGTCTCCACTCTGCTATTGCTTTGACTACTCAGGGTACTTGATAGACCAAGCCGGCCATTGGACATAGGCCAAAGTCCCCCAACGAACGCCGAGACCGGTTTGAATTTATCGCCTTGCAAAGCGACAAACTCAGGCTGCCCGGTCATGTCAGTGGACGCTCTATCGCCACTCAGGGTACCGCGAATCGCCAACTTCAACCACTGCAATTCCAACGACGGCGAAAGCCGAGCAAGGTAAACGGGCGATGAGAACCCGTATGCCCACGTGACGATCGCGAAAAATCCTCCGTCGGGCGCCGGTGTGATTCCATAAGGTGCCATTGCCGCAGGCGCTCCCTTGAACGGCTTTGACATTGACAACTTGCCTTCAGGCGTCAATCGATGCAGCGTGAACTCGCGAGTGATATCATGAGCTAGACTCGTTGGCATCCATTTGGGAAGTTTTGACGCAGTTACGAGAATTGCACCAATTGGGAGGCTAAGACTCTCCAAAGTCTCTAGGTATCCACCAGGAGCGAGTGCTTCCGTCCCGAGAACGCTCGCGCTGTGATCGTACCGGACGACCTGCACCGGCGGCGACGGGCCGTCTTTGTCCGGAAACGCATAATATCCCGTTAGAAATCCTTCTGTGGTCGCAACCACCTGCTGAGCCCACATATATTTTTGTGCCGCGCCAGTAGTAGGCACCTTAATCGCGAAAGTCGTTGCTGCTCCGACTGTCGAGACCATCGTCGCCAGCACTTGGTCACCCGATCCTCTTTGAACGCTGATCAGACCGCCACCAGCCCTGTGGATCAATGCCACAGATCCAAGATTCGGTCCGTCCGGCAGGGCGGCCGCGAATTGAAATCCGCTTGGAGAGATTCTCATTAGGGATTGCGGACAATATTCCGTTGGCTCTGCCGGATCAAACGGCTTTGAAGCTACATTGCCGGGACAGCTTCGAATGACGATGAATTGTGACTCGGGCCCGTCTGCAACGACGTCACTATTGCGAATTCCTTTTACATATGCCGTGGTTGTCACATTAGAACCCAGCTCAGCGGCCATCGTCCAGGATTGTGCCCCTTCGTGCAATGCAAACAATGCCACGTCCTTGCCGGATCGCTGAAAGACTGTAGGGCCCACAGTATCTGGCGGCGTGAAAGCGAACCCAACACTAGGTGTTGACACGCATTTGGGTTGAAGGCAAAGCCCTGGCTCAGAACAAACAGGCGCCGAGCAACCCAATGCGATGCCACACTTCGTTGGCGCTGGCGCCAGAGCATCAATTGCGGCGCCATCACCCTGGCCGGCGGTGTCTGAAGTTACCTTGCCCAAACCATCGCCGTCATGGACGGCGCGGAAGGTCTCATCTGTCCGTTGAGCGATAGTGCCGTCCAGTTGGCCAGTTGTCAATCTGGCATCGTTGCAGGACAGCACAAACACAAGCATGAAGCCCCATTTCGGCGTCATCGCATTTGCTCAAGGGGTCGAGACTGCATCTGCAAACGCCTCCGCTGCGGTAAGCCCAAGATAGGCAAGCGTTGTTGGCACGACATCAGTGGCTCTTGTGCTGTCGAAGAACCCAATCTGAGATTGCACCGCCGCATAACAAGCCGCGAACTGCTGCTTCTTGATGTCGTCCGCATCGATAGCGGGTAGGGGGCACTTGGCAAGGGCCACTTCCTGTCCTGATTGCCACTTCTTTGCCGCTGCTGTCCCCTGGGCATCGAGCGCATAGGCCCACGGCGCCTTCCCCGCCGTCCACGGCAGACTCTCCAAGTCCAACGTCGCCCCGCCGCTCCAGGCGGCAGTCGAAATTCCCGCAAAATCAAGCGGAAAGTCCGGCGGCAAAAGGTGCGCATGATTCCCTGCAGTGTAACGCAGCTGTGCAAATCGCATGGCCCAGCTCACCCGAACCGGCAAGCTACTACCGGCCGGCGGGCGCGACTTCGCCCATTCGCCCGTCACCAGGGCAACAGCCTGCCGAACCGTGGCCGTCTGATACGGCGCTGCAAGCCCTGGAAACCGCTGGTGCGCGGTTGCCAAGAAGCCAAATAGCGCCTCCACGAAAAACGGCCCAAACGTCGCGGCCATGGGCGCCTGCTTTACCAGTGTTGCAAACTGCGGCGCTGACATGCCGGCCTGAAGCGAAAGCGAGCAGGCAACCAGACCCGAGGCATCAAAAGTCGCCAGCAACGGATCGCGCACCCACGCCGCGCCCCACACATGGCCAACTGCCCCGATCGCCACGCGGCTGACGCCAGGAATGGCGAGCAAAGGTCCAGGCCCCGAAGCCCCCCAGCGCTTGGGCCCGGCCATCTGCACTAGGGCTGTCGGCACCACAGGCACCGGAATGTCACCAGGCGCCAGAACTTGAGTCCCGGCGACCAAAAACGAGTCGAAGGACATCGTGTCTGCGCGAACGCGGTAGCTCGGGATGTTCAAGGCCCGCAGGGCTGCTTGCGCGATGGATTGCCACTGCTCGACGTCGCAGGTGTGCGCGCCGACAAGCAATTCGTCGATGGTCGGCAGCGCACGGGCCTCGTAGGGCGTGCACGCCTTACCGCGGGCGTTGGCCGCCGCGGTTGGCCCGACCTTTTCCCCTACCACGGCGGTCTGTTCGAACAACCACGTGAGGATGGCACGTGCGCCGAGGCCATGCCCAGCCGGAACGGCGACTGCTCCGCCCTCCGCATCGGCAGGCGAGGGGCCGGAAGCCTGAAAGAAAAGGACGGCCGCCAACGCTTCGGTCATCGTCCGCAGCGGATTAGTGTCCCACACGCCGGCCGGAAAATAGCCACCCAGGGCCATAAGCTCCATTGTGCCGTACGGGCCAACCTTTGGGACCAGCACAAGCCCATGGCGAAGCGCCTGGGCGTTGTTCCATTGGCCTGTCTCGTTGAGCACTTGTGGCCACGCGTGAAGGTACTGCGGGTCCTCAGGGATTGACCAGGGGACGGTGCCCTTGAAAAGTTCGCCTGCCGTAGTGAACTTCTCCGCCGGCAGGTCGTCTGCCACCGCCTTCGCAACCTGCGCGGGCACAGCCGCTGGCGGCGACGGCGGCAGCAAGCGTCGGCGCACGATCGGTGCCAGTAGACCATAAAGGTCTGCCGCGGAAAGCGTGTCCAGGCGCGGCAGGCTCAGGCCCGGAGCAACGAAAACATCGAAGTAGACTGCGACAGCCATCCGGCGTTGCCAGACTCGCCGCAATTGCTCCAAGCTCAGTGCGCCGGTCGCAGCATCAAACTCGGCGAAGTCGACCTTCGGCGGGGCGACTGGCTGGCCGATCGCCAGCGCATGGAGGTGGCGCAGGAACAACAAACTGCCGGGCGCCACGGCTGTGGCTGCTGGGGCCTTGGGATCGGAGAGCAGCCGGTCGCGCGCCAGTGCAATCTCGTCCGCGCTGTCCAGGGCAATTGCGACCTTACCGTTGGCCGAACTGATCAACACCCGTTGCAGGTGCCCGGTGAAAGTGAAAGTGCAGCCGTGAACACCGCGTTTCTGTCCGTCGGTCTCGCCAGACTGATACTGCAGGGTAAAGCCCGCGCCCAGTGCCTCGTCGAGGTGCCGACGGCAGAACCAGTTTTCCACCGGCCCGGGAAAGAACTCGTCGCAAAATCCCGCGTTGTTCTTGTCGTAGGCTGGAGTGCTGTCTGCAGCCTTGGCCCAGTTGCCGCATTGTGCAAGCGCCGCTTTGACGTGCGGGTCGCTCAAGTCTTTGCCCTTGAAGGCCGCGGCACACGCGGCGGCCGTCACCTCACCGATAGGCATCGGAAAATACACAGCATCGAATTTCGCCCGCTTGGCGGTCCACGAACCAGTCAGCGGTGCCTTGGCGCAGTCCGCTTCCTCTTGCGGCAGGTGAACGACCTCCGCAAGCAATGTCAGCAGCGGTGATGCCGGCAGAACAACGGTATTGAACCAATCGACCAGGGCATGAGGCGTCACGGCGACCCCCAACCCATTGACTGTGCTGCCGATTGGGCAGCTTTCAAAACCTGTCGCTCGGCGATCAAGGCCTGTGCACGCAGGCGAAGCCAATGCGGCACGGCGGCATCAAGCTCTTGGCGACCAGACTTGCCCTCGCCTTGGCTGCGCGGCGTGCGGTCAACGCCTGTGGCGGCGGTCGGGATCTGCAGCAATGCCATCGGCGGCGCGGTTGCAAGCAAGCCAAAGCCGCGGTGCCCGAACGGCTCTGCCGCGTTCAGTTCGTAGCGCGTCGCAGTCTCTGCCTCGCCGCCCGGCTGGAGCATTGGGCGCACCGCTGTCGGATCGACGACGCAGTCCACCCGCAGATCTGCTTGTGCCTGCCCAAACTCGACACCTGCGGACCGCCCGACGACCTGCCCATCGACCAAGATGTCCACGAAAACCGCCGCCCGGCCGGCGGTCGTACCTCTCGGTGTTGCAATGGCCACCTCGAAAAGGCCATTGCCATCGGTCATGGCGTTCCCCACAACTCGGGCGCCGCCGCGACCCTGGAGGACAGCCTCGACCGCAGCGTGGCCCACCGGCCAACCCCCATCGCGGCTTACCGCCCGGCCAGCTATCGCTTGCGCAATGCTCACCCAACCTCCGCCGTTTCGATCCAGCTAACCAGCACGCTGCTTGCGGCCGCCCGCGCGAACCAGGCGAGGCTGACGATGTCACCGTGCTCCGCGCGGGTCAACTGCACAGCGCCGCTGTCGGCTTGGAGCACCAGCCCGTCCCCATCGGCGGTCGGCGGGCGCGTGTTCACGGTTACTCGACCCGTATTGAACGGTGCCAAGAACAACAGGCCGTGGCGCGTGGGGCTCGAAGCCACAACCAGGCTGGAAGTGGTGGTGGCTGTTGCAGTTTGCAAGATTGAGGTACGCACAACCGCCTCCTACCCGCAGCGACAGGGCCGACCGGCGGCGTCGGTCAGGCGGATGAGGCCAAGGTGGAATTCTCCATCGGCTTCCGGTACGCCCAGTTGCAGTACTTCGACCGTGGGCATCGCAAAGCTCTCGAAGGTACCGAACACGCCAAACACGCCATCCTGCATCTGCCGATTGGGCAAGGCGGATGAAGTTGTCTGCGCCAGGCAGCCCGGTCGCAGGGTCTGGTCGGCCAGGACCAGGTGGGCGGCGATCGGTACCGCGGCTGCGCCCGCAGCGTATTGCATCCACACAATGGCATAGCGGCCGGCCGGTAACTGCTGTGCCCAGTCCACGGCGATCTGCGACCAGATGCTGGCAGTTGGGTCGACAGCACCCGAAGCGTTCACGCCGCGAAGCGTATAGAGCGGGCCGGGCGGCAACGGGTCGTGCTTGTCGCGCAGCAGCACCACAGCCGCGACGGTGCTGTCGGCCGCGTTGACCTCGGCCAAGACCCCAATTGCTTCACCTGCCGGCAGCGGCAGCGGGTGATCGACGAGCACCTGCAACGGGGCATCGCTGGCGGGAACCGCGGCGGGCGCGATCGGCCGGATAGCCGGCGTGATTACTTGCGCCAGCGTCGGTGCCGTGAGCAATGCGCGTACGAGGCTTGCGGTGCCCGAATCGTCAGCGCCTGCATAGGCGCCGGCGATTTCGAGGTTGCGGGACGGCACCAAGCCGGTCGTGCCTGCCGCCGCAAGCACGGAGTCGGCAATGGCGGTAAGCCGGTTCAACGCATTTGCCGTCGGGTTAGCGGCTGCGAAAGCAACGAGGTGAAGCACTGCGGCACCGTTCGCGTGGGACGAGCCCACGGGGAGGACCGGCTGTTCACGTCGCCGGCTGTCCACGTCGCCGGCTGTCCACGTCGCCGGCTGTCCACGTCGCCGGCTGTCCACGTCGGATAATGGTGCACTTCGTCTGAACTGCGGTCAAGGCCAAGTTGCAACGCACAAGGCCGATAACAGTTTGGCACTAGGACCATTTTTCGAGAAGACGGACGCCTGCCGGGCAGAAAAGTGCGAAGAATTGTGAGTCCTCAGCACGACCTGTCGTAACCGGCAAGGGTCTCTTCGGCTTGGTGTCATCCCGCGGCGCCGCCGTGGATACCTTGCAAGCACGCCGCTGGTCGGCATTCGGCACGAGTTCTGGGCTCGGCCTGGGGTTACAACGACCACCCATACGAAAACCCGAACCACGGCAGCACCCGCGCGCGCGCCACTTCCGGCCCGCTGGCGAAGTGGCGCGGCGTGCAGCTGCTAGTGCCGATCTTCTCGCCTTGCGTGCCCGCGCACAGCGCCGCCTGGGTGTTGAAAACATTGACCATTCCGCCCAGCGCAAACCGGATGAAGCCGCCCCAGCGCATGCGGGCCTCCCAGCCCACGCCCGCGTGCAGCCACAGGATCCAGTAGATGCGGTCAGGATCGACGACGACGTTGTCGGCGTGCGGCACGGCGATGTCGACTGGCTTGCCGAGTAGCCCCACCGATGGGCCAGCCTGAACCGTGAAATGCGACCAGCCGCGATCGCCCAGCTGCACATATTTCTTGGCTTGCAGCGCGACTTGCCAGCCGGTGGCGCCAAGGCCAAAGCCCGCTTCGCCAGTCCACAGGTCGCGGTCGGGCAACGTGTAGCCGAGCGTCGCGCCAAAGAAGCCGGTGGGCGCGCCGCCGCCGGCGTCGAAAGCCAGCGACAGCGGGCGGTGCGCGACGTTGGACGGGTTGGCGTGAGCAAGCACGGGCAGCGCCAGCGATAAAGCCAGGGTGAGGGCCAGCAAGCGGTGGTTCATGTTCACGGCGGCGCAGGCGCGAGGTCGCGCCAGGGCCAGGATAGCCGAGCCTGCGTGCAGGCGCACTGCGGCTGTTGTGCAGTTGTGACGATGAGGCAACAGATGCAGACCGGGGCGCCTACGGTGCCTTGGCATTCAATGGAAACGCTACTGCTGCTTCTGCCCATGCGTGCCAGTCGAGCGCTGCACCGAACCAGAGTTGCGCGTTGGCGTACTTTGGGGCAAGCAGCGCCGCCTCGGTCGCGGACCAGTCCTGCAAAACCTGGCGAAGCACGGAATAGGGCAAGGGCCGGTTCAAACCAATGCAAAGGACGACGACGGTGCGCAGTTGGACGTAGGCTTGCACTGCGAGGGAAACGAACCTCGCACCCGGCACGTGGCCATCTGGGCCAGTGGCGTCATCGACCCACGCGAGATCTGCCGCCATGGCTGCGGCTACCGCCCAGAACTGCTGGTCGCCCTTGGCGGCATTGACCACGCCTGCGCCGACCTCGCCTAGGGTGGGTAGCGACTGAAAGTCAATTGGCAGCCATGCGCTCTGCGGGATGGGCAGCGTCCTGCCCGCCCACAGGTCGACCAACAATGCGGTCGTTACGGTAGAATTGGTCTGCATTGCAACTACATCGGCAGCGATGGCTGTGCCCAGCATCGGAAACTGCCCCGCTAGATTGGCCGCGCTCTGCAACAGGCCGAAGCCGCCGGTCTTCGACAAAGTGCCAGCGAACTTGTCGGCAAAGAGAAACAAGTCCTTACGAACATCCTGAGATGATTCAGGCAACCCGGCCTGTTCCCCGAGCGTAAAGTTTGCGCGGAATCCTGTGTTCCAGCCAAATCGCGCTGGGACCGGAGCGCTGGCCGTCGTTTGGCGGTCGCCGGGGCATGCCGTCTGTGCGTTCACCGAAGACCGAAACAGTTCTAGCAGGTTGCCGGCAAGGGATTGATTGGGCGTCACCGAATAGCCCTCGGCTGCAAGCGCCGGCCACATTTTCGACGGCTCGATGGGCAATTTCTTCCCGGCAGGCACAAAATGCTTCCAGAACAGCGTGTTGCAAATGAAATGCAGCTCGTTGTCCAGAGCTGGGCCATAACTGCCGGGTAGGTAACCAAATGCCGCCCGCGCAACCGTATTCGGCGACAACACCAAGTCCTGCCAGATGGCGAACCACACTGCCTCCAGCAACTGCAACCTGGCCAAAGCAGAGAGCGCGACGTCGCTGAGCTGATCGAGGCCAAGCCCGGCTGCGAGCATGGCCTTGGAGAAGTCTTCAGTCGCACCCGGCTGCGGCATGTACGCTTTGCCCTCGTTAGCGATCTTGCCGTAGGCATACTTGACGTGGCAGGGCTGACAACAAGGCTGCTTCATCGCCAGCTACCACGGCTTGGTGGGCAACGCCCACGGGATCGTCATGCTGCCCTCGAACAATACGCCAGAGTCGACGTCGTCTGAAACTGGCGCCTCGTACCACCCAATCTTGGCCAGTTCGTCGGTCGGGCATGCGCACGCGACCGTCCAATCTGCACTCTGAGCTTCGGTGGGCGTGGTTGCTGGCGTCGAGATCAGCCGATTTTTCGGACACGGGCAGCCAATGCTCCAGTCTGCCTGCACCGAGAACGTCGGCAGGCTGCCGGCGACGTATTGCGCAAGCAGCAGCGCGGCCCGGTCTTGCGGGCATGGCATCGTCACCTTGAACGCAGCCGCAACATTGCCCGGCGCAAGCTTTGCCGGCGGCGTGACGATGGCGAATGGCCGGCACCAGGCTCCTGTTGCACCAAGCGGCGTTGTTGCCTGCAGCATTGAGAATGCGTCGTCGAGGTTTGGTTCAGTGTACGCCGGGTCGCCGAAGGTGTCCGCGAAAGGCGATTCAACGGGTAGACCTTTGCCCGCTTGCTCAGGCAAGTCACCGTCGCTCGGTTTGGGCGGCTCATCCGTCGGATCGTAGGGCACCGCTTTGCTGGGGTCTGGCAGCTCGTCGCCTTGGCCGAAGCTGGGGCTGGGGCTGCCTGGCGATTCTGGTACACCGCCGTAGCTGGTGGACTTGCCCGGGTACCACTGCGGGCCAGGGTCAGGAAGCGTGAACTCCAGACCTGGCGTAGCCGGGTACTTCGGTTTCCTTGGGTAGTCTGGCGGTTCGCCGCCGCCGTCAAAGCCTGGCATGGCGTCCTCCGTTTGGGGCGCTGGTGTGCGCGGCGCTGGCAGCGATTGTCATCGTGGGACTCAGCCGCATTTTCCACCTTTGCAGAGCTTGCCGTTGCCGCAAAGCGTGCCGTCGGGGACGTTGTGGTGCTGGCAACCGGCCTTCGGGTCGCAGGTTTCCCAGGTGCAACGGTTGCCGTCGCTGCAATCGTCGATGGATTTGCCGTAGCAGATGCCGGCCTCTTCGCAGGTCTTGTGGCCCCAGATGTCCTTGGTTACGAAGGTGGTGGACCGGACCAAGGGCGATACCTTCGGGTTCTCGACGCGGTGGAACAGACTGACGATGGTGCCGTCTGGGCCCCAGGTGACCCACTGCGGGGAGAGGCTGTTGGGGCCACTGTACTGCGGCGATTGTTCGTCAACCGGACCATCGAATGCAGTAGACAGGCACGTGGCGCCGCCACCGTCGTAGGAAAAGACTACTGCGTTTGGCTTGGGGCAGGGTGTAGTCCAGACCGTGGCATTGCTCCAGTAGGAACCGAGCGATCGAACGATGCAGCCCGGGCTGCCGCATAGGAACGATGTGTGCCAATCCGCTGCGGCCTCGCCTAGATCCAGCACAAAGAGTTCGTCACTGCCGCCAGCAGCCAAGGTTCTTGCGGTAACGAACCGCCGGGGCCCGGGGTACTCACTTTGGGGACCCATTTCCGGATACCGCCAGATGCTGACTGTATGCGTGCCATTCGGGGCCCCTGCGATTGCGATTTCCCTGCAATGGTAGCCGTGGCCTGGCCATTGCTCAGGCGAAAGCGGCCAATGCACGCCGCACGGCGAGGCCTTGGCAGGCCCAGTTGTCGTGGTAAGTTCGCCACTCTCAATATTCCAGCGAATGAACTGCTTTGCAGGCCAAAGCGGATTCCCCTGGGGGTCGTGAACAACAGCGTTGCTTGCGCGTAGGTGCAGCGAGTAGCCCCATGGTGCACCAGGGCCCGACTTGAGCCAATCGGGCAGCAACGCCAAATAGGCCGCAAGATCGGGAACAGTCAAGGCCGCACCAAACGCGCCCACCGTGTGGTGAAAGATAGGCATGCTCGGCTTGAGGCCAAGCGTGTAGCCACCCAAAACGCTGGCACTTCCTGGGTATTCTCGCGTGTAAAGCCAGATGTGGCTGCCGTCCGTCGTGGGTGCGGCAAATCGGCCCGTCGAAACGACTTCGCCAGCAGCGTTGCGCACTACCTGAAGTGGCGCCGACTGCCCAGGTAGTGCTTTGAGGTGGAAGACGAAGCCCGACCGAGCCAATACGTAGTACCGCCGGGGATGCCACAGCTCGTCTTGATCCACCAGGGGCGTAAGCCAGCACCCGTGGTCCAATGCGCCAGTGCTCCAGCGAACGGAGCCGTCAGTGCTCAGCCGCACCAATTTGCAGTCGCCCTGACTTGGCCCGGCCAAGTCAACAACAGCAAGGGTTTCGCCGTTAGGCGCCACCTGCGGCCAACCAACAAAGCCAAGTTTCTCCTCCATTCGGGTACCCAGCTTCGCCAGACCGTTGCTGCAAACCTCCTTATGGCAGAGTGCTGGGTCAACGTCCTTCAGCCACTTGTGCTGACAGCCTTGCTTCGCGTCACAGGTGTCCGCAGTGCACGGCAAGCCGTCGTCGCAGTTCAACACTTTGCCACCTGCGCACTTGCCGGCCTGGCAATATCCGCCCTCGACGCAGAGCAAGCGGTCATCGCACGGCGTGCAGTCTGGCCGTCCGACGCAAGTCAACGCGAATGGCTGGCAGCCATGCAACTTAGTGCATACGTGGTTGGCGCCGCAGTCGACGTTGTCGATGCAAGCTTTGCCCATTGGCTGGTTCGCGCAAATGCTCGGCGCCGTGGCCGTGACCTCTGGCGAAGGAACTGCGGCGTCCGCGGACGCCTCCACAGACGCAATGTCAACGGCGATCTCTTTGGCAGTACTGGTGTCGCTGAGCGGAAGTGTGCCCGATCCGGGCAGCGTCGGCTTGGGGCCGCAGCCACAGAGGATTGCCGTCAGCAAGGTCAAGCTGCTTTCAGACACGCCGATGCGCAGCGCGCCAAGGGCGTGGAGGTGTGGCCGACGACCAGTAGACGTAAATTCAATCGGCTCCAAGCAATGCTGTGTCTGCCTGTTTTGGCTAGCCCGCAAGGGTCTTGGCCCAAACAACAGGCCAGAGCGCCATGACTCCAGGGCGAGCGCAATCATGGGCTTGCCGTCATGAAACTGGGCGGCTTCGGTTCGGTGAGCGATATGGCCAACGCGGCCCAGTCGCATTTCCCGTTCTCACCATTCGCGTCAAACCAAGTATTGGCGGGCGTTGTCCCCTTCGTCAATTGCCACTCGTAGGGGGACCAGTTGGTCAGGGTCTTATCGACGAGATCCAGGGGCATTGGCGCACCGAGCAGCAACCCGAGCGCCACAGAGCGTCGCAGTGCTAGGTAGGTGCTGTGGCTCGCAATGCAAAAATGCTGGCCTGAGCTTGGCTTACCTATGCTTGGCGTCGCAGGCAGGCCGTCCAACTCGGTGGCCAGCTTCTTCAGTTCTTCGAGCACTGTTTTGGTGCCGGCTGTGCCAGGCGTGCTACCGCTGAGCAAGATTTCCAGAACGCTGTCATAGGTCGCCGCCACAATAAACGGCAACGTGTTAGTATCGAAGGAGAATCCGACTTTGCCTGTCCAAAAACATAGAAGAACGGCTGGACTCCGCGCAAAGTCAGCAAAATGATTTGCGTACGCCATTGCGGCTGGCAGCAGCCTGTACCAGGTCTTGGGCACAAACCATGCTTGCCAAAGCGGCGCAAGACCTGGTGTTGGCTTGACTATGTTTGCCGCAACAGTTAGCCCATTGAGCAAGGAAAGCAAAGGACCTTGAACCCCGGGCAGCGAAAGATAGCTACAATTTGCACACCACACCGCGTCTGCGTCGAGGTCTTTGCCAGTGTCTGCAAAGGCCGGAGAAATCCCGGCCATGGAATAGAGTGTGACGTCCGAAGCACTGACCAGTTTTGCATCGCCGCCAAGCGTCCCATCGGGCAAGAGCGTCCCCAAGTACTTCGCCAGCTGCACGATCCAAAAGTTGCTCACATTCGGCAGCGACTTCGGGTCATACCCCTGCTCCTTGAGCGCAGTAGCAACTGCGGTGCGTTGTGCCTCAATTCCGCCGTCTGAGGGCCATGTCAAACCCAGTTTGCCGGCCGATACCGCCTTCCAAATGAACTCGCGCGCGAAATTGGCTTCGAGCTTTTCAGGCCCGAGGCCCTTAGCCACCGGTATGCCAAACAGCGCCAGCAACAACCGAAAAATCACATTGGGCGTCCGGGTGACATCCTGCCAGATGTAGAAGTACCAGCACTCCAGGACCTTGAGCTTGAACAGCGCCTGGTTGATGTCGGCCGAGAGCAGTACCTTGATTTGGTCCTGCGGCAGCTTTCCATAGGTCTTGAACGCCGCGGCGAGCGCCAAAGTATGGGATGCGGCGATGGTCTCCGCACCTGACACGTTGTCAAAGACCTTTACGGCCTGCGCGTAATCGGCAACGCCACCGCAGTTGGCCTTGAATGGCTTGCCCACCAGTTGGACAGGGCTGCACCCGGTCGTAGGCGCAGTGCCCAACAGCAATTGCGGAGGCAAAACGCGCTTGGCTTCGCCTTGGTCGACCTCCGGCAGCGTGAACTCGTTCTTCCTTCCCGCCCAGGGCTCGGCCGCGAACCCGTTGGGCAGTTGCCGTTCTACGCCTAATCGAGGGTCCGGCCCAGCGGCCTTGGCCGTTGGCGGCAAGACCGGCAGGCACCTGACGCAACCCTTGGCGGACGCATAGGCAGCCTCGCCTGTGCCAGGCATTGCATCGAACGCCGAAGTGCTACTGCGGCCGCCAAGTTCTGCCATGCTGGCACTCAAGTTCGTATCGTCGGCGGCAGTCATACTTCCATTGCTCCTGCGGCTACGCCTTGGCCAGCCCAAGTTCTTGCTTCAGCACCGCCCCCGCCCAGGCACACTTGTCCATTGATTGGGGCCAGGTTTCACCTTGCCCTTCCAAATCGTAGCTGTTTCCAGGGCTGAGCGCATAGTACGCCCACTCGACTCCGCTGCAGATATCCATGGTTTCAGCGACTTCCGTCAACGGCAGCGGTACGCCTAGCAGCACCGCGACCGCCAAGTCGCGGCGCAGCGTCTTGTACGCGGCGATCGCTACGCTGACAAACTGTTTTCCCGCTTCGAGCTCTGGCATGGTTGCATCAAGGCCGCTTGCCGTCGTGACAAGCTCAGCCGGAACTTGGCTTTCTGGCGGCACAAAGCTGGCGTCGAGAATCGCCCCAACCACGGCCTTGTAGCTGCGCACGCCGCCGGTCACCTGCGCCGAAATCTCGAGCTTGATCCCGGCGCCAGCGCCGCGCCAATGGTTCAAGAGCCCTGCCGGACTCCAGTAGTCGAGCTTGCTATGGATGAGGGCCAGCCCCAAATGGCGATACTGCGAGCCTTTGACAAACCACTGCGGCAAGAGTGCCCCAGTCGGTGTAGACACTGTTAGCCATGCTATGGCCTCGAGAAGTCGGGCAAGCGCCTTGTCGGAATTTTCCAGGTCGGCAAACAGTTGAGGGACTATTGAATCCAGGCCGCCTGCCGGCGACGGCCAAAACGCTGGCGGTCCGATTATCGGCTTGCCGAGTTTGGCTGGCGGCGGCAACTGAATTGGATTTGGGTCATTGCCCTTCGGTAGCAGTGCAGCCAGGCGCTGGCTCAGGCAGACCAGCCAGAAGTTGTTGTTTGCGTGCCCGGTCGGGCAGGTGGCACCCGACTTGATCATGGTTGCGTAGAGCGCAGCTGACAGCTGGTGAATCAAGTCAGCCGTCAAGGACTTTGCATTGGTCGGGTCCGCCCAAGGCGGTGACACACCCTCGTTCAACGCCGCGCCGAGTTGCTTGCCGAAATAGAGCGCCTTGTCCACGTCGTACGTTGTGCTGCCAGCCGCAAGGGTCTCAAACACCCAGCGCATGATGACATTGGGCGTACGGGCCAACTCTGTCCAGGCGAATTGGTAAGTGGCCTCCAGGACCCGCAGCCGAAACAGGTCTTCTTGTACGCGGGTCGCTGCCTGCCCGGTCAGGACGGCAGTGTCGGTGCTGCCGGCGGCCTTGGCCGCGAGCAACCAGGCCTTTTGCCAGGGTGTCAGCGAAACAGTTGCCGGATCCGCCGTTACTGGCGGGGCCGTATTGCCGGTGGCAGCGCACGCCCAGGTTTGTGCTGGAAAGGTGAGCGTTAGCGGTGGGCAACTGTTGGCCATAGTCGTTTCAGTTGCCGCCGAACTCGGCCAGCAATTTGGGCTGGGTTTCGGTCGTTCCATGCGCCCAAAGACACAGCTCCAAAGCGGCGTTCGGCGGGTATTGCTGCACAAAGGTCGGGTACTTGGAAGGACTATTTTCGAGGAGGAATGGTTCTGCGAACGACCACATCCCGAGTTGTCCGTTGACCCGTGCAACTGGGTAGGGGGCGCCGAGCGTGATAGCGACGGCGGTGGCGGTTCGCAGTTTGACCCAAGTTTGCAGGACATGATTGCGAAATAGCTGCGGCCGAATTGTACTTGCGGCGTTGTCAACCTCGGCGCACGCGGACGAAACATCGGCAAATGCTACCGCGATGTCGGCTTGCGTGAGGTCGCGTTTCAGCACCTTGTTGCCCGCATTCAGGGCCTTGAGTGCCGAAGTGCAGGTCCCAGCCTGCACTTTGCCGAGCGCGGCAGCGACAGGCGGCGTCAAGTCGGCGCAGAAACCGTTAATTACACTATGGAAATCTACTGGAAACTGTGGAGCAGACTTGGCGTTAGCGTGACTAGCCCAGATTGCAAACGGCAGTTGGCCAACATAGCTCCACTTGCCAAACGCGGCCGCAGGGACTTTTGCGGCGGTCAAGGCCTGCGTCCAAGGCGGAAACGCCGTAAATTTCGGCTGGACATGCGCTTTCCAATCCAACGCCATGTCGATGCCGATTTCGAGCGCACTGGATGGCGAGGGTTCTTTCGTCAACGACATCGCGAATGAGCCAACATTTTCACCAAAGTAGCGCGCCAGGCAGGCAATCCAGTAGTCGCAGTTTGCTGGGGTCGCCGGAATACCGGAGGGCAGCTTCGGCGCATCGGGCTGCGGATGCCCTACTGAAACACACCACTGCGCAATCGCCGAGCGGCGAAGTTGCCACGTCGGCAGCATGGCGGCCATTGCCGCAATTTCCGTGGGCACCAATGCGAAGGCGCCAGTCGGGTTGTTGGGTTCGAACTGCTGCTTAAGGACGTCCTCGGCGATTTGGTTTGAGAACGCCGACAACAACCGCTGCAGCCAGAAATCGGGAACGCGGGTGATGGATGCCACCATGTAGGCATAGATGGCGTACCACATCACCATGCCCGCGTTTGCCTGGCGGACCCGTGACGTAGCGACTTTTCGTGCTTCGAAAAGGCCAAACTGGCCATCGGGACTTCCGGCCTGGGCCTTGGCCCACGAAAGGGCCTTCTCGACCGGGCCACCTGGCAGAGGCCCGCCAGTGATGGGGTTAGACAACTGAACGCACGGGCCGGCCTTGTGCGGCAAAATGTCCTGGAGCCGGAAATTGCAGATCGAGTGGTCCAAGGCTCTGCCTCTTCGGCGCAACTGTGAGCACGGGCGAGCGCGTATCGGCGACCCAGCGTTGGTCGACACGCCAACGCCAGATGCGCCCGGGCCCCAGATTCGTCAAGCTCGGCGACTTCGACTACGGCACTCGACCCTGGCATGCTGCGTTCAAAGTCACCGTGCCACTCGACATGGTGTAGCGAAGCTCAACATACTTGAACATTTGAGAGATGACGAGGATTGCCGCGCCGGCTGCGGTGAATGTGGTGGTCCTGGCGATTTCCGCATAGTTGATGCCATCGATGCTGCCAAACGTGTAAATTATCAAGCTCGTGGGCGTGCCCGTCCAGTGGAGCAGGAATTGGGCTGTGTCGAAGTTGCTCAGATCGACGCGCTCGGAGTCCGGCACCATCGTCGGCGAACTCGGAGTCCCCAAAGTAACACCGGCCGCCGGGACCATCGGGAACCGGGCGAGTACGTTTTCGAACAGCACCGTCGCTGTTGCCGTCATGCGGGCCCAGGCCTGCGCTGTTTCGGCTCCATGCTTGATCTGAATGCCGAACCGCACGAATTCTGCAAACTCCTCCGGCGGGCCGGCGTACACGAACGTATGCGACCCAAGATCGGAGATCGGATCGCCGGCATAGGTCAAGGGCGCAGCAAAATCAGTCCAGTTGCGCCGGTCCGGGCCATATTGCCCGAAGACCATGATCTCGGTATTCGGGGCGAGGTCGAGCACTTCCACCGTAACCCGCACACCGCGCCCGCCGAGTGCTTCTGTCTGCTGGGCCTCACCCGTCCAGTAAATCGCGGGCGAGCCGTCGCGGGTGGATTCAAGCCGCGAGTCGCGGCACAGCTGGATGACTTTTGGAGCCTTGCACATGTGGTATGCCCTCGAGTTGGAGGTTGTCGGCACGGGCCAGCACCGGCTTCGTGGTGTGGCCGAGCCTAAGTCTACGGTGGGCGGCCTGCGATGGTGCACGGAGGTATCGCGTGAATTTTGGGCTAGAGTGTGTTGCGCTTGGTGACCGCGAGAGCTCATGCGTCGTGACATTTATTGCGCAATATTGGCATGTTATGCCGGGCGGCGGGCGGCGGGCGGCGGGCGGAATTTCCATGATCGCGGACCAGCAGTCGAGACGTGTCCTTGGTGGACTGTCGTCGCAACAGGCTAATAATAAATACAAATCAAGCGGCCACGCAGCGCATTGCATTGCGAATGTGCGTCAAATGCGTGCGCCCGCCGTGGCGCCAGAGATCGCGGAACGGCGCCAAGGCGAGGCGGCAGAACCAATTCCGCGCCCCAGCCAAACCGTGTACCCTGCCCGCCCTTTGCCCGCCGTTCGCGGGCGTCGCCCCAACGCACATGACCCTTCGCACTGCCTGTTTCGCCCTGTCCTGCTGCCTCGTCGCGTGCTCGCGCCCTGCCCCGCCGGCGCCGGTCGCCGAAGCCACTCCCACGCCGGCCATTGCACCAGCAGCCGCGCTAGAGCAGCGCCGCGAGGCTCCTGGGCGCAGGGCGGTCGCAGGCGTCGATTGGGTCGAGGCGCCCGCCGAGGGCGATGTCGCCACGCAGGTGCGGCAAGAGTGGGCGCGCGCCAAACGTGACGGCCGGTCGCTACTGCTGTATGTCGGTGCCAAGTGGTGCGAGCCGTGCCGCTACTTTCACGACGCGGTGCAAGCGCGGCGCTTTGACGGCGTGGCCGATGGCCTGCGGTTGCTCGCCTACGACCTCGACCGCGACAAGGAGCGCTTGGAGGCGGCCGGCTACGGCTCGGACATGATTCCGCTGCTTGCGGGCACGGCGCCCGACGGCCGCGGCACGGCGCGCAAATTCCAGGGCGCAGTCAAGGGCCCCGAGGCCGTGGACTACATCACGCCGCGGCTGCAGCGCCTGCTCGCCAGCCAGCGCCGGTTTGACGCCAGGGTTGGCGAAGCGGAAAACAACCTGCGCAATGGCATGGATCGCGGGACTGTGGGCAGCGTCGTCCCCGCCGGCACTGCCACACCCGCCGCCCGACCGTGATCTGGTCCAACCCGCCCGTCGCCGCGGCGCAGGAGCGGCTGGCGCTGGCCCTGCACCTCGCCAACGGCGCCGCGGCCGTGTTGCGGCAGCACGCTGGGCAGTTGACCGGGTACGACGAGAAATCGCCCATCGATCTGGTGACCGCCGCCGACCGCGCGTCGGAAGCCTGGATTCTGGGTGAACTGCAAGCAGCCGGCCTGGGCGACACCGTGCTCGCGGAAGAGCGAGATGGCGCCGAAGGTGTTGCTGCGCTGCGCGCGCGGGTCCACGACCTGCCCTGGACCTGGGCCATCGACCCCTTGGACGGCACCACCAACTTTGCCCACGGCTACCCGGCGTGGTGCGTGTCGGTGGGCTTGCTGTACCACGGTCAGCCGGTGTTGGGTGTGGTTGCCAACCCCCCGCGCAACGAAGTGGTGGTGGGTGGCGTGGGCATCGCGCCGACATGCAACGGCCAGCCGATTGCGGTGTCGCAGGTGGCAACGCTGTCGCGTGCGCTGGTGGTGACCGGCTTTCCGTACGACCGACGCCAGCGGCTGCCGCAGTTGCTCGGCGGGTTGGGGGCGGTGCTGACGACCTCCCATTGCGTGCGGCGTTCGGGATCTGCGGCGACCGACTTGTGCGACCTGGCGCTGGGGCGCAGCGACGGCTTCTATGAGATTGGGCTCAAGCCGTGGGATCTGGCGGCCGGTCACGCCATTGTGCGTGCGGCGGGCGGGCAACTGAGCAACCTCGACGGCGCGGCCCACGACGTTTTTGCCGCGAACACCGTGGCGAGTAACGGCCGGGTGCATGGAGAACTGGTGGCGCTTTTGGGTCGCACTGGCCTGCCCAGCCACGCGTAGGCGTGGCTTTGTTAAGGAAGCCCGCGGCTTTAGCCGCCGGGAGATCCCACTGGCGGGCGGACACGGAGGTCCGCCCCTACCCAGGTTCGGTGGTGGGGACGAGGACGTCCGGGGTCCCAGCAAGAGCCGGCCGCGTGAATACTTGGAGCGAGGCAGGCCGGCCCGCGGTAGCCGCCGGGAGATCCCCTTGGCGGGGAGACACGCCGCTCAATAACTCGACAACTTATACCCACCGTCCGCAATCGCCCGCGCCGCAATGGCTCGACGCCACGGCAGCAGGTTGACCGGCGCCTCGGCGCGCACGGCCGCCACCTTGGCCGACCACGCCGCCGCGTCGTCGCCACTGAACATCGTGTACACCAGGCGCCGCGCTACCAGCAGCGAGCGCTCCATCGCCTCGATGGCCGCCACGGCACACACTGCGGCCAGGGTGGCATCCGCGTCACCAGCTTGTTGGCGTTGCAGCGTGCGCGCCACCGCGGAATCCACGGCATACGCGTCGGTCACCAGGTTGGCCAGCTGCACCAGCGTCTCCTGCTCGCCGTCCAGCGCCATGCCGTGCTTGCCCGACGCCGCCGACAGCATCAGCAGCGCCAGCACTTTGATGCGCTCCAACGCCATCTGAGCCAGCGCCAATGGCTGCGCATCCCCGCCGATGGGTGCAAAGCCGGCCGTCGCTGACGCTTCGGTGGCGCCAATCGCGCGCAGCAGACCGAGCCGCTTTTGCATGGCCCGCTTGAACAGCGTGCCGGGAATGAGCAAGCGGTTGATCTCGTTGGTGCCTTCGAAAATCCGGTAGACCCGAGCGTCGCGCACGAACTTCTCGACGCTGTAGTCTTCGACAAAGCCGTAGCCGCCGTGCCATTGCAGGCAGCGGTCGAGGATCTGCGACAACGCTTCGCTGCCGTAAACCTTGGCAATCGAGGCTTCGACCGCGTATTCCTCGATGGCGGCCATCTGGCGTTCAACGTAGTCGGGCGCGTCGTGGTCCACGTCGGCGAGGCGTGCGTCGATGGCGCCGGCGATGCGATAAGACAGCGACTCGACCAGATAGGTCTGGATGATGCTGTCGGCCAACTGCTCACGAATCGCTCCGAAGTCGACCACGCGGGTGTTGAACTGCTTGCGGTCCGCCGCGTAGCGAATCGCCTCGGCAAGCGCGCGCTTGGCCATCGAGATGACGCCGCCCGCGAGCTTGATGCGGCCCAGGTTTAAGGTGTTGAACGCGACCTTGTGGCCCTTGCCGACCTCGCCGAGCACGTTTTCGACCGGCACCGGGGTGTCGGTAAAGATGAGTTGGCAGGTCGAGGAGCCGCGCAGGCCTAGCTTGTGCTCTTCGTTGCCGTGCTCCAGCCCAGGCATGCCGCGCTCGACCACGAACGCCGTGAACTTGTCGCCGTCGACCTTGGCGAACACCACGCCGATGTCCATCCAGGCCGCGTTGGTGATCCACTGCTTGGTGCCGTTGAGGACGTAGTGGGTGCCGGCCTCGTTCAGGCGCGCCGTGCAGCGGGCGCCGAGCGCATCGGAGCCGGAGCCAGGTTCAGACAGTGCGTAGCACGAGACTTTGCTGCCACCGGCGATGGCTTCGACCCAGCGCTGCTTTTGCTCGTCGGTGCCAAAGTAGAGGATGGGCGCGAGGCCGATGCCCGAGTGCGCGCCCCAGGTAACGGAAAAGTCTCCGGACTCACCGACCTTGTCGGCAATGAGCAGCGAGGTCACTTTGTCGGCGCCCAGACCGCCGTAGGCTTCGGGCACCTCGACTTGGGCCAGACCGAGCTTACAGGCCTTTTTGAGGACCTTGAGCATATCCTTGGCGGCCTTGCCGTCTTTGGACTCGAGGGCGCGCTCGCGGGGGACCACTTCCTTTTGGATGAAGCGGCCGGCTTCGGTGGCCATGGCGCGCTGCTCCTCGTTCAGGTCTTCAACCGAGAAGATGCGATCCGTGCCGGCGGGGGTGAACAGAAATGCGCCGCCGGCCGGGGCAGCGACGGGCGGGCGGGCGAGTCCGGAGTCTGGCATGGCGATGGTCCTGCGCGAGGGGTCGCGCGCGCGGCAGGGTACGCGCGGGCGCGGGGCGGAGCAAGGTCAGCACGCGCCAACGCAATCCGCTGCGGGCAACTGGCTACACCCCACCAAACTCCAACGGAAACCGCGCCAGCCGCGCGCGATGGCGCACCAGCCCCGCCAGGTCAGCTGGCAAGGCATTGCACCACGCGATGTACCCAGGCACGGTCGCGAACACGCGCTCGGCGTTGGCAAAATGGGGGTCGGCGCGCAGCGTCTGCTCTTGGCGGACCATCGGCGCCACGTTTTTGGGGTCCCGTCGGAATGCGCGCACGTAGTCCAACAGCCGGCTGTGATAGGTCGGGTCCTCGACGATGGCGCCGATCGTGCCTGCGCGCGGGTGGGTACCGGCGACCATCGCCGCCACCTCGTCTTCAAAGCGCTGCAGGCCATCGGGCCACATCGCCATCAACTGCAGGTCGTAGATGGGGTTGAGGTGGACGACTTGCATGACGTGGCCGCTGATCGTCTCGAAGTCGGCGAACAGACCCGTCGGATCAGCGATCGACAATGGGTCGTCCAAGCCACGCAACACCTGATGAAAGCGAAAGTCGATGCCCTGGTGGTCGTAGTAATCGGCCGCCGCGGGCACGATGACAAAGCGCAGCATGTCCCAGGCGCCGAAGGCCAGTTGCCAGCGGTTGGGGATGCGGTCGAGCAGGCCTTGGGTCCGCAGCGAGTGCAAGCGGCGCTCGACCTCGCCGCCGGCGAGGTTGCCCAGCGTGCGCGCGGTGCGCGTGACCTTGGAGCGGACAGCGGCGCGGTCGCCGATGGCCTTGCGGATCAACCGGAATGCGGACTCTGTCTGGCGGGCGGTGGACATGGGGCTGGGTACGGATTGCGCGTCCGGCGCGGGCACGATTGTCGCGGACGAGGCCGCTTGTCGGCAAGGCGGGGGCGCTGACAGCGGCACGGAGCCAGGGGCAGGGGCAGGGACAGGCCAGGGGCAGGGGCAGGGCCAGGGGCAGGGGCAGGGACAAGCCAGGCCGCAGTCCTCAAGGCCAGCCGCAGTGGTGTCAGGGCGCACCCAGCCCCTTGGCCAGTTGCACGCGCAGCACGGCGGCGGCATCCACCTCAGCCCGGGTCCACGGCAACGCAACGGTCTTGGTCGCCAGCCAATCGGCCGCCTGCGACTTGAAGTGCGGGTGCGCCGAGTCGGCCGCGACACCACCTGACAAGGCCTGCACTGCGCGTGAAGGCGAGGCAAGCTGCACGCACAGCCGAAACACCGCGCCCTCAGTGGTCAGCCACGGCAGCTTGGCCGGCGCGCCATCGGTCTCGACCACCGGATAGTCCGCTGCTTGCACGGTGCGATGGCCGCCGCCGGTCGGCAATGGACCCAGCGACAGTTCGTCGAACAGCACGTTCTTGAAGCGGACCTGGTGCAGGTCGCCCCAGCGCCACTGCGCAGGCTTGGCCGCCTTGGCGGGATCTACGGCATAGTGACTGGCCACTTGATCCACCGCGTGCGCAAACGACGACAGCAGGACGTCGGTCGCCGTCTCTTGCTTGGGCGTGCTGGCGTTGTCCCACCAGGCGGTCGCGCCGGACCCCGTGCGCAGCCACGCCGCGATGGTGCGGCCGCCGATGGCAGCGAGGTAGCCGCGACCGAGCGGCAGCAGCGGCGCCGGAATGTCGTCGGCAATCGCCTCGCGCACTAGATGGTTGTACCAGGCGCCAAACACCGCTGCGCCGGCTGAGTCGACGTCTTGCCGGCGATTCCAGGCCTTGAGCACCCCGAGCGCATCGCACTGCACCGCGCTCGCGGCACAAATCGTGGCCTCGAGCGGCAACAGGTGCGGCAGGTAGGCGTCGGCCAACTGCGCGTGGTCGTCGACTTGCAGTGCCGCCACCTGGTCCAGCGTCAGCTTGCCAGCGGTCGTCAGCTCGACCAGCCGCTTGGTGATGCGATGGCCGCGGCTGCCGAGGTCCTGGAAATGCGCGAAATACACCGCGTCGTTGGTCAGGTCGTTGTCGTTGGCCTGCGGACCCTGCTGGTGGTTGGCGGTGACGGCAAAGCCCTTCTTGGGGTCCACGAGCTTGGGCACCTGCGCAAACGGCGCGATGCCCGTCCACTCACCCGCGCCGTCGCCCGGCAGCGGATCCCAGGGCGGCTGCGCCTTGGCCGTTTGCGCGCGCTGCGGCCAGCCGCCCGCGGCCACGTACGCCACGCGACCTTTGGCGTCGCCGAGCGTCCAGTTCATCACGCCGCCGTTGAAATTCTGCAATGCCGCGAGGCCCTGGTCCAGGTCCGCGGCGGTCAGCAGCTTGTCCAGCGCCACCGCCTCACTGCTGTCGGTGCGAAACCCGGACCAGCGCGCCGACAGCACGATGCCCTGACCCGACAAGGCGGCTGCGATGAGCGGCGGCACCAGATCGTTGAGCACCGGGCCGTGGTGGGGCACCCAGCGCACCTTCTTGCTCTGCACCTTGCTGTCGGCGACCTTGCCGCCGTCCGGGCGCACCAGAATCGTCTCGTCGCGGGTGACAAAAGGCACGCAAGTACCCTTGAGCAGCACGCCTTTTTCGCCCTCGCAAGGTACTTCGAGGTACAGATCGGTGGCATCGACGTAGCTGTTGGTGATGCCCCAGGCCAGCTGGTCGGTGTGACCGAACACCGACCACGGCACGCCCGGCAATGTGTGGCCAAAGACGCCGTTGCCACCGCGCGCGAGGTCGGTCAGGTGCATCGGGTACAGGCGCGACGGCATCTCGATGTTCATGTGGGGGTCGTTGCACGACAGCGCCCCTGGCCCTTCGGCGGCGTGGTTGCCGGCGACCACCCAGGCGTTGCTGCCGCCCATTTCGCCGGGTCGCTGCCGGCCGGCGAGCTGCGCCGAAGCCTGGGCCAGCTGGGCGAGGGCCGTGGCAATCACCTGTCGCTGCTCGGGCGTGTAGCTGCGGTTGCCCGGCGTGCGCAATGGCGTCGCGACCGTGGGTCCAAACGGCAGGGCATGAGCCGCCGCGCCATCGCTGGCCAGGCTGAAGTGCTGCTGCGCAAACGGCGCGCCGTCTTCCAAGATGTGCGACGGATACAGCGGCTGAAAGCGGAAGATGTCGTGGAACTTTTCAGCGCCCATCAAGAACTTGCAGGCGTACACGACCAGTTCCATGTCGCCGCCAAAGTTCTGGCTGAACACCAGCGCCCGGCCGAGCGCGAGGCTGTCGACCGGCGACCACGGCTCGGGCCACCAGTCTTTTTCGATGCGATCCAGGTCAGCCGGGCGCTTGAGCCCATTGCGGCCCGCCTTGAAGTCGGCCAGCGCAGTGTTGACGCCGTGCGCGTACGAGCGCAGCAACTGCCCGATCCGCGGGTGGTTCTGGTCGAGCCATGCCAGGTTCTGGGTCGCGAGACCCCGAAAATCCACCGCGCGCTTGGCGCCGTCGTCTTCGGCAAACTTGGCCCCCCACAGCTGGGCGCGGGTGCCGTAGGCAAAGCGCCGCCAGTACTCCATGTGCAGCAAGCGGTCGCGCGCGGTCTCGTAGCCTTGCGCAAACAGCAGGTCGCCCATGCCGTAGGCGTAGACGTGTGCCATGCCGCGGGCGTCGCGGTCGACTTGGACTGGGTTGGCGAGGCGGATGGCGAGCAACGGGCCAGGGACTGGTTCGGCCGGCGGTGCTTTGGCGGCACAGGCGGCGATCAGCAGGCACACCATACAGGGTGACCAATTGACAAGGCCGCGTCCGCGACGGAGCCGCCAGTCGGCCAAACGGGACCCGAGCTGGCGACCCACACGCCAAGTGAGTCCTGACCGATGGCTTCGGCCTTCGGTCAGGATGAATTGGGCGAGACGCGTGGCGAAGCGGGACAAGGTGGGCATGGCGGCCTTGGTGACGGGGGCCTAGGAGCCTGTGCGCTCGCCGGGCGCAAGGCACGGCCAAATGTTCAACCTGGTAAAATTGCTGCCAGTGCCTGGCCCAACGTTGGTGCCGTCGGTCGGCGCTCGGTATCCGGGCCTGGGACTGCGCACCCTCTCGCCGCGGCGCTGCCTACCCGATATCCCCCAAAAGCGTATGCAGCGGGCACCCGGTCAGCCGACGCTTGCTCCACGGCTTGTCGCGCTCGTGACGTGCCTGGTCGCGCAGCAAGCCCAGTAGCGGGTGCTGTAAACCCAACAGCGCCTGCCGGTGGCGCTCTTCGCCGTCGCGGTCGGGCAAGTGTCGCGCGACCCGCATGGCCCACAGGTGCAGCCGACCCTTGGCAAACGGCGAGGTCTCGACTGCCGCGCCAAGGTCAAAGCGCTTGTACGCAGTCGCGAGATCCTTGCGCCGCAGGGCAACCGCACCCGCCAACAACAAGAAAGTCGGGTCGTTGGGCGCCAACTGCACGGCAGTCAGCAGCTCGTCTTCGACCGGCTTGGGCTTGGATCCCTGAGCCTCCAATTGCGCCGCCCGCAGGTAGTGCCGGTACGCGTGACCCGCCGCCGTATCGCCGTCGTAGACCGAGTCGCTGGCGGTCGGCAGGCTCGGCGCGGCCTGAATTTGCACGCCACCAATGGGCGCGCTCCAATCCCAGGCGACCGACTGCACTTCGCCACGGCCCGACGGACAGCGCCCCACCGACAGGTGCACGACCCGCGCTTCAGGCTCGACCACGACGGTATGCACACCTGTGGACTGTGCCAACACGCCGCCCGCCGCGCGCTCGAGGGTCGGCTGGTCGGCATCGTGGCGGTCGCCGAGCCAGCGAAACAGCGCCAGCGGCGTCAGGCGGTCGCCGTCCAGGGCCTGCTGGCCGGCTTGCTCCAGGCGCTTCTTGCGGCTGTGGGTATGCCAGGTCCAACCGGGTGCCGGGGCCAGCTCGCGGTGGCGCAGCGACGTGGCCAGGTAGTGGTTGGTGCAGGTCTTATACGGCCGGTCGCCGTCGGCGTAGGTGATCCCCACACCGGCCGCGTGCGCTTCAATGACCGCCGCCTTGCCCTCTGCGCCCGACGACACCGCGATGCCCCACGTCGAAGCCACCTTGCGCTCGCGCACGACAGCCTCGGCCTCGGCAATGGTTCGGCACTTGCGCACGATGTCATGGCACAGGTCGGCGATGGCTGCGCCCGAAAACGCGATGTCTTTGTGCAAGCGTGTGTGCGGCGTCACCACCAGCCCGGCTTCGTTGAAGCTGCTAATCGCCGCCACGTCGGCGCCGCGGCAGGTCGCAAACCCGTAGCGCAGACCCTGGTCCGGCGTGCAGAACACCAGCTCCGGCGCCGCGTCCCACACACCGACGCCTGGAAAGTCGAAGTTGCGGCCATGAATCAGCTTGCCGTCGACGGTCGCCGCGCCCCAGGCCATCAACGTGCTGCACGCTGGAACACCGCGGCGAATCCACGGGTCGCCAAACGGCCCCAGCAGGTGGCGACCGGCGATGCCGATGGCGTTCTGGAACATGTCCATCGCCAGGATGTACTGGGCCTGCCGGGCCTCGAGCCCGAGTGCGGTCATGAACGCCAACGTACGCTCATGCAAATCAGTCGGCCGGTCTTTGTAGAGCTTGCGGGCCAGGGCGTTCAGTGCCGGTCGGGCCAGCGCTGGAACTACCCGATCGGCCGGGCGAATCGCGCTGCCCCGCAACATCTGCTCGACCATGTTGGGATAGTAGGCGATAGCGCGTTCCCAGCCGCCGTGTTGCTTCAAGATTTCGCCGTGCTGGCGCCCCATCTCTGCCTGGGTGCCGCGCAAGTGGACCACCAGCAGCGGCAGGGGCGGCTTGGGGTCGAGCGCGGACCACGGTTCGGCGTTGGGCAGGCGGGTCATGGCGTCTCCTTGAGCGCGCGCAAGACCTTCAAGGCATCGCGAACGTGCGCCACGGCGTTGATGCGGGCGTCGAAGCTGTGGCGGACGATGCCCTGGCGGTCGATGACGTAGGTGACGCGGCCGCGCAACAGACCCAGCGCCGCTTGCAGGCCATAGGCCTTGTGCACCGCGTTGTCGGTGTCGGCCAGCAGCCGGAATGGCAGGCGATGGCGCTCGGCGAAGCGCTTGTGGGTGGCGACGTCGTCGTCGCTGACGCCGAACACCTGCGCGCCCGCGTCGGTGAAATCCTGGTAGTCGTCGCGGAACTTGCAGGCCTCGGCTGTACAGCCCGGCGTGTCGTCGCGCGGGTAGAAGTACACGACAGCTGGGCCGGCCTTGAGGGCCTCGGACAGCACCGTCGGCCGCCCGTCCTGGTCTGGCAGCGTAAAGTCGGGGGCCTGGCTGCCGACGGCCAGCGGTTTGCCGAATCCGAGTCCCAACATGGCCCTGCCCTGCACCGCGACCCGCGCGGGCGGCCAAGGTAGGGCAGCCTGCGGCGCTGAGCAAGGGGCCTCAAAAGGCAGCAGGCCCGGGCCGCTTGACCCCAGCGCCGCCGATTCGCCTTGCCCGGCGCGCCCCTGTGCGCCATCCTTGCGGCAGACCGCGGCATCCGGCGCGGCCCGAGGTTTCGATGCCCGCCGCCGCCCAGACCACCCGCCCACAACCCGCCGCACAGCCCGCAGGTGCCGCGCGCGCGCCAACAACCGCGCCGGCTGCCGCGCCCCCGCAGGCCGATGCGCTGCGCGGCATGCCCTATCAACAGCAGCGCGCCGGAGTTCAGCCGCCGCCACAAGCCGCGGTGCAAGGCGGCATGGCGGTGCCGCGCAGCGGCGGCGAAGCCGTGCAGACCGCACAGAAATCGGTGATGGGCGGCAGCGTCGCTGGGCTATGGCGGCCTGTCGTTCGGTGCCGACCCCGGCATCTTGGTCAAGGTCGACAACCGGCCCGACGTGCGCATCAACAGCGTGCGCTGGAGCTTCGCCGAGGCCAAGTTCGTGGCCGACGTGGCCAGCGACGGCGTCGATCTGTTCGGCATCATCGGCCGCATTGGCAAATGGAAAGTCGAGAAGGTGCTGGACCAGAAGTTAAAGCCGCTACTGCCGCGCGCCATCCAGCAGGCCGGCTATTCGCCGCAGCGCGACCCGCATCTCACCGGCACGATTGGGCAAATGACCAAGATGTTCGAGTTTACCGGTGGCGGAGCTGCAGGTAGCGCGGGCGCAGGCATGGCGGGCAAACTGAGCGCCCCGTCGGCGAGCCTGGACGTGTCGATGCCCGACGACTTCATCGCGCCGCTGGGCGACAGCGGGCTACAGCTCATCATCGCCCGCGGCACGCCGATCGACCTGTCGGCGCAGGGTTCGGGGGCGCTGGCCAAGCCGGCCATCGAGTCGCTGTCGCTGCGCGCGGGGGCGAAAGGCATCCAGATCCGGCCGGCCGAGGGCATGTTCAAGGAGTTCAAAGAGCTGGACATGCACGGGGTGACGGTGCGCAAGGGCGGCGCGTTCACGTTCGACTACGACCTGTCGGCAGAGGGCGCGGTGCAGGGGCTGGCGGCGCTGGGGCAGCTGCTGGGCCTGGCAATGGGCCAGCCGGTGTCGGGCAATGTGCCAGACGTCAAGTTCGAGTCGATCCGCAAGGAGATCGACGCCAAGCTGCAGAGCGAGGTGCCGCCGCGGTTCAAGGCGTTCTTGAAGGACTACGATGGGTTGGTGCCGGGGATGAGTTTGAGCGGGTTGTTTGGGGTGTGAGGCGTCGATGCGGAACTGGCTGGACAAACGCATGTGCGCAGACGGCTGGCGAGGCCGGTTTGGCGTGTTCTTGGCGGCCGCATTCGTCGTTGGTGGGATTACGGGCTGTGAGTTTGGGTGGTATCGGACGGGTGAGGAAGTGCGGGTCAATGCCGGGAGCAGTACGGCGAACTCAGGTCAAATCCAGGGGTCGTCGGAGTACGCCTGCGTTGCTGGTGATCCATCCATGGGCGCCATCATGCCGGAGTGCGGGGCCCTGCCCATGTTGCATCGCATGGACAACGGCAAGTTGGTGGCAAACCACTCCAAACTGATCTGGAGCGTGGTGGCTGGCCAATCAAACCAACTGGAGTTGGCGCTACACAACGTACGATCGCTTCCCTGGGCAGCAGCCCTTGTCATCAAGAAAGTCGAGTTCCTTTATGCAGCCACCGAAGCCCCCCCAGCTGCAGGCTGTTTTCGGGGGACCGCTGATGGTGTGCCGTGCAAGGCTGCGAAGTGGTCGGCGGTCGTGCCCAAGGGCATCAGCCCCAAAGTCGGGCAAGCCGACGTCGAGACCATCGTCTTGACCTACTTACCAGCAGACAACCTGCCACGGTCGGCACGCCTTGAACTGCACCTCCGCGGCGTCGGGGACCCGGCTGACAGGACATTGACCGTCGACATTGCCATCCAACCCGGCGCTCCGGCCTTGAATCTGCAACCGAGCGAAATGCTCATTCCTTATACTCAGCAAGGCTACGCCAGTATCCACAAGGTCGTGCTGACGAACCTCGGCACTGCGCCGGCGCGTGTCCTGGCTATCGACCTGCTGAACTTGCCCCCGGACTTCGCCGTGCAACGGGTGACGAGCGTCCCGAGCGATGAAGACTGGCTCGCGGGCGGCACGTTTTGGGCCATCGATCTGCCGTGGATGCTACCGCCCGGCGGCGCGGTGCAAGTGGACCTCCGGTTCACCCCCAAAAACGACAAGCCGAAATCCGGGGTGCTGAAGTTCGTGACCGATGCGGCGGGATTAGGGCCGTTGACCTGCACAGTACAGGCGTATCTGGGCGTGCCGGCCCTGTGCATCACGCCTAACGGCAAGTACTCCTTTGGCAAGGCCGGGCCTGGCGCGATGGCCGGGTCAGCCGAAGTCACCCTGAAGAACTGCGGCAGCGTGCCAGTGGTCGTGACCGACATCTCGCTCGACGCGGCGCTGACCACCGCGACGGGCTTTTCGCTCGACCTGAGCGACCTCGAGCCCTTGACCAAGGACGGCGCGGGCAAGCCCTCAGAGGCCAATCCGGCGACGGTTGAGGTCAACGGCAAGGCGACCTTCACGGTCCTGCGGGCGCCCGGCGGCAGCCCCGGGCAAGCGGTGGTGCGCATCACCAACAATGCGTGGGTGCAGCCGCAGATTGTGTTTGAGGTGGCGACGGGGCCGTGAGGCGGGCGGCGCAGACTACCCACGGGAAACAGATCGGCGATTCAATCCTAATTTCAATGCATTAGACATCTAACTTACAAGTGGCTGTTTTGTTTTGGCAAAGCATGCGAAGGTCGCCGCCCCTTGGCTACCGACCTGCTCTTTTGCCTGATCCGG
>SXGU01332607.1_pt1 | contig 33809 bp, 33 predicted proteins | sample 3174531 | NCBI WGS metagenome assembly SXGU01 (sample SAMN11356863, study PRJNA531348) | freshwater metagenome | isolation source: freshwater sample F1-140 | place: China: Fuxian Lake, Yuxi | collected 2017-12-25 | reverse complement strand
TGATGACTTGAGCTTCCGCAGGCTGACGAGCGATCATCTCTTCCGTGATTCCCAGCGACATGCTCCCTCTGTCGCGAAAATCTCGAATTCACACCAGACCATTTTCAACAACTCATCGCCCCGGATCGTGAAGGCTTACCCACAAGGGAGCACGGCGAAGGGGACGACGTTTGGCGAATGGATTCTCGATGGCCGGTTTCTGCTCGGCCGGACGAAGCTCCCGAATTTTGAGTCGCTGTGGGTCATGGGCTACGACACCAACAAGAAAGCCTTTCGATACATCCTGCTCGGTAACAATGGCCGGATCGACGAGAACATCGGCCAATGGAATGAAGTGGAGCGCGTGTTCGATTGGAAACAAGTCGGCGGCCCCGCGGACCTCACGCGCACCTCCACCATACGCCGAATCGGCGATGATGCCGTCGAATCTCGGATCATCACCAAGACGCAGGACGGCAAGATCCACACGGACCTGACGATCAAAGGATCTCGGCGCAAGTGACAAGGCATTTGAAACACAGAGGCACGGAGGGCACAGAATTCTGACAACCTGCGTTTCTCTGTGATCTCTGTGCCTCTGTGTTTCAAACAGACCACTGGAGAATCGAACGATGAGTTTTGTGATTGGCTTTCCGCTGTTCATCGTGGCTCCGTGCGCGATTGCCGCTTGGCTGGGAACGCGAGTTCGCTCGCCCCTCATCGCGTTTGTGGTGACGTGGGTGATGACTCCGCTCGTGAGTTATGGCATCACAGTCCTTGGTACACCGGTTCTGCGCGCGATCACTCCCGCCAACAACGATGGAACCGGGGCGATCATGATTCCCTATTTCGGAATCGTGACGGGCTTGATCGCCGGCATCGTCGTGGCCTGGATCGTCAAGCGGCGACGCAGCGAAGTTGCACAGAAACCGGATGCCTCAGATCAACGCGAAGTGAATTCTTCAGGTGGCCACTAAATCGGCCGAATCACCACTCAAGCGATTGGAGACACACATGGAACCTTGGATGTGGAAGCAAATGCTGTGGACCGTGGGATTCGTCGGCATCACGTATCTGCCGTTGCAATGCGTGGTGCTCTGGAAGTGCCGCGCGTGTGACTGCCGCGCTGCCGCTGCTGTTCATGGTTCCGATGATCATCGCCGGATTGCAGCCAGCGGCTTATCACAGCGGGAGTCTCTACGGGATGTTTTTCATTTGCCCGTATCTGCCGGCGATGATTTATCTGGTTGCCGTGTCGTCGGCCGGTCCTCGTGTCCCGAAAGTCTGTCCGCATTGCGGCCACAAGATGCGAGTCAAATCCTTTCAGATGACACGTTCCTCCACGCTCTGCGCGAAATGCGGCAACGATCTATTGGAGAGTTCCACCACCAAGCCAGAGTCCTCGCCTGAGCCTTCGACAACTCATCACAGTTCACATTCTGGAGAGATCAATGAACGAGAAACCTAAACCGCCGACGATCGTCACCGCCGTGTGTTCCACGGTCATGGGGTTGTTGGCCTTGGCCGGCTGCCTCTTCATGATGAAGTCTGGCGGACCAGATTTTCTGGTACTCATTTTCATCTTTGCGGATGTGATGCTGATCGCGCTCGCGGTGCTTCAGTGGGTGGTTTACTTCCGAGCGTATGTCGATTTCCGAATCGAGCAACTCCGTCAGTAGTCTTCGTCGAAGGATTGAGGCATCGCGGTTCCGAGCCTCAAAACAAGATCCGTCCCCTTTCCCGTGGAAGTACTCAAATGAGTTGGCCAAAAACTGTTGAGACTGCGCTGGTCATCATTTTTGCCATCGTTGCTGTTGCGGGTTGCGCGGCGGCGTTTGCCATCTTTGTGCAGATCGTTCGCCAAGGAGGTTGGAAGCTCGCCGAACCGTCGGTCATAGAAAGCCGATGGCGGATGGTCCGGCTTTGGATGCTCGTCGGAGCAGTGATCGGACTACTCACGTAGATCGCTGTCGTTTTTCTGAACCGGATGGAAGAACCCCCGCGCGCCGTTCCAAAGGATGTCATCACCTCTCCGCCCATCGAAATCAAATCTCGACCTCAAGAGAGCGAGCCGTCCACGGAGTGATGTCCGGAATCAATGTGGCGAACATCAAGCGACCAACGATTCAAGGAATCACGCCGATATTGGAAAAACCAGAACCGAAACTATTTGGCCTGTCGCCCGCGACCTATGGCGTCGCCTCCGTGATCGGGGCGTGTCTCGCGTGGGCGAGTGTCTGGTTGATATTTGCCGGAGGCCCGGACTTCGAACGGAATCACTCACTTTTCGTGACGGTGACATTATTCCATCTGCCGTTGTTCGGGCTGGCTTGTGGTCTGCTGAGCGTCGGAGCAGGACTCTATCACAAGAAAAGGCTAGCCATCGTCGTCGGTGTCATTGGCCTGGGGATGATTGGATACGAAGCCTGGTTCCTCTCTTTTTTCCTCCTGGACCCAAGTCGGTGAGGCGTATGACGGCCAATCAACGCACTCCACCGACACAAACAATCCGCAACGCCGGGACGTTTCCAACCACAACCTGATCGCGTTTCTTCCCAAATCAGAGCGAGAACCTCCGCATGACTTCACCACCTCAACCACCGCGATCGCGGGCTGTCAAAGCGACTTGGCTTTCGCTCGGCTTGGCCTTTGGATGTGGCCTGGTGTTTCTGCTCGGTCAATTGGTGAATCAGATTTCGCCCTTTGAGCACTCGCCACGAAGACTGCTGACCGGCTTTGTGCCGCGAGCTGGTCTCTATGTGCTGTGGGCCGGTGAGGCTTTGGCCGTCGTCGTCGGCATCGTGGCGGGGAGCCTGTGCGGCATCGCCGTCGGATTGTTCGGCACGATTTTCTTCTGGCTCGTCGTGGGCCACATCGTCATCGGTTTTTAGGCGTGAGGCGTTGAGATGAATCACTCGTGGCCATCATTGGCGACACTGGCGATCTGCATTTCTTGCGCGGCGATCCAACTTTATTGGGGCGGGCAGGACAAGCAGGGGCAGTTTCACCCCGAGTACCTCGTGGCAAGCGGCAACCTCGGAATGTCTCTGTTTTTCCTCGGCCCGTATCTCTTGTTGGCGGTGTCGTCGCTCATCGATTGGCGGCAGCGTTCTGTGAACGGTCGCTTGGTGCTTATCGCCGTGCTCTGCGGAATCGGCGTCTTGGCCGGATGGGTCGAACACGATCAGTACCTGCGCACGCCGCCGGGTCGCGAGACTCAGCCGATGCTGAATTTTTCTCGCAACGCTTCTCTTGTGGCCCGGAAGCGTTGTCGTGCTGGTGATGGTTGCGAAAGCTCGCTTGGTCAGCACTCGGTCCTCTGCCACTGATGTTGTCTAATTCCACTGCGAACTTCCGATCGACTCGTAGCTGAATTCGTGAGAATTCAGTTGGTGCCGCGAAACTGAATTCTCACGAATTCAGCTACAAAGTGCGCTGTTGCGTCTGTCTCACGTTGCCGGACCAATCACGAAAGGGGATTTCCGATGCGCCCTTGGAAAGTTCTGACCTTCTTGATCGCGTTGAGAAGCCTCTGCGGATGCTCACAAGACGCGCCTCCCGCAGCGACGAACGCGCCGGCAGTCGCGAACGACTCGCCTGCGATTGACGCCGGCAACACACCCTACACCGAAGAAGACGCGCCTGACTTTGATCCCAAGCTGACCCTCAAATGGCCCGGCACTCCCGAAGAGAGTCGGCGGCGCATCAATGCGGGAATGGCCGACGAGACGACGATCTACAGCGCCTCGTTTTTTTCAATTACGGAGTCGGTCACTATTTTCGGCGTGAACGTTTATCAGTTCACAGAGAAAGACCTGCAAGGTTCCGATCCGAAAGAAATGCTCGTCAGCCACGGCACAAGAAGCGGCGGCGAAATCGAACTGACCCGCCAGCAAATCGAGCACGGGCCGAACAAACTCCTGGGCTTCGACGTGACCGTGAAGGAGCAAGGCGGCTTTCGCCGGCGCGTGAACGTCCTGGCCGGCACGAGAATTTATTCCGTCCAAGTTATCAGCCTCAAACAAGAGCGATTGAATGCCGAGGATGTCGTGAAGTTCTTCGAGTCGTTTGTGGTGAAAGATTGAGAGCGTCGGACGGTGGCTTCGTGAATTTGGAAACCTGATTCATGCCTAATCCGCTTCCTGACGAAACGGCTGCGAGCATTCGCACCGCCTTGAGTGCCGGACGCAAGCTCGACGCCATTCGTCTGTATCGCGAGGCGACCGGTGTGGGGTTGGCCGAGGCGGCGGCGTTCGTCGATCAGCTTAAAACTGGCTCCGTCACAATGAGCGACGCCGCGACCGCCGAGACGCCGGCGTTTTCGCTGACGGATCATGGATGGCTTGTGGAATCGACCGACGAGGGTGGCGTGCGATTGCGACGCAGCGCGTTGTGGCGCAGTGGAGCGATTGGCTGCTCGTGCATGGTCGCATGGTTCTCCTCGCTGCCCTTCCTGATCGGGCAGTGGTGGTACCGCCACTGGATTTGGAACGCGCTGCCAGCGTGGGGCGTGCAAGTGGCGGCGCTGTTCTTTCCGCTGATGTTTGTCGGCTTGTTCTTCACGCCGATTTTGTGGCAGATACATCGGCTCGCGTTATGGCGTGAAGAATGGGAAGGTTCCCGCGACACACTGATCGTGCGACGCGGAGTGCTAGGCCGTCTTCGCAGGCTCGAACTGCACGGTGGCGAATTGGTGATCGAACCGCATCTCGCAGCGGATCGAGGGCGGAAGTGGCGGCTGGTGGTCGTCTGCGACGGGAAGAAGCATTACCTGCTCAACAAGCCGGACATCCGCGTCGGCTTCCAGGCGGCTCACGACATGCAGGCCGAAGCCACCGCGATCGCAAATCTGCTGGCGAAGCAGACCGGCTGGAACGTGTCGGAGTCGAGCATCGCCATCGAAGGTGGTTGGAAGCCGCCCTCCGAAAGCAATGAAGACGGACTGCGAGCCGTGCTCCGCTCGCACCACTTCGTCGCCGACTTCGACGAACAGCACCGACTGACGATCTGCCCGCCCAAGGGGGACCAGATCATCGGCGGGCTGGTGCTGTTGGCGATCGGCATCGTCTGTCTGTGGAAGACGACGGACAGCGCGGTCTCGTTCATCAGCGACGCGCGAGCCAAGCAGCAACTCGTGTTTGATTCGTTCGACTGGCTGATCATGATCCCGATGCTGATGCTCGGTGTCCTCGTGTGCCTCCTGGCCTCCGGTCCAACAACGGCAAGACGTGCGTGCCTCACCCAAACCACGTTTTCTCTTGCGTATTCTGCGCCATACTTCCAGCAAGGCAAATTAGCTTGCCCTGGGTATCCCCCTAGACAGATTGCGGCCAGTGCGATAGTTTCCTAGCCGACACGAATGGCGGATCGTCACCGGCTGCGGTTCAAGTCGAAAGAATCAGACTGATGTTCGGCGGGAGGTTTGTTCCAGCCCGCGGAAATATGGCTGAGGAGTTGCACGAACGGCGTGTGGCTTTTCAGCTTTTTTTGTTGGTGCTGTCGAGAATTTCGTCATGCGAGCGTGGGATCACTTTCAATCGCGATTCTCGTTCCGGCAGGGACCGGCTCTGGCTGGGTTCCTGAGCGTCACGCTCTGGTTGTTTCAGGTGGTGCTGGTCCAGCCGATGTTTGTCTGCTGGTTGAGCGCGGCCCAAGAGAGTGAGTCCGAAAGCCGCTGCGAAACGGAAGAAGTCGATTGCCCCGTGCAACTGACGAGTCGCTTGCGCCACCGATCCCGGCAAGCCGTTCCGCTCCATGCTCGCCCCGTCGCTCGTCGAATCTCTCCGCGATCCCTCATGGTCGCGCCCGTCGAGCGGCAATGCACTGCCGCTGCCGGCAACCCGGCTTGGTGTTGCCCCCTGCGCTGTTGAGCTGCGTTCTGCCACGGCATTTCCAGCATTCTTCTGATCGCGTCTGAGGGACGTTCCGGCGAGCGCCGTTTCGTCATCGCCTCGCGCAGATCAGAATGCGGAATCCGTCGCTACGGCTGAGAACGAACATCCAACGGCACTGCGATCAGGGAGACCGATCTTGAATACGCTGACCAGCAAATCTCTGAAGGAATTGGAAGCTGAGATCAGCCAGGCGGTCATTCGGTTTGAGAAAGAGGTCATGGGCCGAGGCCCCTTGGAAACCAAAACGTACCTGCTTGACGACCTTGTTTTGATTCGACTGAAGGGAGTTCTCACTCCGTCCGAGTTGAAACTGTCCGAGTCGAACGATCGGCAGCGCGGGCGATACTTGCTCAAGCAAGTTCGCCAGGAGTTGCTCGACCAGGGCCGGCCCGTACTTGAGGACATCATTCGTGACGTGCTCGGCGTGGAGATTCGCAGCTTGCACACGGACATCAGCACTAAGACGGGCGAGCGAGTCATCGTGTTGACGCTGGAACGAAAACCCGCGTGCGTGGAGCACGCTCGATATGCGGAGATCGAACGCCGAAACGGGCAACCGGTCATCGCCGGTTGAAAGATTGAATCCACATCCGTGGAGGCGAGAGACAGTCCGCAAGGCCGGTCGCTCGCAGCCACTCACTCATCCGCCATCAAGCCGCGGGGGATCATTAAGCCCCCAAAGACAAGGCCGGAAAGTCGCCGTCGCGCGACTTCCCGGCCTATTTTTTTGGAAAGGCCAGCGCACATGTGGGTGCAACTTTACGAACCAACGCTGTCTGATCACGAGCTGCATCCTTCGGGAAACGGCACCGAGCGCGCGTCAATCTTGCAACCACCGCAGCCGACCGCTGCGGTCGAGAATGCCGTCTCGCACATTCTGGTGGCCGTGCGGCTCGACGCGCAGGAGAGTGAGGCCGTGACGCTCGCGCTGCGAATGGCGGCGTCGCATCGGGCGCGAGTCACGCTGTTGCATGTGATCGCGCCTTACGCACCAGTTTCGGTGCATTGGCTCGACGCGATCGACAACCTGCACCGCGCGCTGTCCGGGCAATCGCGCGACGATGCGGCCGCGATGCGGCAAGGGCAGTCCTCCGTCGTGGAGTTCCTGGACCGCAAAATTCCGCTCGCGCTGCGTGAGCCGCTCGATCTGCGTGTCGAGTGTCCGATCGGCGACGTCGCTGCGGAAATCGCGAAATTCACCGACGAGCAATCCGTGGACCTCGTGTTCCTGTGCGACCGCCCGTCCGGATGGCGTCCGTCGATCTGGCCGAGCCTGTCGCAGCGCATCGTGCAACTCAACTCCAAACCCATCGTCTTCGCGCGGCCGCAAGCCAAACGGACCGGCAACGGTGCGTAGGTTGGGACTCCGTCCCGACCAACCGTCAGCCAACGGGATTCTCACACAACTTCAATCGCAGGGTCGGGACAGAGTCCCAACCTACTAACCAAAGGTAACTGACCATGATCTTGCAACGCTTTCGACGATTCATACACGTCTTTGATGATCGTTTTGAAGACCTGACGAAAGAGAATTGCAGATCGGTCGTGTACCGCGATTTCAGCGCGGGATTAATCGTGGCGATGACGGCGATTCCGATGGCGATGGGATTCTCGATCGCGATGGGCTTGCGTCCCGAACAGGGCATCATCGCGGGGGCACTCGCATGTCTGATCGGCCGCACATTTGGCGGATCGAAGTATCAGGTCTATGGCCCGACGGCCGCGTTCATCCCTGTGATCGCCGGCTTGATGGCGAAGTACGGCGAGGCCGGCGGTGGCACGTTCGATCAAGGCCACGGCTTCCTGGTGCTGGTGTCGCTGATCGCGGGCGTGATCCTGATGGGAATGGGGCTGTTGGGGATGGGCAAGTATGCCAAGCTCGTGCCGGAGTCGATCATCGTCGGCTTCACGATCGGCATCGCCATCGTCATCGCCATGTCGAATGCTGGGGAAGCGCTCGGCCTGCAACTGGGCATCAAATCCAATGTGCTGGCGAAGCTGCAAGAAATCGTCACCCAGATCGACGTCGCCAATTGGTACGCCTTCGGGCTGGCGATGATGACGCTCGTCCTGACGCGCGCGCTGTTGAAAGTCTCGATCTTTATTCCCGCCCCGCTGATCGCGCTGTCCGTAGGAACGGCGCTGGCCGTGTGGGTGCTGCCCGACAAGGGGATTCTGCTCATCAAGGACCGCTTCGGATCGATCCCGACCAACTTCTTCGTCTTCACGGGGCCGCACATGCCGGGTTGGTCCGCGTCGGTCTTCGTGGACATCGCGTACTTCGTCTTCGCGATCGTGTTCGTCTCGGCGGTCGAGAGCGTGCTTTGTTCGTCGATGGCCGATCGTCTGGCCGAGAACAAGAAGACTCCGTTCAACCCAGACACGGAATTCTGGGGCCAAGGTTTGGTGCAAGTGCTGACGCCGCTGGTCAACGGTTTTCCTTGCACCGGTGCGTTGGCTCGTACCGCGACCAGCATCAAAGCCGGAGCCGTCACGCCGCTGGCCGGTTATTTCAAAGGGGTGCTCAAGCTCATTCTGGCCGTGTTCCTGGCGAGCTGCCTGAATTACGTCCCGATGGCCTGCATCGCCGGCATCCTGTTTTGGGTGGCCGGCAACATGATCAAACGAAAAGAGATTGTCGCGGTCCTGCAACACAGCCGATTCCATGCCGCGCTCATGGTTTTCACCGCCGTGATGGTCCCGCTGACCGACTTCCTCACCGGAGTTCTGTCCGCGTTGATCATTTACTTCGTGCTCAAGCCGTTCGTCGAACGTGCCCCGACGGGGGCACAATTGGACTTCGCGACGGAAGTCCATCCGCAGCGAACGGACGCTGGCGAACAACTTCAGCCGATCGGTTACGCGAATTCGATGGTCGAAGAAAGCAAATCGTAATCGACTCCGCGTCAGACAGTTGGGCAATATCGCTCAGGACACTTCGGTCGCTCCGAAGTCTGTTGATCCCTCAATTCCAAAGTTGAAAGTGCTGTTCATGGAAAAGATTTTGCAAGGTGTGCATGAATTTCGGACCAAGATTTACCCCCCGCAGAAGGCGTTCTACAAACGGCTGGCGGCCAAAAAGCAGAAGCCGAAAGCACTGTTCATCACCTGCGCGGATTCTCGCGTGCTGCCCAACATCATTACGAACACGGAACCGGGTGACATGTTTCAAATTCGCAATGCGGGCAATCTGGTCCCTCCTTATGGATCATCGCTCGGCGGAGAAGTCGCAACGATTGAGTACGCTGTGACGCAGTTGAACATCAAGCATTTGATTATCTGTGGTCATTCGCAATGTGGAGCCATTCACGCATTGCTCAAGAACCAAGTCCCTGAAGATCTGCTTGGACTAAGAGCGTGGTTTAATCACGCTCAGGCCACTCGGCAGATTGTGGCCCGCAAACACGGTCGCAAGACAGGGGACCGTCTGCAAATCGCCGCGACCGAAGAAAACGTCTTGGTGCAGGTCAATAATCTGAGCACTCATCCCTGCGTCGCGACCGGTTTGTCCTCTGGCGAAATCCATATTTACGGGTGGTACTACGACATTGCCACGGGGGGCGTCCGCCAGTTCGATCAGTCGCAAGGGACGTTCGTGGACCTGGAAGATGTCGCCTTCGGCACATCGCCCCTGCCCATCCGCGAATGGTGATCGGTGGTCGTCATCCCATTTGACGAGCCAATCCCTCGCTCCGTAACCACAATCGCCAGATAGTTACTGTTTGACGTGAACCAACAAAAACGAATCTGAAAAAGAGGCCTCTGGACATTACGGGGAATCGGGAAGATGCGTCAGCGTCTGCCTGAACGGAAGTGACTCGGACGAACCCCGATCGCTTCGATTCCTGCGTGCTGGGGGCAGGTGCTGATGAGTTTGTCGAGTGTGCGCAACGCTCGATGGGACCAAGCCGGTCGATTGTCGTATGCGTGCGCATGCGCGGTCTCCCGGCTTTTTTTGTCAATCAGGTGCAGTTCAAAAAGCAGGAGAGACTCCATGTTTGATGAATCAGATCGAGGAGTAACGATGATCGACAAACCTTCGAAGACGAAGTCCAAAAGCGAACTCGAGTCGGAGATCAGCCGAGCCATGATTCGCTTCAAGAAGGAATACATGGGGCGCGGGCCGATCGAGACACGAACGTTTTTGATCGAGGACATGGTGCTGGTGCGCTTCAAAGAAGTCCTGACTCCCGCTGAGATTTAGTTGGCGGGGGGAAAAGGAACGCGAGCGGGGACGCTATCTGGTCAAGCAGATGCGGCAAGAGTTGCTCGACTGCGGCCGGCCACAGTTGGCGCAGATCGTTCAGGACTGTCTGGGCCGGCAGGTCAAGTGCGTGCATACCGAAATCAGCACCAAGTCGGGCGAGCGGATCATCGTGTTCACGCTCAACGGCGAAGTGAACGGGAACGTCGTGCTGGCGGCGGGCGTGCTGCAGTTCATGGCCGGGCGCTGTCGGCTGGGACAAGTTTTCCGAGCGATGCCGCCAGCGATCATTCATGGCCTGATGACCGGCTTCGCGGTGATCATCTTCTCCACGCAGTTTCACGTCATGTTGGACGATCCGGTGCGCGGGACCGCGCTCCAGAATCTGTTGGAGATGCCGGCGGCGATCTGGTACGCGGTCGTGGATCGGGACGGTTCGCACCGCGCGGCGGTGATTGGAGCGTTGACGATTCTGCTGCTGATGCTGTGGAAGCCGCTGGCTCCTCGCGCGATCGCCCGCATACCGGCGTCGTTGGTGGCGGTCGGAGTCGCCACGATCTTGACCGTGACCACGGGTTTGCCGGTCGCGAAGGTGGACTTGCCGGAGAATCTGCTCGGCTCGATCCACCTGCTCGACCTGAGCCTGTTGCCGCGCTTGATCGAATGGCCGACGCTGCAAATGGCGTTGGTTATGGCCTTTTTTTGCCAGCACGGAAACCTTGCTGAGCGCGACGGTCGTGGACCGCCTGCAACAAGGTCCGCGCACGAACTACGACCGCGAATTGATCGCACAGGGCGTGGGCAACATGGCCTGCGGCATTCTGGGAGCGATCCCGCTAACCGGTGTCATCATCCGCAGCGCGGCGAACGTCGCGGCTGGCGCGCACACACGACTGTCGAGCATCCTGCACGGCTTGTGGCTGCTGGTGTTCGTCGCGTTCCTGCCCGGCCTGTTGAAGCTGATCCCCACCGCGAGTCTCGCCGCCATACTGGTCGTGGCGGTCTTCAAGCTGGTCAACGTGAAAGCGCTGCGAGAACCTCTGCGCGGCAACAACACCTACTCCGGATTTCTGTTGGAAGATTACAGTGACAAACTGGGCGAAGACGGGCAGGCAAAACTCAATACGTCGCAAAAGCTGACGCGGCGTATGGAGGCACTCACCGAGTCGCTGCTGATGTATTCGCGAGTCGGCCGCACGGAATTGGCCGTGCAAGACACGAACTTGAATGAGACGCTGGAGGACATCGTCGAGACGCTAGAGATTCGGCAGCGCGAATTGGGTGTCGAGATTCGTCAGCCGCAACCTCTTCCGACGATTCGCTGCGACGGCGTGCGAGCCGGCAAGGTCTTTCGCAACCTAATCACCAACGCCATGAAGTACAACGACAAGCCGCAGAAATGGATCGAGATCGGCTGCGAGCCTGAACCGGTCAACTGCACAAATGGCGGCGTGATGGTCTTTCATGTGCGAGACAACGGAATCGGCATTCGTGAGAATGCATCTCGACTCGGTGTTCCGTATCTTCAAACGTCTGCACGGCCGCGATGAATACGGCGGAGGAACTGGCATCGGACCGACGATCGTCAAGAAGATCGTGGAACGACACGGCGAACGGATTTGGCTGGAATCAACATTCGGGGAAGGAACCACCTTCTTCTTCACTCTCGCACAATGATAAGGTCATGCCTCTCGCACCCACCCAAACCATTCTGTTGGTGGAAGCCAGTCCCGAAGATCGCGAAGCCACGCTGCGAGCAACCACGAAGGCGGGCCTGTCGAACCCAGTCCACTGGTGCGACAACGGCGATAAGACGCTGGACTACCTGCATCGTCGCGGCGAGTTCGCCGATCCCGCCAAGTCACCACGTCTCGGCGTCATCCTGCTGGACCTGAACATGCCGGGCACTGACGTCCGCGAAGTGATGAGCGAGGTAACTCAAGACTCGGACCTCAAGCTGATCCCGATCGCCGTGCTGACCACATCGTCCGACGAACGGGACATCGACGCCTTCTTCGCCTCCGGTGCTAAGAGCGACATCGTCAAGCTGGTCACGCAGAATGGCATCCTCAAAGCGCTGCAACGGCTGGATTCGGTGTGGAGTTTCAATTTCTGAGGGCGACCAACAACCGCGTCTTCATGGAGTTGGCAACCTGAGATCTCATTGCGTCGCGCGATCGTGATTGTTTACATCCGTGCCCCGGCCTTGCCATCCGGGCGAAAAAACAACCGAAGGACTCTGTCGCACGGATGGCAAGGCCGAGGCACGGATGAAAGCCAGACGTCCGATGTCGAGATCTGATTCTTCACGCCTTACCGGAACACACCATGCCATTCCTTCGCATTCTCGTCGTACTTGTGACTGTCTTGACGGTGACACTTCATGGCTTCGCCCCCGCTGCTGAACAGTCGCGGCCGAACATCTTGTTGATCCTCTGCGACGACCTCGGCTATGGGGACGTGAAGGCATTGAATCCTGACGGCAAGATCGCGACTCCGAACATCGATCGGCTGGCTCGCGAAGGGATGATCTTCACCGACGCGCACACATCCTCGGCGGTTTGCTCGCCGACTCGCTACGGGCTGATGACGGGGAGGTACAACTGGCGGACGAAGCTGCAAAGCCACGTCCTCGGCGGGTTGAGTCCGCGGCTGATTGAACCGGGCCGCATGTCGATTGCGTCGATGCTCAAGCAGCAGGGCTATCACACGGCGTGCGTCGGCAAGTGGCACCTCGGCATGGACTGGGTTGTGAAGCCGGGAAAGGATGTCGCCGAACTGAGCATTGAAACGCGCGAGCAAGTCTTCAACGTCGATTACTCGCAGCCGATCAAGAATGGGCCAACCAGCGTCGGGTTCGATGAGTACTTCGGCATTAGTGCGTCGCTCGACATGGTGCCGTTCACGTACATCGAGAACGACCGCGTGACGAAACTTCCGACCGAGGACCGTGGATTCGAGTTGATGTTCGGCCGAGGCAAACCGATGACGCGGCTCGGACCAGCCGCTCCCGGTTTTGATGACGCCGACGTGTTGCCGGATTTGACGAACAAAGCGATCGAGATCATCGGACGGCATGCTCACGACGCGATCCACGGTAAGCCGTTCTTTCTCTACCTGCCGTACGCCTCGCCGCACACGCCTATTCATCCGAAGGGGGATTGGCTCGGCAAGAGCGGGCTGAATCCGTATGCCGACTTCGTCATGCAGCAGGACTTCGCGATTGGCCAGTTGCTCGACACGCTCGACAAGCACGGGCTGACCAACAACATGCTGGTGATCTTCACCAGCGACAATGGATGCTCGCCGCAAGCGAAGTTCGACGAACTGCTCGCGAAGAGACACAACCCCAGCTACATCTTTCGCGGCCACAAGGCGGACATCTACGAAGGAGGACATCGCGTGCCGTTCCTCGTGCGCTGGCCGGGCAAAGTCAAAGCGGGGTCAAAGACCGATCAACTGACTTGCTTGATCGACGTGACCGCGACGGTTGCTGAGATCGTTGGCGCAAAGCTGCCGGCCAACGCCGCCGAAGACAGTGTCAGCTTCTTGCCGACGCTACTCGCTCAAGCTGGCAAGCCCGCGCGCACGACACTCGTGAGTCATTCGATCAACGGCTCGTTTGCGATCCGCGACGGTTCGTGGAAGCTCGCGCTCTGCCCCGGATCTGGTGGTTGGAGTAATCCGCGTCCCGGCATGAAAGACGACGACCTGCCGCCGCAACAACTGTTCGATCTGAGCACCGACATCGGCGAGACAACGAATCTTCAAGACAAACATCCAGAGACCATCACTCGGCTGACGAAGTTGCTTGAGAAATACGTTGCCGAGGGCCGCAGTACTCCGGGCGAACCGCAGAAGAACGCAGTCGCCATTCAGATTCGCAAAGACGCTCGTAGTCGCTGAACGACTTTGCCCACGCCTTCGGTGCGGGATTGGATGTCCTCATTTGTCGCCCTCCCATTTTTCGCCAGCTCTCCTTTCCGCTACGGCAAGAGCTGGCAAACAATGTGGGGCGAAAAATCGAACCAGCAGCCGCTGAAGTGTCATAAGCCTGATGCTGAATTCCGAAATTTCGCTTGTTCATCTTTTGGCGGGGCATGAAACTGCGGCAGTGATGACATGCGTGACGAGTTGGATGAACGAGCCGTTGTCTGGAGAAACTCGATGATCGATCCCCTGAATCTGCGACATCCTTCGATTTCGCGACGCACCGCCGTCCAAGCGGGAGCGGTCGGGTTGCTGGGCTTGGGGATGAATCATCTCGCGGCTCTGCGTGAGACTCGCGCGGGGGAGCAGCTGCCTAAAGGCGGAACTACGAACTCTGGCAGAGCGAAGTCCTGCATTTACATTTTTTTGTCCGGAGGACTTTCGCAGCATGACAGTTTTGATTTGAAGCCGGATGCTCCGGCCGAGGTCCGCGGTGAGTTCAATCCGATCGCGACCAGCACACCGGGGCTCGACATCTGCGAACACTTGCCGGGGCTCGCCAAGCAAAGTCACCGCTGGTCGGTGCTGCGATCGCTGACGCATTCGACCAACGAGCACACGTTGGGGCATTACTACATGCTGACGGGCCGCAGCGTTACATCGCCGGGGTTTGTTGGCGATCGCAAACCGCGGCCGTCCGACTGGCCGAGCATCGCGTCGATCGTCGGCGATGCCGTGCCGCGTAGGTCCAACAACCTGCCCCCCGCGATCGTGTTGCCCGAACGGCTCGTCCATTGGTCCGGCGGAGTCATGCCCGGGGCGTATGGCGGGCTGATGGGGGCACGCCGCGATCCCTTCTTCATCGAGGCGTCGCCGTACGGCAATCCATTTTGGCGCGGAGCGTATCCCGAATACACGTTCGCCAACGAAACCAAGAAGGCACCCAAAGACCCCGACGCGCGCGTCTATCAGGCCCCGAATATCACGCTGTCACCCGACCTGAGCTTGGGCCGAGTCAACAACCGCGTCTCGCTGCTGCGCGAGTTGGATCACCAGCGCAGTGATCTCGAACGCTCGGCCGCGTTGCAGAGTTACGACGATCACCGTCAATCGGCGATCTCGCTGCTGGCCGCGAACGATGTGCGGCGAGCGTTCGATGTGACGAACGCGGACGAGGACACTCAAGTCCGATACGGCCGCAACAGCTATGGCTGGTCGCTGCTGATGGCCTATCGCTTGATCGAGTCGGGAGTGAATCTCGTCCAAGTGAATCTCGGCAGCAATGAGACGTGGGACACGCACGGCGAGATCTTCCATCGGCTGAAAGACAAACTTCTTCCGCCGACCGATCGTGCGCTGTGTGCGTTGCTCGACGATCTGAATGTGAGCGGCCTGCTCGACAGCACGCTGGTGGTCATGGCGGGTGAGTTCGGACGCACGCCGAAACTCTCGCTGCTGGCTGACTCGTACCAGCAACCGGGACGCGATCACTGGGGAGCGGTCCAAAGCGTCTTCTTCGCCGGTGCCGGAGTCCCCGGCGGCGCGGTTATCGGCTCGTCCGACAAGATCGCTGCGTATCCCGCCAGCAACCCGCAGAAGCCGGAGAACATGGCCGCGACGATTTACCACGCGCTCGGCATTCCGGAAACTGCCGCGTGGCACGACGAGCTCAATCGCCCGCACCACATTTACCACGGCCAACCGATTGCCGGATTGGTGTGAGATGTCGACCTATTCCGCCAACCCGTAGTTCGGACGCCTACGTCCGAACTGACCATGCAACCGGACTTAGGCGTCCGGTCTACTGAAGGACGTTGCATGTTGACGATCCTGAGCAACCCTCGCCGAGCCTGTGACGGAGTGGCACGCCGCGAATTGCTGCAAGCGGGCGGAGCGGGTTTGTTCGGATTGAACTTGCCGAAAGTGCTCGCTGCCGAGTCCGCTCACACGGGGCGTCAACCGCGTGCGAAGTCCATTTTGTTCGCGTTTTTGTACGGAGGTCCGTCTCAATTAGAGACGTTTGACATGAAGCCGGAAGCGGCGAGTTCGATCCGCGGTCCGTATCAACCAATCGCGTCGCGAACGCCAGACCTGCGAATCTGCGAGTACCTGCCGAGGCTCGCGGCGCGATCGGACAAGTACTGTGTGATCCGCACGGTGAATCATCCGCTGAACGACCACAACGGAACGCATCACATTCAAACCGGGCACCCGATCCCTCCGGCCGAGCGCGGGGCGGCGATGGTCGACGCGACCGACAAGGACTGGCCCTGCTTTGGCTCGGTCATCGAGTACCTCGACCGCCGCGCGACCGGAAAGCCGCCGGCATTTCCCGGCTACGTCTTCCTACCGAAACGGTTGGGACACTTTGCGGGCTACAACATCAATGGGCAGTACGCGGGATGGCTGGGATCGGCCTACGACGGGATGGCGACGAACATCTCGAAACGGAACGCGGGGGACAATCCGTTCTACCGAGATTGCACGGATGACGAACTCGACTTCCGCATGTTGGGTCTCGATCCACAGCCACAACTGACACTCGACCGAGTCAATCGCCGCGAAAGTTTGCTCGAACAGTTCGACGAGCAGCGCCGGCGACTGGATGCTTCGCTGAACGACTCGCTGGCCGTGCGCGATTTCAGTTCAACGCGCGAACGAGCGTTGGCTTTGCTGACATCGGACAATGTCGGCGCGGCCTTCGACATTCGCCGCGAACCGGACAAACTTCGCGATCAATACGGTCGCAACTTGTTCGGCCAGTCGCTGCTGATGGGGCGACGGATGCTCGAAGCGGGTTCGCGATTCGTGACCGTTGCCTGGGATCTGGCGGTGCGCGGCGACGTGATGGGTAGTTGGGACATGCACGCCGGGCTGACGCGCGTGATGAAAGATCATCTGCTTCCCGGCTTGGACCTGGGACTCTCCGCGCTGCTGGACGACCTGGAAGCTCGCGGGTTGCTCGATGAGACCTTAGTCGTCGCCGTCGGCGAAATGGGCCGCACCCCAAAGTTTCAAAACCGAGGCCAGGAGGACGGTCGCGACCATTGGACCTACTGTTTTCCGTGCGTGCTGGCGGGAGCCGGCATACGCGGCGGCATCACTTTTGGTCGCTCGGACAAAGATGCCGCCTGGCCCGCCGATCATCCCGTCAGTTGCGAGGATCTGGCCTGCACGATTTACCATGCCCTCGGCATCGACCCGCACGCCCACCTGCTGCGTGACAAACAAGATCGCCCGATCGCATTGGTCGAGGGAGGCCGAGTGCTCAGCGAGTTGTTTACCTAACAGTGATTTCAAAACCGTACCGCGACCGTTAGGGAGCGGCCCGCGATGTCACAAACGGCCGCTCCCTAACGGTCGCGGTACTGTGATCTCTCTGAAAACCGAACTTTGAAAAGGGCAAGTAACAAAACCACCCCCAAGGAGTCCGCAACATGACGGTTCGAATTTCCGTATTCGCGTTGGTCGTGGCTCTCAGCCAGTCGTTCGCTTCGGCCGCCGAGCCAACCTCGGTCGATGTCTTCATCGCCGGACAAGGCAGCTACTTCGTCTATCGAATCCCTGCGTTGATCACGACCAAGCCCGGCACGCTGCTTGCCTTTTGTGAGGGGCGCAAGACATCGCTCAGTGATGATGGCGACAACGATCTCGTACTGCGCCGCAGCACCGACAACGGACAGACGTGGCTCAAGCTGCAGATCGTCCATGAAGAAGGAGGCGACGCGGTCATTACGATCGGCAATCCGTGCCCGGTGATCGATCCGGCCACCGGACGAATCTTCCTGTCGATGAATCGCAAGAACGGCCGAGTCCTGCTGACTCACAGCGATGATGACGGAGTCACTTGGTCCAAAGTCCGCGACATCACCGAGTCGGCGTCAAAACCCGGTTGGGGTTGGTATGCGATGGGACCAGGAGTCGGCATCGCGTTGGAACGTGGCCCGCATCGCGGCCGACTCATCCTGCCTGCCAATCATCGCGAGACTCCCGACCGCAGCGGGCCGAGCGCTTCGCACATCGTCTACAGCGACGACCACGGCGAGACTTGGAAACTCGGCGGCAACGTCGGCCTGCACACCAACGAATGCCAACTCGTCGAGACCGTCACCGGTGACGGTTCTGAGTTGCTCATCAACATGCGCAACCATTGGGCTCGATCCGGCAACAAACCAGAACTGGCCGGCCGCCGCCTGATCAGCCGCAGCCGCGACGATGGACTGACATGGACGGAACCGGCTCGCGACGAGGCACTCATCGAACCGACGTGTCAGGCGAGCTTGATTCGCTACTCGTGGCCGTCCGACTCGCAGCGCAGCACATTGCTGTTCGCGAATCCTGACCACCCCTCTAAGCGAAAGCAGATGACCATTCGCGTCAGCTACGACGAAGGGCGGACTTGGCCTGTGCGCAAAATGATCGATCCTGGCTCTTCGGGCTATTGCTGCCTCGCTCGCTTGAAGGACGGCCGGATCGGCTTGCTTTACGAGCGCGACAATTACCAGCGGCTGACGCTCGTGACGCTCAGCCCCAAAGACCTTTGAGCTTGTCTTTGTCTGGAACGCCGAGCGGGAACTTCTTGCTGTATTCGTGATCGGCGATGCCGGCGAATTCTCGCAGGGCCGTGTGGATGTGCTCGGGGCGGACGCGAATCCCTTTTTCCTTTTCGCAGGCGAGCGTCTGCGGGTCCACGGCGACTTGGAATTGCTTCTCGTCGGTGGCTCCGATGACGCGATCCCCTTTAATGCCTTTGCCGAGAAACATGATCGAACCGACGGACCAGTGGTCTTTGCCGTTGCCGTTGTTGTTGTTGTTGTTGTTGTAGGTCGGCGTCCGCCCCATCTCGCTTTGCAGGATGACAACAAGTTGGTCGCGGATTTTGAGTTCCTCGGCGCGGCGCATCAGGTACGCGATGCCGGCGAGGAATTCCGGGATCAACAACATCTGATCGCGGTCGTTGTTGGCGTGGCTGTCGAACTGGCCGATCGTCAGGTTCGCGGAGACGCAGACGCCGGCCTTGAACGACGCCAGCGTGATCTCGACTTGCTGTGCGAGTCGCTCCTTCGGGATCGACGACGGGATATGCGGTGCGATGCATTCAAGCGCCTTTGAGTTGACCTGCGCGGCGTAGAGCATGTTCTCGGCTCGTTCGACGCGCGGCAGTCGTGGATCGGCGGCGGTTGCTTCGTGTTCGGTCAGCAACGCTCGTTCGATGCGATCCAGCGCGAAGCGGTCGTGATAGGGCGAGCGTTCGTTCCCTTCGATCGCGTCGGCGTTGGCGAGCTTCTTCAGCGACGGCAAGTACGGCACGCGCGACATCGCCACCAGATTCCCCGTTGCCGAGTAGTTGCCGAACGTCAAAAACGACAGAGGACAGGTCGGTCCCTGACAAGCGGCGACGAGCGCCGCAAACGTCGGATACGCGAGGCTGTTAAGCTTCCCGGTCGCCATGTACCGCGCGCCGGGCGAATGATTGTTGACCGAGTAATCCAGGCCATTGAGCACGAGCAATTCATCCCCGAAGTTGGCGTAGAACTCTTCGTTGCTCATGCCGCCCGACTTGTGCTTCTCCGTCGGCGCGAACTTGTGGTTGCCGCGAGTCTGAATGTCGCCCGCCTCGAACAGCCGATTGATGCCGTCGATTCCCTTGGGGTCCATCAAGTACGTCGTGTCCCAGCCGCCGGAGGCATTCAGCACGACGTAGAACGGCCCTTCGTAGCCGTTGTCCTTCGACTCGGCACGCAGGAGGTTGGAAAACCGGAACGGCATTGCCAAACCCAGGCCGGCCAGCCCGCACAGTTTTAGAAAAACGCGTCGCATGACGGTTACTCGTAGAGGAAGTCTTGTCGTCGCATTAGGTATGTCAGCACACCGCGCCAAGCGCGGATCGTGTAGTGCGGGTCTTCGGGAGCATCGGGAACGTGGGCTCGGCAATGGTAGTTTTCGCGTTTATCGAGCCCCTTTTGAGCTTGGGCATCCGTGACGATTTTGGCGAAGAGTTCGAACGACCGATTGACCTCGGCCGAATCGACGGCGTCGTAGCGGCCGAGCACCAGTTCGTGCAGACGTGCGATTGCCGCACGGATTTTCGCGTCGGCTTTGGGCGACGAACCGGGAATGATGTCCGGCTCGATGTTCGAGAACAATCGTCGTTCTGCGGCTGGTCGAGCGAAGTCTTTCAGCGTCTGGCGGCACGCGATGTCGTTCGACAAGATGCGCTGAATCGCGCCCATTGCGCCGCTGGGATCGGCGGCCCGTTCGGTGACTTCCTTCGAGTCGATGCCGCCGTACAGCGCGGCGAGCTGTCCGTCGCCATGACCTAATCGCCCCCAACGCTCGCCGAAGATTGCGTTCAACTTTCGTTCGACCTGTTCCGGCGCGAGCATTCGCATCAAGCCGATGTCATCGAGTTCCGCGCGGCGGGTGGGATTCTCGGTCGCCGTTCTGAGTCCGTCGGCGCGATAGAAGTCAGAGGCGACCCAGTCCTTGAACACACTCTTCAAGTTGAAACCTTCGGCGGCGAAGCGTGCGGCGATGGCTTCCGTCCGCTGGCGTTGAGTTTGATACGCTCGACGCTTGGCGGCGTAGAGCGGGTCGTCGATTTCCTTGGGTGGCAACAGCACCTTGCGGCCGGTCAGCAGATAGTAAACGTGTTCGACCATCGCGACGGCGAAACGGGGATCCTTCGCGGTTCGTACGCCGAGCCACTGCAATGCTCGCCAGCGTTGTTCGGCAGGCAAGTCCTCGCCTTCAAAACCGGCACCGAACATGTCGCTGAACCAGCCCCCTTTTCGCTTGCCATAGGTCGCGAAGTTGGCGTCGAAGCGCCAGTAATCCTGAAACATCCCCGCGACCGTATCGAGCGTCTTGTGGCAGACGACGCACTCGGTCGCCTGCATCGTCGGGATTTCGTACTTCGCCGAAGCGGCCGCCGCGTCGGATACACGAGCTGCCAGCTCAAGCACATCCACGCCGAGGAAGTGCTGTTAATACATCCGCGCGCGAAGCCGATTGCGGTTCGTCTCGGTCGTCGGGTAGCGCGTCAGGTACTGAAACGTGCTGAGCAATCCCGCGTGAGGATAGAAGCCCGTCTCCGAATCCTGATTCTCGGACTTGTTGCCTCCGACGAGCGACTTGAGCTTCACAGGGACGTACTCGAGCGGATCGTCTGGATCTTTGAATTGATCCTTCAGCTCATCGAAGACGCCGTAGCCTCGCGCCGAATACGGCGTGACCATGATGTAGTCGGCCGTGACGATCTCGGTGAAAGGCCGATCGTCTCGCACGATGTACTCGATGAGCTTCATCGGCTCACCGAGCAACGCGTCGCGGTACTGGCCAGCGATCTTCCATTCTGTTCGCTGCCGTTCCTGCTTGTCGGCGATGTGGCTCAGGTCGTACTTCTGATACCAGAGCCGCGTGTTCTCAAAGTGCTCATACGCGAGCACGGTGGCATCCGCGTTCCCGTCGATACCGAGCGTCAGAAAGATGTCGTTGAAGCCCTCGCGAAGCCGTTCGTAGAAGGCGTCGTCTTTCATGACGCCGTCGAGGATCGACGGCAATGCCTTCAATCCCTCTCGGCCGATGGCAGCAAGTTCCCCCTCATTGGGAAGCCGGCCAGCCAGCGACAACGTCGCTCGACGCAACAACCGGCGATTATCCAGCATGACGACTCCGTCAAAGATGGGCGGAGCATTCTTGTCCTCCTCCGTCGTCAATGACGGTGACGGCCCCTTCGATTCATTCGCCCGACGCACGAACTCCGCGAGGATGCGGTAACCAGCCGAGTCACGCTTGAGGACATCCTTGCCTCCGTGGTCCAGCCCGCCGGTGACCTTCAACAACATGCGAGACTGATGATCCTTTTCCTGAATTCGAGCGACTCGCAGGAACAGATCGCGATTGTGCCGCATCGCATCGTCCTGAGCGGCCCCCTGGCTTCGCGAGGGATCAAGCAGCACGACTTTGGAGTCCTCGGCATCGCCCCCCAACTTATGACAAGTCAGGCAGGACATCGCCCCGACTTTCGCCCAGACTTCATTGCGGAAGCCATCCTCCCGCTTTTGTTCCTCGCCGCGCGCGACCGCCACGAACGCAACCATCGCCGCAAGCAAAACCAACCGTCGGTAAGAAGAAGGCATCATGGGCTGAACTCAATCCGAGTCATCAATTCAGTTCAGAAACAGTGGCCGGCGGAAGCTAATCGAGGCGACGCTCTAGCAACGTGCTCTTCATTTTTCTGTCCCACATCTTTCTGTTTCATCCGACCCTGTATCACAATACTGTCCGATGGTTGCACCGTCTTGGCCCCTGATGGACTGGAACTTCGCCATGCCCGATCGATTTATTCCCAACGTGACACCGTGCGGTCGGACTCGCCGAGAGTTTTTGTGGGAGGTTGGGGGAGGCTTCGCGGGCCTCGGATTGATTGACCTCTTGTCGCGGGATGGGTTCTGTGCGAAGGGCGCTCGCGCGAACGAGGTCGCGAGTGGTGACGCGGCGATGCATCCGCTGGCTCCGAAGGCTCCGCATTTTGGGGGAGCGAAGCACTGCGTGTTCCTGTTTATGAATGGAGCTCCTTCGCAAGTCGACACGTTTGATCCAAAACCGATGCTCGACAAGTTTCATGGGACGGCGTACTCCGGGAAGGCGAAGGTCGGATCGAACGGGAGGCCGATCGGATATTTGATGAAGTCGCCGTTTCCGTTTCGGCCACACGGCGAGAGCGGGTTGCCGATCAGCAGCCTCTTTCCGCACACGGCGAAACATGCGGATGACATCTGCGTGATTCGGTCGATGCACGCGGACACGGCCGCGCATGCGTCGGGCTGCTTGCAGATGAATACTGGCAGCGTGTTGATCGGCAAGCCCAGCTTAGGAGCGTGGCTGAGCTACGGCCTGGGGACCGAGAACGCGAACCTGCCGAGCTTCGTGGTGATGACCGATCCGCGCGGAGGGCCGATCGGCAGTGCGTCGAATTGGACGGGCGGATTCATGCCGGCGGCCTATCAAGGAACGCTGTTTCGCAGTCAGGGGACGCCGCTGTTGGACCTCGCGACACCGGCGGGAGTTTCCGATCGAACGCAACGTAAGTCGCTCGATCTGCTTGGCGAGCTGAACCGCGAGCACCTCGCCACGCGGCCGCGCGAATCGGAATTGGTCGCGCGCATCCTCTCCTACGAACTGGCGTATCAGATGCAAACGACGGCGGCAGACGTCGTCGATCTCTCGCAAGAGACGCGGCAGACGCACGAGATGTACGGACTGGACGACGCGCGTACGGCGGACTTCGGCCGCAAGTGCCTGATCGCTCGGCGGCTGATCGAGCGGGGCGTGCGGTTCATCCAGTTGTACTCCGGCGGCGGGCACATCGAGGACACTTGGGACGGCCACAACAACTGCATCAGCAACCACACGATCCACGCGGGCGAGACGGATCAACCGATCGGCGCGTTGATGACCGATCTCAAGCAACGGGGCCTGTGGGACGAAACACTGCTCGTCTGGGGCGGCGAGTTCGGCCGCACTCCGACCAGCGAGGGAGTCAACAAACCAGGCCGCGACCACGACTGGCACGGCTTCTCGATGTGGCTCGCCGGAGCCGGCACTCGCGGCGGCCAAGCGATCGGCGCGACCGATGACTTGGGCTTCGCCGCCGTGGACGAACCGTGCCACGTCTCCGATTTGCACGCCACAATCCTGCACCTCATGGGCCTCGACCACGAACGATTGACGTTCTTCTACAAGGGGCTGGAGGAACGCATTACCGGTACGCGCGGGAACGTCGTAGCGAAGGCAATTGGGTGAGACTCATGAAACGAGCCTGGATCAATCTGGGTGTGGGAGTCGGCTGCGTCGGCTTGCTGCTCTCGCTGTTGTTACCGGCGGTGATGAAGGCTCGTGAAGACGCGAGACGCTCGCATTGCAAGAACAATCTCAGGCAGTGGGGCTTGGCTCTGCTCAACTATCAAGACGTTTTCAACATGTTCCCGCCGTATGCGGGCGGAACACACGAAAACGGCGAACGGTTATCCGGCCGAGTGATGCTAATGCCGCAGCTCGGATGGGAAGTCGAGGTGTGGCACAAGATTGGTTCCACGTCCCAACAAGGTGGCGATCCAATGACGCTGTTGAAGGATCTTGTTGTGGACTACAGAGAAACGGGCGGAGAGCGATTTCTGTATTTGGATCGTGTCCAGAACCTTTTGAATGACTCCTGTTGGGTTTGCCCATCGTCTGTCGTTCCGCCGAAAGTCGATCAGCAGCCGCATGTGAGTTACATGTTTTGCGCTGGCGATCAGCTCGATTTTGGTGACAACGGTGGAGTCGAAGACTTTCCGAATCACAAGAGGACTCAGGGAGTATTCGGTTGGCGAAGCGGCGTGAGCATTCGAAGGATTACCGACGGCACCAGTAACACGATCGCGATGGCGGAGCGTGATCTCGGAACACCGAATGACCGTCGAGACCCGCGCGGGCGAGTCGCTAAAGTTGCCGCCACGAGCCCGGCCGATTGTGTCAATCTGACATCCGACGGTCGTTACCTCTCCGCTGTCACTGTGCTTCCAGAATTGATGGGCGAACGTTGGGCGAGCGGGCATCCGATCTATTCCGTGTTTCTGACGGCCATACCGCCGAACGGTCCATCCTGCGCTGCTTCAGCTCCACCGAGCGGTGCTTCCGTCGGCGGTTGGTTCACCGCGAGCAGCCGACTCCCCGGCGGGTGTCATGCCCTGTTCTGCGACGGCACGGTCAGATTCGTCAATGAGACGATCAACACGGACGATCTCACAGCCGTGGGGCCAAAATTTATTGAGACCAAAGGTGAAGTTGGTGGGCAACGCGCTTGGTCTGGTTTTGTGAGCAGCTATGGTATTTGGGGAAGCTGGGGCCGGATGGATGATTCGGTTCCGGGAGCGTATTAACCACGCGGCTTGTGGGACGCTGCGAGCATGACACACTGATGGCCGAACGTCTGAGCAGAGAATTGGATGTCCGACTTTGTGGCTGACAAAGCGAATTCCGTGAGCAGTGGCCGACGACGCTGGTTGCAAGCTGGTGCGTTGGGGCTGACCGGGTTGTCGTTGCCGGAGTTGTTCACGGCTCGCGCAATGTCTCATGCCGCCGCTCAGCGTGAAACTTTTGGGCGGGCGAAGCGTTGTGTGATGCTGTTTTTGACCGGAGGAGTTCCGCAGCAGGACTCGTGGGATCCAAAACCGAAAGCTCCCGCGAACGTGCGCGGGGAATTCTCGCCGATCGCAACGAACGTGTCGGGGATCCAGGTCAGCGAGATGTTTCCGCAGTTCGCTCGGCGAATGGATCGCGTGACGTTGCTGCGGTCAGTGACTCACGACGATACGGTCCACACGTCGGCGGGTTACACGAGGCTGACAGGACGACGGCATTCACAGGCGAACGCGAAGACGGCGACCGACATCAAGCCGCAGCCGACCGATCATCCGCATGTTGGTTCGATCTTGTCGCTCGTCCGGCCGCAGCTTGGTCCGCCGACGTTTGTGTCGCTGCCGGAAATCATCCGGGACGACGCGGTCAACGAGTTCCCCGGACTGACCGGCGGATTCTTGGGCGAGCGGTACTCGCCATTGTTGATCGAAGGCTCGGCGAAGACGAATCAATTCGCCCCGCCGCCGCTGGCTTTGGCCGAAGGTGTGTCGGCCGCACGGTTCACGGAGCGTCAGCGGCTGCTGTCCGACCTCGATCAGCGATTGCGGACGGAGTTCCTTTCGCAACGGGCTACGATTGCCGATTCACAGCGAGAGCGGGCGTTTTCGCTGATGGCGTCGAGCGTTGTGTAGCAGGCGTTCGATCTGGATCGCGAAACTCCGACGACTCGTCAGCGATTCGGTTCGCACTTGTTCGGACAAGGCTGCTTGATGGCTCGGCGGCTGTTGGAAGCGGGCGTGTCGTTGGTCACGGTCTACTGGCATTACGAAGGGCCGCGCGACTCGCCAGTGTGGGACACGCATGCGAACAATTTTGCTCACTTGCGAAACCGGCTTGCGCCGCCCACCGACGTTGCGATGTCCGCGTTGTTGGATGATCTCGCCGAGCGGGGGATGCTCGGCGATACGCTGTTCGTCGCGATGGGCGAGTTTGGCCGCACACCGAAGATTAACGTGAACGCCGGCCGAGACCATTGGCCACAGGTCGCCACGCTGGTCATGGCCGGAGCGGGCGTCCGTGCCGGAACGATCTACGGCGCGTCGGATCGATTAGGTGCGTATCCGGCCGACCGCGCGGTGACTCCTGCCGATCTGACCGCGACGATGCTGCACCTGCTGGGTGTCGATCTCGAACTCGACCTGCGCGACCAAGCGGGCCGTATTCACCGTGCCTGCGACGGATCGCCCGTATTTGGATTATTCGGGTGAGTGAACGTGGCTGATGTCTCCTGCATCGATCACTCGATGCGGTTTCAAACCCCAGCACGAAGCGCCAGCGAGTGGTTCAAACGTCGGACAAACAACCACTCGCTCTCGCGACGTGCTAATTTTGAAAGTGACTCTAGCGAGGTCGGAAACGAAAAGGGCGACTGCGCTCGAAAGCGTAGTCGCCCTTGTAGGCTGCTTGTCTTTACGGGACGACTCATGTTTTGTGAGAAGCCCGAAGATGCTGTTGTTGACTAAACGACGAAGTCGTCCTTCGTGCGGACGAAGCTCGTATCTATTTCATCGAACCCGGTGTATTTACTCATATCGCGGGGGTCCAGGTTCGCGGTGGAACGATAACGAGAACGGAAATTGGCCAGCTCATCGACCGCGTTGGACCATGAGTCATGGATCATGTCAATTCCGCCCTGTCCCTTGATGAAATCAGCGTCACCGTCGCCGCCGGAGAGAACATCGCGGCCCCCTCCGCCATAGATTTCGTCGTCATCTCCATCACCAGACAAGGAATCATTGCCCCCCATGCCATTGATGGTGTCGTTTCCATCTCCGCCGGAGATGCTGTCGTTGCTGTCGCCACCTTGGCACAGGTCGTCGCCCGCTTCTCCCGAGATATTGTCGGCACCGGGCCCGCCGATCAGATTGTCGTTTCCGTCACCCCCAATGATGATGTCATTGCCGGTGGAGCCATCGATGAAGTCGTTGCCGCTGCCACCCAGGAGCGTATCGTTGCTGCCGCCGCCATTGAGAGACACGAAGAAATCCGTTCCCGAAGCGTCAATGAGATCCGCACCGCCGTTCGCGGTTACCGTCACTTGGAACGATCCGGACAGTCCGTCCGAGGCACGATTCAGGGCGATTTGGATGTTGTTCCCAGCACTCGATGAAGAACTGGAGCAGGTGATCCGCAACGAGGTCACTGATCCCAGTGCTCCTCCGAAGGCGACTGCTCCCGCCCCTAAGTCGTAGGTCAAATTCGTCCCGTCATGAGAGATGACGAAGTCGTCTCCATTCGACACGGTCAGGATCGGCGCTGTCGCCGAGCCAGAGACCGTGACCGCTGGGAGACAGCGCACTTCCAGGGACTCCACACCGCGCGAAAGGAATCGCCGGCGTGCGGATGGTTTTTGTGGATTGATGGTTCACAACCAATGGTGCCAGGCCCGCAGATTCATGGTTGTTTTCCTTTTTGGTGTTTTTCCTACGACCGAATCAGTTGACGCGACCGATTCAACTGGCGTCAGCCTACCGAACCCACGCTCGAATTCAATGAACGGGATTTGACTTCGATCAGAAGTCGTTCTCTCGAGTCGATTCGGTACTACATTCCGCAAAACCCTTCCATCCGGTCCCTGGAGTCACTCCGCAGATGCGAATCGCCTTCCTCACGTCGGGACGTCGTGTTCCCAGCAGCCGCTTTCGGGTGTTGCCGTTCGTGCCACATCTGCAACGGCTCGGCCACGAATGCCTCGTCTTGCCGAGCCGCCCGGACAAATACGCCTCGCTGCCTCTGCTGGGCTTTCGAGTCAGCGGGGTCGTCAAGCGTTGGAACCGCCGGGGCGATCTTGCCGCGCTGGAACGTTGGTCTCCGGACGTCGTCGTCCTGGAACGGGAGCTCTTCAGCGACGGGAGTCATGACCTCGAACAAGAGTTGCGTGAGAAGACCCGCCGATTGGTGCTCGACATCGACGACGGCCTGTTCGCTCTCGACCGTCACAAGTTCGAGGTGCTCTGTGGGCTGACCGATCACATCATCGCCGGCAACGATTTGCTGGCGACGCGCGTGCGGCCGATCAATCCTCGCGTGACTGTGATTCCAACCTGCATCGATGTGGAGAAGTATCAGGGGCGAGGGGTGAGGGGTGAGGGGAGAGAAACGAATCTGGCCAACTCGCCCCTCGCCCCTCATTCCTCGCCCCTCATTCTCGGCTGGACGGGGACGGCCGCGAACATCGACTACCTCGATATCCTGCGTGAGCCGCTCAAGATTCTGTCGCGTGAGTTCAATCTCGAATTGTGTGTCATCGCCGAGTCGGCTCGTCCATTGCGGAGGCTCGGCTTTGACCGAGTTGGCATTCGGACTCGGTTTGTCCGTTGGTCCGAAGCGACCGAAGTCTCCGACCTTTACCCCTTCGATGTCGGCGTGATGCCGATGCCGGACACGGATTGGACGCGCTACAAGTGCGGCCTCAAGATCCTGCAATACATGGCTGCCGGAATCCCCGCCGTCGCGTCGCCGGTGGAAGTCAACTCCGAGATCATTCATCACGGCGTCAACGGTTGGCTGGCGACGACGTCCGACGAGTGGCTGTTCGTATTGCGGCAACTCTTGGCGGAACCGGTACGCCGTGCCTCCGTGGTTGAGGCGGCTCGGAATACGGTTGAGCAGCGTTATTCCGTCGCCGTTCAACTGCCGCGATTGATCGCCTGCCTGGAAGCGGTGTGTGCTGGACAGTAGCTTGAGCCGCGTCGTTCGGACGCCTACGTCCGATCTACGTCAGTAGCCGCTTGATCCTTCTTTGAGGTTGCCTCTCATGATTTTTACTCGGACATTGGTCTGCTGGGGACTGCTCGCAATCACGCTGAGTGCGAATGCGGACGACTCAATCAAAGCGAAGCCCGCCGCGAAGAACGTCGTCGTGATCGTCGCCGATGACTTAGGTTGGCAGCTCGGTTGCTACGGAGACAAGCAGGCGAAGACCCCGAACATCGATAAGCTCGCGGCCGAGGGAGTGCGATTCACGCGAGCGTACTGCACGACTGCCAGTTGCAGTGCGAGCCGCTCGGTGCTGATGACCGGCCTCTTCAATCACGCGACAGGGCATTACGGGCACGCTCACGGCGACGGCCATTTCTCGACCTACGATTCGGTGCGTACGCTGCCGGTGCTGATGACCGAGGCGGGATATCGGACCTGCTCGATCGGAAAGTATCACCTCGCTCCCGCAGCCACGTACCACTTCGAGACCTACCGCAACGACGGCATTCAGGGCTCGCGAAACTCCGTCCGCATGGCGGAGAACGCGAAGGCGTGGATCGCCGAAAAGGACGATCGGCCGTTCGTCCTCTACTGGTGCAGCACCGACCCGCATCGGGCGGCTCAAGGCTTTGCGAACTCGCCGAAGGACGACTTCTATCCCGGTGTGACGCCGACTCGCTTCAAAGCGGATGAGATGCGAGTGCCGTCGTGGCTGCCGAACGCTCCCGAAGTGCGGCAGGAGTGGGCGGAGTTTTACGAAGCGATCAATCGTCTCGATCAAGGGGTCGGCGCGTTGATGCAGTCGCTGAAAGACACGGGCCACTGGGACGACACGCTCGTGATGTTTCTGGCCGACAACGGCCCGCCGTTTCCCGGTGCGAAGACGACGTTGTACGACCCCGGTGCTCGGCTGCCGTTGATCGTTCGCGATCCAACGCAACCTCGTCGCGGGACGACCGACGGTCTTGCCTCTTGGGCCGACATCACGCCGACGATTCTCGATTGGTGCGGAGTCACCCCAAAACCCGCGCCGCCGGTCGTCCCGCGCGAGAATGGCGGCTCACCGGAAGGAGCACGCCCCGCCAAGAACGCGAAGACGCAACCGGTCACGTTTCACGGCCGCTCATTCTTGAAAGCTCTGGCTGACGAGCACGCCGCGAAGAACGGCTTCGACGAAATCTTCGGCTCGCACACCTTCCACGAGGTCACGATGTATTACCCGATGCGCTCGATCATCAGCGGGCGGCATAAGTTGATCTTCAACATCGCTCACGAGCTGCCGTACCCATTCGCGTCCGACTTGTACGCCTCGCCGACGTGGCAGATGGCATTGAAGACAAAGCTTCCTGTCTACGGCATGCGATCCACTTCGGCCTACATTCACCGTCCTCGATTTGAACTCTACGACCTCGCGGCCGACCCCGACGAACTCAAGAACCTCGCTGACGATCCGCAGCACGCGAAGCTGATTGCAGAGTTACAGAGCAAACTCAAAGCCTGGCAAAAACAGACTCGCGACCCGTGGGTGTCAAAGTGGGAGTACGAATAAGTGCAGAAGGAGCCCGACGAAAACACGACCAAACACATCCTGATCGGCACGGCCGGGCACATTGACCACGGCAAGACGCGGCTGGTCGGGCGACTGACCGGAATCAACACCGATCGGTTGCCCGAAGAGCAGGCGCGCGGGATTTCGATTGATCTGGGCTTCGCGCACTTCGAGCAAGACGGCATTCAATTTGGCGTCGTCGATGTGCCGGGGCATGAGCGGTTCGTGAAGAACATGGTTGCCGGAGCGACCGGCGTGAATGTCGCGATGCTGGTGATCGCCGCGGACGACAGTGTCATGCCGCAGACGCGCGAGCATTTGGAGATCATGCAACTGCTCGGCATTCCGACCGGGTTGGTCGCGCTCACGAAGATTGATCTCGTGGATCGTGATTACTTGGAACTGGTCGCGGCGGACATTGAAGACTTTCTGCGTGGCACGTTTCTGGAAAGCTGTCCGATCGTGCCGGTCTCGTCGCACACCGGCGAAGGTCTCGACGAACTCAAGGCGACGCTGGCGCGGATCGCTCACGCGGTTGTCTTGCCGGAAGCGAACGACTTATTTCGATTGCCAATCGACCGAGTCTTCAGCGTCCCGGGGCACGGCACAGTCGTGACCGGTTCCGTGATGAGCGGTTCGGCCACTGCCGGCGAGACGCTCGAACTGTTGCCGGAATCACGCGAGGTCCGCGTGCGCGGAGTGCAGCATCACGGCCAGCAGGCCGACAGCGCGGCCGCTCGGCAACGGACGGCGATCAACTTGGCGGGAGTCAAAAACGAAGAGGTCGAGCGCGGTATGGAGCTCGCCTCGCCGGACTATCTGCTGCCGACGCGGCGGATGCTCGTCGAACTGCGGAATCTGTCGTCGTCGCCGATCGTGTTGCGAGATCGGTTGGTGTTCAATCTGCATCTCGGCACTCGTGAGGTGCTCGCGCGAATCAACCTCAAAGGCCGCACGCTGTCGCCGGGGGAAACCGGCTTTGCCGAGTTGCGGACGAAAGAACCGATCGTCGCCGCTCACGGCCAGCGATTCATCCTGCGCCGCGTCTCGCCGAGCATCACGGTCTCCGGCGGCCGAGTGCTCGATCCCTGTTTGCCCGCCGGTAAGCGAATCAAAGATCTGGTGTCGCTCGGCACGAAGTGGGGAGATGCGTCCGATCTCGCCAGGCTTTCGGCGTTGATCGGGCAGAAGGACAGCCTCGACGACTCGCCGCTGGAAGCCGCGCGACGAGCCGGCATCCAACCGCCACGTTATCGGCAACTGCTCGAAGAACTCCGCTCGTCCGGCCAATTGATTCGGCTCGGCGGCGCCGAGCGTGGCTTGCTTGTCCACAAGGATCGACTCGCCGCATTGCAGGCGTCGGTGATGAAGACCGTCCGCGAAGTGCTCGCCAAGCATCAGCCGCGCCGAGCATTGCCTCGCGACATGTTCCTGTCAGCCTGCCGTGAGATCACGCACTCCGCGCTGTTGGATGCCGTCTTCAATCAACTGCTCGTGAAGAACGAACTGGTGAAAGTCGGCCCGCAGATCGGCCCGGCCGACGCGCAGGTCAAGCTGACGAAGAACCAACAAGCCACGCGCACGAAGTTGCTCGAAACCATCGCCGCCGCCGGGCTCATGCCGCCGACCACGAAAGAACTCGCCGCGACGGTCAGCCAGACGCTGGATCAGATCGCACCGCTGCTGCACGTCAGTTGTGAAGACGGACTCCTCGTGAAGGTCGCCGAGGATTTGTACTTCTCCCCCCAAGCAATCGAACGGGCGAGACAACTCTGCGCCGAGCTCCTCGACAAGAACGGCCCGGCCTCGATGGCTCAATTACGCGACGCCTGGGGAGTCAGCCGCAAGTTCTCCGTTCCGCTGTGCGAGTTCTTCGACTCAAGCGGTCTGACCATTCGCAACGGCGACCTGCGCGTCGTGGGGCCAAACCTGCGCGAACGGATTGGCTGATCGTGAAGACGATCTACCGCGTTGAAACCAAGGCTCGAAGATTATCGGTCGTGTCTTCACGCCTTGGTGGTTCATTGCTCTTCCGCGTGCCGAGACCGAAGATCGCTTAAGAATAATTCCGCGAGGCACTCATGTCCGACTTCTTCCAAAACCTCATCACCGAATACGTCCACTCGCGGCCGAACGCCAAGAAGCTGGAGCCGAAGCATGTCGCCAAGAGGTTGGGGGTCCGCAAGCGCGACTTCCAAGAGTTCCTCATCGCGTGGCGAACGATCTTCCATCGCGGGGTTGCGAGCCTCGAAGCAGGGGAACAACCTCCAAGCGAGGATGTCGGCGAACCTGAATCGAGTGACGTCGCGTCCGAGAAGAAAAAGCTCAGACCGGGGTCGCTGTTGGGCGTGATCAGAAAGATTGGCGTGCGCGGGGCAGTGTTCATCGCGACGGCCGATGCGGCGGGGCATCGCGCGGGGATGAAGCCGTTGGAGGTCTCGATCGCCACACGCGATTTGAAGGACGCTCAAGTCGGCGACAACGTCATCGTGCAATTGGTCAACCGGCCGCGCGAGGGAGAGCGGTCTTACGGCAAAGTGATCGAGGTCACCGAGCGAGCGACCAATTCGTTCGTCGGCACCTATGACGAGTTCGACGGCCAAGGCTATGTGAAGATCGACGGCCGGAACTTTGAAGACCCGATCTCGGTCGGCGACCCCGGTGCGAAGGGAGCGGCTCCCGGCGACAAAGTCGTCATCGAGATGCTGCGATTCCCGTCGCACGCGCACTCCGGTGAGGCGGTGCTGACGCGAGTGCTCGGCGCGAAGGGGGAACCCGGTGTCGATCTGCTGTCGATCATTCACGAGTTCAATCTGCCGGATGAGTTCCCTCCCGAAGTCCTGCACGAGGCCAGCAAGCAGGCGGAACTCTTCGACGAAAACGATTTGCGAGGCCGGCTCGATCTGACGAACGAAACGATCGTGACTATCGACCCGTTTGATGCGCGCGACTTCGACGATGCGATCTCGCTGAAACGCAATGAGGTCGGTCACTGGGTTCTGGGAGTCCACATCGCCGACGTAGGCCACTTCGTGAAGCGCGGCAGCTTGCTCGATCGTGAAGCGCGACGTCGCGGCACCAGCGTGTACCTACCGACGCGTGTGCTGCCGATGCTGCCGGAGGTCATCTCGAATGGACTGGCCAGCCTGCAACAAGGCCGCGTGCGATACACGAATTCGGTCTTCATTGAGTTCAATCCTGACGGCGTTCCCATTCACACCGAGTTCGCAAAGTCGGCGATCAAAGCAACTCAGCGGTTCGCGTATGAGGAAGTGATGCCGTTGATCGCCCAACATATTGGCGAGCGGGGCGGCGTCAGCCCCCCGGTTTCTGCCGACTCGGCACGACTCACCGGGGGGCTGACGCC
>SXGU01236237.1_pt1 | contig 33820 bp, 29 predicted proteins | sample 3174531 | NCBI WGS metagenome assembly SXGU01 (sample SAMN11356863, study PRJNA531348) | freshwater metagenome | isolation source: freshwater sample F1-140 | place: China: Fuxian Lake, Yuxi | collected 2017-12-25 | reverse complement strand
GTTTGCAGGAAAAGGATCACGACAAGCACCACCAACAAGATGGCTTCAAAAAGCGTCTTCACGACCGCCTTGATAGAACTGCGGACAAACTGAGTGGGATCATACACGATCGCGTAATCCACGCCTTCAGGGAACTCCTTCTTCAGCGATTCCATGGCCGCACGCACATTGTCAGACAATTGCAGCGCGTTGGCTCCGGGAGACTGGAATATGGGCAGTGCGATGGCGGGCTTGTTGTTGAGCAATGAGCGCAGCGAGTATCCCGCAGCACCGAGCTCAATCCGCGCCAGATCTCTGAGCAGGGTCTTTTCACCGTTGGGACCGGTCTTGACGATAATTTGCCCGAATTCTTCGGGATCGACTAAGCGTCCCTTGGCGTTGATCTGCAACTCAAAGCCGACGTGGGCCGTTTGCGGTTGTTGACCAATGGCCCCCGCTGCGACCTGCACGTTCTGTTCGCGGATGGCACTGACGACGTCACTCGCGGTCAGATTTCGCGAGGCGATTTTTTCGGGATCAAGCCACACACGCATGGCGTAATCGCCTGATCCGAACACCTGCACAGCGCCTGCGCCTGGGATTCGCGACAGCACATCCTTCACCTGAAGTGTGGCGTAGTTGCGCAGGTAAACATCGTCGTATCGGCCGTCGGGGGACAACAAGTTGACGACCAGGGTGAGGTCGGGGGATTGCTTCGTCGTGGTAACACCCAGTCGACGGACTTCTTCCGGCAGCTTGGGCAGAGCTTGTGACACGCGGTTCTGGACATTGACCTGGGCCTTGTCGATGTCGGTGCCGAGTTTGAACGTGACTGTCAGTGTGAGCACGCCATCGCCAGTGGCCTGACTAAACATGTACAGCGAATTCTCAGTGCCATTTATCGCTTGTTCGAGCGGGGCCGCAACGGTCTCGGCAATGGTACGGGGACTGGCACCGGGGTAGGTCGCCATCACCACCACCGTGGGTGGAACGACCTCCGGATACTCGCTGATCGGCAGACGCCACATCGCGATCAATCCGAGAAGAAAAATTAGGACTGAAAGAACTCCCGCGAAAATGGGGCGACGTATAAAGAAATGGCTGAAATTCATAACACCTTAAATGGTTGGCGAAGGCTTAATGTTGTTGTGCCGCAGCCCCAACCGAAGGTGTGGCTCCATCGGTTCCAGCTTCCTGCGCCGTCACCACCATTCCCGGTCGCACTCGCGAAAGGCCATTCACAATGATGCGTTCTCCGGCCTGTAGACCGGCTTGAACCACCCGCTTGCCATCCAGTGAAGGACCCAGTGTCACTGGCCGGTAAGCCGCCGTGTTCGAGGATGTCAGGGTCATGACAAATTTCTGCGCCTGGTCCGTACCGATGGCCGTTTCCTGGATGAGCAGGACAGGGTGTTTTTCGCTACCTGGCAAACGAAGCCGGGCAAAGAGTCCGGGCAAAAGACGCCCATCGGGGTTGGGAAACACGGTGCGCAGCAAAATGCTTCCTGATTGTGGGTCGACACGGTTGTCCAACGATTCGACAAAGCCCTTGTGCGGGTAACCGGTTTCATCCGCGAGACCCAACTCGACTGGGATTTTCCCTTCGTCGCCACGACTTAGTTTGCCAGATCGGCTCAAGGTGTTGAACCGTAGCAGCGCATTTTCATCCATGTCCGCGTACACATGCACGGGATCAACGGAAACTAATGTGGTGAGCACGGTGGCTCCACCCGCGTTACCGTTGACATAGTTACCGACGGTCACCAAGGCGCGGCTCACGCGACCATGAATCGGCGAGCGAACCTCGGTGTTTTCGAGTTCCAGTCTGGCATATTTACATGCCGCCTCCGCAGCAAACACCTGAGATTTGGCCTCTTGGAATCGAGATTCCCGAGTGTCGGCCTCCTCCTGGGAAATGGCGCGGCCCGCGAGCAGTTGGCTATTGCGTTTGGCCTCGCGTTCCGAGTTTTCTCGCCGTACGCGGGCCACTACCAACTCCGCCTCCCGTTGATCCAATTCGGCACGTTGCCACCGCGGACCGATGACAAAGAGGACATCCCCTTGCCCGACCATTTGTCCGGATTGGAATCGGATTTCCTGAATGTGCCCAGAGATCCTCGGACGCACCTCGACGAACTCGACTGGCGCTGTCCGGCCGGTGAACTCATTCCACTCCACGATCTCCTGCCGTTCTGGGGATGCAACGGTGACCACAGGCGGTGGGGGAGCGCCCACTTGGCCAGACTTGCCCTTTGGACCACACCCCCATGAGCTGAGTGCGAGAAGTCCAAGGGATGCGACGGTAGTACCCAGTGTGGGGAGTTTCATAAAATTGCGTGGGCAAATTGTTATCTAAACGGTCAACTTAAAGTGGGCGGTGAAATGTCGTGGTTTGGGGGATTCGGGCGACTTGGGGTGCGTGCGAGGTCGAATAGAAGGCGCTAAGGATGCTGGATCATTCGCAAGATATCCAGGGTGCCTTGCTCCATTTCGAGCAGGATATCGAGATCGTCTTGGATGCGAGCTTGGGACAGCAGTCCTTCGTGGTAAGCATACAGCATGCGGGCGCGAACCGCCGGATCACACGCAGCGATTAACCCGGCAGCTTGAGCGTCACGGATCGTGGTTTCCAGGTACCGTTGGGCTTGACGCATGATGTCTTGAATCACCTTTCGCAATCCGGACTCCAGGGTGGAAACCTCATTGCCAAGGCTGGCTAATGGACAGCCTAGGACATGGCCAAATCGATTCTTCAGTTCGACTTGCTCTTCGTAGGCACTGCGGCAGTAATCGCGCAGACGATCGAGTGGCGGGCGGGTCGGTGAAAAAATGGGGTCGAGTTTACCGCGAAACGTTTCCCACTCATCAAGAATCGCCGCGCAGGCAACGTCCGACTTGGACTCGAAGAAGTGATAGAAGCTGCCCTTCCGCACGTCCGCCTTTTCACAAATCTGATCGATCGTGGTGCTGCCATACGAACCGGTCCAGATCAACTCGGCCACAGCTTTCAGCAGACGTTCGCGTGCATCACTCGTTCGGCCCATAAATTCGAAACGCCTCGGTGGCGTTGATCGCTGAGTAATACAATGTTGACCATTTAGTCAAATAAAAAAACCGCGCTCGAATGCCGCCATCCAAACACCACACGCCTTTTGGGCAGCGGTTGCCCTCTGCCTTTCAACCGTGGACTAGAAGGCGGTAGGGGGCTTGCGTCTAGGACCCCCCAAAACGCTCCACATTGACAGTCGCTGCGGGGCTTGGTCAGGCTGGGCCGGTTGAGCACCGCACGCACATCGCTCCCCCAGATCCGTCCCCTCTTGGGTTCTGGTTTTTTGCAAGGGCTGAATCGCATCCTGCCTTTGGGCCGGAAGTATCATCCGGTGCTCTCCTTCTGGAATGGCCGTACTGGTTTGGTGGGTATCCCCTTCGCCAACCGCCTCTTAGTTCATCCCATGGCTTGGGCAAAATCGGGTGCCGGCTTGTTGTTAGCGGGTGAGAACTATGTTCCCGAAGTCCGATTGCTTCCGCCGTTAGTGCAGTCATTGCGCGACGGCTGGTTGATTGATGTCGGGGCCAATATCGGGATTTACCCCCTGCTGTTCCGCAATTTGTCCCAACTGCCCATCGCGGCTTACGAACCTCAGCCACTCCTCTTTCGATTGTTGGAGCTGAATGTTTCCCACAATCAATTGCGCGATGTAACTTGTCGCAATGTGGCCTGCGGTGCGGCCCCCGGCGAGATTCCGTTTGCCATCGGGCTCAACGGCGAGGTGGCAACACCGGAGGAAGCGGCCAAATCGCGTGTACTACAGACCCATGACGTGGACCTGGAAAGAGCCATCGCCGACACTCATTCCGGACAGGACATCGTCCAGGTCCATGTGACGACGCTCGACGCGGATCTTGAAGGGAAGCGGGTGGCATTTCTTAAAGTGGATTGCGAAGGGTTTGAGTTCGAGATTTTGCGAGGCGCTCAACGAATCTTGAAGGAGCAGCGGCCCATTATCTTTATCGAAGTGCATCCGATGGGTCTCGAAAAATTCGGGAGTTCAACTCAGGCAGTTCTGGACCTGCTTCGGCCGTCCTATGAACTCGAGGGTTGGGATTTCAGCGAAGCCCGGTTTCACCCAAAGTGGGTGCGGAGCTTTCTGAAACATCGGGCGACCGCCGGCCGTCGATTTGCTAACCTGGATGAATTCCTTCAGGCGGCTCAGACAGCGCCACGTCCCAGCCAGTTGTATCTGATTGGGCGGCCGAAGTAAGGGGCATCGATTTCTATTGGGTTGTGGTTCCCTGCGATTCGTGTATGAAGGATGCGAGTCCTTGAACCGACTTTTCTATGAAATCCACGGATTATTCGTCCCGAGCTCTCCCTTCGACCACGCACGCGCCTGCTTTGCCATGGCGCTTGTCGGCACTCGGTAACGTTCGATGGGGGCATTGTCTGGCGCTGTTTCTCGCGATGTCCTCGGTGGCGTCGGCCCAGGGGCTCTTCGATCGACTAGGAATCGGCAAGAAGAAGTCTTCCGACAGCGCGGTGGCGTCGTCTGCGGCACTTGCCGGTTTGTCGGAAGCTCAGGTGGCGACGGGGCTTAAAGAAGCCTTGGCCAAGGGTGTTGAGTCAGCCGTCGGGCGATTAGGTGTCGCCGATGGTTTCCTGAAAGACGCCGCGGTGCGCATTCCAATGCCGGAGAATTTGCGCAAGGTCGAGCGCACCCTCCGCACGTTAAAGCAGGATGCTCTGGCGGATCAATTTGTCACCACGTTAAACCGGGCTGCCGAGCAGGCCGTCCCTGAAGCGGCAGCGGTCTTGGGCGACTCCCTGAAGCAGATGACTCTTCAGGATGCGAAGGTAATCTTGGTGGGCACCAACAACGCGGCCACGGCCTATTTTCGACGAACCAGCACCACGAATCTGCAGGAACGATTCCTTCCGATCGTGAAGCGTGCCACCGAACAGGCTGGCGTCACGCGTGTGTACAAACAGATGCTGGATCAGGCCCAGGGTGGCGCGCTGGGTGGCTTTGGAAAACTGGGTGCAGGGCTTTTGGGAGTGGATACGGTGGACCTGGACTCCTACGTGACGTCGAAGAGTTTAGATGGGTTGTTTCTAAAGATCGGGGACGAAGAACGGCGGATCCGCGAGAGCGCGGCGGCGAGAACCACCGATCTATTGAAACAAGTATTTGGAGCGGTTCAACAGAAAGTGGCGGGTGCAGGGGGGCGTTGATCCTTGGATAAAATATCCCCCAACGCGATGTGGGCTGCACGATTCGCCCGTCGTCCGGGTTGCTTGGGTTGCAGGCTGACCAGCGTCTATTTCAGTGCGATGGACGTTCGTTCGGAGAGCCAAATCATATCGACATTTCGCGGCGATGCCACGACCAGGGCCATGCTGGCATTTTTCCAGGGAAGTTTGGTTCGGCCATCGAGCCATTTGTGCACCTCGGCGTGGCCGTCGGCGAAGCTCATTCCACCGGCGCCATTGTGGGTGCTGGCTGGGTAATCAATGATGTGAACCTGCTGGGGTGGTAACCCATCGTTCATCGCTACGGCCACGTCCCCAAAGTTGATGCCATCGGGATGTTCATCGATGAAAACAAACGCCTGAGAATGCCCCATGATATTGACATCATTGAGCTTTCGGAAGACCGCATACTTTTTCTTGGTGAGATGACTCAACCAATCATCTCGAGAGTTCATGGCCTGGCTGAGGGACAAGCTGCGAACGCGTGGGTGACGCTTGCCGCCGATCGTGACATAGCTCCGGTCGGCCGGACACTTATAGATGCCAGGGGATTGGGTGTAAGGAGCCAGCTTGGCATAGTTGGGATTCATCAACCCCAAGGTGTTGGTATTGTGCGGATTGGAACCGGAGTAATCCAAGACGCCCCGGACCCAGCCCGCGCCATCCGCGGTCAAGTCATTCCAGACTAAATTGTCATTGTTGTCATTGGCATAGAGAACCCACGCAATGGTCAGTTGCCGCTGGTTGTTCATGCATTGAATGCCGTGAGCCTTGCTTTTGGCCTTGCCCAGCGCTGGCAATAACATGCCGGCCAGTATCGCAATAATCGCGATGACAACCAGAAGTTCGATCAGGGTGAAACCGTCTACGCGCCGGCGAGGAATGTGCGTTTGTGGGAACCGTTGAGTTGTCGATGCAATCATAGGCACGCGGGAGATTGGCGATAAACTACATGGATGCCGACCGGTGAACAGCAGGAATTGCGAAATACCGCAACGCGGGTGGATCCAGAAACGACCTCCTGAATTAACGATGGCTGCAATGCGGCTCGGAAATACCCAAGGGCGACAAACTGGAAACGGCTTGCCCATGGCGGGTATTTGCATAGCTTTTCCTCAACAGGCAGAGGGAGCCTGGGTGGATCTTGACCGTGCAAGTTCGATCATGAGTACCAACGCCTCGAGCATTGACGCCGATTCCGCACCGGCACCGAGCTACGTCTTAAGGGACGAATTGGCTCAGTTTTGCTTGCCGAAGGCGGATCGGGATCCCAATCGAAAGGTGGCCTGGGTCAATACCTTGTGCCTTTGTGTCCTGTTGATTGGTACTATTGGCATTCAAACGCCGGCAGCGCTGATTTTGAAGATCCAGTCTGAGGAACCTCAGGTTGTCCAGGTGGAAGCTCACCAACCGAAGCCCCAGGAATTTCAGCAACGACCTGAAACCGAGGAGGAAGAGCCGGATCAAGCGCCGCGAGAGCAGCCGGTATTGCCGACGATTGTCGCTCTAAACACCGTCGATGTGAAATTTGCCATGCCGGTGGAAGGACCGACAGCCGTTGCGGCGAATGCCGCGCTGGCCACGCCGCCGCCCCGCGTGATCACCCGACCGGTACAGCCGCCGACAGCGAAGCCCCAGAGTGACACTCCTGTCCGCTTTTCGGGGTTTGGAAAGCGGGGTCGAGATGGGTTCATTCCTGTTCCCGATGTCCAGGACCTCCCCCCGGGTCTCAAGAAGAACCTGCCCAGAGGATCGGCCACCACGGAATTCCGGTTCACCGTGACCACAGGCGGCCAGATCATCAACCTGCGAATCCAAAAGCCTTCAGAACATCCGGCATGGGATCAGTTTGTCCTGGATTGGTTCCAACGCAAGGGCACGTTCATCGGTCAGGAGACGAATATTTCCTTTTACTACAATTTCAAAATGAATTTCCCCGATTAGCGCCTGAGTCCACCCATTCGAATTCCCTTCTTATCTCCGGCTTACACGCTACTCAACGATCTCAGACTCATCACTACCCAATATGCTCGCCAATTCGCTTGTCGAACTGTTCAAACATGGAGGCTACATCATGTGGCCTATCCTCGTCGTCGCCATCGTGTCGATCGCCATCGTCGGTGAACGCTGCGTCTGGTGGATTCGAGAAAGTTCTCGAAGACAGCCGGAACGTTTGGAGAAAGTGCTGGCGGCGCTCGAAAATGGGGATTTTCCTGAAGCCGCCCGCCAGTCGAGTGAGAGCCAGGACCCGGTTGTTCGTATGATTTGGCATGGGCTGAACCACGTGAATTCATCGCTGCAAGGTGCACTTCAGGTCGCCGCTGGTGCTGAGATCAAGCGGGCGGGTCGATTCCTCATGGTGATGGACACCTGTATCACGGTGGCCCCATTGCTGGGGTTGCTGGGCACCGTGACGGGGATTATGAGCGCCTTTAGCAAGGTGGGGGGTGAACTGGCCATCGAGGGGGTGTCCGCTGGTATTGGCGAAGCGTTGATCGCCACGGCGGCGGGACTCGGCATCGCCATTTTTAATTTGGTTCCTTTCAATTTCCTCACCGAACGGGTCTCCAAACTGCAATTTGAACTGGAAACTGCAGCCACCAACGTGGAGGTCATGGTGAACAAAGCCAAACGACAGGGGTTCGATACCGTTGATTTCCGCCGCGAATCCTCGGTGCAGAATCGCTAGCCCCTAATATTTATGGCAGGATCCGGCGGCGGCACAGCACCCGTCATGCGGGCGGGCAAATTCGGATCGGCGATGCCGCGCAAACGGGCGCGCATCGAAATAATTCCATTGATTGACGTCATGTTCTTCCTCCTGGCGAGCTTCATGATGGTGAGCCTCTCGATGAGCAAGATGAAGTCTGTCAAGATCGCCTTGCCGCAGGCGGCGGCGTCCCAAAAAGATCTGAACCCCGACATGTTCAATATTACTGTCAACAAGGCTGGAGAGACCTACGTTGGCAAACAGTTGTTGGCGATGCCTCAGGTGCTGAACCTCCTTACCAACGCCTATCGTGCGAAGACCAATCTCCACGTCTATGTGAGCGGAGATCGGGACGCTACCCACGGCAGTGTCATCCGGGTGCTCAATACGGTGCGCAGCGCTGGAATTCAACGAGTCCAGTTTGCCACGGCCCCCATCGAAAAGGCCTCGACACCATGAGAATTGCTTCTCCCATTCGCCAACGAAGGGCACGTATTGAGATTATTCCGCTCATTGATGTGATGTTCTTTCTATTGGCGAGCTTCATGATGGTGAGCCTGACCATGATCCGGCTCCAATCGATGAAGATGAATCTGCCTACCGCGACCAAAGCCACAGGAGAGAAGCCGGATCTTATCAATCTCAATGTTGACCGGAACGGTGACACGTTGGTGGACAAGCAGCATTTGAGCCGTGTGGAGCTCCACACGCTACTCACCAATCGCTTCCTAATGAATAGCAACGTCAGTGTCTACATTACCGGCAATCCCGAGGCCAGCCATGGAACAGTGATTGAAACGTTGGATGCGGTGCGACTCGCCGGTATCTCGAGGGTTTCGTTCAACATCTCGGAGCCGACGGCAACTGAACGGCGTTAGGATTGAGCGAGGGACTGCATGCAAAACACTTGGAGGATTCAAATGAGAAGCCAGACGCTGGCTCGGGACGGCTTTGCCCGACGAGTTTCTGTGTTGGTGGGTGCGGCACTCTCTTTTTTGGGTGTGGAGCTTGGCTTGGGTTCTTCACGGGCGGCCGATTGGCCCCGGTTCCTCGGACCTTTCCGAAATGGGACGACAGCGGAAGTGATTCCGAAAAAATTACCGGCTGATGGACCGCCTCAGTTATGGCGAGCCCGGGTGGGTGCGGGATACAGCGGGCCGGTGGTTTCGCAAGGCAAAGCCATTTTGTTCCATCGCAGCGACAATCAAGAAATCATTGAAGCCTTTGATGCAGTCACTGGCAAATCCCTTTGGAAGGCGGCCTACCCGGCGACGTATGTCGATGATTTTGGGTTCGACAACGGGCCGCGAGGCACGCCCGTGGTGGACGGATCGCGGGTCTATGCGATGGGGGCGGATGGGGACGTGATTGGCGTGAACTTGTCGGACGGGAGCGTCGCATGGCGAGTCAACGCGCGAAAGCAGTGGGGTGCTGGCAAGGGTTTTTTCGGAATGGCTTGTTCCCCATTGGTTGACGGCACCAACGTGTTGTTAAATATCGGCGGCAGCGATGGCGCTGGGATCATTGCTCTGGATCGTGACACAGGACGTTTGGCTTGGAAGGCCACCGATCACGAAGCGAGTTATTCGGCGCCCGTCATGGCAGAGTTGGCTGGGGGAATTCGACGAGTGTTGTTTTTTACACGAACCGGCTTGGTGGGGCTGGACCCCATTACGGGCAGGGTCCACTTTGAACAGCCGTGGCGGGCTTCGATGAGTGCCTCGGTCAACGCCACTGCTCCTCTCGTCATTCAAGACCAGGTGTTTCTTACCTCGAGTTATGACGTCGGTGGAATCCTGCTGCGGATGAGTCCCGACAAGGTTCAGAAACTTTGGAGCAACGACGAAAGTTTGTCCTCTCAGTTCTCCAGTGTGGTGCATTCCCAGGGTTATCTCTATGGGTTTCATGGGCGGGTCGATGGTGCCAAGCCGGATTTGCGGTGCGTGGCACTGAACACCGGGAAAGTGGCTTGGTCGAAGGACGGCTATGGCCCGGGTTGTGTCCTCCTGGTGGGGGGTGATTTGCTGGTGGTCTTGGAAAGTGGAGAAGTCGTGGTGAGCTCCGCCGGTCCCAAGGCCTTCCAGGAACGAATGAGGGTTCAAGGATTCGGCAAAGAAACACGGGCGATGTCTGCGTTTGCGGGTGGAAAGTTGTATGGACGCGACAAACAATATCTGATTTGCCTCGATTTTTTGGGTCAATGAATCCGCGCGTCCCGGCTTCAACACCGTTGCCAATCGTGCCGCGTGTTTTCTAGTGTGTCCCTCGCCGTTGGCTGACCATTCCATTCATGAGCGATTATCGTGTTCACTTTGAAGTCTTTGAGGGACCGCTCGATCTGCTGCTTCACTTGGTGAAGAAGCAGGAGGTGGACATTTACCAAGTCAACCTCACGCAAATCGCGAACGAGTTCATCGAGTACCTTAATCAGATGCAGGACCTGGATCTGGAAGTGGCTGGTGAGTTTGTGGTGATGGCCGCGACTCTGATTTACATCAAGAGCCGAGAACTGCTTCCCAAGGATCAACAAGTCGACGTCGCCGAGGATGAGACACCGGAAGACGATCCGCGCTATGAACTCATTCGTCGGTTGGTGGAGTACAAGAAATTTAAGGATGTCGCGGCGCAGCTCCAATTAAAGGAAACCGAACAGGAGAATGTGTTCGCGCGACGGCCTGGACGTCTTGAGTTGGAAGTGACTCCTCAAGGACCCCGTTCGCCGGCATCGCTTTTCGACTTGATCAATGCGGTCAGTACGATTCTCAAACGCTATGGGTCGAGGGACGATGTCCGGGAGATTCACGCGGATCCCTGGACGGTGAGTGAGAAGATTGAGGAAATTCGTACGCGGATTCTGGCCAAAGACGGTCTCAAGTTCTCCGAATTCTTCGGCGCTGCTATGAACCGGATTGAAGTGGTGTGCACCTTTTTGGCGCTGTTGGAGTTGATTCGGATGAGACAGATCGTCTGCATGCAATCCGAAGTCTTTGGGGAGATCGATATTCAACGCGCTCCGGAACCGGTTCCGGGTTCTGCACCGGAGTTTGCGTCGACGGGTGAAATGCCCCAAACCGAATCCGAGCCGTCCTCGGGTCAACTGCCCTTGATCTGATACGCCCAAGTCGCCTGAACCCGAATTAGCCATCTCTGTCGACACGTTACTCAATGGTCCAACAACTTTTCTTCATGGAGCTGAAGTTCATTCTCGAAGTTCTGCTGTTCTCCTCACAGAAGCCGCTCAGTGTCACCGAACTCAGGGACATCCTGAATCGCGCAGCGGACGAAGAAGAGGCGAGCGAGTATGTCCGGGCCTTCAAAAAGCATCCGTTGGAGAAGATCGAAGAGGCGTTGGCGACGCTTGCAGCAGACCACGAGACTGCGGCCCGCAGTTATCGGCTCGTCTGCGTGGCGGGCGCATGGCAGTTCATTACGCAGGCCGATTTTGCCCCCTGGCTACGCGCGTTGGTGGGGGTCAAGAACCGCCCCACGCGATTGTCGCAACCCGCGCTGGAAACCATGGCGATCATCGCTTATCGCCAACCCATTACACGGGCGGAGGTCGAACAGATTCGCGGTGTAGCTGCCGATGGTGTTATCGTCACTCTCAAGGAGCGCGGCCTGATCGCGGAAGCGGGCCGAGCCGAGGTGATTGGACGCCCGATGACTTACGTGACCACGCCGGCATTCCTGGAGTATTTTGGTCTGGCGGGTTTAGAAGCCCTGCCAGCAGCAGATGAACTTAGGCGAATCCCCGTCCAGCGTCCCGAAACATTGGCAACCGCCGAGGAAGAATCCGCCTCGCCAGTTCCTGAGCAAATGACCTTAGAACAGGCAGAAACGCCGGTGGCGTCCGATGTGACCCCGGCCAATCAGACGACTCCCCAGCAAGATAACTCGAGTTCCCCGCCGCTGACTTAACCTAGGCTTGGAGCTCGAAGGCGCGATGGAATCGAAACCGGGCTAATCCGAGGGCTGCCAGTGTCGCAGCGAAGGACATCACACCGAGGTTCTCGGGAACGGAATTCGAATTGAGCCCGTCCGTGTCGGAGAACGAAACCCATGGACCTTGCTTCAAAGAAAACTGGCCCGCAGTCGGTCCGTCGCAGCAACCTTCCTGCCCGTAAACATCGACGCTATGGTGACCGGCGGCGAGATTCACAGTGAATTCAAACAGTTGGTTGCTGTCATTCCAACTCGAGTTCCACCACATGTCATTTGGGTTATGCCCAACGGCGGTTCCGTCCAGGACAACACTGCCTCCAAATCCGAAGTCTGGAGCAATCCTAAGCGCCATTTCGCCCGCCTCGCTCGCGTCAAGCCAGAAATCCACGCGGTAGTGAAAGGCAATATCGATATTGGATCCCCCGTTGATGAGCCCTTGGTTGAGAATCTGTCCGGGTTGAGGCCACGCACTCCCATCCCAATCCCAAAGAGTGGCCGCCGCGCTGCCATAGCCAGCCGGAGGTGTCGGGTTCGCCGCCTTGATGACGTTCCAATTGAGTTGGTACTCCAATGCCGTTGCAAAAGAGGTATTGTTGCCGGGAAGCGATTCGAAGGTAATTTGGCTCGCGGTCCCTGAGACGCTGACGGCCAATGCCCCGATGATCCCCAACGCTGGTGTCCTATTGATGAGTCTCATGAGAATTGCTTTTCATCCAGTTGCGCCAAGCGATGAGGACCTACGATTTCCTGAATCCATTCCACGGTTCCTAACGGCAGGTATCGTCGTTTTCGCTGGGATTCTTAGAATATTTCACGTCGGTCGCGATAATTTAACAGAAATCTTGGCCCTTTTCTGTGTGCGGGCGGATCGCTGAGTTGCCGACATTTGGAGATCGGTCGTCCATGGAATTCCCCAAAAGCGGTGGAGGGCCATCGCGCTCAAAAGGCGTGGGTGTCAGTTGGTCGTTCCATATCGAGGCTTTTTCCACAAACCATGGATTTCGCGGCTGACCCGGCTGGGGGATCCATGATTTGCTCTCAGCAACATGTCGCTGTTAGAACACCGCAAGGCCATTGATACGTTGGATGCGAAGATCGTCCAGTTGCTTAATGAGAGGACACGTCACGTCCTGGAGATTGGGGCGATCAAGCTGAAGGCGGGCGAGGAAATCTATGCACCGCATCGCGAGCGGGCGGTATTGGAGCGGGTGTGCAAATACAATTCCGGCCCCATTACCAACGAAGGTCTCCAGGCGATTTATCGCGAGATCATGTCGAGTGCCCTGGCGCTCGAGAAACCGACGACCATTGCCTTCTTGGGGCCTGTGGCCACCTACAGCCATCAAGCGGCACTGAAACGATTTGGCTCGAGTCTCGCTTACGCGCCCCAGAAGACCATTGCCGAAGTTTTTAGCGAAGTGTCCAAACGCCGCGCCGATTACGGGGTGGTGCCCATCGAGAATTCAACCGAGGGGGCTGTCACGCCGACGTTGGACCTGTTGGTAGACACCGACCTGAAACTCGTGGCTCAAATCGTCTTGCCCATTCAGCATTGTTTGCTGAGTCACGCGGCATCCAAGGAAGCCATTCGCAAACTTTACGTCCACCCACAGACCTTCGCGCAATGTCGCCTATGGATTCAGCGGCATTTGCCGGAGGCCGAGATCATCGAGACCAGTTCGAATGCGCGGTCGACCGAATTAATCGGGTCCAGCCGCACCTCGTCTGCGATCGCCGGACTTCTTGCTGCCGAGACCTATCGGGTGCCGGTGCTGGAACATGATATCCAGGATAATTCGGCCAATGCGACACGCTTTGTGGTCTTGGGCCGCACGTCGCCCCCGGCCTCCGGCCGCGATCGAACGAGCGTGGTATTCAGTATTGCGGATCAGGCGGGCGCGCTGCACGCGGCGTTGGCTCCATTCCGTCGGTTTCGAATCAACATGACCAAAATCGAGTCCCGTCCCAGCAAGCGCAAGGCATGGGAGTATTTGTTCTTCGTGGATTGCGATGGGCATTCTTCCGAACCTAAGGTCGCTCGGGCCATTCAAGAATTGGGTAAACATTGCAGTTTTGTAAAAGAATTGGGCAGTTACCCGAACGGAGATTGAGGGCGAATGAAGTTCCTGCGCTATGGACCCCAGGCCATTTTGATTGAATTCGCCGTCCAGGCGGATGCGGCAGCGCTGGAGCGATCTCGTCGATTGATGCAGGTGTTGGAAGGCAGTCCGCTGGCGCGCTTGCGAGAATTGGTGCCATCATTTTGTTCATTGCTCTGTGAGTTTCAGCCTGGGACTGAATCGAACTTTCAAGAGTCTTGGCGACAGCTCGAACTAGCGGTGGCAACATCCGACAAGGACACCCTCCCTCTCGCCCCATCGCGATTGATGGAGCTGCCCATAACGTATGGCGGCCCTGACTTGGATCGGGTCGCTTCGCATTGCGGATTGAGCGCGACCGAAGTGGTCGAACGTCATCGCAGTGGACGTTACCGGGTACATTGTCTGGGATTTGCTCCCGGGTTTCCGTATCTTGGAGGATTGGACCCCCGGTTGAACACGCCTCGATTGCCGACGCCACGTCCCCGTGTGGCACCTGGCAGTGTCGGTATCGGAGGCGAACACACCGGCATTTACAGCCTACCCACTTCCGGGGGATGGAATCTGATTGGATCGACGTCGGTGCGATTATTTCGTCCCGAAGCGTCGGAGATTCCTCAGATGTTTCATTTGCGCCCGGGCGATGAGGTTCGTTTTGTGGAGCCAACCGACTCCTGCGCGGTAGCGTCGGACTCGGAAGTGTTTCAGTTAGCAGGTAGCGGCAAATCCTTGCCGTGCCTGAGGGTGTTGCATCCGGGGATTCGGACCACCATTCAGGACATGGGGCGTCCTGGCTGGCGCCGCTATGGTGTCCCACCGGGTGGCGCCATGGATCCATTGGCAGCGGCTGAAGCTAATTTGTTGGTAGGAAACCCACCGGACGCACCGGTGTTGGAGCTCTGCCTCCAAGGACAGCAGTTTCAGGTCTTGAACGGCGCCTGGATTGCGATCGGTGGTCCTTCAACCGGGGGGACGCTGCGTCGATCAGAAGCCCAGTGGATGCCTCCCGGCAGTCTGCTTCAATTCCCGCACCCGTTCGAGGGAACCTGGGCATATCTCGGTATCGAGGGCGGTGTCGACAGTCCCCGGATCCTGGGAAGTGCCAGTGCCAACCACCGCGCAGGCATGGGACGCGAATTGGCGGTGGGCGATGTCATCGAGCGTCGGGCCAGCAATGCCACGTCATCCTGGGCTCCCATCGCCCGGAGACTACTTGCTGATCTAGCTCCGCGCGACTATCCGCACCCGCCCGTGGTGCGTGTCTGGCCAGGCCCCCAATGGAACGAGTTTTCTGACCGGGCTCGGCAGGCGTTCTTCGCCAACACCTGGAAGGTCTCGGCACAAAGTGATCGCGCGGGTTATCGTCTGGAAGGTCCTCAAGTCGCCGCTCCCTCGCACTCACTGATCAGCGAACCGGTGCTCGTAGGTTCCATCCAAATTCCTCCGAGCGGTCAACCGATCATCACGTTGCCGGACGGGCCTACCATTGGTGGCTACCACAAACTGGGAATGATCGATCCTGAGGATTTGATCTGGGTGGTTCAAACGTCTCCAGGCCGCTCCATCCGATTTGAGCCCGTTTCTGTTTGAAGTGTGTGAGCCGAAGACGCGTGACGATTAGCCATGAAACTTGATCTCAACTGCGATCTGGGTGAAGGCGAAACCTGGCAAAAGACTCGAGCGCTTATGCGCATGGTGACGTCGGCGAACGTTGCCTGTGGCGGGCATGCCGGCGACGTGGCATCGATGGAAGGTTGCCTTCAGTTGGCGTCCGCAAGAGGCGTTCGGGTCGGTGCACACCCAGGAGCGGCCGGCAATTTCGGTCGCGGTGACTTGACGCTTCAACCCGGCGAGTTTCAACTGTTGGTGCTCCATCAGGTCGGCGCACTTCATCGACTTTGTCAGAAACACCGGGTTCGGCTGCATCACGTCAAACTCCACGGAACGCTTTATCATGCGACAGATGCCGACGTCGGTTTGGCGGAAGCGTATTTGGACCTCATTCGAACGTGTTTTCCTGGATTGCGCCTCTATGCCCGAGCTGGGGGAAGGGTCGCGATTCGGGCACGACAATTGGGAATGCGGGTTTGGGAGGAAGGGTTTGTGGATCGCCACTATGAACCCGATGGAACCTTGGTTCCCCGGGGAAAACCCGGCGCATTGGTTCGAACCTCTAGCGCGGTGGCGAAGCGACTGCGGGAGTATCTAAAAACGGGCCGATGGTGTGCACGCGACGGCACTCCGATTGGGTTGCGGTTTCAGACGGTGTGCCTCCATAGTGATTCGCCCAACGCCGTGGCCATGGCGGCGGCGGCGGCCCAGTGCCTCCAACGTCATTCCCGAGTGCATCACGCTGCGGTGAGTGCAACGTCTCAGACTGGTTCCTGACCGGACGCTTCCTTTGTGACCTATTTGCGCTTTCATCTGCTGTTCGTAGTGCCCTGGGTTGCCTTGGGATTGGTCACGCAGTCCAGCCGGTGGATGGCGAATGGTCATTGGCAGGCGACTTTGATCACCCTGGGCATTGTTTATGGATTTACCGTCCCTTGGGACAATTGGGCGGTGAAACGGGGTATCTGGGGATTTCGTCCCGGCACCTACACGTTCCGAATCTTCGAGCTGCCCGTGGAAGAATGCTTGTTCTTTGGGCTGCAAAGCCTGATGGCAATTGGAGTAACTCTGGCGCTGGAACCGTGCATACCGGATTTGGCGTGGCAACCCGCGAGAACCCCGCTTTGGGTTTGCGGACTAATCACCACAATCTGGGTGGTGGTGGGTTGGCGAGTTTGGCGTTGGCCTGGGCGGGTTGGCCGGCCCGCTTATGCCTTCCACATCGGATTCTGGATGGTGCCGATCGTTCTGCTTCAGCTGGCGTTGGGGCCGGACCTACTGCTGCCCAAACTTCCGCTCATCACCGGCGTGATGGTATTGGTAGGAACTTACCTCACTCTGGCCGACGTGATGGCGGTGCGTTGGAAGCTCTGGTTTTTTGATGAACGCCAGATTCTCGGCCCGAAATGGTTTCGAATCTTACCATGGGAAGAAGCTGTGTTCTTTTATCTGACGACCCTGTTGGTCGTGCAAAGCCTGCTGCTCTGGCGTTGGTTTTGGCGTTCTTAGGGGAACAACCCACTCAGCGGGGCAGGGAATGGCGATGGAAGTTCACGCGCTTTCCCCCAGTCGGCAGTTCCGCTGTCAGATAGCCACCATCTTTAAGCAACTCACAACCGGCCAGCGACGGGCAGAGCTGGACATGAAACTCACGCCAGCACTGCGCTTCATTCAACGCGGCACTCAATCGTCGCGCGGTATTCCCCATCCCTTTCAGCACCGGCATGCCAGCCAGCCATCGGCTCACACCGAAGACCATAGGGGTATGGAGATGCCCGATTACCGTCGTTTCGAGTTGCGGCAGGCGACGTCGAATGATGGGGTCGCGATGCAGGAAGGGCAACGCGCTGGGATCGTGACAGAACAAGATCACGCGTCGGTTGGAAGGCAGGTTTTCGAAGAACGCGCGAATCTCGGTCATGTGGTCGGCCTGGGCTTGTTCCCACCCCATTCGTTCTTCAGGTAGAATCTCCGGCTGGAAGAGCGGTAGCGCCACCAGGGAGGAAGCCACCCCAATCAGTACTCGATCACCCAAATCCAATTGCCAGAAGGGCGAAATCTTCAGGTTCTGAACGGTGCGGTACAGGCTTTGGATACGAGGTCCGCCGGCGCCCCCAAACAGGCTCTTTTTTCCCAATTCATGGTCTCCCATCGTGGCGTGAAATCGGAGACCGTAGTTGTCCCGAAGTTTGGCCAGACAGTTTTGTGCGCTCTCCAAGGCGGCATTGTCACTGACCCCAACAAAGGCTGTGTCCAAAGTAAAATCCCCATTGGCGATCACCAACTCAGCAACCCCAGCGGTGTCTATGAGTTGTTGAAGTAGATGATTTTGGCCGTAAGGATCCTTGAGCCAAATGTGACGCCGGTACAGGTTTGCGGCCACACGCAGAATCGGATTGCCGATCACCGTGGCTTCATGACCGCGCCGCGCTTGTTCCCCTTCCGAGGCATAGTGGACGTCGCTTAAGACTAGAACACGCATTCGAGTGCTGAAGTCATCAGACGAGCTTTGCAGGTGGACTGCAACCTCCGGGTGATCAATGAGCGGTCGAAACTTGGAACTTCCGCGTCGTGTCGCGCGTTGGATCCAGCGGCGCTCTCACCAAATGACCGACAGGGTCTTAATCGATGAAGCGACGCGTCAGATCTCCATAAGCATCGATGCGACGGTCGCGTAGGAACGGCCAATGGGTTCGGGTGACATCCACCTTGGCCAAGTCCACAGGTACGATCAGTGTTTCTTCTTGGTCAGAAGACGCCTTGGCCAGGAGTTGGCCGGAAGTTCCGGAAACAAAGGATTGGCCCCAAAACTGGATACCGTCTCCGCCGTTGGGCTGTTCGAGGCCTATCCGGTTGACAGCCGCCACGTAGCAACCGTTGGCAACGGCATGGGACCGTTGGATGGTTTCCCACGCCAGGTGTTGGTGCGCACCGTATTCCGCCTTTTCAGAGGGGTGCCACCCGATGGCGGTTGGGTAAAAAAGGATTTCGGCACCGCTCATGGCGGTGAGCCGGGCGGCTTCAGGATACCATTGATCCCAGCAGATCAGGACGCCGACGGTACCAAAGCGGGTTTTCCAGGAGCGGAATCCCAAATCGCCCGGAGTAAAGTAGAACTTTTCGTAGTACAGCGGATCGTCTGGGATATGCATTTTGCGATAAATCCCGAGCAATGAGCCGTCGGCGTCGATGATGACCGCCGTGTTGTGGTAAAGTCCTTCAGCGCGCTTCTCGAACAGGGACGCGATGACCACCACGCCGCGGCGTTTGGCCAGTTTTTGAAACGCTGCGGTGCTGGGGCCAGGGATACGCTCGGCGAGTTGAAACCACTTGTGATCCTCGTTTTGGCAAAAGTAGTAACTTGTGAAGAGTTCCTGGGTGCAGATGATTTGGGCCCCTGTGGCCGCCGCTTTTTCAGCGGCAGCCAGGGTGCGCGCGAGATTTTCGGCGGGACTGGCTGAGGCGGCTTGCTGAATGAGTCCCAGGTTGACCACTCTGGAACCGGGGGGTGTCGCGGAGGCGTTTCGAGCGCGTGAGTTTCGTGAGTTCATGGAGCAATGGGAGCCCGGAAATTCATGGCCTTCGGGAACGGGCGGTGGTACGCGTTTGCTCAACGGTTCCACCCGTTGTGCTGTTATCGGTTTTGGATCTGCGGTTGATCTTGCGGGTGGAACCTCGGGTCGGGTCGTTCGCTGGCAGTAAGGCCTCTTTGCCGAAGAGTTCGCGAACAAATTTTCCAAGGGTTTCGTTCGTAGGGCCGTATCCCTTGTGATAGATGAAGAATTCCAGATCGTAGAGGAGTTCGTCGGCGTTTTGGTACCGGGCACTCAACGTGCGTGACAGACACCGTTGTAAAATCTGGTTCAGCCGGACTTCAATTTCCGGATTCAGGGACGTGAAATCGGGAATCGGAAAGGTCAGGATCCGTCGCCGGGATTCCTCAGGCGTGGAGGACTTGAACACATTGTGGCCAACCAACAGTTGGGCCAGCACCACGCCCGCGGAGAAGAGATCGGACCGTTTATCGGTGATCTGAAAATCCGCCTGCTCCGGGCTCATGTAGTCCGCCTTCCCGGCAATGACTTCCCCCTCTTTGTCCACAAGAAACCCCCGAGCCTTGGCAATCCCGAAATCCGTGAGCTTCACATCCCCTTCAAACGCGATCATCACGTTTTTTGGGCTGACATCCCGGTGCACGATTCCGAGTGGACGTCCATCGTGGCCGGCTTTTGCATGGGCGTAAGCCAGGCCGCGAGCGACACGACTGACGATGAACACGGCGAGTTCGATAGGAAGCTTGGCGTTGTGCTGTTGCAGGTGGCCCATGAACTGTTCGAGGTTAACCCCCTGAATCAATTCCATAGTGATGAAGTAAACGCCGCGGGATTCGCCCAAGTGATAGGTTTGGACGATGTTGGTATGGATCAAATCCGCCACCAGTTTGGCTTCGCCGATGAAGTTCTCTATGAATTGCCGCTGTTTGGCAAAGCGATCGCGAATTACCTTCATGGCCAAGCGCTTGACGAATCCCTGCGCGCCATGCTGCTCTGCCTCATAAACAGCACCCATACCGCCTTCATAAATGAGGCGCACCACGTCGTAGCGCAGTGTGTCTTGGATGGAAAACGGAACAGTCACAATCCGCCAATTTTGTGGGGCTAGGTTGTGGTGTCAAGAGATGGTGCGCGGAATCGCCTGCCGCGGTGCATCTCCGAGCTGCCGACATTTCGAGGTCGTTCTCCCGGGAATTCCCCAAAAGCGGTGGAGGGCTACAGCGCTCCAAAGGCGTCGCCATTCGAGTGGCACGGTCCGATTGATTTGGAGCGCGGCAGCCCTCTGCCGCTTTTTCCCCCAGCATCCCATGGGGCGTCGGTAACTCGGAGCTGCGCATGCCTGCCTCGCCGGGCGTTCGGGCCGATCCATTGTGCGGCGTCAGCCAGCCCCATAGTGTCCCATTCCCGTCAAAAGTGGGTTCAAAACGGTCTTGACTCAGGCGGAGCCCAGTCAAAAGGTCGCTAAAAACAACAACCAAACTGAAAATAAAACCTCAGTCTTCGCGAAGCGTCGAAAGCAATTTCTTACTCTTACTGATTCAATCTTTGTTGAAAAGGACGTTTATGAAACAAGTAGTTACCTTCCCAAGCTCTCCCACCCGCTTTTTCCACCGCCTCGTTCGACACCTCGGCCTTGGCTGCGTGATTGCGGCGCTCCTGTCGGCACTGTTGCCGAGCGCTTGGTCCCAGGTGGCACCCACCCTCACCTCAGTCACCCCGGCTCGGGGTGCCACGGGTGTCGCCGTCAACGCCCCGCTCGTCTTTACGTTTGATCAGAGCATAAACGATTCGTTGCCCATCATCCCATCCATGCCGCCGTTCCTGATTGGCAACATCGAATTCACTCCGGCGGACTCGGTTAACTACGATCACGCGTGGAGCGCCGCCGGGCGCACTCTGACGCTGACTCCCAGTGGGGACCTTCCTCCGAACACCACAATTTCCTGGAAACTGAATCCCCCCGGATCGGCCCTTCCGTTGTCCGGCGCGAATGGCTCGCCGCTCGCCACCGCCACCGGCAGCTTCACTACGCGCAGCGGTGACGGTGGTGGTGGTGGCGGTGGCGACGATACCGGACCCAAGCTCGTGGCGAGCGACCCTCCGGCCGAGGGAGCGCTGAACGTCGATCCAAAGGTCAACGTCGTCTTCACGTTCGACCAGGCGATGAAGAAGGTCACAGCCCTCGGTGATGCCATTGCGTGGATTGGCGCAGATGCCGCCAAGTTCGTCTTCAGTTGGAGCGCGGACGGTAAGGTTCTCACGTGCGATTACTCGCAGGATTTTCCAACTCAAACGGTCGTGGGCTGGAGCCTAAACCCCGGGTCTTCCACGGTGAAAATTGAAAGCGCCACGGGCGACGCTCTGCCCGATGGCACTTACAGCGGTGGCTTCATGACCCAGGCGGGCGCCGGTGGCGGCAATTGTAATCCAGATGGTATTCCGGATGGGTGGGGAAATTACAGCATCTCCAAGAGTGGCGACTATGTGCAGGCATCTGCGGCAGACCCCGTTCCTGAGGATTCGCGCCCTTTTGGGTTCGCGGCGATCATCTTTAGTCCCGACGCCGGTCCGAACGCCACGACGGCTAGCGTCACCCTGCCAAACGCCACACAGAAGCCTCTCGTCGCTCCGGGAGTCATCAATGCGCTGTTATATGCAGACACAGCGCCCAAGACCGCCGCAGCCTTGGAAACCAGTTACCCTGCGGGCAACTATACGCTTCGCTTTACTCAAACGGGCCAACCGGAACGGGTGATCTCCATGACGATGCCGGCCAGCAATCCGCCGGTGCCCAAATTCGCGAATTACAGCGAAGCTCAGAACATCAACATCGCCAAAGATTTCACCTTGAGTTGGAATGCCTTTGCCGGAGCGTCCGCCAAGGACCACATCGGTCTGGTGATCATCGATGGGATGGGCAAGACGGTGTTTCAAGCACCTGACAAGTGCGTTCCGCGCGAACTGGCGGTCACAGCGACTTCGGTGGTTATTCCCGCGAACACCTTCAAGTCTGGCGGAACGTACGAGGCATCACTCTCGTTCTCTAAGATGTTTTACTTCTCGGACAATACGGTCGCCAACATGGTCGGATCGGGCGCCATCGCGAACACCACCCGCATGACTTTCAACACCGGTGGAGGCGGCACTGTGGGCCCCGCACGCTTCACAAGTTACAAACTGCTGCCCAACGCTGAACCGGAACTGACCCTCCTTGGCACGCCCGGAAGCATGTACCGGATTGAGCGGACCGGAAATCTCACGCCACCGGTCTCCTGGATCACGGTCGGTAGCGCCAGAACGGACGGCGCCGGCAACGCGGTCTTTCCGGACTCTCAAGCGGGGAATCTGTTTCCACTCTTCTACCGCGCAGTCAATCCCTAGTCCGCTCAACAGAACGCTGGCCTTGAGCGCGGAACGTTGTAGGTTCCCCACCCATGTTTTCGCACGTTGTCATTTTTTGGACCGACCCCACCAATCCCGCGGCCGCCGATGAGTTGCTGGCGGGATGTCACAAATATCTGAAAAACATTCCGGGCGTTCTGCATTATCACGCCGGGAAGATGGTGGGCAGCCCACGTCCCGTTGTGGATCAATCCTACCAGGTGGCCCTGAACTTGGTTTTTCCAGACAAAGCGACCCAGGATGTCTACCAGGCGCATCCTGAGCACGTGACGTTTGTTGAGACTGTGTTCAAGAAGTATTGCAAGAAGGTTGTGGTTTACGATTTTGAGTGAGCGGCTTTGAGCGAGACCCAGGGTTTGGTTAGGATTGAAACCGACCTGCCATGTGGTCAATTCTCAAGCAGTTACAAACGATTCAATCAACCAAGCCTTGCTGGGGATGCCTACGGCGGTGAGAGTCGGTTGCTGGGATGTTTGCGACCTTCGGCCGAAAAGCTGTCGCGAAGGATCCCAATAACCGAATTAAACGAATTTGAACCGCCGTTGTCTCAGGGTTGGCACTCATGCTGCCGTGATGTTCACTTCGGAAGCGTTGCCTGCGCGTTATCAATACTATGGTTGTCTCAGGTCAAATCCGGGATCGTATTCCCGGGTCTGGTTTGGGCTCTGTCTCGCCTGGGTGCTAATGCTGGCGTCGGCACCTGGGGTCGAAGGAGCCGTTAGCAATGGTGTGGTGACGCTCGATCCTACCAATCGGACTGCCGCCATGAACGTTCCCAGCGGACTCAGGGATATTCGCGGCGTCGTGGAAATCCCCTCCAGTTGGCTGTGGGTTTGGCGCGGGGTGTTTGCCCTCGCAGTCGCCGGCTTGGGATGGTGGGCGTGGCGATTGTGGCAAAAACGCGCTCAACGGGGCGCCACCGCCCAGGAGATTCCCGCAGACGTCACCGCTCGAGATCGGCTCCGCGAAGCCTTGTCCCTCATTGATCAACCCCAGCCCTTCTGCTTTGCGATCGCGGAAATCACCCGCTCGTATCTCGAAGCTCAATTTGGATTGCGCGCGCCGGACCAGACCACTGAGGAATTTCTGGCCGACCTACAACAAAGTTTCGTGCTCGATCTCTCACACAAACGGGTGCTCGAAGACTTTCTGACCCGATGCGATCTTGTCAAATTCGCTCGGGTCGAACCCGCCCGAGTCGAGCTTGAGGACTTGCACCAAGCCGCACTGCGACTGGTAGACGAAACCGCTGGAATCCGCCCGCCAAATTTGGCTCCTCAAATTGATTCGTCGGAAGCGCCGCCACCGCTGACATCCCCGGAATCGGGTGTGGACACCTCGGAATCTCTGGAATTGGCGGGAGAAGCCCGTTATATGCCGCGGGAAACCGTTGGATCCGGCCGGACGACTGGCGGGGGAGAGGCGACACCATGAACTTTGTGTCGCCGTGGTGGTTAATGGGAATTCCAGCGGTAGTAATACTGGCTTGGGTTCGTGGACGCAGCGGGCGTGAGAGCGCCTTTTTGTATTCTAGCACTGCCTTGGTGCGAGGGATTACCCAGCTCAACCGCTCCCGAGCCGGTCGAGTGTTGCTTTTTCTCCGGTGGTTCGCCCTCGTCTTGGTATTCGTGGGACTGGCTCGACCGCAGATCGGACAGGGGACTTCCTCGGTCAAAGCCAGCGGTATTGACATCGTGATTGCCCTCGATCTTTCTCCCAGCATGGCGGCAGAGGATTTTGAGCTGCAGGGTCGACGAGTGAATCGAGTGGAGATCGCCAAGGAAGTCATCACCAAGTTCATCGATCAGCGCCAAAACGATCGGATTGGCATCGTGGCCTTCGCTAAACAAGCGTTCGTCGCGGCGCCACTCACATTGGATCATGATTTTCTCTTCACGAACCTCAAACGGTTGGATGTCAGCCAGATTGGCGATGGAACAGCGGTGGGTTCGGCACTGACCGCGAGTGTGAATCGCTTGCGAGGCCTCAAATCGAAGAGTCGGATCGTCATTTTGATGACCGATGGGCAGGATAATTCGAGCAAGGTACCACCGTTGACCGCGGCCGAGGCGGCGCAGGCGTTGGGAGTGAAGGTTTATACGATCGGGGTTGGTACCCAAGGTACAGCACCTTTTCCCCAAACCGATCCGTTTGGCCGCAAAATGTATGTCCGGGTGCCGGTGGACATCGATGAGGAGACTCTGAAACAGATCTCCGCTAAGACCGGTGCGAAGTACTATCGCGCCGACAGCACGGAAACCCTTAAACAGATCTATGAGGAGATCGACAAGCTGGAGCGCACCGAGGTGGAGGCGAAGAAATTTCAATTTTACGAAGAATTGTATGCCTATTTCGTCCTTCCAGGCGCGGTCTTGTTCGCTCTGGAGCTCATCCTGAGCCATACTGTGTGGAGGAAGCTGCCATGAATCTGGGTCAACCATTCTTCGTTTACTTGGCGGGCTTTCTGTTGCCGGCAACCGCTCTATTTTTGTGGTGGGCATGGCGGGAGAAGCAACGGGCCATATCCCTGTTCGTTCGATCCCGGTTGTTGGCGCAATTGACGGTGGGTGTGTCCCGAAAGCGGCAGGTGCTGAAGTCCACCCTCTCGGGGATCGCCGTCGCGTTGCTTTTGTTCTCCCTCGCTCGGCCGCAATGGGGCATGACCGAAGAGGAGGCCCGGTCTCGTGGCCTGGATATCATGGTGGCCATCGACACTTCGAAATCCATGTTGGCGGCCGACCTAAAGCCCAACCGCTTGGAGCGTGCGCGGTTGGCGGCTCAAGACCTCATGACGGTGGCCAAGGAAGATCGTCTCGGATTAGTGGCGTTCGCGGGTGGTGCGTTCCTTCAATGTCCATTGACCATCGACGACGAAGCGTTTCGTCAGACTGTGTTGCAGCTCGATACGGACATCATTCCGCAGGGAGGCACCGCGTTGTCTGAAGCCATCGATATCGCCGTGAATTCCTTCAGCAAAGATTCGGGTGGTCATCGGATCGTGGTGCTCATGACCGATGGCGAGGATCATGAGGAAGGCGTCTTAGAAGCGGCGGAACGAGCGGCGAAAGAGGGCGTCCGGATCTTCACGATCGGTTTGGGCAGTCCGTCGGGCGAACTGCTGTTCACGACCGATCCGTACGGCAACAAAGTCTTTGTGAAGGACAGCCGGGGCAATGCGGTGAAGTCGAGATTGAATGAGGATCTTCTAAAACAGATCGCTCAAAAGGCGGACGGTTTTTATTTACCCCTTCAGAATAGCCGCACCATGGCCACACTCTATGAGCGCGGGTTGGCTCCATTGCCCAAGCGGGAAGGCACGGCAAAGAAAATGCGCCGATTTCAGGAACAATTTCAGTGGCCGCTCGCCTTGGCGGCATTCGTCCTGATGCTGGAAGTATTCATTGCAGACCATCGACGAGTGAATTCGGGTGAATCGAGAGTCTTGAGCGAAAGCCCGAGTTGGTCCCGTGTCTCCGCGTGAACCTATGAACGCCTGTTTAGTGAACATCCATTGCGAGTCGTTCCGGTGGTATCGAACCGAGTTGTGGTTGTTAGTTTTGGTGGCGTGGCTCCCAGTAACAACCACGAGTCACGCAGCCTCTCCCACGACGGCCCGCAAGCACTATGAAGCCGGTCGCTTTGAGGCGGCTCAATCGGAGTATCAGAAACTATTGAGGGAGCGGCCGGATGACCAGCGATTGACCTACAACACAGCGGCCTCCGCTTACAAGCGCGGTGATTACACCAATGCCATGCTGGGATTCGAAGGCTCGCTAGCTACCCAAGACCTCGACCTACAGCAGAAGACCTATTACAATCTCGGCAATACCCAGTATCAACTCGGTGATAAGTCCTCATCGCCTGAAGAAAAAATGGCCCATTGGGAGCAGGCACTGAAGCATTACGGCAGTGCCTTGTCCTTAAAATCCGACGATACGGACGCCCAGCACAATCAATCGATCGTCCAGCGGATGCTCGAGGAATTAAAGAAGCAGATGCCGAAGCAACCGAAGAAGGATCAAAAACCGGATTCCAAGGATAAGAAAGACGATCCCAACGAGGACAAGGACAACCAGGATCAGAATCAGGACAAGCAGAACGAAGATCAGAAGCAGGACGATTCCAAGTCCCAGGATTCTAAGGAGAAGGATTCACAGGATCAGAAGTCCCAACAGCAGCAGGATCAGGAGAAGAAAGATTCACAGAAGTCCGGCTCCAAATCCGATCAGGATTCGCAGGAAGGTCAGGATGGTTCGGGACAGTCGCCGGATCAGAAGGATGCAGCGCAGAAGGACAAGAAACCCGACGGCGACCCGTCGTCCAAGCCGGATGCCCAGGCCGAGAAGGACGCAGAAGAAGAGCGGCAGGCTGCAATGACCGGCAAGATGACGCCCGCCATGGCGGAAAAACTGTTGGACGCACAAAAGGGCGGCGAGAAGGCGATGTTGTTTCGGGTGCAACAGTCGCCTCGCAAGGGCAAGGATCGAATCTTTAAGGATTGGTAACCACTCACTGCAGCAGCCATGAATCTCTTCTTATTGAATCGGTTGGGATGAATTTTCGCGTGAGCGCTTCACTGGCCATCTCGAATGGGTATCTACCCGCGAATCGCGGTGGAGCCACGCTTTTGGCGTTGGTGTGGGCGATGCTGCACTTGGTGGGAGCCCAGTTCACGACGTCCTTCGATAACGACACCGTGGAGGTGGGCGAAACCACCATGCTGAATCTGATCTTCGAAGACATCCAGATGCAGCGGCCTCCTCAGCTTCCAGCGATGACCAATGCCTCTGTCAATTACGCCGGACCCGCGCGGACGATCAGTATTGTCAACGGCCAGTCGACATCCACGATCACCTATCGTTACGTCGTCACCCCACAGGGACCCGGTGAGGTCCGATTGCCTGGGTTATCGATCACGATAGATGGAAAAACGTATTCCAGTCGCCCGCTGACCCTGAAGGTCACGAAGGGTAGTTCGGTTGCTGGTGCCGGGGGCAATGAAGAGTTTGTCAGTCTAAAAGTGGTTCTGCCACGTCAGGAGGTCTTTTACGGGGAGACCTTCCCCGTCGAAGTTCGACTCTACACCGCGCTGCAAATCCGTGAGCTGAATCCACCGGTCCCTAAACTAGCACTCGAGGGGTTTGTTATCGGCAAGTCGGCTGGCGCTCAGCAATCCCAGACCACGATCAACAATCGCCAATTCGCTGTGATCACTTGGCGCATGTCTGCGACCGCTGCAAAACTTGGGGCACTCAACGTGGGGCCGGCTGAGACCGAAGCCGTGGTCCAAGTGCCCAATCGGTCTAATCGGCGTCGCGATCCCTTTGGAATGTTGGATGATTTTTTTGGCGGCGGCGAATACCGGCGTGTGAAATTGAGTAGCGGTACCAATGTGTTGCAAGTGGTGGCGTTGCCAACGGTGGGCAAGCCCGCTTCGTTTTCGGGGGCTGTCGGTAAGTTCCAGATGGAAGTCGAGGCTTCCCCGACGAACTTGGCCGTCGGTGAGCCGATTACGGTCCGGGTTCGTATCTCTGGCGAGGGCAATCTCGATTCGTTAGGGCCACCCCAATTGGCTGAAACTCGAGGTTGGAAATCCTATCCGCCCACCGAACATCTCCAGTCCTCCGATGCCCTCGGTATCCAGGGAACCAAAACTTACGAGTTCGTGATCGAACCGGAATCTGCCTCGCTGGCCAGCATTCCCGAAATTCGGTTTTCCTATTTCGACCCGGAAACGCGGCGATACCAATCGATCCAGCATCCGCCGATTCCCTTGATCGTGCGTCCTTCGAAAGTGGCTCAAGCGGCTCCAAGTCGCCAGGCGGTCAGTGGGGAGCCTATGACTCCAGCCGGGGGGACGCAGGAAGAGTTACGCCACATTCGATCCTCATTTGGCTCCATGGTGGCTCTGAATGCTTCGGATCGGGCGCCTTGGGCTCTCGCCTTCGGCTTGTTGCCATTGCCGCTGTATTGGATCTTTTCGGCAGTGAAGTCGTACCGGGAACGCTTGGCGAACGATCCAGTCCGCCAACGCCGACTTTTATCGCAGCGCGCCATTGCCGAGGGCTTGGCCCTGCTGAAGTCTCATGCACAGGCCAACCAGGCGCCGGAGTTCTTCGCGGCACTTGGTGCACTCCTCCAGGAACGGATCGGCTTGACCCTGGGAATGCCGGCGGCGGGCATTACTGAAGCGGTTTTGGAGGAACGTCTCTGCCCCCGCGGCCTCGCCGAGGATCACCTGTCGAATTTGGCCGAACTATTCGAAACCATCAACCAAGCGCGGTACTCTCCCATCAGCACGGTCACTGAATTGGAACGTGTTCGGACGCGCGCGGAGTCGGCCTGCGCAGCTCTGGCGGCACTGGAGGGAAACGCTTGAGCCTGATACGAATGCCCGAGGCGCAGATGACGCACTTTCGCCGTCTATTGACCTTGCTGATGATTTGCTCGCTCTGGGCTGCGGCGGGGATCGAGTTGCGGGCGGACGTCGCAGCGGATTTCGACGTGGCGAATCGCCTTTATGACGATGGCAAGTTCCAGGAAGCAGCTACGGCATACGAACGTCTCCGTTCGGCGGGTCAAACGTCAGTGGCGCTCGAGTTCAATCTAGCCAACAGCTGGTTCAAGGCGCAGCGATTGGGCTTGGCTATCGCGCACTATCATCGAGCGAAGCATTTAGCGCCACGCGATTCCGATATCTTAGAGAATCTGGCATTTGTGAGAACCAAAGTCGGCAAAGGGTCAATGCCGGAGCCATGGTACCGCGAATGGCTTGGGTGGCTTCGGACGCTCGAATGGATCGGCTTGGCGAGTATTGTCACTTGGTTTTACGCCGGTGTGCTGTTTGCGGGCCGCACCCGGCCACTTTGGGGCGAGCACTTGCGTGGTTACCGGGTGGTCACGGGGTTGGCGTGCGCCGTCACGGTCTTGATCGCCGTCTATGCCATCTGGGTCGATCAGGCGCATCGTGTGGGCGTGGTGATCTTGCGTGAAGCCAAGGCTCGTTTCAGTCCTCTGGAAGAATCCAAGGAGGCGTTCAGCCTGACCGATGGGGTAGAAGTTTGGGTGATGGAGACTCAGAAGGGCTGGGCCTTGGTCGAAGCCCCCAACCAAGCGCGTCATGGTTGGATGCAGATCCAACACGTGCATGTGGTGGAGTGATTGTTCTGCCCCGTGGAATCGCTGGAAGTCTGATTTGGCATCCGAAAATTATTGACGCGCGTTTTGGTGGACTATTAGTTTTAGCTACTCCGCCAACTCACTCACCGCTCACCGATGTGTTTTATCGCGTCGATAGTCACGGGGTTGCGGGCAGGGCAAATTGGTCGGAGAGGGGCGCTAAGATTACAGTTTGAAAACTGGTTCAAAGAACTGTCTGTTCGAATTGGAGCACCTAGAGCAACGGTTGCTTCTCTCCGCTGATTTTATCTCCCAAAGTGTGTCCTCCGAACCCGACGGAGGTTTCGCTTCAGGATCGGATTCGCCGACGGACGTCATCCTTCACTCCGGAGACTGGCACCACACGTTAAGCAATTCGATCTCCGAGGAAGCGCTCCTTCCCATGGAAACTACGAGAGACGCTTGGGGGCTAGACGGTATATTCGGCGGCTTAACCGATGAGAAACTGAACCTCTCCGAAGGCGTTTCCGGCCGCGTCCTGGATGAATCGTCAACCGCCAGTGACGCCGCGAATGATCCAGCGACGGCTCTCGCAATTTCGGATTCGGAGATGAAAGATTCAGCCAATAGCGAAGCGGGAAACGGGCAGCTCGCGACGGCTGATCTGGCTTCCCAGATTCCCTCAGGGCTCGTCGTACTGACCGACGAGGCCGAGGTTTCTTCCGCAGCCGAGCCCATTGATTTTCTTAATTCAGCGACGGAAAAACTCACCGAAACGCTGCGTTCGGCGAATGGCCCGCCAGCGGAACCTGTTCTTGTCCGATCGATTGTCTCCGGAGGCTCCATCTCGCCAGATGAGGAGAGTTCTTCTTTATCGACACAAGGTTCCCAACCAGTGACGCCTAATTCGTCGTCTTCCGCCATTGGCGCATCTGTGAACGCGCCGCCAGGGATTCATCTTAACTCGGACGAACCTCATCTCGCGGACCAAGGTTTGGTAACCCCGTTTGGAAGCACGCTCTCTGGCAACGGATCGGTCGCGGGTCCCGTGAGAAATTTTGGCGTGATCAGCCCCGGGAATTCGCCGGGCTTCTTGCAGTTCGCCGATCTGACTCTTGAACGGTCGAGTACTCTGGTGATCGAGATTGGTGGGGCAACAGCAGCGGTCTCGCCTGAAGGCGTCAGCAGCCCCCTGGATCGCTACGACCAGATCAACGTTACAGATGAGTTGGTGTTCGGCGGGACATTGGATGTCCGTTTGATCGATCCGGGTACCGGTGTTTTTGCCCCGAACCTGGGCGATGAATTCGACATCGTCACATACGCAAATGGTTACTCGGGCAGTTTCGATAACTACGAAGGTTTGGTTTTCTCGAGCGGATTCTTCTTCAAACCCATCTTCAGCTCGACCAAGTTGACCCTCGAAGTAGTGGCTGCCAGCGAAGCGCAGCCGCGACCCGTTGTGTTTATCCCGGGGTTCGGCGGAAGCTTCGCGGGGGATGTGAGCGAGGCAGGTGTGAAAGACTGGCTCCTGAATCGGGGCCCGAGCCCGGACAAGCTTGTCCTCGAGCCGTTGAGCAACGCGTACTCGAACTTGGTTCAGTCCCTAGTCAATGTCGGGTACACCCGAGACGTCGACCTCTTCGTCGCGAATTGGGATTGGCGCGTGCCGGTAGCCCGCCAGGACCTAACGAGTGATGGGCTGATCTCGGCACTCACGGCCCCGACAATTACAGATACTATTTACGAATCGGGAGTAGACTACCTGGGTTATTGGCTCGACCGGGCGGTTGAGACTTGGGACACCCTGACGGGTTCGGCCTTGGCGGCGGTGGACTTTGTCACGCACAGCACCGGAGGTTTGCTCGCCAGGAGTTACATTCAAAGCGATGCCTACCAAAACCGTTCTTATGATGGCGGCGCCAAGCAGCTCCCTCAAGTCAACCAGTTGATCCAGTCGGGTGTTCCCAATCAGGGGGTGACCTCCACCTTCGCTTTCTTGCAGAATGATCTCAGCGACAAGTCAGCCTCGCGCGTCCTGGGTAGAGTGCTCGACATGGCCTACGACTACCTGCTCGCTGGCGAGGATATTCAGAATCCGGACGGTTCCATTATTGACCATGCGTCGGTCCCTTCGAAAATCGCCTTCATCCCTCAATATATCGGAACCCTTCGCGATCTCCTGGCGGCGTATGATTTCGCGGACCTTGACGGTAACAGCAGCTACGAGATTTTGGCCCCCGATTTAACAGCGGGCCTACCCAGTGGAAGCATTCAGAACGATCTGATTTACGATTTGAATGCCCCGGCGCAGTACGGTGGTGCGGGGAACCTGTATGGTGGCGTCAATGGTTTCGTGGATCGTGTCCTTAGCAAGGTGACCATCGTTTACAGTGGATCGGTCGACATGACGGATCGAGTTGCATTGACCAATGGCTTCCAGCTTTCGAAAGGATTGAAAAACGAGATCCTGCCGTTCGATCAGCTGATTGGCAATCTCCCGGATGGGGACTGGTACTTCGACGAAGAATCATCGTCCAATGGACCCGAAGGGGATGGGACAGTGCCCACGGTCTCAGCCTGGGGCACGTTTGAAGGAGACACACGAATTGGCAGCAAGCTTTTCGAGTTGGAAATCACCACTGTCAGTGCAGGAGAGGAAGTGGATCACACAGGGCTGACCAATAATGTCTACTCCCAGCGCAAAATACTTCAGGTGCTCAAGGGCGACGATGACGCGACCGCGGCTGGTTATGTGATTTCCGATGACCTGATGTTGAGCAAGGTTCAGTCCGGCTTAAAACTCATCCAGTTTGGCATCATCAATCCGGTCGATTATGCCAAGGAAGCCTTTAGTCGTGTGAAAGACTTGGTGTCGAGCTTTGGCGGTGCGGGGCAACTTTCTATCGACATGGTACTGGGATTTGCTTTGGACGGAATCCAGGAGCTTCTCGGCGCGAATCCCATCGACGAAACCGTCAGCCTGCCGGGGGTCACGGGAACGGCTCGTTTTAGGGTTCAGAATTCAACCGTCGAGTTGTCAGCTGATCTCACTCTGACGCTTGAAGACTTCGTGCATGTTTCGGGGAGAATCACTTTCACCAAATCGTTGCTGAATGACTCGGTGGATGTAGCCACGGGGTTGGATTCAACCAGTGGCGTTACGGCGGGATTGTCCGTAATCACTTCGACGGATCCCTCCGGCCCAGGGCTAGCCCGGAGCGCGGATTATTCGATGATCTACAATCTTCCCGTCACTAGCTTCCAGATCGCGGCGACGAACATCAATGTGTTCGCTGGCTACGATGAGGAATTGAACCCCGGGACAGACCGAATTCTCCAACGAAATGAGCTTTCTTCGGGTGCTATCGGCGTTTGGGCCGGCGGAATCGACGTCGGTTTGGTGTTCATGCTCGCACGCTCGACGGACCTTCCAACCTTCGACGCTCTCGGTCTCCATTTTGTGGCGCTGAATGCAACGGCGGACTCCGTGGAAATCGTCGGGGTTCCGGAATTGGACCTGAGAGCTGACAACATCGAGGTTCGGCTCAATACAGGCAAACGATGGGCGAGCGCGCCGCTCGGCCCTCCAGCAGTCGTCAATTTCGAATCGAGCTTCACCGCCGGTTACGAGATCAACACAGGCGGCGATCCTGTCACTTTGAACTACAATTCTCCCGTCGTTGGAGCGTCGGCGGATCGGGTCTTGCTGCGAGTGAGCGACTTTGTGTACGTGAGTGGTGGGTTCAGCTTCAACAAGGGCGGGGTGGAGTACGTGGACGTGCAGACGGGACTGATCAATCCAGTGGGCAACGCCGTGATCACCGCCCTGAAGGCCTACCACACGTCGGCGGACGACGACGGACAGTTGGGAGCGCCCAGTGACGGATCGATGATTTGGAACCTGCCAATCCGGACACTAGAAGCGGGGCTGTCGGATGTGGATGTGTTCGTGGGCTACACGGACGGGGCGGCTGGGGTGCTGGAAGCGGCGGCGTTGAACGGCGAGTTGACGAAGGCGGAGCTTGAAGGAGCGGGGGCGATCGGTGTGTTCCTGGATGAAGCGGAGTTGGGGCTGCTGATCGGCAGCGTTGTGCCGCAAGTTGGACCGCTGTCATTCCTGAACGCGGGGCTGTTGAAGTTCACGGCGCTGCAG
>SXGU01133110.1_pt1 | contig 33849 bp, 34 predicted proteins | sample 3174531 | NCBI WGS metagenome assembly SXGU01 (sample SAMN11356863, study PRJNA531348) | freshwater metagenome | isolation source: freshwater sample F1-140 | place: China: Fuxian Lake, Yuxi | collected 2017-12-25 | reverse complement strand
TGACCACGTGACTGGGGACGAGATTTACGCTTTTGGGGTTCGTAACGATAGGCTGGCTCATCTTCTTCGTCCGTGCTAATGCCGCGTGGCATATCAGGAGTGGTTGCCCCGACGGCACCGTCGGGGTTGAAAGTATCCTCACGGCGCACAAACGGTGGGCGAGGGTTAGCTTGCTTGGTGCGCACACCGCGATCAACAAAGCGACCAAAGCCGCGGCCACGAGCGTTCATAGCTGGGCGGCTACCACGGCGTTCGTCACGGTCTTCACGACCACCACGAGGAGCTGGGGCAGCAACTTCGATAAGCTTCTCTGGCATCTTGCTGATGTTCAAGCGGTTGCGAATCAAGCGTTCGATAGCTCGAATTTCATCACGCTGATCTGGGGTGGCAAAAGAGATGGCGCGACCAGTGGTGCCGGCCCGGCCAGTGCGGCCGATGCGATGCACATAGTCTTCGGCGTTATCTGGGAGGTCCATGTTAATGACGAGACCGATACCCTTTACGTCGATACCGCGCGCAGCGATGTCGGTAGCTACGAGCACACGATACTTGCCGGTTTTGAAGCCATCGAGAGCCTGACGGCGTTGTGACAATGAACGGTTTGAATGAATTTCAGCGGCGGTGTGGCCCATGTCTTGCACGGCCTTGCAGGTCTGACGAGCGCCGTGTTTGGTGCGTGTAAATACCAGCACCGTACCAGAGAAGTCGGCCAGGATAGTGGCCAACAAACTACGCTTTTTTGATTTTTCAACAATAAACAGTTCTTGCTCAACACGCTCAGCGGCGGTGCCGGCTGGGGCGACTTCAATACGCACTGGCAACTTCATGTGTTGAGTGGCGATTTTCACAATGTCGTTAGGCATGGTGGCCGAGAACAACATGGTCTGACGTTCTTTGGGAACGGACAATAAAATTTTATTGATCTGTGGCGCAAAGCCCATGTCTAGCATGCGGTCAGCTTCGTCGAGAACCAAAATTTTCATGTCACTCAAATTGACCGTGCGTTGCTCGAGGTGATCGATCAGACGACCTGGAGTAACCACGAGTACATGGGGATTGGTGCGCAGGGCACGTTTTTGTTTTTCAATGTTTTCACCACCGATGAGTACGACGGTACGCATACCGATCTTGGCGCCAATTTTGCGCAAAGACTCTTCAACCTGAAGCGCGAGTTCACGGGTAGGTACGATGATGAGACCGCGACCCTTGAACATGGCCAAACGTTGAATCATCGGAATACCGAAAGCTAGGGTTTTACCCGTTCCAGTTTGTGCGATACCAATCACGTCCTGGCCCTGAATGGCAACCGGGATAGATTTTTCTTGAATTGGCGAGGGTGTTTTATAACTCGCGGCGTGGAGGATCGAAAGGATGGTTGGGTTAATACCTAAACCGGTAAAACCCGAAGAGGGAGTAGTAACTTGTTCTGACATAACATTTGAGGACTTTTTCATTTGCGACGAGTTCTAGGCGCGGGGAAGAAAATTCTGAGGCGTATGTAACCATACGGTGAGGAATTTTCGGGGCCCCGCAACAACGAAATCGTCCAAATGGAAAGTCCGATTGATTATTCATGACTCTAACCCCGGTAAGTCATGACGTAACGTCAGCCCCGACGCCCCTTCGGGGTCGGGGTCCCGACTTGGCCGTGGCCAACGTCGGGACTTGAGGCTCGAGACCGCCGGCTTCTCCAGGGCTCCCCATTGCTCTATAAAAGAGGGGTAATGAGGGGGGAGACGCAACAATAAGCGGTTAAATAAGATCATAAGACTAACAGAAAATGTCAAAATCGTCAAATTTTGGCCACGATACTCATGTCTTTACTCTTTGCGTTTTTGATTCTAAACTGCTGCCAGTATGTTAAAGGCCGTTGAAGCCCCCCTTGCCGGACACCCTGATAAAGTTTGTGATTTGTTAGTCGAGTCAGTGGTTGATGAGTATTTGCGCCGTGACTTGCTGTCCAAAATGGATATTCAAGCCTTGGGCTCAAACGGCATGATAATGCTTGGTGGTGTGATTGATTCTCGGGCTGATTTTGACGTTTCAGATATCGCTAAACAAGCTTACGTGAAAGTTGGCTACACTGATCCGATCGAACTCTTTGTTAATCTTGAGAGACCAAGTGAAGAACGTTTGCGCACTCCTCGTCCAGTTGGCGCTTCAGGCACAGCGATTGTGTACGGTTATGCCACTCGTGAAACTCGTGAAATGATGCCCCGCGCGGTGGTGTACGCCAATAGTTTGGCTCGTCGAATTGATGACTTACGTCTCACGGATACTCGCTTTGCATGGTTACGACCAGACGGCAAGGTGCAGCTTGTCATGCAGGGCGACAAGACAGTGTCAGTTACGATTATTGCTGCCCACACTGAAGGCATCGACATTACACAGGTACAGACATTGCTGCTTGAACATGCTGTTGCGCCGGTACTCACTGATCTTGAAGGTGTCAAAGTTTTTATTAATCCTGTTGGTCCATTTACAACCGGAGGTTTTACTCTGAATGCTGGCGTGAGTGGTCGTAAGATTTTATCTGATTCTTATGGTGGCTTATTGCCGCACGGGGGTGTGGCTATGGTCGGTAAAGATCCTCTAAAGCCCTCGCGTGCCGGAGCTTACATGACACGCTTTGCAGCTCGAGAACTAGTTAAAGAAGGTTTAGCTGCTAACGTTTTGATTACAGCTGTTTACAGTGTTGGTCTTGAGGAGCCGGTATCTTTATTTGCTCGCGGGGGAGACGGCACTGATTTTTCCAAGCTCGTACAGGAACGTTTTGATTTCCGTCCCGAAGCGATTGTGGAACGCTTTAATTTGCGTCGTCCGTTGTATGCCGCCTCTACCAATTATGGCATGTTTGGACGTTTGGGAGTGCCGTGGGAAGAATGATTTTATCGTTCGACCATTTGTTATAATACCAACATGATATTTGAACGTTGGTTTGCACCCTTGTTGGTTTTGGCAGTCATACTGGTGACTGTTGGATATTTTGTTGCTCTTGAACCTGAAGCTGTCGCTATGACTAGTTCTGACGGGGTAGTGACTGTTACTGGCCTGGCACGTCAAACACAGCCATTTAGCCTGGCAGCTGGTCATGTGCCAGAGGCTCCGCTTTTAGGTTTGTCATATACCCTTGGTCCAGATGGCGTTAGTCAAGAAAATCCCGTCGCGTTATCTTTCAGGCTTCAGGATTCACAACGGGCCATGGCCGACAGATTAAACGTTTTTCGCTTTCATAACAGCTTTGCGATGTGGGAAGCGGTCAGTCCGATTGTGACACACACAGCTGACGTGATCACGATCGAAACCACGCAACTAGGTACGTTTGCACTTGGCACTGTTCCGGTTTTTGCGGCGCCGGTCTTTGCGAATACTTATGACGAGTTGAGGGCTAAGGCACCAAGTGAGACTGTGGGTTACGAGATGGCAGTCGGTTACAAGCTCCCAGGTCATGAACTAGTGCGTTTACTGTCCGCCGGCGAACAGGGTGGCTGTAGCGGCGTGGTGCGTGTCGGTGATGGTGAATCAAGTACTCGGCTTGAACGCCAAGCCACGGTTGTCATTGACGATCAGGAAGAAACGCTAACTTTTGTATTTGTGTCACGTTGGTTTACTTCGAGTATCGGCGGTTGCACACAGTCTGAACTTCTCCGACCGTTAGTTGAATATGATATACTCGATGAGATTCACACTTAGATTTCTCGGGAGGTATGCCTACATCATCGCGCGCAAAAAATGCTTCCGCTTCACGTGCTCGTAAGTCAGTCACACCAATTAAATCAGTGCCTAGTGTTTGTCGCAGTTGTCATGCCTTGCCAGCTGGTAGTATCGAACTGATGGCGCTAATGCTAGTGTTAGTCTTTTCGTTGACAGCCGTGTTGTTCACGTCTATATATGCTCTTGAGGTCCAGGGGGCCAAGGTGAAAGCCTTGGAAGCGGAAGTTACTCATGCCCATCTTGAATAATGTTTTTTATGCAGACTAAGTTTTTTTCGGCCACGCTGTTGGCGTTGGGGTTTTTGACGTTTGGTGCTGGTTGTGTAAACTCCGGTTCAGTTTCATCAACCACTAACTCAACTGAAGCGGTTGCGGTAGATTCATCAACTCCAAAGACTATGTCGACCACAAATCAAACCTGGACATTTCCAGGCAAGCTCCCAGATGAAAAAATTTCCAATAAACAAGTTCGTATAGTTACAGCTAAGGGAGTGATTGTTTTCGAGCTCTTACCAGAGGTGGCGCCGCTCACAGTGTCCAATTTTGTGTATTTGACTGAAGCTGGGTATTACGACGGTCTAAATTTCCATCGCCGAGTAGACGGCTTTGTGCTGCAGGGTGGCGATCCGCTCGGTAATGGCAGTGGTGGTCCGGGCTACTCCATTCCGGCTGAGTTCAATAACGTTAAGCACGATCGTGGCATCGTTGCTATGGCCCGTTCTCAAGACCCTGATTCGGCCGGTAGTCAGTTTTATTTTACGCTCGCACCCGCATACTTCCTAGATAATAACTATACAGTTTTTGGCCGAGTGCTTGAGGGCCTGGAGGTTATTGATCAATTGCAGGAAGGCGATGTCATGAATACAGTGATCATTGAAACTAAAGAATAATTCATACTTAGTTTCTTGTATCATGTCGTCATGCGCCCACGCATTTCCGAGCACACTTTTTATCAATATCTAAAATGTCCGTCTTGGGTGGCGCACGACGCCAAGACCGGGCATCTTGATGATGCGTTACGGCGTCGTTTACAAACCGACGGTTTATTGCCAGAAGTAGAGCGCCGCATGCTTGCTAGTCGGAAAGCAGTGGAAATTTTAGAGGAAGACATGGATGACGCAGCCGTGCGTACGCTGGAGGAAATGACTCATGGTACACAAACGATTTATCGTGCTGTGCTCAGTCATGATCGTTTCGTGGGGCGACCAGATATTTTAGAAAGAGTTGAGGGGAAGTCAAGGTTAGGTAGTTATTACTACGTAGCTTGCGACATAAAGCGTTCACGTCACCTGAAGGAAGAATATAAACTTCAGGGTTGTTTTTATGCTGAGATTTTGGGACTCGTCCAGGGCCGTAAGCCAGTCCAGGGGTATGTCATGCGACCAAACGGCGAGATCGAGGGGTATTTACTTCAAGACAGCGCGAGCCGTTATCATCTAACACTCGACGCCATTGAGCGCATTCTTGAGGGCGACCTCGAGCCGCATTTTTTAACTTCGGATTGCAAACAGTCTCCTTGGTTTCATGAGTGTAAAAAAGACGCTGTCGTGTGCGATGATTTGTCGCGTTTAAACCGCATTTGGAGAAGCGAAGTTGGAGAGTTCAAAGCCGGCGGTTTTGCTACCGTTACTGATCTTGCCGCCATTCATCCAGATTTGTTAGCCAGTCGGGTGACTGGTGTTAGCCAGGAGCGTTTGCAGTTTTTACATTTACAGGCACGTGCCTTGGCCGAAAAACGGCATTTCATTTTGCGTCCAGTTGATCTGCCAGCCACCGACATGGCCTTAGTGGTTGATATTGAAAGTGATCCACTCCGCGATGCCCACTATTTGTTTGGCGTACTCGAGGTTAACGGCCAGCACGCAACCTATCATAAATTTTTAGCCAAAGACCCTAAGGATGAGCAACAGGCTTGGGAGCAATTCATCACCTTTGTGCGCGGTTATATTGGTACTCCCATTTACCATTACGGGTGGTCGGAGCAAGATGTGTTTCGGAGCTTGGGGGAAAAGTATGGAACTGATCGCGAGGTTCTAACTATGCTTGAAGAACAGTCTATCGATATTTTAGTGCGTTTACGTGAAGCAGTGGTTTTTCCATTATCCTTTTATTCATTAAAGGACATCGCACAGTACATCGGTTTTCGTTGGCGTCATGATGACGCTTCGGGGCTTAATTCCGTATTGTGGTTCGAAGACTGGTTAACAAGCGGTAACCAACAAGCACTTCAGGATGTGATTGATTACAATGAAGATGACGTTCGGGCCACTTGGGCGCTTAGAAACTGGGCTTTAAGCAGTCAGTAATTATGCTGAGTTTTACGCGACGTCGTCGGTCGAACCAATTTAATCCTTGGTATGGTTTATTGATCTTGGCAGTTCTAACCGTGGCTTTTGGTTTACAAATTATTGATGGTTTGCGCTCAGATCAGCCCGCGCCAGCAACGGTTCCGGCCGTGGCTTACCAGGATCTTCCTGAACCGGTAGTTATAAGCGCGGATAACTCACCGTTTGATGCGTTAGCGCCAGCTGCAGCTGAAGTCATTGAACAGCCTCCGGTGCGACCTGCAGAGTTTAACTTGGCCGTGCCATTTACCTCGCAAGCCCCGACCGGTGATTGGGATCCAATCCACGAAGACGCGTGTGAAGAGGCGGCCATGTTTATGGCTACTGAGTTTTACACACGGCAATTAGCGGGTAAAATTGACCCGGCTATAGTTGATCCCGAACTTTTCAGCATGATCGATGTGCAAACCGAGCTTGGCATGGGTTACAGCATTTCGGTGGCTGAAGCTGCAACTTTTATTAAAAAATATTACGGTTTGGAGACGGTGATTATTGATAATCCAACCGTCGACGATATTAAAGATTTAATCATCTCTGGCAAACCAGTGATTGTACCGGCGGCTGGCCAAGAGCTCGGCAACCCGTTTTTTACCGGTGACGGGCCACTGTATCACATGTATGTTATTCGTGGATACACGGCTACGACGTTTATCACCAACGATCCTGGGACACGGCACGGCGAGAATTATGTTTATGACATCGAGGTGCTTATGAACTCAATTGGCGATTGGAATGGTGGTGATCCGGCCCACGGACCGCAGCGCATCTTCTACATTGTGCCACCATCAACATGAACGAAATACCAGCCATTACTGTTTCTCAATTTTTGGGACTCGTGAACCAGACGCTCCGTACCATTCCTTCGGAGACGTTTATGATTGAGGGAGAAGTCGCCGATTTTCGGATCGCTCAAGGCAAATGGGTGACATTTGATTTGAAAGATGAAGAGCTCGAGGCTAAGTTACCGTGTTTTATGACCACCTATCAGTTAGGTATACCCATTCAGAGCGGCATGCGTGTCAGGGCTTCTGGTCAGGCCAAAGTGTTTGAGCGTTTTGGAAAATTTTCTCTGAATGTCAGTTCGGTAACTCCGGTTGGTGAGGGAGCACTTGCCAAAGCTTATTTGTTACTTAAGGCTAAGTTGACAGCGGAGGGCTTATTCGAGCCGCGGCGCAAACGCTCGCTACCTAGGTTTCCACAAGCCATCGGTTTGATTACTTCAAAAGAAGCAGCGGCTTACGGGGATTTTGTTCGTATCCTCGGTAATCGTATGGGTGGCATGACAATCATTCACGCCAACGTGCATGTGCAAGGTCAATATGCCGTTGATGAGATTTGCCAAGCGTTTACTCTGTACAATCAATTACCAAAAAGTGATCGTCCGGAGTTGATTGTGTTAACGCGTGGAGGCGGGAGTTTGGAGGATTTACATGCTTTTAATGACGAACGGGTGGTGCGGGCAGTGTTTGGTTCACTCGTCCCAGTAGTTGTAGGTGTTGGTCATGAGCGGGATGAGAGTTTGTGTGATTTGGTAGCCGATGTGCGGGCTTCAACGCCATCGAACGCGGCCGAGTGTTTGTGCGCTGATCGTAAGGATTTATTGCGGCAGCTGACATACATTACCGACCGCCTGTCTGATCGCATAAAGCATAGATTGGGACTGTATCAAGCCAGGATTGAGCGTTCGACAATGCTGTTTGAACGTGCCTTGATTAGCGTGGGTAATCGTTTTGCGGCAGTCTCAACAAGTTTGTCACACGCTTTTGATCGTTTTCGTTTGAGCCTAGTTGCCACGCGCGAGTTTCTAGAGCGACGCGTTCAGCTACAGGAGCAGCGTTATCGACTAGTCTTAGAACGTACCACCAGTCGACTGGCTACACTGGAGCGTGTGCTAGAAAGTATTAACCCAGTCAAAGTTTTAGAACGTGGTTATGTCATAGTGCGAGGCGCTAAAGGCGTTGTTCAAGACCCATTAGGCCTTGCGGCCGGAGAGCGTTTATCGTTACAATTCGCCCAGGGTCAGGTTGAAACGGAGGTGATTGGTCATACACATCAAGAAAAATTGTTGTAATTATGGTTAAGAAAACTTATTCATTTGCAGAAGCCTTTCAGGAGCTTGAAAATATTACGGCTTGGTTTGAGACAGCTGAGATAGATTTAGATGAGGGACTTAAAAAATTTGAGCGTGGGCTTGAATTAGCACAAGTTTGCAAACGCAAGTTAGCCGAAGTGGAAAATCAAGTGGTTGATTTAAAGAAAAAATTTGCCAATCTAGAAGCTGAGCATAGTGATAGCAATTAAATGTTATGCCCAGTTTAGTTTTTGATCGGCACGATCCGCTGATTTTATCTGTTGGTGGTTCATTAATTGTTCCTAACGGTGGTCCTGATATTGTGTTTCTGAAAAGTTTACGTGAATTGGTGTTGAGTTCGATTGCGCACGGTCGCAAGCTGGTTATCGTAACAGGTGGAGGTCAGACAGCTCGTCATTATATTGACGCCGCCTCGAGTGTCCAACAGATTGCTGATGACGATTTGGATTGGCTTGGTATTCATGCTACCCGTTTGAATGGTCATCTTGTCAGAACCATCTTGCGCGATGTCGCTCATCCGATTGTGTACAAGAACCCGTTAGCCGTACCACCAGTTAAGGACTGGCAGGGGGATGTACTCATCGGCGCTGGTTGGCGACCAGGTTGGAGTACGGATTTTGTGGCTTGTCGCATTGCGCAGTTGCTCGACGCTAAGACGGTTGTCAACATGTCGAATATAGATTTTGTGTATAGCGACGATCCCCGTAAAAATCCTATGGCCGAAGCTTATCAAGACTTGCGCTGGCGCGATTATCGTAAGTTGGTAGGCGACGAATGGTCGCCAGGACTCTCGGCTCCATTCGATCCTGTGGCCGCTAAGTTTTGTCATAAGTACGGCATGTCTGTGGCAGTTGTGAATGGCAAAAACCTGTCCGAGGTTCAAAAAGCCATCACGGGACATGAGTTTAACGGCACCTTATTGTCTTGACGGCTAGGTTGGCTTCCGTTACTCTGTAGCTACCATCGAAATTCGTAGAACTCGGGTAGGGGAGTTGTCCCCGTAAGTCCCGTCGAGAAAATCGGTGAAAATAGTGCAAATCGCCCTGTTTTCATAAGTTTTGCGCCCCGATGGGCGTAATTTTTAATTCACACGCACTATGCCAAAAACTAAGGCCCAAAAAGCCGAAATCGTGGCTAAAGTTGCTGATCGTCTGAAGCGCATGAAGGCCGCTGCCTTTTCAAGCGTTTCTGGCTATACCATGGCCGACGCGGATAAAATCCGCGCTAAAGCTAACGAGCAAAACGTTGAGGTGTTCATCACCAAACGAACTTTGCTCGCCTTAGCTGCCAAAGAGGCTGGTATTGCTGGTATGGACGCTGACGGCATGGAGGGTTCAATCCTGACTGCTGTTGGTTATGCCGACGAGGTCTCAGCTGCCAAGCTCCTCAAGGAACTTGCTACCAGCAAGAAACTTGAGAACAAAGATAAACGTGCCGACACCATGCAGTTGGTGGCTGGCATCCTGGAAGGTAGGTTCGTTAACACAGAAGAAGTTAACAAGTTGGCAGCCTTGCCAACCAAGCAGCAATTACTCGGACAGCTGGTTGGAACCCTGAATGCTCCTGTTTCAGGCTTCGTCAACGTTTTGGCTGGAAATTTGCGTGGTCTTGTGACCGTACTCGGAGCGATTAAAGAGAAAAAGGCCTAAATTAACTTAATACTTAACATCAAATACTAAACAGTAGCTCTTACGAGACCACTGTTAAATATTCAGTGTTTAATGTTCAATCCAATATGTCTGACATGAAAAACGTAGAGGTTCCAGAGAAGTTCAAGGCTCTCGTTGAGACGGTAGAAAAATTGTCTGTTCTCGATCTTGCCGAATTGGTAAAGGTTTTGGAAGACAAGTTCGGCGTTTCGGCTGCTGCTCCGGCCATGATGATGGCTGCTCCAGCTGCTGGTGGCGCTGCCGCTGCAGAAGAGAAGAGCTCGTTCACCGTTGAGTTGACCGCCGCTGGCGACAACAAGATCAACGTCATCAAAGCTGTGCGTGAGTTAACCGGTCTTGGTTTGAAGGAAGCCAAGGATATCGTTGACGCCGCTCCTAAGGCTGTGAAGGAGAACGCTTCTAAGGCCGAGGCCGACGATATGAAGGCTAAGCTCGAAGCTGCTGGTGCTAAGGTGACTTTGAAGTAACTAGTTCCAAACAAAACACCGCCCGATTGGGCGGTGTTTTGTTATTGTATGAGATGAGTAGGCGTGAATTCAAGTGCTTGTGTGTCCGTGACAACCGTAATTTTACTTGTAGCTTCTTCAACTACGAAGCCAACGGCGTTGGCAAAAGCTTCGCTGACGTATTGAGCTTGGACGGCCCCGGTGTCTTTGATGATAACTACAATACGATTCTCGAGAGGATCAAGGATGTAAAGATATTTTGATTCAAAGGCGGTCCAAAGATCGACCGGCTGTGTGAGCGATGGCGTAATCGTGGCTGGTTGCCAAGCTTGTTCGCGACCGCTTGTAAATTTAATGATGTTATTAGCCAAGAGCACGTAAATATCGGAGTCAATGGCGAGAGCTCGGGCAGTCGATAGGTCGCTTGTACGGACACTAATCCAGGCGGTACCGCCTTCAAAATTTGGTGCTTGCGGACGCATTTTTACGATTTGTTGACTAGCGCTTGTTAAGGCGTATAGAACATCGTTGTACACCGTGATATCTTCGACGCTGGCCATGTTGTTAGTGCCACTTGTAATCGGATTCAGGGTCAGGGCTGCTAGATCAACCCGGCCGAGTTGTTGAGTGGCATCCACCAACACTACATCGGAGCCAAAAGTTGTGCTGGATTTGATACGAGATATAGGTCCGTTGGCGGTTTCTTGTTTTACCCAATTACGACCGGAGACATCCAGTTTGTAGACACTCAGATTATCTCCGAGTGCGATGAGGCCATTGATTGTGCCGGTCGCCGATAATAATGAGGCGTTCTGTTCAAAACTACGCAGATCAGCAATTAGACTTGGCTCAATGATTGTGATGCCGCGAATTTTAGCTTGTAGCACAGCTAGCTTCTCGGCGAGTACGGTGGCCTGATTAATATGTTCATTAGTGTCACGCGGGAGCGTTTCCAGAGCCGCAGCCGCAGCCGTCAGGGTACGTTCTGCCTCGCTATTATTGCGATAGATCAAACTTGCTTCGGCTGCTAAAATATTATTTTCAATCGTTTTGACGGCGGTTACAAACGCAGCGTCGGCCTTGGTTTTGTCTGATTCAGCATTGTTCAAGAAGAGCATGCCGCTTAAGATAACCAGCAAAGCTAAACAGCCTAGCAAGGCCAATTTTCTTGTGGCTGCTAGTTGGCTACCGGCTTTTAGCCTTGCGCGTACATTACTCAGGTCTAACCGCCGAGGACTACCTGTTTTTGATTCAGTTAGATAACGGCGCAGTGCTTGGCTAAGTTTGCTAACGCCAGCGACTATGATTTTGGCCAGTCCGGCTAAACTTCTTATAGCGAGCGACAAGCCACGTTTAAGAGTGACCTGTGCACCGCGCATGCCTGGACTGGCTAGACGTTGACTAAGGTGTGCAGTAATTGACGTGAGCGTATGCGCAAAATCTGGCGGTTGATCGCTCAGCACACTTGCGGTTTGTTCTTTTGTGTTTTCCAGTTCTTGCAAAGACATTATCGGATTTGCTTTGCGCACTACACCTGTTTTGTCATCTTCTAGAGCTTGAAAAGCGATACCTCCAAAATGTTCTGTGGCAGGAAGAAATTGACGAATACGTTGTAGGGCACCGGCTGGCGGCAGGGTGACTAGAATGTCTTGCAGTTCGTTCATGCCAAGCACCTGATGTGAAATTGGTGTCGCCAAGTAAAAAATGTCTCCAGGGTTAAGTTCACCATCGAGCACGGCGACAAGTGGTTTATCCCAAGTTTTTTCCAGGTTGTCTTGAAATTGGGTATCGAGTTCGTAAATGACGTAACGACGATCGGCAGTTTTGTGTAAAAAGATGGCTTTTAATCGGCCCAGACCAGACATGAAAATTTGGCCGCGCGAAACAACGCCAATGACAGCATTGAATTTGTCTAGCTGAATTGACAAGTCTTGTGCGGCTCGGGTTAGGTCTCGGTTGATTCTACTCAGAGCTTGTTCAAAGCGACGAACAACATTTGTCTCCTCAACCAGATCTGCGGCTAAATGTTCCAAATGGCTTTTGAGAATGTGCGCAACTCGTTCTCGGGCGATATCCTGCTTATGTTCGAGGGTAAATAAGCCAAAAACCCACCCTTTGCTAAGCGGGAGCGTATGGAGCACGCTGCGGATATCGAGCTCGCCCTGGAGTGGAGGAATGACGAGTTCGGCCGATTTGATGACCAGTTGTTTACTCATGGCGTTTGCCCTTTCCTCCTGTTTGCTATTACAGTATACCTAAAATACACCCCTGACAAAAGCTTTGCTAGGTGGCTTTAGGGGTTTGTGAGTGCTTATGGATAATTCTCTCGTTCAACAACCCGTTATCCTTACCCCCAGCCAGTCAGCAGGGCTTATGCAGACACCTCAGGATTTTCTAGAAACTGCCAAGGCTGCGGAAGGCGGGAGCGTTTTTAGAATCGAGCAACTTTTCGGTTCACGCACCAGGGCTCGGTTGCTCGGGTTGTTTTTAGAGAATAGCGAACGTGCATTTTTTGTGCGCGAGTTGGCTCGCCGCATTGATGCTCAATTGAATGCCGTGCGCCGAGAACTTAAAAATCTTGTCGACATCGGGATTGTGTCTGAGGTCGCTCATGATGCCGGTGATCACGACGATAAGGATGAAGACAAAATAGACAATAAGCGTTTCTATCAGGCCAACAAAGATTTTCCGATTTTTGCTGACATGCGCGGGGTCATGAAAAAGGTAGCGGTGCTCATGAACCACACGCTCATGCAGGAGCTATCAAAACATGGCAAGTTAGATTTGTTGATTTTGACAGGCAGCTTTACTGACGTTACCACTATTCCAACCGACATTCTGATTGTTGGCGAGCTGCACGAAGAGGCCATACAAGTTTCGATTTCAGGTTTTGAAAAAGACATTGGACGTGAAGTGAATTATACTTATATGCCGCGAGAAGAATTCGAATATCGCCGCGATGTCGGTGACAGATTTTTGGCTAGTATTTTGCAGGGTCCACGCATTGTGCTTACGGATGCTGTTGGTTTGATATGATAATTTATGTTAACGGTCAGGATATAGCTCGGCTGGTTCTAGGGACTTTGACTGATGGGCAATGGGCTCAGGAGCCAGTAGTTTTTGAGATCAGGCCCGAAGCTTATTTGCAGGGTTTGGAAGCATTTTTACAGCAAAACAATTTATCGCGAACCGATATTCGGGGCTTTGTGCTTGTGCAGGGTCCGGGATCGGCTACGGCCTTGCGCACCTCGCATGCCCTGGTTAATGCCTTGGCTTTTGCGCTTGGCGTTGAAGTCGTGCCAGTCGAAAAGTCCAGTGATGAAGAGGATCGAAACATTGTTCACCGTCTGACCGAGCTTGAGTCTAGAACCTTCGTTCTACCCACTTACGAGCGTGAAGCGCAGATTACCGAACCTAATCGTGATGCGCTGAAACGTAAATTTGTTTAACATGTCTTCAACTTTTGGTCAGTACGGTAAATACCGTACCCTTGAAATGATCCCCGGCTTGTTAAGTTGGGGCATATTGACGCTCGCAGTTTTGTTTGCCGTGTTTGCCCCGACTGTGGCCGTGGTGTTTATTATTATTTTTGATCTGTACTGGATGTTACGCGTCTTTTATTTCGTGATTCATGTCTTAGCTTCTTATCGGCAGTATCGCCTGGCTTTGAAAATTAACTGGCATGAGCGCTTAATTGCTTTGCCAGATTGGGAAAGTGTCTACCACCTCATCATGTTGCCGACTTATAAGGAAACACTTCCAATTTTAGAAGAGGCCATTGAAGCCCTGTTACGCACCCAGTATCGCAAAGACCGATTTATTGTCGTCTTGGGCGGCGAAGAACGCGACCGCGAGAATTTTGAAGTTTATAAGGAGATTCTTAGCCAGCGCTATAAACATCACTTTGCCGAGTTGTTATTTACGCTTCATCCTAAAGATATACCTGGCGAAATTCCGGGTAAGGGTTCCAACATGCGGCACATGGGCCAGGTCGTTGACCAGTACCTAGCTACGACCAACATAAACCCCGATAACATTATTGTTTCAGCTTTTGACGTAGACACCGTGGCTCATACACAATATTTTGCCTGTTTGGCATATTTATTTCGCACGGTGGATAAGCCACATCGTTCTTCCTATCAACCCATCACTTTATTTTCTAACAACATCTGGAGTGCCGCGGCACCTGTGCGAGTGGCTGCCTTTGGCACCGTATTCTGGTTGTTTTCTGAACTAGTCCGCCCAGAGCGATTATGGACGTTTTCGTCCCACTCCATGTCATGGAAGATGCTCAAGGAGGTTGGCTTTTGGGAGCCTGATGTTATTAGCGAAGATTCTCGGATTTACATGCAAGGTTTTTTGCATTATGACGGTGATTATCGGGTGACACCAATCTTTTTGCCGGTTTCTATGGATGCGGTGACGGGGAAGAATTATTGGGAGAGCCTAGTGGCTTTGTACAAACAGCAACGCCGTTGGGCTTGGGGGGTGGAACACTTCCCATACATGTTAAAAAAATTCAAACAGCATCCTGGTTTGTCTTTACGTCTTAAGGTTCGCCATATCTTTAATCACCTAGAGGGCATGTTTACTTGGGCTACGGCGCCGTTTATGATTTTTGTGCTAGGTTACTTACCGTTTTTAACCGTCCAAAATGCCGAAAGTGCTTTGTTTGTAAATTCACCTTATACGCTTGAATTTATAATGCGGTGCGCTACACTTGGAGTATTTGTGACCGGCGGTCTTAGCTTCTTTTTATTACCCACTCGGCCTAGTCGTGCGCCTCAATGGAATTGGTTAGTCATGTTATTTCAATGGGCGTTATTACCGGTTACTTTCATTCTGTTTGGGGCCTTGCCAGCTCTTGATGCTCAGACCCGTTTTATGCTAGGTAAATATCTTGGCTTTAATGTGACTAAGAAAATTATTGAGGCACGTGATGTTTAGTATATGCAAGTTGCGATTAATATTTTAACCTGGAACGATTTGCGATATTTGCCAGATTTGTTCGCCTCACTTGAGGCGCAAACATACAAGCATACCGTCATTCGCATTTTAGATAACGGCAGCACTGATGGCACCCTAGAGTATATTCAAGAACATCATCCGCAATACTTGGTGGCGCGGAATGTGCGTAATCTGGGCTTTGCACCTGGGCATAATCAATTGATTCGTTTCGCCTTGGAGCGTTGGGGGGATGACTTGTCCGACAAAGCTATTTTAGTTTTGAATGCTGACATGATTTTACACGAGCGCATGGTTGAAGAATTGGTGATAGCGCTCACTGCTAACCCAGAGCTTGGTGCCGTGCAGCCAAAATTATTACGAGCTTTTGCTAACGTTACTCTAGATGACGGCATGGAACAGAATGTAAAATCAGATATTTTAGATACCACTGGTTTAATTCTGACTAAAACTTGGCGCATGGAAGACCGGGGTGCTGGCGAGTTGGATAGAGGTCAGTACGATGACCAAACAGATATTATCGGTGCCACCGGCACGAGTGCTTTGTGGCGGGCTAGCGTGCTTAAACAACTTTGCATTAACGGTGAGCCTTTGGACGGTGATTTCTTTGCCTATCGCGAAGACTGCGACTTAGCACTCAGAGCCAGGCGAGCAGGTTGGCGAGCGGCCTATATACCTAAGGCGTACGCTCATCATTATCGGGGCATGTACGGCGCAACTCAACGCACCTGGTGGCAACGTTTTTTGGATCGACGGAAACAACGACCCTTTCCGGCCGCCTTGTCGACGCGCAACCAAATATTTTTTTTGATTAAGAATTTAACTTGTGGCGAAGCGCTGATTTACGGTCCGCGAATTTTACTGAATGAAATAAGTCGGATTGTATACGGGTTAATCTTCGAACCCCAAACACGTCAAATGCTCATAAAAAGTGGTGGTTTAATGCTGGCTATGGCCAAAAAAAGGCCGCAGGTCTTTGCACAGGCCAAAGAATCAAGTAAGGTCATACGTGCTTATGTCAGAACTTGATGTCTCGATACTTATTGTCCATACTTTTGAACGACGATTAGTGCGTCAAACTATCCGTGGTTTAAGGCGGGCGGCGCCACAACTCCACGTTGAGGTGATAGTCATTGATAACAATCCCGCTGCCGGTCTGGCTGAGATGCTTAAGTTAGAGTTTCCAGAGGTACGATATTTTGCAAAACGCAACGAAGGCTTCGGTTCGGCCATGAACGTTGGAATAGCTAACGCTCGGGGTAAATACTTATTGATTTTTAATCCAGATATTATTCTTTCGGCCGGGGCACTTGAGCAACTTTTTCATTACATGGAGGCTAATCCGCTCGTGGGTACTCTTGGTCCCAAGTTATTAAATGCCGACGGCAGTTTGCAATATTCGTGCTATCGCTATCACGAACCGCTAGTCCCGATTTTGCGTCGCACACCGCTTGGTCGCTTGCCTTGGGGCCAGCACATCATTGACCGTTTTCTCATGAAAGATGTCAGCCATGATCAAACCATGGAAGTGGACTGGATCATGGGCAGCGCTATGTTCACACGCGCCAAAGCTTTGCAAGATATCGGTGTTTTTGACGACAGATTTTTTATGTATTTTGAAGATACGGATTTGTGTTGGCGTTTATGGCAGGCGGGCTATAAAGTCGTGTATTACCCGGGGTCTGTCATGGTACACTACCATCGTCGCGCCTCAGCTGATGGTTCAATTTTTCAGCAACTTTTGTCCCCGTTAACCTGGCGTCATATCGAGAGTGCTTATAAATTTTTCCGGAAATATTCCGGACAGAAAAATCCTCGTGAATTCCAGCAACTTCCTTACACCAACCAGGTTGATGCCTGATCCCGGCTTGGTCAAGTCAGGTAAACTTCCGGCTACGCCAACGCCGCTACCCAGTCAGCCAGCGCGACGCCTGCGTAAATTTTTCTTGCTGGTTGCCGGTTTGGGATTATCATTGACTTGCATCCTGACCCTTGTGGGAATGGCTTTTTTGCTTGATGGAGCCCTACGGGTTAAAGCCGCAGTGAGCGCTGGCGAATCCGCCATTGCGTCAGCCGATCTTCAAGCCGCAAGCCAGGCTTTACAGGATGCCGTAACGGGGTTTGAGGAGATGCAATCTGGTTATGCATTTTTGGGCTATCTTAAACCAGTACCCTGGGTGGGTGATCAGATCAAAGGTATGGTTGTGGCCGTTGATACTTCGCTTGAAACTATACAAGTTATTTTGACAGGCTTGCAGGTTGCTGAGGAGGTACTAACTACTGCCCGAGGCGCCGAAAGCTTAATCACGAGTGCTAACGGTTCGACTGAAGTTCGTTCGTATTCAGAGCTGTCGGATACAGAAAAAAGCTTGTTGCTGAGTGCTATGGCAGCTGCTTTACCGGATTTACGTGAGATGCAGGTACGTTTACGCTTGGCCAAAGCCGACCTTGATCGACTGGATGAGCGCCAGCTGGCCCCGGTGTTTGCTCGCGCTCTAGAGCCGCTGCGTTTATTGATCCCGGAACTACTGACGAGTATTGACGTCTTGGTGCCATTTGCTGCTATCGCTCCAGAGTTCGGAGGTATTGGTGCTGACAAGCAGTTTTTGATTTTATATTTAAATGATACTGAGTTGCGGCCAGGCGGAGGCTTTATTGGCGTTTACGGCTTGATGGTGATCCGCGACGGTCAGATTGTGAATCTGTTAACTAGCGACTCTTATCATTTAGACGCGCTCGTGGCTGATAATCCCGATTATCATGTTAATCCACCTCCACCGCTAGTGACTTATTTATCACAAGCCATGTGGTATTTCCGTGATGCTGCTTGGTCGCCGGACTTTGAACAAACAGCCAGAGACGCCGTTACACTCTTGCGCCAGGAAACAGCTGCCGGTGGCCAGCCAGTTCCCGAGATTCACGGCGTGGTTGGTATTACGCCCACCTTTATTGCGCGGTTACTTAAGTTTATTGGGCCAGTCACGGTTGAGGGACAAACATTTTCGAGTGCCAATATTGCCGATTTATTAGAATATCAAGTCGAGCAGGGTTTTGCGGTGCAGGGTGTGCCCTTGTCGCAACGCAAAGATATTGTTGGTACGTTGACCAATGAAACTGTAGACCGTGTGTTGGCAGTTTCGCCAGCTACGTGGCCAAGCTTATTGCACATTCTTCATGAGGGATTCGCTGAGAAAGAGTTGGCCTTCATGAGTTTTAATGAACACACGCAGGCTGTTCTAAAAGATAATGATTGGGCCGGGGTTTTGAATTCAGCTGGAAGTGACGACATTTTGCTGACAGTTGATGCCAACCTGGCCGCGCTGAAGACTGATCCAGTGGTTGAACGTCATGTAAATTACAGTCTGGAAAAACACGGTACCAAGTATCGGGCTACTGCCAGGATTAATTATACTCATCGGGGTAATTTTGATTGGAAGACTACGCGTTATCGTACCTATACCCGTCTTTACGTCCCGCTTGGGTCAACCTTGGTGGCGTCGAGTGGAAGTTTGGCGGACGATAAAATTAAGAATCCCGATTTACTTGAAGGTCCAGTGTCCCAAGCTGACGAATTCGGTATGACAAGTTTTGGCGCCTTTATTGCCATTGAACCTGGTCAGAGCGGAACTTTATCTTTTACCTACGATCTACCAGACACTGTGACTAAGGCTATCGAGCGGGGTACCTATCGGTTATTAGCCATAAAACAGATGGGAGCAGGGGATAACCTTTTGACCCTCAACCTAGATTTTGATACCACCTTGGCGTCAGCCGAACCGCCAGAAAAATCAGAAAATTTTGGTGACGACTTATATCAGGTGACAACCGTATTGAATCAGGATAGGCTCTTTACAGTTAGGCTTGATTAAAGGAAAACTTTATTTGCGGCCTCGGTATACCAGGAAATAGGTCGTTTTTCGAATATATGTTTAGTAAAAAAATTGGTATTGATCTCGGTACCACGACCGTGCTTGTATATGTGCCGAAACGCGGCATTATTATCAACGAACCATCTGTTGTAGCTGTATCTAAACTCGATAAGACCGTGCTAGCAGTAGGTAAAGAAGCCAAAGACATGCTTGGGCGAACGCCGGATACAATTGTTGCTCGTCGTCCATTGAAGGACGGAGTGATCGCTGATTACCGGACCACCGAGGCTATGTTACGTTATTTTATTAACAAGGCGCTCGGTGGGGTGCGGATTTTCCGTCCCGAAGTCATGATTGCCGTACCTGGTGGTATAACTTCGACTGAGCGTCGGGCGGTTATCGATGCCGCTTTATCTGCGGGTGCCAAGGCGGCCTACATTATTAAGCAGCCGATCGTGGCAGCTATTGGCGCGAATATTCCAATCGGTAGTCCGAACGGTCACATGATCTTGGAGATAGGTGGTGGTACAAGTGAAATGGCGGTGATTTCATTGGGTGGAATTGTGGCCTCGACTTCTGTTCGCATTGGGGGTGTAAAAATGGATCATGCCATTATGGAGTTTATTCGGCGCACCTATAATTTGGCCATTGGTGAACGTACGGCTGAGGACATCAAAATAAAATGCGGGTCGGCCATGTATTTAGCCGAAAAGCTACGCATGGACGTGAAGGGTCGTGACATGATTACTGGTTTGCCAAAGATTATCGAAGTCACGAGTGATGACGTTACCGAAGCCATACAACCACTACTTGAAGGCATCATTGTTGCGCTTAAAGAAGTCCTCAATCAAACTCCGCCAGAACTGTCAGCTGACGTCATGGACAAAGGCATTGTCATCTCAGGCGGTTCGAGTCAGTTGCGTAACATGGATCATTTGATTGCTGAGGCCACGAGTGTGCCAACCTACATGGCCGAAGACCCACAACTATGCGTAGCTCGGGGTACTGGTCTTGCTTTAGAGAACCTAGAGGCTTATAAGCGCAGTTTATTTAGTAATTAATGTTCACCTCACGCATTACGTATGATTACATACGGTATCGACGGCAGCGCTTTACTAAAGCCGTATCCGACCGGAGTTGAACGCTACGTTGTGGAGTTGTTATCGGCCATGATGACGATGCCGCTCAATCTTAATGACGAGCGGGTGATTATATATGCGTCCAAGGCTAAGCCTCCGACCCTGGCTCTGCCAGCTGGCTGGGAGTGGAAAGTACTTGGTTTTTGGTTACCGAAGGGTTGGACACATCTACGCTTGAGTTTGGAATTGTTGTGGCGACCGCCAGAAGTTTTTTTTAACCCCGCGCATGAAATTCCTTTGTTTCATCGACGAGTTAAAATTGTTACAACCGTCCACGACGTCGTCTTCAGACACGTCCCAGCCGCTTACTCGCCGCGCAATTTACGTCGACAAGAGTGGGCGATTAAGCGGATCGTAACACAGGCCGAAACTATTCTGGCTGTGTCAGAGGCCACCAAAACAGATCTTGTCGAGATCTACAAAGTACCGGAGGACAAGCTGTGCGTTACGCCTCTTGCGCGGCCGGTGAGCACCATAGCTAGCAGGCCCGCTGAGCAGGTGTTGTTGAAATATGCCTTAACTCCTGGCATGTACGTGTTGTTTGTTAGCCGCGTAGAAGCCAAGAAAAATCCCGTCACCCTGATTCGTGCGTTTATTGAATTGCGTCGGCGCTACGGTATTGGGCATCCACTCAAGTTAGTGCTGGCCGGAAGCCTTGGTTTTGGCAGCGCTACGGCTGTCCAAGCAGCTAAGTCTTCAAATTGTGCTCCAGATATTGTCTTTTTGGGCTATGTACCGGACGAAGATATTCCAGCCTTGATGGAGCACGCTTTGTGTTTTGCGTTTCCCTCGCTAGGCGAGGGTTTTGGCCTACCAGTACTCGAGGCCATGTCGTATGGAACGCCTGTCATTGCGAGTGATATTAAAGCGCTGCGAGAGGTAGCGGGTGAGGCCGCGATGTTTGTGCCTCCACTTGATACGACTCAGTGGACTGTGGCGCTTGATACCATTTTAATAAATCAAAACCGGCGTCAACAGTTAACTGCTTTGGGCCGCGAGCGCGTAAACATGTTTTCGTGGCAGCAAACGGCAGCGGCCACTTGGCGGGCTTTGCGAGCCACCGCTCACGCCTGATGATTATGCAGACAGATTTGCAGCGCGAACTAGAGCAACTCGGTTTTTCAGAGCGTCAGGCGTGTGTGTATCTGGCCTTACTACGTTTTGGCAAAAGTGGTGCTCAACAATTAGCCTTGGCCACCGGCTTACCCAGGGCATCATGTTACGACACGTTACAACAGCTGGTTAGCCAAGGTCTCGTAAAATCAGACTCTGAAGACGGACAGAAACTGTTTGTTACCGAGCCGCCGGATCGCATTAATACCTTGATCGATCTTCAGCTAGCAGAAATTCAAACTCGACAACGTCGAGCGCTGCAGTTTTTGCCTCAGTTATCGGCCTTAGCCGGAGACGCTACCGTGAAGCCTCGTTTTCGTATAATTAACGACAACACTGAGCTGCATGCCATTCACAAAGAATACGCCGACATGCATGAGCCAATTCTTCAATTAGTTGGCTATGATGCTTTTTTAGAGTTGCATCGACGCCGGGTCGTGCAAGAAAATGTTAATCGCTTAAGACAAACACAGTCGCAAGGACGAGCCGTGCTTGTGACTGATATGCATGTCGAACTTCCGCCAGGGACTGGTTTTAAAGTGCGATGTGTGCCGAGAGCGATGTTAGAGGTACGTGGCGAGATGACCGTGTGTGCTGATCACGTTTTATTGTTTGCATACACGCAAATGGTGGTGGCGATAGAAATTATTTCGCCCGCTATTGCCGATACCTGTCGAGCCGCACTCGAACTAGCCTGGCAGCAGGCGGGGGAGATTGAGAAGAAGCTCGGGGTTGAGCACGATTAAATAACAAAACCTACCAATACGCGGACTGGTAGGTCTGTAGTTGATGGTGGCGCTCGCGCCAGTGGGTCTCCTTGCGGAGAAGCTTAAGACCCGCGACGGCCCCTGCGCGTGTTTCCGTTCAGGGACCGGCGCTTGTGGCAGCAGCCGTGACTGCGTTGCCAGCCGCTGCGGCGATCCGCCAGCCTGTAGGCCAGCCACGTTCTGTGCTTGCAGCTTGCCAGTGCCTGGTCGCGGTGTGTGGGCACGTACTCACAAGCCTCGGGATCGAGCCCAGGCTTCGTTGCCACCTCGCCGGTGATCTCGTGTCTGGACCACCTGTAGGGCTTGGGTCCACGCCGACTTCGCTGTACTTCAGCGACAACATCATCGTCGCTGTCCTGCTCATGGTCGCGGCCCATGGCATACATGAGTTTCAGATCTGGAAAGGACATGAACCGCCTCCGTGCGGGTTACTTGTTGCTTTGCGATTCCTCGCAAAGCTTCGGAAAGAAGGGGCTCAGTGATCAGCCGAAGTTGATATGAGTCGTGATGCGGCGCGGTGCCAAGAGTCAGCCGGAGCCAAGTCCGGTACCCCCACACCGATCGGGGGACTGGTGTTGCCAATCCCGTCCGACCATCTCTCCTCCCCGAAGCTTTAAGAGTAATCGAAACGAGCTATAAATAAGCAAGTCCGAATCTCGTGACTAGATTTTTAAACAACCGATAAGCGTAGCAAAGAAATCGTTCTTTGTCAAGCTATGCTAGCTATTTTACGGCTAATATTAGAGCTATTGTTCACCCTAATTAATTAGGTGATTATGCCTGTAGTCTGTAGCTGTTAACGTGTTATAATTTGAGTTATATGGCATTTGCTGATTTGATGGGTCTTGAAAAGCAGATCGCTTATTTTGAGCGGGTCTTGGAGCGGGGTACTACTGCTCACGCCTACGCGCTGATCGGTTCTCAGGGCCTTGGAAAAATGTCTTTAGCTAAAGCTTTGGCAGCGGCCTTATTAAAGGTTGAGGTGCAACGCTTAGCTACGCATCCAGACGTAACTTTTTTGTCTCGGCCAGTCGATGACAAAACGGGCGATAAAAAACGTCACATTCCTCTCGAACTTATTCGCATGGCCTGTGATCGGTTAGCGTTGTCGGCCGTGGGAGGTAAGAAAATCGTGATTATTGAAGACGCTGACACCATGACGCTCCAGGCTCAAAACGCATTGTTGAAAACTTTAGAGGAGCCAGCCGGTAGCGCGGTGTTAGTGTTGTTAGCCGAAGATCGCTCAAGACTATTACGTACAATCTTGTCCCGTTGCGTGCCAATTACACTTTCGTGCGTGCCGACTAAGCAGTTGGTTCAGTGTTTGGTGGCCCGCGGTTATACGACCCAAGTTGCCGAAGAAGCAGCCAAGCGAGCGCAGGGTCGACCGGGTGTGGCGCTCAGACTTGCCGATGCTGATGCACTTATGGAGGCGCGTAAACAATCGGCGATCCTTGAAGCCTTTATCGCGGCCCCACGTCATGTTCGGATTAAGACTATTACTACACTCGTCAAAGGTGATGACGCTAAGAATGCGGACGAGCGCCAAAATTGGTTGCTGATGTTATGCGGGGCGCTTTACACCAAATTGCATGAGGCCGATGGCCAACAGGCCGCCATGGCCTCTGGATTAGCGGCTGTACTTGATGCTCGGGAAGCGTTACGTGATAACGGTCACACCGCACTCGCGCTTGAACGTATCGCTCTAGCTTTGCCTTAATCGGCCTGACTTGCGGCCAGGCACAATTTATACAACCTCTACTTATGAACAATTTACGCTCAAGTTTGCTCGTCCTTTCATTCCTGTTACTAATCGGGGCTGGGTGTTTTGGAGGCGGGAATGCGCCTACGGCCGGCACCGGCGGTATTTGGGTATCCGATAATGACGGCAGTAGCTGGGTATCAAAAAGTGTGTTACCGACCGCCACGGGTAGCGCCAGTATTAATGGGCTTGATATCCTTGCCATTGCGCAAGATCCGTCCGATAGCTCAGTGGTCTACGTGGGTTCAAAGACGAGTGGATTATTTTATTCGCTCGATGGCGGGGAGTCATGGCAACGTCCCAAACACCAAGTGGCCGCTTCCGGCGCGGTCTTGGCGATCGAGGTTGACCCTCGTAATGTCTGCACCTATTACGTGTTAAAGTCAGACAGAGTATTAAAAACCGACACCTGCGGACGTGAGTTCGATACTGACACTTACGTTGAAACTCGTAGCGACGAAACTTTAACTGCTCTGGCACTTGATTGGTATAACCCGGACAGTGTTTTTATCGGCACGTCTGAAGGTGACGTGTTGCGTTCTTTGGATGGTGGCCAGACTTGGAAGGCGGTTTTGCGTGCGCGTAATAATATTACCGATATCGAAATTAGCAACAGCGACAGTCGCATTGTAATGGCCGGTACGCGTTCTGATGGTATTTATCGATCTACGGATAGCGGAGCAAACTGGACTAATTTAGAAACTGCTTTTAAGGACTACAAAAAAGCTAATAATGTCTTCGATTTCTCCCAAACTGACGATGGTTCGCGTTTGCTCGTGCGCAGCGCTTACGGTTTAACCTATTCAGATGATGCTGGCCTTACCTGGCAACCGATCAATCTAGTCTCGAGCGCGGGTGAGGTGCTGGTACGGGCCGCCGCATTGTCAGCAACTAATAAACAGGTAATTTATTATTCGTCTGGCAGCACATTCTACACCTCGAATTCTGGCGGAGATGCTTGGAGCACTACGAATTTGCCAACTACCCGAGCCGCGTCGGTGATCTACGCCGATGAAGGCAAAAACGGTCGGGTGTTTTTGGGTGTGGCGGTACTTGACGACTAGACGAACGCTTGATTGACGTCGCTGCTCTTGGCCTATAAACTGCTCCAGTATTGCGTTTATCTATTATGTCCATTATCAACGACCATAAAACAGATTTTGAGAACACCCTAGTGCACCTGACTCACGAGCTCGGTACCTTGCGTACTGGGCGGGCTAGCCCGGCTTTGGTTGAAGATCTTCAGGTTGAAGCTTATGGCACTATTCAACCCGTGAAGGCGCTTGGCTCAATGTCGACTCCAGACGCACGTACCCTCGTGATTGAGCCTTGGGACGCCTCAGTTGTAAAGGCCATCGAGTCAGCTATCGTAGCTTCAGGCATCGGTATTTCGCCGGTGGTTGACGGCAAGATTATTCGCCTCATCATGCCAATGATGACAGAAGAGAATCGTCAGAAAATGGTGAAGGTGATGCACGAGAAGCTTGAAGACGCTCGTGTGCAAATTCGTAAGATCCGTGAAGAAGCCAAAAAGAAAGTCGAAAAGCAAACAGGTATTGGTCAGGATGATATTCGTCGCGAGCTCGAGTTACTCGATAAAACTGTGAAGGACTACGTTGCCAAGATCGATCAGATGGGGGAGAAGAAAGAAACAGAGATCATGACTGTTTAGGCTTATGGATGTTTCAATGGAAAAGATCGTGACTTTGTGTAAGACCCGGGGATTCATTTTCCCTGGTTCGGATATTTACGGTGGTCTTGCTAACAGTTGGGATTACGGCCCACTAGGGGTTGAACTTAAGAATAATATTAAACAAGCCTGGTGGAAGAAGTTCGTCAGTTCTCGTCTAGACATGGTGGGTATTGATGCTGCCCTGATCATGAATCCAAAAGTTTGGGAAGCTTCCGGCCACGTGGCTACGTTTAGCGATCCTTTGGTTGAATGCAAGCAGTGTCACGAACGTTATCGTGCTGATCAGATTGATCTCAAGCAAGCCTGTCAGAAATGTGGCCATCAAGATACGTTTACTGAACCAGCTGCTTTTAACATGATGTTAAGAACCTGGTTGGGACCGAAGCAGGATGCCACGGCCGAGGCGTATCTGCGACCCGAGACAGCACAAGCCATGTTTGTTGATTTTGATCAGGTGCTTTTGACGTCACGTAAACGTGTACCTTTTGGCATCGCGCAGTGCGGCAAAGCCTTCCGCAACGAGATCACCCCAGGTAATTTTATTTTCCGTCAACGTGAGTTCGAACTCATGGAGTTTGAGTACTTTGTTCATCCAAGCGAATGGGAAAAGCATTTTGAGTATTGGCTTAAACAAATGCATGAGTGGATTGCGGAATGCGGTATTGATGCCGCACGTGTTCATGAGCTTGAGGTTCCAGCAGAAGAGCGAGCTCACTACAGTAAACGAACAGTCGACTTTGAATTTGATTTTCCCTTTGGCCGTAAGGAATTGTACGGTCTGGCGTATCGAACAGACTTTGATTTAAACAAGCACGCTGAGCACTCCGGAGCCAGGCTCGATTACACCGATCCAGTGACGAAGGAAAAGTATGTACCGCACGTTGTCGAACCTGCCTTTGGCGTTGACCGTACGTTGCTAGCTGTTTTAGCTTCTGCATATCACGAGGAAGAAGTCGAGGGCGAGACGCGCGTTGTCATGAAATTCCCAAAGCATTTGGCACCTACCAAGATTGCGGTTTTGCCGCTGTCAAAGAAAGATGAGCTTTCAAAGCTGGCCGAACCTTTGGCACGACAGCTCGCGACGCGCTGGCGGACGGAGTACGATGAAACTCAGTCGATCGGCAAGCGTTATCGCCGTCAGGATGAGATCGGTACACCGTTCTGTGTCACGGTCGACTTTGAAACGCTCGAAGATCAGGCCGTCACTGTGCGCGATCGAGATTCAATGAAGCAAGCCCGAGTTCCGCTGGCGGAGCTTGAAGACTATCTGGCCAAGCAGCTCGGATGCTAGATTGGGGGAGTAAAATTCTTGAGGAAATTGGTGTATGTCTAAAGTGCACAAGCTTAAAAACGGTACCCGTGTCCACATTGTTCCGCTACAGGGTACACAAGCCGCTACGTTGTTGGTTTTATTTAAGGTTGGTTCACGCAACGAGCCTTTAAAAGTCTGGGGTGGTTCTCATTTCATTGAACATTTGATGTTCAAAGGCACTAAAAAGAGACCAGAGACCGTTGATATTTCTAAGGAGCTTGATCGTTACGGGGCCGAATACAACGCTTACACCGGTAAAGATTTGACCGGTTATTGGGTTAAGATTGCTACCGAGCAGATTCCTGTCGCCGTTGATTTACTGCACGACATGCTGTTTAACTCTAAGTTTGAGGCCGCCGAAATGACGCGCGAAAAGAAAGTCATTATTGAGGAGATCAAGATGTACGAGGAAAACCCCATCATGCATCTTGAGGATATGCTTGAGGAGGCTATTTTTGAAAAGCATATTCTCGGGCGCAATATTGCCGGTACGCCTCAGTCGATGACGGCCATGAAGCGTAATGATGTTTTGACCTATCGTGATGCCCACTATGTGCCGGAGAATATGGTTGTGGTTGTGGCTGGAAATGTCCCGAAGGGTATTATGAGCACGCTTGATAAAACTTTTGGTAGTGTGCAGCCACGGCGTAAAGTGTCTGAGACCATGCCGTATGTGCTTGCCGACAAGCTGTCTAAGCCGCGCGTGCGTATTCAGACTAAAAAATTGACCCAGATTCAGGTAGCACTAGGTTTCCCAACCTTTGGACGAGATCATAAAGACACCGAAGCCATAAAATTGTTAGCCAGCGTGCTCGGCGGGACCATGAGCTCGCGTTTGTTCATTGAAGTCCGTGAAAAGCGTGGCCTGTGCTACAACGTTCGTGCGTCGGTCGATTTCTATGCAGATACGGGCGTGTTGATGGTTCGCGCCGGACTTGATGCCAGTCGCCTGACCGTGGCTATGAAGGTGATCGTGAATGAGCTGAAGAAAATCGTAAAACACGGCATTACTCCAGGCGAGCTTAAAATGGCAAAGGATAATCTTAAGGGCGGTACGATTCTGAGGCTCGAGGATTCGTCTAATTTAGCTGAATTTTTTGCCCGCCAAGAGTTATTTAATGCTCATGTGGAAACCCCTGAACAGCGTTTGGAAAAATTTAATCGTGTAAATTTGAAGGACATTCAGCGAGTAGCACAAGACATCATCAACTTTGGTCGTTTGTCGATTGCTGCGATCGGACCGTATCAAACTGAAACTGATTTGCTCAAACATTTTCCCAAGTTATGAAATACGTCGTGGCCAACTGGAAAATGAATTTATCTGTACGTGAATCGATCGCACTTGTACGCAGTGTGCTGCGCTCAGTGCAAGGTCGTAAGCATTTACCGGGTGTAATTTTATGTCCTTCGGCGACGGCCTTGTCGGAAACGCATAAGTTGGTTAATCGCACGCACCTTGCTTTGGGTGCTCAGAACGCTGGTCCAGACCGCGCCGGGGCTTGTACAGGCGAGATCGGGTTGGCTCAGCTCGAAGACGTAGGTTGCCAATATGCACTACTCGGTCATTCAGAACGGCGCTTGAAATTTGGTGAAAGCGATGAGGTAGTACGTGCCCGTCTGACGGCTGTCTTGGCGTCAGATCTGACACCAATTGTGTGTGTTGGCGAGCCACTTGCAGTTCGCCAGGCCGGCCAAGCCGAGTCTTATGTCCTGCAACAATTACATCAAGCTCTTAAAGATCAATTATTACCTCGTCGTAAAATGTTCATGGTGGCTTATGAGCCGGTCTGGGCGATTGGCAGCGGAGTACCGGCTGGCCTAGCTGATATTATTGCCATGCATAAAGTGATTCGCGAATATTTATTACATGAGATCAAGCTACCGGTTGACCGTTGCGCGGTGCTTTACGGCGGTTCGGTGAGTAGTCAAAACGCCCATCAGCTGCTACGTGAGTTTGAGGTTGATGGTGTCTTAGTCGGTGAGGCGAGTATTAAGGCGCACGAGTGTGCCCAAATCATCAAAGCTGCTTGCGAAGTGCTCGAAGCACAACTAGCCGTATGATTTTTACCATCATTTTTTTATCGTTGTTCGTGCTTGGAGTGTTAGCTTTATTATGGGTAGTTATTCGTAAACTGCCTCAGCTTAAAATTGTTGATCCCTCAACTTCTAAAGCAGCTAAAACTAAAGGTGTAAAATACGCCATCCTGCGACAGCGTTTTGAAAGAGTTGGTAGCGAAAAAGTGGCTCAGTTACGTCGGCCTTTTGCCTGGCTCCAACAGACTGTTCGTCGCGGAACTGCCAAGCTGACAGCCATTGAACGCTCGTACGTTGAACAGCAAAAAACTCCTGTGCGGCGTAAAGCTAATGCACCCGAGCTGCGGCGCATGATAGAAGAAGCTAGAGATTTGTTTAATCAAGACAAATACGATGCAGCCGAGAAGAAATTGGTAGAGGTGCTTAGTCTAGATCCAAAAAATACCGATGCTTATGAAAGTATTGGTCGCTTGTATATTCAGACTAGAAATATTGAAAACGCCAAAGAGGCCTTTCAGTATCTGCAAAAACTAGCACCTGAGGACGCCAGCGTCTTGGCGAGCCTAGGTGAAATTGCTAACATCGAAAACGACGTCGATCGTGCTTTTACATATTTTTCTCGGGCTAAAAATATCAGTCCCAATAACCCAAAGTATCTTGATTTTTTTATCGAAGCTGCCATTAACAAGGGCGACGTGATGGAGGCCACGATTGCTGTTAACCATTTGCGCGAAGTCAATCAAGACAACCAAAAAATCCCGATTTTTGAGGAACGCATCGAGGCTGTGCGCGTCAAACGTCTTAATAAATAAAAAACTGGCCGAAGCCAGTTTTTTATTTGGTTTCTTTGTGCGGCGTATGTTTTACGCAGCTAGAGCAGTGTTTGCTAAGTTCCAAGCGATCCTTGAGAGTCTTCTTGTTCTTGGTTGATCGGTAATTCAGAGCTTTGCAGACGGTGCACTCCAATTTGATGAGTGTTTCCTGGGACATAGTAGAGGATAAAAATCGACACAAGCTTAGCTCAAACACAAAACCCCGTCAAGACGGGGCCTTATGGAGCCACAGATCGGGATTGAACCGATGACCTCATCCTTACCATGGATGCGCTCTACCAACTGAGCTACTGCGGCAAACCGGTTCATTTAAATCACTCATCTCCGTTGTCGCTCACTCCGTCGGCCTCACCGTAGGATTTACCTACGCCTCGGCCTTACTCGCTCGCTTCTAGGAGCTGAATGCTTTAAATGAACCTCTTGGTTCTGTAAGGCTCACTTCGCGAAAGCTGATTTAAACGGCCAAATGCAAGGAGAGGCGAGGAGCGAAGCGAGGCGTAGATGCAACTACGTTGAGCGAGCACCACAGCCACGACACAGCAGTTGGTTGTTTAAATTAGCTTTCTACTGGTGGGTCGGGAAGGGTTCGAACCTTCGTAGGCTTGCGCCAGCAGATTTACAGTCTGCCCCGTTTGACCGCTTCGGTACCGACCCAGGTTTAATTAATTGGAGCCGATGGTCGGGTTTGAACCGACGACCTACGGTTTACAAAACCGTTGCTCTACCAGCTGAGCTACATCGGCCTGCTGACCTTAGCCTGCTTTTAGTCGGCCGCTGGTACGCTAGCAAGCGGCAATAATATAGCATTCTTGTGAGCGCCTGGCAAGCGAAATCAGTATACGAAAGTCTAGTGATGGAGATCAGGGAGATTTTTTACTACGGGCCTCACAAAACTATACCAATCCCCGTAACCCTCGGCACTCGGATGAAAGAAGTCGAGCGAGTAGTATTTATTGGGGTCGCTCGCGTACGGATCGTCGGCCCGTTTACGATACAGGTCTATGTAATGCACGTTATGTTCGGCCGCGATGCGCATAAAAATTTGGCGGACTTGTTTGGTCCGATAGGTAAAGTACCAACGTGTACCAAAGGGGAGTAATTGGGAAGTACCAACGTTTCCACTAGTCAGCTGGACGATATTAGCCGAGCGTTGCTGAGCTAGGTTAAACAATTTTGGCAGATTTTTTTCAATCTCGGCGTAGGGTGTACGACGTACGATATCGTTGCCACCGATTTGAATTAAAATCATGTCGAAATTATTTTCCTCGGTGAGGCTCTCGAGTTGTTTAATGGCATCAGCAACTTTGCTGCCACTCACCGCCAGATTTTGTATGTCGGCCTCGGGAAAGTCGGATGCTAATCTGCCGGCGATTGATCCCTCTGGCGGTATGGCTCCAACGCCCACGGCTGAGCTGTCCCCGATAACTAAAAATTTCAATTGCGCGGAATTCAGTCTGCGCTCGAAAGCTTGGGTGTTGTTTGTTTGTTGAACTCCAAGAGCAATCAATCGATTGGTTTTAATGATATCGTAAATTATTACAAGGGATACCAGGCCTAAAATGAGCAGCCAGAGTTTTATTTCGATAGCCATAATGGTCCTTCAGCTAGACGCCTTAGACGGTTAGTTTATACCTGGCAGGTTCAAACGACAACATCAGTTTAGGCATTGACATGCCCTTATAACTCACCTATGCTGTCGGGGCTCTCGTTACAGGGCGCAGTTTGATTATTGAAACATACACCTTATGTTTGACGGTGAAGATACGACCATGACCGCACCGATGGAGCCAACCGCAGCCCCAGCTGAAGACACCGATATGTCTGAAGCCACAGACCACACTCCAGCGACCGACGCTACCGACGCCCCAGTGCAGGAGTAATTTAGTGGTTTATTAAAAAGATCGCCTGTTTGGCGGTCTTTTTATATCTATCATTCATTTTGTAGTTTGGCATCTAGAGTCCAGCGATCAACCGACAATAACGCCAAGGCTAAACATGCCAGAGCCAGGCCAAAGTCACGTACGCCAATTGCTCCACCGGCATGGATGGCTATGACCAATAGGTGGCAGCACAGGAGTAGGGCGACAGCCCGAGTTTGAAAACCTGTTAGCAAGAGAGTTGCAGCTACAATCTCTGCCCAGCCATTAACAAGTATCAGCGACTCTGGGGTCACCCACGGGTTAGTGGTGAGGCTCGGTACAAAGGCTATCCAGTCGCCAGGATGGGTAAGTTGTTGCCATCCAAACCAAGCAAAAACTATAGCTAATCCAAGCCGCAAGATGACTGGTGCGATCTGGTCGTATTTCGACATATTATGGTACCAGGCTTCCGATTTGATATTTGACCAGAGTCATTTTAGCCACCGGCATAATAGCTGGTGGCATGTTGTTGAAGGAGTCAGTGCCGTCAAGACCGCAGACGGATAGAATTGTTTGGGCACCACCTGGATGTTCTTCAATGAAGCGCGTTAGGTCGTAAACATTGTCGTTAATAGCAGTCCAGCAGCTTGTAGCGTTGTTATGATCAGCCATTTCGGTTAATGTGTAGTTTTGGTTGGGATCGACAGTTAGTTGGTTAAGTTCTTGAGTAACCTCAAGTTGCGTTTCATTCCAGACGACTAAACTAACACCGCCACCAAGCAACACGCTAATCGCTAATACGGTTAACCAACCCCGTTTTTGCATAGTTATTCAGCTACTATGAGCGTACCCTTCATGCCCATGGCGCGATGTGAGCCTACGGAACAGTAATATTCAAAACTGCCAGCTTGGTCGGCTACGAATTCAACGACTTCCTCTGTCTCGGCACTGATCTGTTTAGTAGCAACCATAAATTCATCTATCACAAAGTCGTGAAACCCTTGCATGTTTTTAAAAGTGACACGGACCGTGTCGCCTTTGTTCACGGTCATGCTAGCCGGTGAGAAAGTAAAATTATCCCCTGTAATCGTAAAACTTTTAATGCTTACTGCCTCGGTTGCAGCAGTGTCATTAGCTAGTTCGGCTTTAGGAGCGGGAGTTGTCTCGATCATGTCGTCGGTCTGACTAACCGCGATATCGTTGATGTTGTTGTCGTTGGTGTCGTTCGCAGCCGTGATAGCCTCGATTTGTAGAGCTTGATTACCGGCGTTGTTAGTCGTGCTATTGGTGCAGCCTGCGCCTAAAAGTATGATAAAGGTAAAAGCTGTAAATAATTGCTTAAGCATAAGGTATAAATTATTCTGACTTTGTTAGTTTAATCCAATTGTATAGCTTAGAGAAGCGCCACCTGTGGTTGAAAATTATCCTCCAGTGATTTTTAGGAAACCAGACACGCTGTACACCAAAATGGGTTTTAAACAAGGAGTAGCCAGTGCTTGGCATAGGTACCCACCAAGTGTTTGCCTGGTCCATGTGACCAAAGGTTAATAACTGATAACCGCGTGACAGCGATTTTTGGTACCACCAATCAATCAATCCCACCATAGGGTGATCTTGTTTATAGTTAGGATGAAAAGCGCCAAGGATATATTCGCTGATTTTGCCTTCGTCACAGTTACCGGCTACAAAACAGGCTACAGGGTGGTGATTTTTTTCGGCCACTAATATATCGATGGTGTCCGGATGTGCATTCAGATGTTGGTCTAGAATTTTGAGGAGTGCTGCTTGCATAGTTTTTGGGACCTGAGAAGTTGCATACAGTGCCACTACCTCAGCCCTTGTACCTAGTCTCAGTTGTACGCCTGAGCGGTGAAATTTTTTTAGATGTCGCTTAGCCTGACTGCTCCAGTCGGTAAGATAATCCTCGTGTAGACGTGCATACGCACAGGTGTAATGTCGGCCAAAAGCTCGCCAACGGCCTGGCGCAGTTGGTTGATAACGTGGTAGCCACTCAGACACGGTAATCAATGAATGCTGGTGCGTCAGGGCTGGGGGAGTCAGTGAGAACGAGCGAAGCCAGCTAAACAAGGGCGAGCTAAACACAGTAGTTGTATACCCGTCAGGCAGCCGAATGACATCTTTCAGGTCATGGTGACCGTCGCAATACCAGCGCGTGTGCTGCAGTGAGGGAACAGATGAGCCGGGTAATGGGCATTGATCGTAAGCCCACCTTAGCC
>SXGU01446414.1_pt1 | contig 33867 bp, 44 predicted proteins | sample 3174531 | NCBI WGS metagenome assembly SXGU01 (sample SAMN11356863, study PRJNA531348) | freshwater metagenome | isolation source: freshwater sample F1-140 | place: China: Fuxian Lake, Yuxi | collected 2017-12-25 | reverse complement strand
CACCAACCGCGATGTGCGCTTTGCCTCCAACCGCAAACAGCCAATTCATGAGCTGATGACCAAAGAAAATCTGATAACAGTAAAAAAAGACACTAGCCAAGAAGAAGCCAAGCATTTGCTGCACAAGCACAGGATTGAGAAATTACTGGTGGTGGATGAGGCGTATCGCTGCATCGGGCTGATTACTGTAAAAGATATTGAAAAAGCACAAACCCACCCACATGCCAGCAAGGACGAACGCGGTCGCCTGCGCGTTGCCGCCGCCACTGGTACAGGCGCAGACGGCTTAAAACGGGCAGAGGCGTTGATTGCCGCTGGCGTTGATGTGATAGTGGTGGATACCGCACATGGACATTCCAAAGGGGTTTTGGACAGCGTTCGCACCATTAAAGACATGCACAAAACGGCGCAAATTATCGCGGGAAATATCGCCACCGCCGAGGGCGCGGAAGCACTGATAAAAGCTGGTGCAGATGCAGTAAAAGTCGGCATTGGGCCGGGGTCAATCTGCACCACGCGGATTGTGGCTGGTGTTGGTGTGCCTCAACTTTCGGCGATTATGGATGTGGTAAAAATCGCTGGCAAGCTTGGCGTACCGATTATTGCTGATGGCGGCATAAAATACTCTGGCGACCTCGCCAAAGCCATAGCCGCTGGTGCAAACTGCGCGATGCTTGGTTCGCTTTTCGCTGGGACTGAAGAAAGCCCCGGTGAAGTGGTGCTATATCAAGGCAGATCATATAAAACTTATCGCGGAATGGGCAGCGTGGGCGCGATGGCTCGCGGCTCGGCGGATAGGTATTTCCAGCAAGAAATCGGCGATAAATTAAAGCTCGTTCCCGAAGGTGTGGAAGGGCGCGTACCGTTCAAAGGCGCGGTTTCTGGCGTGGTGCATCAGCTGGTTGGGGGCTTAAAAGCCGCCATGGGCTATACAGGAAGCCGCACCATCGCCGATCTGCAAAAAAACGCGGAGTTCGTCCGCATAACCAACGCTGGACTACGCGAATCCCACGCCCATAACATTTCCATCACAAGGGAATCACCGAATTATCGCACGGAGAGTTAGGGATTGACAATGCGTACGCTTTTGTGTACCGTTAGTGGATAGGGAGAAAAATATGCAAACTATCATAACCGCGAGTGAAGCCAGAGCCAATATATTCCGCCTGATGGATCAGGTTAGCGAAACTCATCACCCTGTTTTTATAACTGGCAAGCGCAATAACGCGGTTATGGTTTCTGAGGAAGATTGGCGTTCTATTCAGGAAACTATTTATCTATCTTCAATACCCAATATGGTTGAGTCTATTATAGATGGTATGAACACGCCAATTGAAGAATGTGACGACAAAATAGAATGGTAAAATATTCTCTAAAAGTTAGCAAGCAAGCGCAAAAAGATTCTAAAAATCTTTATTCCGCTGGTTTGAAAGAAAAAGCAGAAATGTTGGTTGATTTAATATTAGAAAATCCTTTTGCAACTTATCCTGCTTATGAAAAACTTTCTGGCAATATGGCAGGAGCATATTCCCGTCGCATTAATGCACAGCATAGGCTGGTTTATGAAGTCTTGGAAGAGGAAAAAATTGTAAAAATACTACGAATGTGGACACATTACTAATGACCAAAAACCGCTATATTTTGACTATCTCTTGCGTTGACATTCGCGGTATTGTGGCGGCGGTTAGCGGCTTTCTTGCCGAAAATTTTGGCTTTATTATTGAGTCCGCGCAGTTTGGCGATGCGTCCACTGGGCGGTTTTTCCTGCGCATTGAATTCAGTGTTGATAATGATAAATTTTCCATAGAAACGATGAAATCATTATTTGCGGAAAAAGTGGCAAAACCATTCTCCATGCAATGGGAAATCGCTGATAAGTCTTGCAAAAGCCGCGTATTAATCATGGTTTCGAAATTTGGACATTGCTTGAATGACCTGCTCCATCGCCACGCCACGGGGCAGCTTGCTATTGAAATCCCCGCAATTATTTCTAATCACACCGACCTAGAACGAGTGGCGAAATGGCATGATATTCCGTTTTATTATCTGCCTGTAACGCCGCAAAACAAAGCTCAGCAAGAAGAAAAATTGCTGGAAATAGTGAGCAGGCAAAAGATTGATGTGGTGGTTCTGGCGCGATATATGCAAATTTTATCGCCTGAATTATGCAAAAAACTCGAGGGAAAAGCGATAAATATTCACCATTCCTTCCTGCCCAGCTTTAAGGGGGCGAAGCCATATCAGCAAGCCTTTGACCGCGGTGTAAAACTAATTGGTGCAACTGCCCATTATGTGACGACAGACCTCGACGAAGGGCCAATTATTGAGCAAGAAGTTGCGCGAGTTGACCACACCAACCAGCCAGAGGATCTCGCCGCCATCGGGCGCGACACCGAGTGCGTCGCCCTCGCCCGCGCCCTCAAATATCACACTGAACGGCGGGTGCTTCTTAACGGCAAAAAAACGGTGGTGTTTAAGTAGGTTTTATCTGCCACCGTATGGGACATTAATTGTAAATCCAGCAGTTCTATTTTGCTCTTTAACTGGACTTCCATCTTCAAATGCTTTTGCAATAATTGTATGGATGTTTGGAGTGCTATCAACGGCATTCTGTGCGTTTTTCACACGCTCTTTTTCTGGAATAGTATGTTCACTTCTACCATCATTACGCGCAAAATGAATAACGGTTCGCGTTCTGCCATCATCAAGAATTTCCATGTCTATAATCGGTTTTTTCTGCATCTTCCTATCAAGAGCATCAAGGGTTTCTTGGTTTATATTGCCGTTTATATCCAACAGATTATCATATTGAAAAAGCTTAACCATGCGCTTTGTTTTTTCACCCAATTTGCCGTCCACCACCAGCAGCGGCTCACCAGCATACAAATGTTCGTTAGTTTGTATTTTGTGATTAAAAAACTTCTGAATTTCTTTAATTTTATCTTCGTTTATCTGCATATAATCTCCACATGTCGTCCATAACTTAATAAATCTATGCCTTAATATAGCACAGAATTGTTACAATTTGATGACAGAAATTAGTTTTTGCTTAAAAAATCTTTAACCATCAGCAAATCCTGCCACGCTTGTTTTTTGGCGAGTGGTTGGCGCAGGAGATAAGACGGGTGATAGGAAACCGCGGTTTTTATTGGTTTTTCTATGTAAGTATTGGAATATTCATAAAATTTTCCGCGCAGGCGCGACATGGAAAGGTCGTTATTAAGCAGCGTGTTAGTTGCCGTGCCGCCAAAAAGAATAAGCAGGTCTGGCGAGATTAGCGCAATATGTTTTTCCACGAAAGGCAGGCAAATCGCGGTTTCCTCTGGGCTTGGCTGCCGATTTCCCGGTGGTCGCCAGAATATCGTGTTGCTGATATAAACTGTTTCAGCTCGAGAAAGCCCAATTGCGGCGAGCATTTTATCCAACAACTGCCCACTTTGCCCACAAAACGGGATACCCTGCACATCTTCTTGCGCTCCGGGGGCTTCACCAATAACCATAATTTTTGCATTCGGGTTGCCATCGGCGAACACTGTCTTGGTCGCGGTTTTCTTAAGCGCACAACCATCAAACTGGCGCACAGCCAGCTCTAAATCCGCCAAATTCTGCGCTGCATCCGCCATTTCCCTAGCTTTTGCCATCGCCGCACTCGGTGAATGGTGGAGTTTGCCTTCGGGCTTCGGGGTTCTGGCTTCGGGAATAGCTGTTTCTGACAACTGATAACTGACAACCGACAACTGGTTGCATGGCTCATCCGCCACCGCCTCGTCCACCCCAGCTTCTAAATACCATTTAAGTAATGATTTATTATCCATAGATGGCTATAATGATAGGAATGCTGAATAATGTAAAGCGTGAGAATATATGACCGAAGTTATGAATTATGATGTGGTTATTGTGGGTGCGGGGGCGGCTGGGCTGTCGGCGGCGATTCGCCTGAAACAGCTCGCGCCAGATGTGAGCGTTTGCGTTCTGGAAAAAGGCTCGGAAGTTGGCGCACATATCATTTCTGGCTGTGTTCTTGAGCCTCGCGCACTGAATGAATTATTGCCTGACTGGCGCGAGCGCGGCGCACCGCTGGATACGCCCGCGACCGAGGATCGCTTTTTATTCCTCACCAAAACCCGCGCTATCCGCCTGCCTACCCCGCCGCAAATGAACAATCACGGCAATTATATTATTTCGCTGGGCAATTTCTGCAAATGGCTGGCGACGCAGGCGGAAAGCTTGGGTGTAGAGATTTTTTCTGGCTTTCCCGCCGCGAAATTGATTATTGAAAATGAGCGAGTAGCGGGCGTGGTTACTGGTGAATTTGGCATCGGCAAGGACGGCGCGAAAAAATCCACCTATCAAGAAGGCGTGGAAATCCGCGGGAAATACACGCTATTTGCCGAGGGTTGCCGCGGCTCACTGTCGCAACAACTAATGGAAAAATTCAACCTCCGCGCCGAATGTGACGCGCAGACCTACGGCATCGGCATCAAGGAAATCTGGGAAGTAAAACCCGAGAATCATAAGCTAGGACGGACGCAGCACAGCGTTGGTTTTCCTGTGTCTAATTCCGTTTATGGCGGCTCGTTTATTTACCACGCGGCGGATAATAAAATCGCAGTTGGCTTTGTCGTTGGGCTGGATTATCAAAACCCATATCTAAATCCTTACGAAGAATTCCAAAAATTCAAAACCCACCCAGCGATTGCGCCAATTTTTGACGGAGCGCGGCGGATTTCTTATGGCGCACGCGCACTGAATGAGGGTGGATTTCAGTCAATACCGAAGCTCACTTTTGCTGGTGGCGCACTGATTGGCGCAGCGGCGGGTTTTATGAATGTGCCGAAAGTAAAAGGCACGCACACCGCCATGAAATCCGCCATGCTGGCGGCGGAGGCGGTTGCCGCAGCGATTAACAGCGGAAATGACGACGACTTGCACCAATATAATGACGCGCTAAAAAACAGCTGGGTGTATAGCGAGCTTCGCGCTGTCCGCAATATCCGCCCAAGCTTTCGCTATGGCTTATGGGCGGGGCTGTTATATGCGGCGATTGACACATTTATATTCCGCGGCAAAGCCCCGTGGACGCTGCATCACCACCCTGATCACACGCAATTAAAACCCGCAAAAGCTTGCACAAAAATCAGCTATCCAAAGCCAGACGGAAAGTTGACATTTGACCGCTTGTCCTCGGTTTTCCTGTCCAGCACCAACCAAGAGGAAGACCAGCCAGCGCATTTAACGCTTAAAGATGCCAGCGTTCCCATTGCGCTGAATTTGGCGGAGTATGACGCGCCAGAGCAAAGATATTGCCCAGCAGGCGTTTATGAAATTGTGGAGGAAAACGGAAAACCCGCCCTGCATATCAACGCGCAGAACTGCGTCCATTGCAAAACTTGCGACATAAAAGACCCGACGCAAAATATCGTGTGGAAAACGCCAGAAGGCGGCGGTGGCCCGAATTATAATGGGATGTAGCGGCTAACGCGATTTTTCTTTGGAAGGGAATAAATTATCAAAAAATCTATTGCCATTAGCAATAGTTAAGCCAACTCCAAGAGCAATAGTCGCAGCGGTGAAAGCAAGAACCACTGCCTCCGAACGCTGATCTGGGTGAATGCCTTTTAATTTACTGCCTATTGAATCAAACCCTAATTCTTCCAAGCGAGTTTTATAAGTATCAGACCAACTAGCATGATAGGCTTTCATTCTGTTTGGTAAATCCTTAAAGGCAGAAGCTTTAACCTCTGCTCTAAAATCAATCGTTTTTTGTTGCAATGTTGGTGTGGCATCCATTTTCTTCAAATGGTCAAACAATTGATTATTAACAGTATAATTGAAAGCATAATAGCCAAAACCAGCAGAAATTGGATACGCCAAAACATTTGCCACTTTGTTGAAAGTAGACAATTCCTCCTGTTTTTTTGGCGCGTCTGTGGCTTCTTCAATCATGAGTTGACTTTAACACAAGCCAAAATCTAGGGCAATAAGGGAAAGATGACAGTTTTATGACAATTTCCATATTTTCGAAGAAATGTCATCTTTGTATCGCGCATATTCCAATAATACAGGGAATAAAATTGCTCTGGAAGTGTGAAAATGAAAAAAAATTACAAATTTATCAAGAATAAAAAAAATAAAAAAATCAGCCGTATTTTTACAGGTGAATTCAAAAATATCAAGTGGTTACAACGAGAACTTAAAGTAAAAAACGGGGTGTTTTGGGATAAAAAAACGCCCAAAAACGCAATTTTTAGAAATTTAATTTCCCATTTTCCAGCCGCACAATTCTATCCATCCGCCCCGCCAACTCGAGATTATGGGTCGCAACAAGGGCGGATTGCCCCCGTTCGCGGGCTAGTCGCATGAACATATCGAACACTTCCCCCGCCGTTTTGGGGTCTAAATTCCCCGTTGGTTCGTCGGCAAGCACAAGGGCGGGCGAGTTGGCAAGGGCGCGGGCGATGGCAACGCGCTGTTGTTCACCGCCAGAAAGCCGCGCTGGGCGATGGCTCATCCGCGACGAAAGCCCAAGCTCCCCGAGCAATTCCCGCGCGGTTTCCTGCGCCATTTTTTCCGAAACTCCCGCAATCATTTGCGGCATAACCACATTTTCCAGCGCGGAAAATTCGGGCAGCAAATGATGAAATTGATAGATAAAACCTAGATATTTCCGCCGCGCCATTGTGCGTTTTTTGTCACTTGCCGAGCTTAAATCTTCGCCGCGAATGGCAACTGAGCCGCTGGTCGGGTTATCCAGCAAACCCGCAATTTGGAGGAGTGTGCTTTTACCAGAGCCACTTTGCCCAACCAAAGCCACCACCTCGCCAGCCTTCACTTCTAAATTCAAGCCAGAAAGCACCGCGAGCTTTTCACCTGCTTGGCTGTAGGTTTTTGTGATATTTTTTAGCTCAAGTGTGGAATTGGTCATAATATAACCCCCAATATTATTGCTTCACCACACTCCACACTCAAAACTCCAAACTCGTGCTTACTCATATCGTAAAGCCTCCGCTGGGTTGAGCTTGGCGGCGCGGCGGGCGGGATAAATGGTGGCGAGGAAGGAAAGAGCGAGCGAGAAAACCAGCACACCCGCCACCTCTGACAGATCCACCTTTGACGGCAAATGCGAGAGGAAATAAAGCTCGGCGGGGAATAATTTATGTCCCATCATGCTTTCCAGCCAAGATTGTATATTCTCGGTGTTAAAGGCAATCAGCAGCCCAAGAAACAAGCCAATAAGCGCACCCATAACGCCGACACTTGCGCCACACATAAAAAATATCCGCGATATAGAGCCGCGACTTGCGCCCATCGTCCGCAAAATCGCAATATCGCGCCCTTTTTCGCGCACCAGCATAATCAGGCTGGAAATGATATTGAACGAGGCAACGAGAATAATCAGCATGAGAATTAAAAACATCACATTGCGCTGCACCAACACCGCCTCAAAAATATGGTTGTTGGAGGTTTTCCAATCATAAAGGCGATAACCGCCATTATAAGCCGCATTAAGCAACTGCGAAGCCTCGCGGGCAATGTCTAGCGCATTGTCTGGATTGTCGCTTATAACCTCAATCGCGGAAACATTATCCGCGTCATTTTCGTGGAGCTTGAAATAAATCTGCGCCTCGGAAAACGGCATGAGAATTAAGCCGCTGTCATAAGCGAACATGCCGACCTCAAATGTGCCAACAATAGGATACGCCTTCACCCTCGGCACAACGCCCGCAATCGTCGCCCGACCATCTGGCGAAATCAGCGTTATATCATCACCCACACGCAGGCGCAGCTTATCCGCCATCCGCGCACCGATTATCACCCCCTCACCGCGCTTAAAAGCCGCAAGCGAATCCGCGTCAATTTTTTTCACCAGCAAGGGTTTTTTATCCAGATCCTCCGCCCGAAAACCAGAGACCATCGCGCCCGTATTAACGCCGTTCGCGCTTGCCATAATCTGCCCTTCAATTTTGGGCATGGCGTATTTTACGCCAGCAATTCCCGATAAATCGGTGCTTAATTTGTCATAATCAGCAATTCCGCCGCGCTCATTGGAATAAACTGTTACATGTCCTTCCAGCCCGATGATGCTGTTGATTAGTTCGCCGCGCACGCCGTTCATCACCGATAAAACCACAATCAAAGTGGCAACGCCAAGCGCAATACCCACCAGCGAAAACAGCGCGATAACCGAGATAAAACCTTCCTCGCGGCGGGCGCGAAGATAACGGGCGGCAATGGTGCGTTCAAATTTTGGAAACATTTTTGGCATAATAAACAATTATACAACAAAGCCAATCAGAAAAATCACTTGTTATTTGTTGCTGTGTATTTATCACTGTGTTATAAAAACCATCAACATCAATAGCTAGCATATTATAAAAACCATGGCTGATAACGAACCAACAAAACCAGAGGACGATGCGGCAGCCGCCGAGTGGGCGTCTATGCTGGAGCTTGAGGAAAAAAAGGCTGGAGAACCCGCGGCTGATGACGAGATGGCAGCGGCAATGGCGGCGGAAAGTGGTGAGCCACCGCGTGTTCTCAATCAGGATGAGATTGATTCCCTGCTTGGTTTTGATGTAAAAAAAGATGGTGGCGGCGGGCGGACAGACGGAATTTTCGCCATCCTTGATAAATCCATGACGGCGTATGAAAAATTGCCGATGATGGAGGTGGTTTTTGACCGCTTGGTGCGCCAGCTTTCAACTTCCTTACGCAATTTCACCTCAGAAAATGTTGATGTTAATCTGGAATCCATGGTTAGCATCAAGTTTGAGGATTATCTGAACTCTATCCCCCTTCCCGCTTTGCTGCTGGTTTTTCGCGCTGTTGAGTGGGAAAATTTTGGGCTGATTACTGTTGATAGCTCGCATATTTATTCCATGGTGGATATTTTGCTGGGCGGCAGGAAGTCCGATCGCCCAATCCGCGTTGAAGGTCGCCCATACACTACGATTGAGCAGGATATTGTAAAGCGCATGGTGGATGTGGTGCTGGCGGATATGAGCGCGGCTTTTGAGCCACTTTCGCCCGTCACTTTTCATTTTGAACGCTTGGAAAATAACCCTCGCTTTGCCACGATTACGCGGCCGGGAAACCCTGCCCTGCTCGTGCGTTTCCGTGTGGATATGGCGGATGATCGCGGCGGAATGCTGGAAATTCTTCTGCCACACACTACGCTTGAGCCTGTGCGTGATTTGCTGTTGCAAATGTTCATGGGCGAGAATTTCGGCAAGGACACAGTCTGGGAAAAATATCTGGGCAAGGAACTGCGCGGAACGAATATTGAAATTGAAGCGATTTTTAACGAAAAAGTCGTGTCGCTGCGCGATATTATGAGCCTGAAAGTTGGCAGCACCATGCTGCTTGATTGCGCTCCTGATGACGATATAACGCTTCGCTGTGGCGGCATTCCTGTGACCACGGGAACGCTAGGGCGAGTGCGCGAAAATATCGCCATTTCCATTCACGACCCTGTGAAGCAGAAAACGCGGGAGACGCATCTATGACCCTTGGAGTTATATTGTCATGCCAGCGTAGGCTGGCATCCAGTTACAACCATCTTTCTGGATGCCACATCGCTAAGTTTTCCTCGCACCTCGCTACGCTAGCTGGTAAAACTTGCGTCTGGCATGACATGGAGACGCATCTATGATTTCTGTTAGCGAATTGTCATTCAGTGGTCGTCATCCCCGCCTTGTGCGGGGATCTATTGACACAAACTCCGCCTGTGGCTTTAGCCCTAGATCCCCGCACAAGGCGGGGATGACAATGGAGACAAAATTATGACACTGGGCGTTATGAGTTTGTTGCTTAATCTGCTCATCACGGGCTTGTTGATGGCGACTATCAGCTATTGCTGGGTGCTTAACCGCCGTATAAAAATTCTGCAAGACAGCAAAAGCGAGCTTTCCAGTTTGCTTAAATATTTTGATGAATCCACCACCCGCGCTTCCGAAACGATTATCGCTTTGCAATCCGCCAGCAAAAAAATTGGCGAGAATATTCAGGTACGGATTGATAAAGCCAATTTTGTGATGGATGACCTTAATTTTATGATTGATAAAGGCAACCGCCTTGCCGACCAGCTGGACGCGAATTTCGCCGTCAACCGCGCCCGCAGCCGCGTTAATGTTGAGCCAATAAAAGAGCCAGAAATAGCGAACGAGCAGGAAGAGGAATTTTTACCAAGGCACAACCTAAAACCACAGCCCGTTTTGGAAAAAAAATCAGAAAAAACAGCGGCGAAATCATCAGCCAGCGCGTCAATTGAAGCGGTGCTAGATCGCGTTATCGGGCGGGTAAAACCTGCGGCTGGTAGGCAAGAAAAATCTCCTGAAAAATTCCAAGAAAAATCAGATAGTAATAATCGCTCAAAAGCCGAAAAGGAGCTTCTGGACATGATTCGCGCAGGTATCAAAGGATGAGTTTGTTTAAGCGCAAAATATTCCGCCTACTTCCCGCGACGATTGTCACTGCGTCGTTGCTGCTTGGCGTAAAAATTATGGGCATGGTGCGCGATACCGAGTCGCTATTCATCGGCAGTGTAGAGGCGCAGCAGCCAGAAAAACCCACCAATATTTCTGCGGAAAAGCCCGCCGCTGCTGACCAAGAAAAATCCGCCAAAAAGCCAGAGGAAAAAAAACCTGAAGAAAAACCAGCCGAAGGCGGCGAGCATAAATCAGAAGAAAAGAAAGAAGAAAAAAATCCCAATGTTTCCAAGGAAATAGATAATACCGCCGATCATCGCTATACGGATGTGGAGGTGGAGTTGCTGCAAAGCCTGTCCAAACGCCGCGAGGAGCTTGAACGCTGGGAAACCAATATCCAAATAAAAGAAGCCGCTCTTGACGCTACGCAAAAGCGCATTAATGAAAAAATTTTACAAATTGAAGCAATGAAAAAACAAGTGGCTGCGCTACTGGAAAAATACAACGCGCAGGAAGACGCAAAAATTCATAGCCTAGTGAAAATCTATGAAAATATGAAACCAAGTGAAGCAGCGCGGATTTTTGACGAGGTGGAAATGCCAATCTTGCTGTTGGTTATTGACGCGATGGCGGAGAAAAAAGCCGCGCCCATCCTCGCCGCAATGAATCCAAAAAAGGCAAAGCAGCTCACCGTTGAGCTGGCAAACGAGCGCAAAATAAACAGCAAAATAACAAATGGGGCAGCTGATACGACTACTGCCGAGCCGCCTGCAACCACACCACCAACCGCCACACCGCCTACACCACCTGCGGCGGATGCTAATGCAAAACCAACCCAATAATATTAATCAGCTAATCAGGAATAACAAATGACTACTCAGACCGCTAAAACCGAAAACTCGCACCGTTTTACACCAACTATTTTTCGTGAATATGACATTCGCGGCATTATCGGCGAAACTTTAGGCGCGGATGATGCTTATTACATCGCCCGCGCCTTCGCCACCAAAGCCAAGGAATTACAGCCAGACGGCTTTATCTGTGTCGGGCGCGATGGGCGCATGAGTTCGCCAGCCCTCCACGCCGCCGTTTGCAAAGGCATAGCCGACAGCGGAATGAATGTTTTAGACATCGGGCTTGGGCCAACGCCAATGCTTTACTACGCAGCCTACACCAAAAAAGCAGCGGGCGGAATTATGATTACTGGCTCGCACAACCCGCCAACTCATAACGGCTTCAAATTCGTTCTGCAAAATAAAGCTTTCTACGGCGCACAAATTGCCGAACTTCGAGAAATCGCCGAAAGAGGCAAGCTCGCAAATGGCAATGGCAAAATTGAAGTGCAGGACATCCGCGAAACCTATATTTCCGCGCTGCTGGCGGCTTATGACGGCACTCGTGAATTATCTGTTGCTTGGGACGCAGGAAACGGCGCGACGGGTGAGATTATGACGGCTCTGACCAATCGCCTAAGCGGCAAACACACCGCGCTTTTTGCGGAGATTGATGGTAATTTCCCGAACCATCACCCCGACCCAACTGTGCCAGAAAATCTGGTGGATTTAATAAAAACTGTGCGCGAAAAAAAGCTGGCCGTTGGTATTGCCTTTGACGGCGACGGCGACCGCATTGGCGTGGTGGATGATGAGGGCGCGATCCTGTGGGGCGATCAGTTGCTGATGCTCTATGCCGCGGATATTTTACGCGAAAAACCCAAGGCAACGATTATCGCCGATGTGAAAGCAAGCGGCGCATTATTTGAAGAAATTGAACGCCTCGGCGGCACACCGCTAATGTGGAAAACTGGGCATTCGCTGATAAAATCCAAAATGGCGGAAACTGGCTCGCCGCTGGCTGGCGAAATGAGTGGGCATTTATTCTTTGCCGATAAATATTACGGCTTTGACGACGCGCTCTATGCCGCTGTGCGCCTGCTTGGTTTGCTGTCGCGCTCGGGCAAAAAACTTTCCGATATGCGTAAAGCCTTGCCGCAGCGCATTAATACGCCTGAAATCCGCTTCCCGTGTGATGATTTGCGGAAATTCTCGGTGATTGATGAGGTGAAATCTCGCCTAACCGCCGCACAGGCAAAGTTTAGTGCCGTCGACGGCGTGCGCGTTTCCACCGCTGATGGCTGGTGGTTGCTTCGCGCCTCCAACACACAGGCGATGCTGGTTGCCCGCTGCGAAGCGAAGGACACGCAAGGGCTGGAACGCCTGAAACAAGACTTGCAGGAACAGCTAGCTTTGAGTAATGTCGCGCTTCCAAATCATTCGTCTGGGCATTAATCGGAGCGTAGCGCAGTCTGGTAGCGCACTCGTCTGGGGGACTAGGGGTCGCAGGTTCAAATCCTGTCGTTCCGACCATTCTTCAATTTTTGATACTTCAGCGAACTCCTTGAAGGGAGAACGCATTGTATATTCTAGCTTTTTTCCTCTGAGCGATAGGTTCTGAAATATAGTCAAGCCAATAAGTTTGACATTCCCACATTAAAGCCTAACCTAAGATTAGAAATATGAATTGTAATTTTTGAGGTTCGTTATGCACGAGAAGAAAAACACCATTTTGGTTGTTGATGACGAACAGCAGATTCAAAAAATGCTTGGCATTTTACTGGGTGGTGAAGATTTCAAAATTGTTGAAGCGTTGTCTGGCAAGCAAGCAATTCGCATGTGCGCTTCGGTGAAGCCTGACATTATATTGCTTGATCTAGGACTTCCTGATCTTGATGGGAAGGAGGTTATTTCCTCCATCCGCGAGTGGTCGCAAGTTCCGATTATTGTCCTTTCCGCTTGTTCATTGGACGATGAAATTACCGCTGCCCTTAATATCGGCGCGAATGATTATGTTACCAAACCGTTTAACATTGATGTGTTGCTAGCGCGGATAAATGCTTGCTTGCGTTCAGCAGCCGTGCGCGAAACTGGCGAACCAGAGCTGCAAAATGGCAATTTACGGATGGATTTAGTGCGCCATGAGGTGTTTTTGAATAATGAGTTAGTTTCATTCACGCCTAAGGAATATGATTTGCTGCGCCATTTTATGGTAAATAGCGGAAAAATGCTCACCCATAAGGAGATTTTGCGCAAAGTTTGGGGCGAAGCGCATAGCGACGACACAACTTACCTGCGGGTTTATATTGGGCAAATCCGCGAGAAAATTGAGGAAAACCCAGCCAATCCAATTTTCATAACCACCGAAGCAGGAATTGGTTATCGCATGGAAGTGTTGCCACAAAAAATTTTACAAGCTGCGTAAATCTTTACTGCCCCCTTACGCATACCCCCCTTTCCCCTGCGGTAAATTTATAAGCAATTCTTTAGGTTAGCAATACAACGCTAACCAAGGAGAGTTTTATGACAAAAATACAAAATACGATAATGATGATAGCCGCCATTGGCTTTTTAAGCGCATGCGGCGAAAGCACAGGCGACCGCGCAATTAGCGGCGGTGCTATTGGTGCTGGTGCTGGCGCAGTTGGTGGCGCGGTTCTAGGCGGCGACCCTGTGACGGGTGCGGTGGTTGGTGGCGCAGTTGGCGCGGCAGCTGGCGGACTAACCAAGAAAAAAGATATAAACCTCGGAAAACCAATTTGGCGTTAGGATAAATATCATGAAAAAATTAAATTATGTTTTTGCTGTGGCAATTGCTTCAGCACTGCAAAGCCCATCAGCTTGGTCTGCTGATAATTTTTTGCCTGACATTCAGCAACAGGGCGATGTTTATTATGTCACCGGCGGTATTGGCGATGAAGAAACTGATGCTATGGAAACCGAACGCGGCGATTATAATCTGCAAATTATGAGTGCGGATAGGCTCGGGCATTTTAATGGCTACCCACACATAATAATCAGCGATATGCAGCATAATGAGCTGATAAACGCTGATGGTGGGCCGTTATTTTATGCAAGCCTACCCAATGGAAAATATATAGTTGAGGGCTTCGTTGGCAAACAAACTCAGCGACAAAATATAACCATTACAGGCAAAAAAACTTCTTATATCCGCTTTGTTTGGAAATAATTTTAATCAATAACCAAGGAGATTTTTATGTTAAATTACATCATCACATTTTTTGTTTTAGCTATCATCGCTGCCATATTTGGCTTTGGTGGGTTAGCCGCTGATTTTGCTGGTATTGCCCGCTTCCTTGCGGGATTGTTTGTTCTGTTATTCGTTGCCAGCTTGATTTATAGCGTAGTAACAGGTCGCAGAGTGAACCCACCACTATAGAGTTTGCTTGATATACTGAAAAAGGGAGCTTTATTGCTCCCTTTTTTATGGCGGCAACGAAATCTCAGCCCTTCGCAATATGCTTAAGCAATGCGGCTTGCAGCTGGTGGGGGTTGAAGGGTTTGGGGATATAGTCATCCATACCAGCCGCCAAACATTTTTCGCGGTCGCCTTTGAGTGCGTGGGCGGTCATGGCGATAATTGGCGTACGAGCCGAACCCTTAGCTTTTTCAAAGCCGCGAATATGGCGCGTGGTTTCATAGCCATCCATAATCGGCATTTCTACATCCAGCAGAACCAATGAATATTTTTCTGGAGAAAATCTATCAATAGCTTCTTTCCCATTGCGGGCAACCTCGTAATGATAACCAAAATTTTTGAGCATAATGGTCGCCACCAAGATATTCGGCTCATAATCCTCCACCAATAAAATCGGCAGATGCTCTGCATTTTGCTGCCTATCTAGATATATCGTGTTTTCCTTGTCCAATAAGTTTATGCTTTCGCTGGCTTGCACTGGCAAGCTTAAATGCAACACAAAAGAAGAGCCAACGCCAACCTCGCTAGTAACTGTTATATTACCACCCATTTGCTCGGCGAGCGATTTTGAAATGGCAAGCCCTAAGCCAGTGCCGCCATAGCGACGGGTTATGGAAGGATCAGCCTGAATGAATTTTCCGAATATATCAAAAATTTTATTTTCGGGAATGCCAATACCAGTATCATTTACCGAAATAGTTAGATCGCGCTTGCCATTGCTTTTTCCGCCATTACTGAAGAAAATAGAAACGCTGCCGCTATCGGTGAATTTAACCGCATTACCCACCAGATTAAATAATATCTGACGGATACGACCGCTATCGCCAATGAAGGTTTTATAAAGCCCTGCATCATAATGCACATTAAGGGCGATGTTTTTTTCTTGTGCGCGAACCGACATCACGCTAATCACGCGCTCAATCAAAGAAATCATATTAAACGGAGCATTCTCCAGCTCAATTGATTCTGATTCTATTTTGTCAATGTCCAACAAATCATTGATAAGCAACATTAAGCCATCCGCACTGGTTTGCAAAACACCGACACATTCTTTTTGTTTTTCATCTAGTTTGGTGGTCAGCAAAATATTGGTAAGTCCGATTATCGCATTCATCTGCGTGCGTATTTCATGGCTCATATTGGTGAGAAAATCTGACTTTGCTTTATTGGCTTTTTCTGCAATAGCGGCCGCACTTTCTGCTGAGAGCCTAGCGTTATCAGCAAACTGGACTGCATCCTCGGCGGTTTCCAAGTCTTTATCTGACTGCTCTTGTTTTTCGCAGGCGGCACTTTCCAACTCCATTGCTGTTTTTAAGTTAGACTGCGCTAGCAATACATGCGATTCTGCCAGTTCATAAGCAACATTAGTCAAACCCTCCGCGTAAGCTTCAGCGTTTTTTTTTGATTCCCAATGTACATAGATAACAATTATGACAAGTCCGACGACAATTGCGGAAAGAACAAGCTCCTCATCACGATACACGCCACCAACCACAAAGGTAATTATGAAGCGCAAAATGCAAGCACCAAGAATTATGTATAAACCATAATCACAAAGATGTTTTTTTAGGGTGTCCATTAGATTTTTTACCCTGTTCTGCCATAAGGCCGTCGGTGAAAGAATTAAAAGCATCCATAGCAAGGGTGGTGACTGGTGATGACTTAAGCATCGCTTGTGGCATATTGCGAATTTTCTGTAGGCAGATAAGCAATATAATTATCAGAATAAAAACAAGGAAAATAGCGGCAATTCCTGTCATAAGCATCGCCACCATCTGCTCTATTCCCGAAGATAGCAAGGAGTAATAAATAATATATAATCCGCCGATAAAAGCAGCACTCACCATTATGGAAATAACAATAACCAGCCCAATTATTATGGCAATTCGCAGCAACATCCTATGCAACAGCCATTTGCTATAAGCGCGTTGGGCTAGGCTTATTAAAAGCAATATATTTTCCATATCTCTAAATCACATGAAATAAGTTAAGCAATATGATAACAAAAATAGGAACTCCGAATAACCAAAGTAATAAACTACGCATATTATTATCCTTTTGTATAAAATAGGCAGAGCAGCCAAAACCACCCTGCCTATTCACATCAGTAATTAAAACTAACGACGCAGCAGCGCGCCAATTACAAAGCCAAGACCAAGGGCGATTGCACTTGAACGAATTGGATTACCACGGATTTCACCCGTCACTGCGCTGCTGGCATGACTTATTTCATCGCTTGCGGAATTATACAGACTACGAACTTTGCGTCCTGCACTATGTGCTGCATCGTGTAAATCATCAGCAATATTATGATCCGTAAGGCTTAGAGTGCTAACAGTTTCGTCTTTTGCGGTTTTATTAAACATGATTTTATTCCTTTTTAGGTGTTAAAATTATTTATCTTCAAAGGTTTGCGAAGTTTTGCTGGTAGTAGTTTTGTTCCACAAGCCTTTTGGATCTTTGGTAACTTTTGAGGTAATGACTTCTCTTCTGTTGCCATTTTCATCCACAATAACTTCAGTAGTTGATTGCTTTACAGTTGTCGTGCCTTTGGCATCTGTTGAGGTTTCGGTGCTATTATACTTACCCTCTGGTTTGCTCATCATTGAACGATGATTTTCCATACAGCCCGTAAGCCCAAGAGTTAAAACAGACACAACAACTAAAATCGGTATTTTCTTGTTCATAAAAAGCTCCTTTGATTTCTAAAATTAGTGTTAAATTAAATGCGACCAGTAAATAGTAAAATAAGTAAGACAATCAGTAGCAAGCCCGAGCCACCACTAGGGTAATAGCCCCAATTTTTGCTGTGTGGCCATGTTGGCAAAGCACCAACCACGATAAGTATTAAAACTATGAATAATAGCGTTGACATAAAACCCTCTTCTTCTTCTTATTGTTGATTATCCGCCGTAAATCACATACGCACCTGCTGGTACGCGGTATTTTATGCCATCGCATGACTCAACGGCTGGCTGTTCATTATATCCCATGCGCTCTGGAAACCACACACGGCACATGCCGCGCGGCGGAAACATGTTCCTTGGAACACTAAGCCCGCTATTTTTGTCCATGTAATAACCGTTATAATCATAATATCCACGGCGAGTATAACGCGGATATTCTGAGCGATTATTCTCACGATCTGCCTCTGCATTCGGATTTCCACCCGGCATAGACGAATGCTTATTGTTTTTTATATTATACGGAGTATCGGTCGGAACATAATTGCCTTGCTTATTATAATACCCACCATCAGGCGTGCCACATGCGGCAAGCATTGAAACAACAGAAACGCAGGCTAGCAGTGCTATCGCTCGGTTATTTGAAAAAATATTATTTATCATAAAAACTTCCTTTCTTGGTTGTGATTATGGTGTGACAGGCTTCACACAAGGATGCGATGCGAGGTTTGGCGTGCGGTGTAAGGAAGTGGTAAAAATGCCAATTAAGGCTTTGCAGATTCCAGAGTTTTGCTGATCATATCATCTAGGCGGTGCGCCTCGGTGAGTGCGCTTTTTATTAAGCTATCAATCTGTTCAGGGGAAAGGCTGTCTTTCATGCGCTCTATAATACCCAGAGAGCCTATAATAACCGACAGCGGGGTTTTGAAGTCATGCGCCACGACATTAAAAGCCTTCCGCAATAATTCATTGCGGGCTTGCTCTAAATCTGTTTTGCACTCTTCCATTGCTAATTCTTGCGCTTATATGTGTTAAATAGCGATAAAAAAATGCGCTAAACTTTTAGGAATAGCGCATTTTGTAATACAGAGCCTCTCGGTTGTCATACCCGCGCAGGCGGGTATCTAAGGACATATTTTTAGTCAGTGCGTCAAGCTCTAGATCCCCGCCAATTCTTTCAAACAAGGTTGGGCGGGGATGACAAGCTATTTTATGGAGTTTTAATCCGCGAAATTTTTGTGCCTTCAATGCTCAAAGAAGCCATTAAGCCTTGTTGGTCAAAAATAAAGGCATAAGCATCATCTTTTAAGGTTGAGGATGAAAGATTTTTTGCAACGCCTTCATTCACCAAAACCACAGTCGGCCCAACACCAATTTCCCAGCCATGAGTTTCTTGCACATATTTAATTGCTTTATCATTCATCAAAAACACCGCATACCCATATGATTGTGCGCCAGCTTGCCAGCCAAATGACGCGGTTATGGAGTTGTAATATCCAGCAATCGTGCCGCCTTTTTTAAGCACACCCTCGCCATACGCTCCGCCAAATACTAGCCCAGCCTTCACGATGTTAGGAAAAACCAAAACCGCTTTCGCTTTTTTGGCAATATCAGACGCCAGCGGGTTTTTTTCAGTTAGAATTTGTAGAGCCTGCGCTGAATCTGTGTTCAAATCCTCCGCAGTTGCGGCGATTGCCCCACCCGACGAAAGGGTTAAAACACCTATAACAACGGCTGCAATAATAGATTTTATTGTTTTTATGCTTCTCATGATTATCTCCATTTATTGGTTAAAATTATTGTTGATTAGTGGCTTTTTTCAAATCATCACCAGCGTCTTTTGCCGCATCATTTAACTTGTCGGCGGGCGTGCGGTTTTCTAATTGGCGCGATGCTTTATCAACGCCATTTGGAAGTTCATTTATTGCGTCGCTAAGTTTTTCACCTGCATTTCGTTTGTCGGGCGCGGTTAAAATATAATAGCCGACAATCCCAATAACCATTACCAAAGCCGCAGTTACTAAAAATTTGCCAGATGAATTTTGTGAGTTTTGTGTTTCCATATAATTTTCTTTCAATGTATGAGGTGAACTTTAACGAGTTATAACTATTGGCTACGGCATTTTTTTTCTATACGGAGGTTTCCCGTCCGCGTAAGGAAGCTATAAGTTTATGGGCAGAACCTATTCCTCAAACTCTCGAGCATCATGGTAAAATGTCGCTGCGTCGGCTTCGCGCAGATTATCGCCAAAATCGCTGTTCATCTCAAAAGCATCAAAATCAGTGTCAATCATAGGTGTGCTTTTGCTATGCTCTGGCTGACCGATATTTGGTTGTGAATACATTTTATTTCTCCTTGTTTGGTTTGCTACTATCCAAGAGCAAAGCACCGACAAAATAAAAATGCAGCATGAGAAAATGAAGTATGTGTAAGGGGAGGGTAAGAATTTACCTATGCCTATTGATGATTGACGGAAAACAAATATTTTATTAACATTTTTTATTATGAATAATATCCAAAAGAATAAAACTAAAGACCAACATATTTTGCCTCGAATGTTTCTCAACGGATTTGTGAATGAGAGCGATAACATTTTTATGTTTGATGCTAGAAAAAATAAAATCAGTAATCCAAGAAATGTAGATTCAGTGGCAAAACAAACGAATATTTATACTGTTATTAAAGGACAAAATAAAAACTACACGATCGAAGAAAAATTCTCAGAAATTGAAAGTCATAACGCACCTTTATTAAAAAAAATAAATGCGACAGGATTTTCAGATATCACTCAAGCAGAAATACAAGAACTTATAAAATTTATTGTGTTCCTCTTTATACGAACTCCAAGACATACTAATGTAGCAGAAAAGGTCGTGAAGAGGGAGCAGGTGTTATTCAAAATGCTAGAAGTAGATCCAAATGCAAAAATGCTTGTAGATGCTTGCAATGAAAGTAAAGGTTTGGCTTACGCTCTCACCTTAGAAGGTAGTTTTCTTCATAGACTCAAAGCTTTAACCGATAATTTTGACTTATGCTTAATTACATCTGAAGAAGGCTCACCACCATTTATTTTTAATGATATGTTTTGTTGCCTTGAAATACTCTCATCGGATACACACTACAAATATGACAATATTGACTGGGGCAGAATGAATGTAAAAAAGCACTTCCCCGTTTCAAACAGGCATTGTGTTTCATTTGTGCCAAAAAAAGATAAGTCAAAAATCGGAGCTCCTGAAATACACTATGATAAAACTATAGCCTCTAAAAGTTATGTTCAGATTATTAATAAATTGTCGTTTGCTCAAAAGGAACGCTATGCTTATTGCTCTCAAAGGGAAACTTTCGAGAATCAGATAGCAGGCTAAGGTTTCCCTATTGCCAAATAAATTCAACATTATCTCTAAAACCGATATGACAGCGTAAGAACGCCGAATTCTGCGGAGTGTTGTTGGGTTTTATATTCTTTGCTCATAAAAACTTGGGTATAGGAAAGCCGAGCTGCGCCGTAAGTCATCGCCGCGCCAACTTGCAAACTACTAACCAAATTTTCTTTATGCACATGCGCACTATCTTGGAATGTATTACCGTCTAAAAATATATTTCTAGCAACGGCTCTTTCCTCAATGGTTGTGAATAAATATCCGCCGAGATTTTTCGTGGGGATAAAAAAATCCGAACCTGCAAGGCTGGGGCGGATGCGCGGTGCGCCATAATCCGCGGGCAGGTCATAGCCAAGGCGAAATGTCGCTCCCACGCTAGCATCCGTGTTGATATTGCCCAGATTAACGCCAACATGCGGGGTTATATCCGCGCCCATGCCAAATGGCGAAAACTCATACATTCCGCGCCATTTGCGCTCATAAGTCAGTATTATTCCCGCCTCGTTTTTTATCTGATTATCCCACCCCATCGGCTGCGGGCTGCCTGTCACATGATGCACAAATTTCTGCGTTGGTTCGGCAAAAGAAAGCGACCCAGTATGCCCAAGCGTCAGCATCACATTATCCAAAGTTTTTCCCGTATCCGACACCATACCCACCGAGCCATAAAGCCAACCACCATAAGGATGATCTCCTGCTACTAAATCTCTGCGCGAAAGGTCTTGTGGCGCAAACATATTCTGCCCTGCTGCGATGCTGATGCGTTTTTTACCATCGCTCGCCAGCGGCAATACTCCAGCCACAGCTCGCACCCAGCTTGGCATTTTTTCTTCCGATGACATCCACGAAAAGCGAATGCCATTGGTATAATCACGGTCAGTTCCCGCAAAACTATCATTTTCAATCACCACGCCAAAAATGCCTTTATCGTCTTCTTCTACGCGCTCTTCGCTGGCAAATGCAGGAAAAGACGAAAGAATAAAGCACCACAAAAAAACGATTTTTATTTTCATAAAACTGTCATTCCATAAAAAAAGAACTGGGCATAAAGCCCAGTTCTCAATTAGCAGTTAAAACCACTAAGCCTTGTGAGTTTTTTTAGTATCCATAGGTTTAGCATTTGGATTCATGTTTTTCGCAGAACCAGATTTATCACCAGCAATAATTGGTTTTGCTGGTTGATTTGGTTTTTGCTGTTGGTTATTCTGATTAGCGTTTGTTTTATTGTCAGGCATAATATATCTCCTATTTTTGTGGTTTAATTATGCAACTTTGGTCGAAGTTGAACACTCAGAAGTGCAAGCATCTTCAATTGCTTTGATTTTCTTTTCAGCATCTTCTTTAGCAATGCCTTGAAGCTCAACCACTCTACCAACGAATTGGTCGCGTTTTCCTTCAGCGATGAGCCTCAAATCATCGTTACCAAGCTTGCCGAAAGCTTCTTTAAGCTTGCCTTTTAGCTGTTCAGCTTTGCCTTGAACTTGTTCTTTATTCATAAAAATTCTCCTAAAAGTTGGTTATCGTTGTCAATTGCAACGCTTGCAATGAATGGCAGGAGCAAGCTAAGGATGCTATGCGAGCTATCAGTGCTTATATAAGGATGGCGTAAGGAGGGATGTAAAAATGACAGCATGTTCTTGTCGGTTGACTTTTCGGCGTAAAGTTGGCATGTGGTGCTGGTTTCTGTTTGTTTTCCAAAAATGAAAAAATAAAATGTTAGTCCTCGGTATAGAATCTAGTTGTGATGAAACGGCGGCGGCGGTGGTCAGCGATGATGCTGATTGCGGTAAGCGCATTCTTTCCAATATCGTGTGGTCGCAGCTCGAGCATGAGGCGTATGGCGGGGTTGTGCCTGAAATCGCCGCCCGCGCCCATATGGAGCATATCGAAAATGTTATAAACCGCGCAATTACGGAGGCGGGGGTTTCTCTTTCCGAGATTGACGCGGTGGCGGCAACGGCGGGACCAGGGTTAATCGGAGGTGTGATTGTTGGCGTTATGACGGCAAAAGCCATTGCCAGCGTGGCGAAGAAGCCTTTTATCGCCGTGAACCATCTCGAGGGACACGCGCTCACAGTCCGCCTTACCGATAGCGTTCCGTTTCCCTATTTATTATTGTTGGTTTCTGGTGGACATTGCCAGTTTTTAATTGTGAGTGGTGTTGGCAAATATCAAAAGCTTGGCGGAACAATTGATGACGCACTCGGCGAGGCTTACGATAAAACCGCAAAGATGCTCGGGCTTGGCTATCCCGGTGGTGCGGCGGTGGAGGCTGCGGCAAAAAATGGCGATCCTAATGCCTATAAACTCCCCCTGCCCTTGCACGGACGCGATGGTTGCGATTTGTCCTTCTCAGGGCTAAAAACCGCCGTGCGCTTGCAGATAGAGAAACTAGGCGCAATCGACGCGCAAAAAACTGCCGACATCTGTGCTTCTTTTCAATATACCGCGACTAAGAGCCTGCTTGAACGCAGTCAATTCGCCATCAAAAAATTCAAAGAACAACACCAAGATGGCAAGGATTTTGTGCTGGCGGGCGGTGTGGCGGCAAATCAATATATTCGCGGGCAATTGCAAAGCTTACTCGCGGAAAATGGCTTGTCGCTCATTGCCCCGCCGATAAAACTCTGCACAGATAACGCGGCGATGATAGCGTGGGCAGGGTTGGAACGCTTCCGCCTTGGGCTAAGCGATAGTCTAGATTTTGAGCCACGCGCTCGCTGGCCGCTAAGCGCGTTCTAGCTTCAAAATCCTACCAACATGAAACATGCGCTCTTCTTTTCTGTTGGTGCAGAACGCCTTCATCCCGGGGAATTTTTTCCCTTGATAATCCTCCGTCCCCACGGTTAGCGGTTTTATAACGCGGGTGGATTTTGTGTCATTGGCTTTGAGATAGGTCATATTCAGATTGAATTTTTCATGGATAGCCTTTTCAATAAGCGCAACCTTATCATCATGCGATAATTCCTTGGCGGCTTTGTTATATTGATAGCTGGTGAGGAATTTGAAAATGCGGAAATCGGTGCGAATGCTGCTCGCCTTGATGGGAGTCTTCAGGATTATACCCTCAAAACTCGTGCAACGGCTGAGTGCGACATACATCTGCCCTGAGACAAATGTTCCCTTGCCGATGTCGATAATCACGCGGTCAAAGGTTTTCCCTTGGCTTTTATGAATGGTAATCGCCCACGCAAGGCGAAATGGATATTGCGTAAATGTGCCGACTGGCTCGGAAACAATCTGCTCGCCGTCGAAGGAAAAATGGAAAACCTCCCAAGCAAATGGCTCAACGCAAACCAATCTGTCGCTTTCATTCAGGCGAACGCTAATATATTCATCGCCGTCTTCGTCTTTTTTTATCGCTTCAATAACCCCGATGCTGCCATTAACCCAGCGTTTTTTAGTGTCATTATTCAGCAGCATAATTTGTGCGCCGATTTTGAACTGCAAATCGGTGGCAGTGGGGAAATATTCCTTGCCAAAATCGCCAGAAATATGCGCCGCCGAGCGATAAATTTTGCCTTTTAACGCCTGTAAATGCTCGTCATTTACCTCATCCGCTTTTTTATTGGTGGTGGTCAGGGTAATGTAAAACTCACCGTCTTTTATCATCGCCGCATCATCAAACCGACTATTAAGATGCTCAATATCTTTTGCTTCAACAGAATTATTACGGATGCGGTTTAATAACCCAACAAATTCTTCGTCCTTCTGGCGATAGACTTTTTCTAGCTCGATAACCTCCAGATTTAATTGCTGTATGGCGTGTGCGCTAAAAAAATATGGTGTTTCATAATGAGTGCTAAAAATTTTCCCCTCATCACCCGCAACTACGGGCGGCAATTGGTATAAATCGCCGACAAAAATCATCTGCACGCCGCCAAATGGTTTTTTAATATCAGGGCCATACATACGAAGAAAAACATCAATACAATCCAGCAAATCCGCCCGCACCATAGACACTTCATCAATGATAACAGTTCTCAGTTTTTTATAAAGCTTTGCGTTTCTTGGCTTGGTTTTTCGCTTTTGTATTTTTTCTGGTGTCACATCCACATAAAAATTAAAAAAACTATGGATAGTTTGCCCCTTAACATTCAGCGCGGCAACGCCTGTGGGCGCAAGAACTACTGGTTTTTTGTCAGTATTCGAACAAAAATGATCCAGCAAGGTGGACTTCCCCGTTCCCGCCTTCCCCGTGACGAACAAGCTCTTATCGCTATCCGCCATCAGCGATATAGCCCGCTCAAATTCTGGGTTTATTTCTATTTCTTTTATCAGTTTGGCGTTTGTCATGCCCATAATCTAAGCCCATGACCAGCTAAGAACAAGTTAATTTTGAAAAATGGGGAAATGGCGTGAATGAATTTATTGGTGACTCCTACGGGATTCGAACCCGTATTCCCGCCGTGAAAGGGCGGTATCCTAACCGTTAGATGAAGGAGTCAATCTGGAATATCTCCAAAAAGGAAGCGTAATATCGACATATTGTATTGTTTAGTCAATATGAAATTTGTATTTTTTACGCATATTTACAAGCAGAATTCACAATAAAATATTTTTTTCTTATTTATCAATAAGAAAGTGGCTCTATTCCCATTCAAGTGCTATAAATTTTTCGTGCTTTTTCTAGCCCTTCCGCAGTGTCAACACCAAGCGGCACAGTGTCAACAACAGCAACGGCAATTCGCATTCCTGCCTCTATGGCGCGGAGTTGCTCAAGTTTTTCGCAAATTTCCAATGGGCTTGGCGGAAGGCTTACAAATTTTTCCAGCGCGGCGCGGCGATAAGCATAGATGCCGATATGGTGGTAGTAGGTTTCGGCGTTATGTGGGACGGCAGAGCGCGAGAAGTAAAGGGCTTTGCCAGTTGTCAGTTGTCGGTTGTCGGTTGTCGGTGAAGTAATTACGATTTTAACAACTGCGCTATCCAGCTTCTCCGCATCATCAGTTATCACCGCTGCAAGGGTAGCAATATCCACCTCTGGGTTTTCAAGAACGCACAAAACGGCGGAAATAATCTGTGGGTCAAGGCAAGGCATATCGCCCTGTACATTGATGATAATGTCGTGTTTTTTTTCTGGGTCTATTTTGCTGATGGCTTGATGGATGCGGTCTGAGCCTGATGGCAAATCAGCGTCAGTCAGCACCGCCTCGCCACCCGCCGAGCGCACTGCGCTTGCTATTTCCTCGCCGTCACAAGCCACCACCACCCGCCCAATATTCGCCGCCACTGCCCGCTTCATCACCTGCACAATCATCGGCAACCCACCAATATCCGCCAAAGGTTTATTCGGCAAACGAGACGAGGCAAGACGAGCGGGAATTATAATAATTGGGTTCATGTGCGCGATGATAATTGTTCATAAACTTGCGTCAAGCGGCAAAAATCGTCGATAGTCAGAACCTCTGCCCGCAAAGTTCCATCTATTCCTGATTTTGCAAGCAATTCCTCCACGGGAACACCGAGCGATTTAAGCCCACCGCGCAGCATTTTTCGCCGTTGGTTAAAAGCAGCGGCAACGACTTTTTCCAACGATTTTTTGGCGACGGGAAATAGCGGTTTCGTGCGCGGTGTTAGCGTTATAACCGCCGAATGCACCTTGGGCGGCGGCGTGAAAGCTTCGGGCGGAAGCTGAAAATCATAGCGGCAATCGCATAGAAACTGGCAAATCACCGACAACCGCCCATAATCGCTAGTGTCAGGCGCGGCAATGATGCGCTGCGCCACTTCCTCCTGAAACATGAGGGTGAGAGAGGTATAGGCCTCCGCGCCGTGCGTATAAACATCATCCAGCCAGTTTAGCAAAAGCTGCGTTCCGATATTATATGGCAGGTTGGCGATGATTTTGCGCGGGTGCGGCACTGCCTCCAGCAGATTTATTTTCAGCGCGTCATCATGAATTACCTGAAGGCGGCAATTTCCAGCATTTGCGCCATAAGCAGCAGCCAGCTCTTGCATGATAGCAATTGCGCGGTCGTCCTTTTCCACTACAGTCAGGCTTTTCGCGCCTGCGTTCAAAATTGCACGGGTAAGCCCACCCGGCCCTGAGCCGATTTCAACCACATTATAACCAGAAAGATCGCCAGCATATCGTGCAATTTCCGCCGTCACCCCCTCGTCCAGCAAAAAATGCTGCCCGAGTGACTTACGCGCACCAAGCCCGTGCCTTGCAATTACTTCTTTAAGTGGTGGTAGTTTTGGTTGCATTGGTTACTTTTTTGGTTTTGTGGAAAGGAATTTATCACGAATATCTAGCGTGGATTTTTCGCCGATATGCGCCCAGTTTTGTTTAAGCCAATCATCCGCCGCCGTGCGCCCAATTTCTTTTAGATGCAGGAAAAAATCCAAGTCCGCGTTTGATTTGCTGGAAGCGTTCAAATGTTTCATTTCGTCTGCGGAATAAATTAAGTGCATCCGCATATCCTTATATTTTCCATGCTCCAATTTATCCTCGTGGATTAATTTAGAAACAAAATCAATCGCCCGCATCTCGGCAATCAGGCTGGAATTAAAGGTTATTTCGTTCAGGCGATTGATGATTTCATTCGCCGAGCGCGGAACAGCATCGCGGTGGATCGGGTTTATCTGTACAAGAACCACATCCTCGCTGGCGCAGTTATAAATCAGCGGCCAGATGGCGGGATTGCCCATATAACCACCGTCCCAATATTCCTCGCCTTCAATTTCCACCGCTTGAAACATAAATGGAATGCAAGCGGAGGCGAGCAGAACATCGCGGGTTATTTCATGACAATGGAAAACTCGCGCTTGCCCGCTTGCCACATGCGTCGCCGCGATAAACAGCTTGATAATACAGCAATTATTAACCGCTTCTGCGTCCAACAATTCGTCAATAATCGCTGACATCGGGTTAATTCCCAGCGGGTTTAGCTGATAGGGCGAAAAGGTACGGCTTAGAAAATCCATCATGTGATAGGTCGGCGACATATCCAGATTCCAGCCCGTTAGCATCCTTTCCAGCGGGTTTTTGTGCATCGGGCTGAACGCGCCAACATCACTAACCCGCCGCCAGAAGGTCTCCAGCATCTCCTTCGCGCCAATATTTCCGCCCTGCACAAAGCCATTAACCAGCATAGCAGCGTTCATCGCTCCCGCACTCGTGCCGCTGATGCCTTCTATGGTGAGTTTTTCCTCCTCAAGCAACCTGTCCAAAACGCCCCAAGTATAAGCCCCATGCGCCCCGCCACCTTGCAGAGCCAAGTTGATTTTTTTGCTAGATTTTGCACGGGCTGACATAGTTTTCTCCCAATTCTAGATATTTTTCTTGGTTTTTCTTGCAGGATGATACGGCAATATGAGCTGCTTGAAAAGGTAAAATCTTACGATCTCACCTTACGCACTATAATTCTTGTCATGCCAGAAGCTAGATTTTGTTAGATTTTTGCAAAAAAATCGTTACAAAATAAGCTATGTGGCATCCAGCACAGAAGAAAGACTGGATACCAGCTTCCGCTGGTATGACAATGATTGCGCAATGTTAGTTACGCCGTTTTTCCCTGTTGTAATTTGTGCGTCTTTGCGCTAGTTTTCTTCCTCAAACAGAGGAAAAACCATGACTCAAGACCAAATCATCATTTTTGACACTACACTCCGCGATGGGGAGCAATCTCCGGGTATGTCCATGAATTTAGAGGAAAAATGTTAATTATTTCCAATCATTCTATTGATAACTCTGCTTATACTGGCTTTGAGTGGGACGATGGTAAGTACCAACAAACATTGGAAAAAAGACAGATAAGCTTTATAGATGCATCTCAACTATTTGAAGAATATACAAGATTTACCTATATAAGCCACAATACAGAAACCGCAGAGAAGCGTTTTGTGACCGTTGGGCTGTTGAAAAATAAATTATTTGCTGTAATATACACAATAAGAGCCGAAAATATACGCATTATAACCGCACGGAGGGCGCATGTCAGAGAAGAACGAATCTATAAAACGCTATACGCCTGAAGAATTGCGAAAACTTCGTGAGGCTGGGAATACTGGCACGAATTGGGGATATTTGCAGAGCATGAGTCAATCCGAAGCGGATAAAATCGCAGCCACGGATGATGTGAATTTTAGCAATGATAGCTTTTGGAATAATGTTATATTTGCTGATTCTTCAAAAAAATTAGTCGGCATGGCACTAGACAACGACGTTATATCATTTTACAAAAACCTAGGCGATGACTGCCAAGCAACCATAAACTCCGTCCTAAAAGCCTATATGCTGGTGCAGGAGCATAGGGTTTAGGAATAAAAAATAACTTTCAAAAATTTAGAGAAAACATGACCAAACAAGACCAAATTATCATTTTCGATACCACCTTGCGCGATGGTGAGCAATCTCCAGGGATGTCCATGAATTTAGAGGAAAAAATCATGGTAGCGGAGACGCTCGACGCGATGGGTGTGGATGTGATTGAGGCTGGTTTTGCCATGGCGAGTAATGGCGATTTTGAGTCGGTGCGTGCGATTGCTGGGCAGGTTAAAAACGCTGTGGTTTGCTCGCTGGCGCGGGCGAAATCGGCGGATATTGAACGCGCGGCGGAGGCGATTAAACCAGCCAAGCGCGGGCGGATTCATACCTTCATGTCCACTTCCGAAATCCATTTGAAATATCAGTATAAAATCGGGCAGGACTCTTGCCTTGAGATGATTAAAGACAGCGTGTCCCTCGCCCGCAAATTCACCGATAATGTTGAGTGGAGCGCGATGGACGCAACCCGCACGGAGACGGATTTCCTTATCAAAGCGGTGGAAATGGCGATAAAATCGGGCGCGACCACTATTAACATTCCTGACACTGTGGGTTATGCGACGCCTGATGACTATGGTTTGTTGATTAAAACCTTGATTGAGAAGGCGAAAGGCGCGGAAAAGGTGATTTTTTCCACCCACTGCCAAAATGATTTGGGCTTGGCGACCGCCAATTCGCTGGCCGCAATCCGTCACGGCGCACGGCAAATTGAATGCACCATAAACGGCATCGGCGAACGGGCGGGCAACACCGCGCTTGAAGAAGTGGTGATGGCGATTAAAACCCGCGCTGATATGTATCCGTTCAAAACCAATATTGACAGCACGCACATCATCCGCGCCTCGCGCCTTATTCAAAACATCACGGGCGCATTGGTACAGGTGAACAAGGCGATTGTCGGCGCGAATGCCTTCGCCCATGAGTCGGGCATCCATCAAGACGGCGTGCTGAAACACGCGGGAACTTATGAGATTATGACCCCTGAATCGGTTGGGCTTGCCAAGTCAAACTTGGTTATGGGCAAGCATTCTGGTCGCCACGCTTTTAAGGACAAAATCGCGCAGCTGGGCTTTGTTCTGGGCGATAACGCGCTGGAGGAGGCTTTTGCGCGGTTCAAAGACTTGGCGGATAAGAAAAAAGACATTTATGACGAGGATTTGATCGCGCTGCTGGACACCGAATCCCGCCGCGATGACGCTATTTTGCTGGAATCACTGCACATAACTTGCGGCACTGTTGGGCCGCAAACGGCTATGCTTTGCCTGCGTGTGAATGGCGAAATCCGCCGCGTAACGGTGGAGGGTAACGGCCCTGTGGACGCGGCGTTTAACGCCATCCGCGCCCTTGTGCCGCACACGGCAACGCTCAAGCTTTATCAGGTGAACGCCATCACGCAAGGAACGGACGCGCAGGCTGAGGTTACAGTTCGCCTTGAAACCGAGGACGGAAAAATCGTGAACGGCAATAGCGCGAATATTGACACTGTCGTCGCCTCCGCCCTTGCCTACATCAGCGCATTGTGCAAATTGCAAAGGGTTAACGAGAGCGAAGGCTTGCTGCCGCCGCTATAAATGATTTACTACCCATCCACCCGTCATTGCGAGGAGGTCGTAGCCGACGCGGCAATCCAGCTTGTTGATAGTTTCTGGATTGCTTCAGCTTCGCTTCGCAATGACGAAAACTGGTGCTTATTAAATCAAATTACTATAGCTTCTAAATCCAACAAGAATTGCTTGATGGCAAGCCCGCCAGCATAGCCAGTAAGCGCACCTGACGCGCCGACGACGCGGTGACAGGGAACAATAATGGGTATTGGGTTGCGCGAATTAGCAACACCAATAGGGCGGGCTTTTTTGCTGTCGCCAATTTGCGCGGCTTGCTGACCGTAGGAAACAGTTTCTCCGTAAGGGATTTTTTGCAAAATCCGCCAAGCATTTATCTGAAAAACTGTGCCGCGCATTTCCAGCTTTATCTCAAACTCTTTGCGCTTTCCCGCAAAATATTCGCCAAGCTGTTTTTCGGCTTTAAGCAAGATATGATGGCTCGGTTTTTCCTCTGCATTGTCCCAGAATTTGCCGTCAAAATTCACCGCCCGCAGCCCCGCGTCTGAAGCCACAAGCTGCAAATTGCCAATTGGTGAGGTGATTATTTTTTGATACATGACCGCCCTACTCCACCATCTTCCGCAAATAACCAAGGCGCAAGGTTTCCTGCGCCATTGCCGCAAAATTTTTGGCTTTGAAATAATCGGCGATTAATGCGTTGGAGCTGGCTATTAGCTCCTTTACTTCGTCCGCATTCGCCTCATTTTCGCGCAGCTCCATCACCTCCATCAAAATTTCCGCTGATGGTTTTACTGTGTCGCTATTCGTTCCGACCATAATGCCTTGCAATGACAACAGATATTCAGCGCGTTTCAGCGGGTTTTTCAGTGTTTCATAAGCCTGATTTATATCCATTGATTTTTGCATTGCCGCCAGTTTTTCAGCGGCGGGTTTGCCCACAAAACGATCGGGGTGAAACTGCCGCTGCGCCTTGAAATACGCGACTTCCAGCGCGGCTATGTCTAGCTCAAATTCTGGCGGAATATTCAGTAAATCAAAAAAAGACATCTATTTTGCACCATATTTGCGCTGCACATATTCCTCAACAATTGCCTGAAATTCCTCGGCAATTTTTGCACCGCGCAAGGTCACAGTTTTCGCGCCATCCACAAACACGGGCGCGGCGGGGCTTTCGCCCGTTCCGGGCAGGCTGATTCCGATATTGGCGTGTTTGCTTTCCCCCGGCCCGTTCACGATACAGCCCATAACCGCGACATTCATATTTTCCACACCGCTATATTTGCCCTTCCAAATTGGCATTTGTGCGCGAAGATAGCTCTGGATTTTATCCGCCAATTCCTGAAAAACTGTGCTGGTCGTGCGCCCACAACCAGGGCAAGCGGTGACTTGCGGGGTGAAGGCGCGAAGCCCCATACTCTGCAAAATCTCCTGCGCCACGCGCACTTCCTGTGTCCGATCTCCATTTGGCTCTGGCGTTAGCGAAATGCGGATAGTGTCGCCAATGCCTTCTTGCAACAAAACAGATAGCGCGGCGGTGCTAGCCACAATCCCCTTGCTGCCCATGCCCGCCTCGGTCAGCCCAAGATGCAGCGGATAGGCGCAGCGAACCGCCAATTCACGATAAACCAATATCAAATCCTGAACGCGACTAACCTTGCAGGAAAGGATGATTTTGTTCGCTGCCAGCCCGATTTTTTCCGCCGCCAGCGCACTTTCCACCGCCGAGCGCACCAACGCTTCCCGCGCCACTGCGCCAGCGTCCAGCGGCTCTTTGAGTTTAGAATTTTCATCCATCACCCGCGCTAGCATGGCTTGGTCAAGGCTGCCCCAATTAACGCCAATGCGGACAGGTTTATCATATTTAATCGCCGCCTCAATCATGCTCCCAAACTGCGTGTCATGCTTATCGGCAAAGCCAACATTTCCGGGATTTATGCGATATTTCGCAAGGGCAACCGCCATATCGGGGAAATTATTCAGCAGCGTATGCCCGTTATAGTGAAAATCGCCAACCAACGGCACGCGAACGCCCAGCGCGTCTAGCCTTGCGCGGATTTCTGGCACTGCCGCCGCTGCCGCCTCGTTATTCACAGTTATGCGAACCACCTCCGAACCCGCCTGCGCCAGTGCCGCAACTTGCGCCACAGTTCCCGCAATATCCGCCGTGTCGGTGTTGGTCATGGATTGCACCATAATCGGCGCAGCATCAGGCGCATAGCCACCAACATATACGCCACCCACCAAAACTTTATGTGAATTCCTGCGCGTTATCGTCATTTTTTACCGCCCCAGCCAGCTTCGCGCCTGCACATCAAACACGCGGCGATATTCGTCCAGCGCGAAGCGGTCGGTCATGCCCGCAATGAAATCAGCGACGACTTCGGCAGTTTTTGTGGTTTTAACGCCGTCCGTTTGCTTGCGCCACGCATCAGGCAAGCATTCTGGCTCACTCACAAAAAAATCAAACAACTCGCGCACCACGCGGGAAGCCTTGCTCGCCATGCGGTTCACCTTATAATGGCGATACATATTCTGCATGAGGAAGGCTTGCAATTTGCGGTTGGTCTCCTGCATTGACGGCGAAAAAAACACCAGCGGCTTGCCGAGTGCGCGAACATCATCCACAGTTTTTATGTTATATTCAGCGATATTTATGCGCGTTTGCGCCACCAAATCCGTAACCATCAGGTTAATCAGGCGGCGAATGCCTTCATGTGTCAACCGCGCTTCCTCTATAGCTGGATATTTCTTCTGCACAGCGCGAAAAATTTCCGCCACTTCTGGCACTTCGTCAAGCTGCGAGATGGTGAGCAAACCAGCGCGAATTCCGTCGTCAATATCGTGATTATTATAGGCAATATCATCGGCAAGCGAGGCAATTTGCGCCTCCGCGCTGGCATAAGTTCCACATTCCAAATCATGCCGCGAGTTATACTCAGCGATTTCGCGGGGCAGATGCAAAATTGGCCCGTTATGTTTTGCCACACCTTCTAGCGTTTCCCATGTCAAATTCAGTCCGTCAAACTCGGCGTATTTTTGCTCCAACCGCGTCAGCAGCTTGATAGTGTGGGCGTTGTGGTCAAAGCCACCATAAGGCTGCATCGCTTCGCCCAGCGCGTCCTCGCCAGCATGTCCAAACGGCGTATGCCCCAAATCATGAGCAAGGGCGAGTGCCTCCGCCAAATCCTCATTCAGCCGCAAGCTGCGACACAACCCCCGCGCCAGTTGCGACACCTCAAGCCGATGGGTCAGGCGGGTGCGGT